>Ga0070659_100002112_pt1 | contig 14160 bp, 11 predicted proteins | sample KBSC23metaG_FD_64666 | JGI IMG/M metagenome (GOLD analysis project Ga0070659, IMG submission 64666) | Corn rhizosphere microbial communities from Kellogg Biological Station, Michigan, USA - KBS C2-3 metaG | ecosystem: Host-associated > Plants > Roots > Rhizosphere > Soil ...
TCCGGCGTGAGCCGTGGCACCGAGACGCTGGTGTTCCGCGGCGGCGTGCCGCCGGGCCAGTACGACGCGATGCGCGCACCGTTCCAGGAGGGGGACTTCCCGGCGCCGGTCAAGTACGGCTACCTGAACGTCGGCTCGGTGCAGGAGGGGCCGGCCGAGCTGCGCGGCCGCACCGTCTTCTGCCTCTACCCGCACCAGACCGCGTACGTGGTGCCGGCAAGCGCGGTGACCGTCGTGCCCGAGGACGTGCCGCCGGCTCGCGCCGTCCTCGCGGGCACGGTGGAGACCGCGGTGAACGCGCTGTGGGACGCCGGGCCGCTCCTGGGCAGCCGCGTGACCGTGCTTGGCGCCGGGATGGTGGGCTGCTGCGTGGCGCGCCTGCTCAGCCAATCCCCCGCGAAGGAGGTCACTCTGGTGGACGTCGATCCCAGCCGCGCGGAGGTGGCGGCGGCGCTGGGCGTCGCGTTCGCGCAGCCGGACGACGCCCTACGCGATCGCGACCTGGTGTTCCACGCCAGCGCGACGTCCGCCGGGCTACAGCGGTCGCTCGACCTGCTCGCGCCGGAGGGCACGGTTATCGAGCTGAGCTGGTACGGCGACAGAGAGGTCCAGCTCGCGCTGGGCGGCGCGTTCCACTCGCGCCGTCTGACCATCAGGGCCAGCCAGGTGGGCACGCTCTCGCCCGCGGTCGCCGGGCGGCGCACCACCGCCGACCGGCTGGCGCTGGCGCTGGAGCTGCTGCGCGATCCCGCCTTCGACGCGCTCGTGACCGGGCAGTCGCGCTTCGGCGAGCTGCCGGAGGTGATGGCCCGCCTGGCCGAGGGCAGCCTGCCGGCGCTCTGTCACACCATCACCTACGAAGGGGAGTGACCACCGTGTTCAGCGTGACCGTTCGCGACCACATGATGATCGCCCACAGCTTCAGCGGCGAGGTGTTCGGGCCCGCGCAGCGGCTGCACGGCGCGACCTTCGTGGTGGACGCCACCTTCAAGCGCGCCGAGCTGGACCGCGACGGCATTGTGGTTGACATCGGGCGCGCGACCGAGGAGCTGCACGTGGTGCTGGCGGAGCTGACGTACCGCAACCTCGACGACGAGCCCGCCTTCGAGGGCATGAACACCACCACCGAGGTGCTCGCGCGCGTGATCGCAGACCGCCTTGCGGAGAGGGTGAAGGCGGGCGGCCTGGGCGAGCCCGACGGTCTGGTGGTGACGCTTCACGAGTCGCACATCGCCTGGGCGAGCTACGAGCGCCCATTGTGAGCGAGGCTCACTTCGTCGTACCCGACGGGCTCGACGACCCGGCGCGGCCGACTGGCGGCAACGTCTATGACCGCCGTGTGTCCGATGAGCTCGGCCTGCGCGAGCACGAGGTGCCGGGGTTCTGGTCGGAGCCCGGGTCCGACGCGCTTGCGGCGCTCGAGCGCACGCTGGCGGAGATTCCGGACGGGGCGGTGGCGCTCGTGGACGGGCTGATCGCATCGCGGGCGCCGGGCGTGCTGGCGCCGCAAGCGGAGCGGCTGCGCCTCGTGGTGCTGGTGCACATGCCGCTGGCCGACGAGCGGGAACGCGCGGCGCTCTCGGCCGCGGCCGCGGTGATCACCAGCAGCGAGTGGAGCCGGCGGCGGCTGCTGGAGCTCTATGGAATCGCGGCGGAGGTGGCCGAGCCGGGCGTCTGCCCGGCCGCCCTGGCCGCCGGGAGCGACACCGGAGCGGCGCTCCTGTGCGTGGCGGCCGTGACGCGCGCCAAGGGCCTCGACCTGCTCCTCGACGCTCTGGCCACGATGGGCGACCTGTCGTGGCGCTGCGAGTGCGTGGGCCGCCTGGACCGCGAGCCGGCGCTGGTGGAGGAGCTGCGCCGGCGCGGACTCGTCACTTTCACCGGGCCGAGGACCGGAGCCGAGCTCGACCGCACCTACGCCGAGGCGGACCTGCTGGTGCTGCCCTCGCGCGCCGAGACCTACGGGATGGTGGTGACCGAGGCGCTGGCCCGTGGGGTTCCGGTGATCGCGGCGGATGTGGGCGGGGTTGCGGAGGCTCTGGGTGGCGGCGGGCTGCTGGTTGCGCCGGAGGACGCGGGCGCACTGGCCGGCGCGCTCCGAGCCTGGCTGACCGACGCCGAGCTGAGGGGGCGGTTACGCCGCGCAGCGCGCCGGCGGCGCGAGACGCTGCCGGCGTGGGCGGTCACCGCCGCGAAGGTCGCGGAGGCGCTGAGATGAGGTTCGAAGACTGGCTGGCCCTGCGCGAGCCCGCCGACGCCGCCGCCCGCTCGCGGGAGCTCGTGGAGCTCCTCCCGCCGGCCGGCTCGCACGTGATCCACGACCTGGGCTGCGGCACCGGATCGATGGGGCGCTGGCTCGCACCGCTCTTGCCAGGACCGCAACACTGGATCCTGCACGACCGTGACCCGGATCTGCTGGCCGTCGCGGCGGCCACCGGCGGGGAGCCACGCCAGTCCGACATCACCCGCCTTGACCCGAGCGACCTGCCCGGCGCAACTCTCATCACGGCGTCGGCACTGCTGGACATGCTCACCGGCGACGAGCTCACCAGGCTGGTCCGCCTCTGCGTGGATGCTGGCTGCCCCGCGCTGCTCACGCTGTCGGTCGTGGGCCGCGTGGAGCTGACGCCGGCGGATCCGCTCGACCGCCGCGTGGAGGCCGCCTTCAACGACCACCAGCGCCGCGGCGGCCGCCTCGGGCCGGACGCCCCCGGCGTGGCGCGCGAGCAGTTCGAGCAGCTCGGGGCGCAGGTGATCGCCCGGCCGAGCCCCTGGCGGCTTGGCCCCGCGCAAGCCGAGCTTGCCGCCCAATGGTTCAGCGGCTGGGTGGGCGCCGCCCGCGAGCAGGACCCCGAGCTGGCCGCCGCGACCGGCGTATATACACGCGCGAGCGCCGTGGTCCACCACGCCGACCTGCTGGTGCTGCCGCGCTCAGGCGGCTGACAGGGGAATGTCGAGCGTGTGCGCTCCGCTGCCGGCCTTGGTGGCGAGGTAGCGCGCGTTGGCGTTTGACAGGTGCACGCCGGTCGGCACCTGGGCCGTGACCGCGATCCCGAAGCGACGGAGCTGCCGCGCCTTGTCCGGGTTGTTGCTGAGGAGAGCCACCCGGGACACGCCCAGCGCTTGCAGCATCTGCGCGGCCACCAGGTAGCAGCGCTCGTCCTCGCGGTGTCCGAGAGCGAGGTTGGCCTCGTACGTGTCGAGCCCCGTGTCCTGCAGCGCGTAGGCATCGAGCTTTGCGTAGAGGCCGATCCCGCGTCCCTCCTGGCGCAGGTATAGAAGGAGGCCGCCAGACGCCGCGATGCGCTCGACGGCCTCGCGCAGCTGCGGCCCGCAGTCGCAGCGTTGGCTGCCGAACACGTCGCCCGTGAGACACTCGCTGTGAGGCCGGACGAGCGGCGTGGCCGGCGCCCGCCAGTCGCCGAGCCCGAACGCCACGTGCTCCTGGCCGTCGGCCAGGCCGTCGAAGCTGAACACGCGCGCGGGCGTGGTGTAGCCGTCGGTGAACCGGAGTGGCACCGAGATCTCGGTGCGGATGGTGGCCGTGGGCAGTGGCGGCATCAGGCGGTCTCGAACCTGCTTGAAAGCGCGTAGCGCAGCAGCACCACGTCGCCGATCTGTCGCACCTCGGCGAGCTTGGCCCGCCGGTCGGGGTTCCACGGGAAGCGGCCGTCGCTGACGAACCTCGGAGCGCGCGAGTCGCCGACGAAGAAGGGCGCGACCACGAGCTGCAGCTCGTCGGCGAGATTGCCCGTGAGGAACTGCGTGTGCACCTTGCCGCCGCCCTCCACCATCAGGCGCTCGACGCCGCGATCGCCAAGGTCCTCGCTGAGCCTGCGCATCTTCACCGGCTTGCCGCCGTCCACCACGGTTGCCACCGGGCCGAAGCGCGTGCGGGCGTCGGCCACCCGATCGCTTCTGCAGTACACGAGCTTCTCCGACTCGCCCGCGGAGAAGAAGTCGGCGCGCACGTCCAGCTCCACCCGCTCGGTCACGGTGACCTTGGCCGGCGAGGGCGGCAGCCCGTGCGCCTCCCGCTCCGCGCGCCGAACCTGCGAGCGCACGCAGAGCCGCGGGTTGTCGTTGCGCACGGTCGCGGCGCCCACCAGGATCGCGTCGCAGGACGCGCGGACCGCGTCCACGCGGTCGAAGTCCGCGTCGTTCGAGAGCTCGAGGCGTGGTGTGGTGGCGCTGCCCAGGTAGCCGTCGAGCGACAGGGCGCAGCTCAACAGGGTGTACGGGCGCTCAAGCATGTGCGGCCGACCGTTCGGGAAAGCGGATGCGTCGTGCCCATGAAAGCACGAGCACGGCGGCGCCGGGCAGCGTGGAGACGAACACCATTACGCCGTACGCCACGGCGGTGGTCACGCCGCTGCTGGCGCCAAGGCCGACAGCGGCGAACACCCAGGCGGACCCGCCCTCGCGCGGCCCCCACCCGCCCACGCTCGGCACCACCATGATCAGCATCACGAGCAGCGCCAGCGGCACGAGCTGTGACACCGGCGCGCCGATCCCCGCGGTGCGCGCGGCCAGCACGAAGGTGGCCGCGTGGCCGAGCACCACCAGAGTGGAAGCGAGCGCGATCGCGGGCCACGCCCGCCGCCTCAGCAGGCCGTCGCGGATGTCGCGGCGAGCCGGCGCCCAGGCGCGCGCGACCACCACGAGGCCGGCCGCCGCGAGCACGAGCCCGGCCGTCACGAACGGCATGGCGGAGTGCACGGGCGAGGGCAGCACGAGCAGCACTCCGACGGTCAGGACGATCTGCACGACCTGTCCCGCGAAGCGCTCTAGCGCGACGGCTCGCAGCGCCAGGCCGACGTCGCTCACGTCGCGGCCGTGGCTGACGCCGCGGTGGACGTCGCCCACCACACCACCGGGCAGCGTGACGTTGAGAAACAGCGAGCGGTAGTACGCGGCGATCGCGGCCGGCAGCGGCAGGTGCACGCCGAGCCCGCGCGCCACGAGCTTCCAGCGCCAGGCGCAGCACACCGTGGTGACCACCGCGAGCAGCACGGCCGCCGTAAGCGACCAGGCGTCCACCGTCCGGATGCCGTCGAGGAACGGTCCCGCGCCGAGCCGCCAGACCAGCACGGCGAAGATCGCGGCGGAGCCGATCAGGCGTCCCCACTTCATGCCGGCACCCGTTGCGGCCGCACGTGCCAGGACCAGGTGCGCCGCCGCAGGAACGGCCGCTCGAACGCCGCCGCAAAGAGCTTGGACAGCGCGATCGTGATCGGCAGCACCAAGGCCGCCGTGAGGAGGAAGGCCGGAACGCCGTGGCGGAACCGCTCCGCCACGAACTTCTCGTAGACCACGATCACCACCGGGCCGTGGATCAGGTAGAGGCTGTAGGACGACATTCCCAGGCTGCGCAGCGGGCGCGAGTCGAGCACACGCAGCAGCGGCTTGGGGCGGCCAGTGGCCAGCGCGGCCAGCAGCAGCGCGATGGCCGGGCCGAAGGCGAGGTCGACCCAGAACAGGTGGCCGAGCGTCCACACCGAGCCCCGCCACCAGATGACCGCGAACACCGGCGCCGCCGCGGCGAGCGCGAACCAGCCCCACGGCCACGACCTGCGCGCGCGGCTCGCCCCCACGATCCCGGCCGCCATGATGCCGATTGCGAACAGCGCGGCCAGGTCCGGCGCCGACTGGATCACGAAGGTGTCGAGCCGTGGCACGTGCGGGCCCACGATGCCCACCGCCGCCACCACGAGCGTGACCGCCGCGACCATGGCGAGCCCGCCGTAGCGGCGGACCGTGAGCAGGAGCAGCGGGAACACGAGGTAGAGCTGCGCCTCCACCGCCATCGTCCAGAGCGAGCGGTTGGGGCTGGGCGCGCCCACGATGTTCTGCACCAGCAGGCCGTTGACGATCGCGGATCTGGAGCCCGGCAGTCCCTGCCCCGGCGGCGGGACCACGAGCCACGCGATCGCGATGCTGAAGGCCAGCGCCGCCCAGTACGCCGGCAGGATGCGCCGGGCCCGCCGCACGGCGAAGGTGCGGATGCTGTCGAGCCGCCAGCCGTGCCGCGCCGGGGACAGCGCCAGCGAGAAGCCGGACAGCACGATGAACACCACGACCGCGAAGCGCCCGTAGATGAACCAAGCGGCCCAGGCCGGCGCGTTGTCCACGGGGTAGCCGGGGAACGCGCGCAGGAAGATGTGGTTGATCACCACGAAGAGCGCCGCGAGTCCGCGGATGCCGTCCAGGCCCGCGAGGCGCTTGCGATCCGGATTGGCGGCGGGGGCGTCCATCGCGGGCTAGCGGATCTTTGGCGGGGAGTTGAACGCCGTGAGAAAGCGGTCGCGGAAGGCGCTCATCTGCCACACCGGCGCGTTCGGGTCGGGGCGCAGGCCGGGGTTCCAGCCCCAGCCGGAGATCCGCCTGAGCACCGCCGGGTCCTTCGCGATGACCGAGATCGGCACCTCATGACTCGGCTGCTGGCCGCTCACGATCGTCCACGGCTGATGGTCGCCCAGGACGATCATCACGAGGTTGGGATCCCGGTAGTGCTGCACGAACGAGATCAGCGCGCTCATCGTGTACTGGATCGACTGGCCGTACGCCTTGCGCACCGGGGCGGACCCGTTCTTCTGCAGCCACGCCCAGGCGGCGTTGATGGCGAGCGAGTCCCGGCTCGTGTGATTGACCGGGATGCGGTTGTAGATCGAGCCGTCGCCGACCTGGCTCCAGGGGATCATCCGCGGGATGCGGGTCCACGGCGTGTGGCTCGACACCAGGTCCACCTCGGCGAACAGCGGACGGCGGTGGCGCTTCGCGAGCTCGAGCCGCTGCAGCGCGGACAGCACGTACTGGTCCGGCATCGAGGCGTAGGCGAAGGTCGGCCCCTTGTAGCCCACGTCGCGCCGGTCGTAGACCCTGTCGTAGTGGTAGAAGGTCTTGCCCGGCGCCCAGAAGCGATTGTTCGACGGCACGTCGTCCACGGTGCGCCAGCCCGCGCGCTTGAACGCCTGGCTGAGCGTGAAACGGTTGCTGGCCGTGAGCTGCGCGTAGCGCCGGCGGCTGTTCACCCACACGCCCGACTGCATCGTGGAGTGGGCAAGCCAGCTGATGCCGCCGAACGTGGGCGAGTTGAGGAAGCCGCTGCGGGCGGAGAAGCCGGCGGCCTGCAGCTGCTTGGTCCCGCGCGCGAGCAGAGAGTCGATCTGCGGTGAGAACGACGAGCCCTGCACCGCCGACTTGCCGTAGCTCTCCACGAAAGCGAGCACGACGTCCTTGCCGCGCAGCCCCGTGAGCAGCTGGTTGCCCGGGGTGTTCGCGAAGCGGTCCTGGCGGATCTCCTTGGCGAAGGTCGCGCGGTCGCCCAGGTCCGCCCGCAGCGCGGACACCTCGTCCACCACCAGGCCCGCGGCGTTCGAGGAGGCCAGGTGCGCGCCGGCCGCCCAGCACGCGATCCACACGACGCCGAGCCCCGCGGCGGCCCGAAGCGACCACTGGCGGTGGTCCGCCGCGATCCGGCTGAGCCGGCGCACCGCCAGGGTCATGAAGCCGAGCAGCGCCGCGATGAGCGCCGCCAGGCCGGCCATGACCATCGTCGCGTTGGGTCCGCCGATCGAGTCGCGCAGGGTCTCGCTGCCGATGCCCGCGTAGCTCACGTCCTGGTAGGGGTCGAACGGCCGGTTGAACGCCGCGAAGAAGCCGATGTTGAGAACCTTCAAGAGGACCACCAAGGCGAGCAGCGGGCCGACGATCCACGCCAGCACACGCCGAGGCTTCGGCGGCAGGGCGACCAGGAGCGCCAGCAGCACCAGGCCCTCGAGCGGGATGCGCACGAAGCCGCCGGGGTTGAGGAGGATCGGCTGGTCGGGCGACACGAGCGCGCCCCACACGAACAGGAAGGCCAGCACGGTGAGCGCGGCGCCGAGCCCCGTGCGCACGCGCCGGCGTGCCGGACCCGGCTCTTTTTTGGGCGGGGCCTCATCCCGGTGCCTGCGCAGCCACAGCACATCGCGGCCGAAGGACTCGCCAAGCAGGAACAGCCCGACGAATAGAGCGAGGTCCGTCACCGGCCTGGGCAGGACGTCCGCCGCCGCCACGGCGAGCACGATGCCCTGCGTGGCCGCGACGAGCTTGCGCCAGTGGCGCGGCGGCAGCGGCGCGCGCATCCACGGCCACACCCAGCCCGCCGCGAGGAACGCGTAGCGCGCCAGGCCGATCGACAGCACCCAGGCGCCGGCCATCGGAGCGACGTACACGCTGAGGACGAGGATCAGGAACGCATCCACCTCGCCGTCGAACTTCGCCCCCAGCGCGCCGCTTCGGGTGCGGCGCGCCACCCAGCCGTCGACGGCGTCGAGCGCGAGCGCGACGGCCGACAGGGAGACGAGCAGCGCGCCGGGCACGGCATCCTGGAACGAGTCCGCCACCAGCGCGGCGACGCCCACAGCGAGCGAGGCCCTCGTAAGCGTCACCCAGTCGGCCGGCGCCAGGCGCTCGCAGCGGTGGCGCGACAGCCCGAGCGCCAGCAGGGAGTTCATGGCCAGCGCGCAACCGAGCCCGGCTATCCAGCCTGCTCTGCCGAGGCCGGCCGTGCCCGCGAGCACGGCGAGCAGCAGCACCTGCGCAGCCATTCCCGCCAGCGGGCCGGCCTGGACTGCTCGCAACGAGGGGCTGGTCGGCGCGGACACCAAGCCCGAGGCAGTTCCCCCAAACTCAGCGACCGCGGCCCCCACCGGGTGCTGGTCCTTCATGCAACTAAGTGACGCGGGCGCCAGTCCGATCCTTCCCGTCCGCGGGATGACATGCTGCCCGGCTATGCGGCAAGACGAGCGCGATCCGTTCGTGCAGGCGCTCCAGCGGGCGCGGGTGGCGGCCTATCCGACGGGCGAGTTCGTGGAGCAGGAGAGCTTCATGCGCGCGAGCGAGATCCGGGAGCTGGCGGAGCGCGCGGGCATCGCGCCGGGGGTGTCGGTGCTCGACCTCTGCTGCGGAGTGGCCGGCCCGGGTCGCTTCATTACACGCGAGCTGGGGTGCGCCTATCTGGGCGTGGACTACAGCGCGAGCGCCATCGACATCGCGCGCCAAAGAGCGGGCGACCTGCCATGCCGCTTCGAGGTCACACGCGTCCCGCCCGTGCCGTCCGGGCCGTTCGACGTGGTGATGCTGCTCGAGACCATCCTGGCGTTCGAGGACAAGGAGTCGCTGGTGCGGGAGATAGCCGCGGCGCTGCCGGCGGGCGGGCGCTTCGCCTTCACCCTGGAGGAGGGCGAGCCGCTCGACGAGTCAGAGCGGGCGAGCATGCCCGACGCCGACACGGTCTGGCTCACCCCGCTCGACGAGATGGTCGGCTACCTGGAAGGCGCCGGGCTCGCAGTGCGCTGGCAGGAGGATCTGAGCCAGGCGCATCGCGAGATCGTGGACTCGCTCATCGATGCGTTCGCCGCGGACGCCGGCGCCATTGCCGCGCAGATCGGACGGGAGGCGCTCGACGACCTGCTCACCTCACACCGGTTGTGGAGCGATTGGATCCGCGACGGGCGGGTGCGCAAGATCGCGCTCGTTACGGGCTAGCGACGAGCTCGAACGTGTCGGTGTAGCTGCCGTCGCCCTCGCCGTAGCTGCCGGCCACCATGTTCTGGATGTTCGGGTCGCGGGCCACGCGCGTGGCGATGATGTTGCCGCTGCCGGGCACCCAGCCGGTGTCGTCGAGGTTGATGATCGGGTCCTCTTCGCCGCCGCCCGCGATCGACGGCTGCCAGAAGGTCTCGAACGTGTCCGCGTAGGTGAGCTGATCGTCGTCGGTGTCAGGTTCGGGGTCGCATCCGGGCGGGGCGTCGCCAGTCGGAGTGGCGGTTTGGTGCGTATGCCAGATCTCGTGCACTCCCTGGATGCCGAACTGGAAGCCGCTGATCCCCGGCGCCGCCCCGGTGGTCGCCGGGGGTGTCAGCGTGCCCCGCACAACGCGCGCGTTCCCGTCGTACGGCCGGGTCAGGTCGGCCGTCGTGTGCGTCGTGCACGAGTAGGGGTTGTTGGTGCTGCTGTTCGTGCCGCTCAGGGTCGCCGTGAAGTCCCAGCTTCCGTTCGAGGTGCTCCACTCGAGCGGACCGGTGCCCGAGACCGGCGTGGGAGGCAGTGCGGTCTGGCCCGGAGCCCCGGCCGGCGGCGTGAGCGTGAGCGGGATGCTCGAGCTGAGCCCGAACGTCCGGTCGGTCACCAGATGGGTGCTCCAGTGTGGATCGTCGTTGGAGGTGTAGTCGCCGTTGAACTGCGAGGTGTGGGTGTAGCGCAGCTCCAGCGGCGGCGTGTCGTGGTAGGTCACGTGCCAGCGCATGGGGGCGCGGTTCACGCCGTCCTTGGGGAACAGGTAGGTGGCGAGGTTGGCGAGCGACTTGAGGCCCGCCGTCTGCTGGCCCACCAGCGGGACCGCGTCGGTGATGCCGGTGTCGTCCTTCTCGAGACCTCGGCCTGGGACCAGTTCGGTTCTCAGCGGGACGTCGAAGGAGGCCTCGCCGTTCTTGTCCGTCTGACCCTGCGTGGGGTTGGGCGTGCCGGTCGGGTCGTACGAGAGTGCCGAGTGCTTGTACAGCCCGTTCAGCTCCCAGCGGACCGGGATGCCGGGTATGCCGCCCTGCTTCGGCAGCTTGTCTCCGGCCAGGTCGCCGCAGTCGATCAGCTCGTCGCCCCACTTGTCGACCATTCGCACCCGCATCGTCAGGTGCACCACGTTGTGCTCGGCGCTGCTGTGGTTGTAGTGCACTGAAGGCAGCGACTGCGGACCATCCACCCGCACCGAGTACGCGAGCAGCGAGCCGTGCACGCCGTCGATGATGTGCGAGGCGATGGTCTTGAGCTCGCCGACAGTGAACTCGCCGACCTCGAATTCGTCCAGCTCGTCTTCGACCTTCTTGCCGTAGGTCTCGCGGATGGCCTCTCCCGCGGTGTCGCCCTCCTTGGCCGCGAGCGCCTTGCTCACGGCCTTGCGCGCGAGGTCGGCCTTCGAGCACAACGTGGCGCTGCCGGCGCGTGGCCCTGGGCCGGCCGCCGCGCCGGCATGACCACGGGTCTTCGCCGCGTTGGCGAAGTCGAGCATGAGCAGCGTGCTCTGGAGCGCGTCGAACTGCGTGTTCTCGGAGACGTTGCGCGCGAGGTCCACGCGACCCTGCTTGCGGTCGAGCCCAAGGTCACGCACGATTAGCCCGCCCAGCGAGCCGCCCTTCGGGTGGCGCACCACTGACTTGATCGCGCCCTGCAGCACCTGTGCCATCACGCTGGGCGGGAACGCGCCCTTGGACGGGTGGAAGCCGGCGGCGCCGAGGATGCTGGTCAGGTCGCCCAGCGACCGCATCTCACCCCGGCCGAGCTGGGCGGCCAGCGCGCCGACCTCGAAGTTGTAGAGCTGGATCCGCGCCGCGGAGCGGCTGCCGCGCTGCAGCACGCGCCCCTTCGGCGTGATCACCGCGACGTGCAACGCCTTCAGCACAGCCGTGACCGCGCGCTTGCGCGCCTTTGCGGAATGCGCGCGCGTGACCGCGCCGGCAAGGTGCGCGGCCTGTGACTTCATCGAGCGCGCCTGCGCCTGCGGGGCGGCCACGCCCAGCGCGGCGAGCAGAACGGCGACGAGGATCGTGCGCGCGCGAGTCACGCGTCGATTGTTCGACGAGGGCGCCGTCCGATTTCGGACTGGGGCGCACTAATAGGCGCATTTGAGCGCAGAACTCGACTTAAGCTCGCGAGAGTTTGGGCGCGGCAGAGGCACGGACATGGAGCACGGCTGGGCTTCCGGAAGCGGAGCAATTCGCCTTCTGGCACGACGTGGTCTGGGACGCGTTCGTGCCGGTGTCGCTCAAGCGCAAGCAGGAGGGCCCGTTCGACGGCAGCGTGAGCGCGCGGCGCGTCGGACCGCTGAGCGTGTGCCACATCAAGTCACCCGCGCAGTCGGTGTCACGCACGCCGGGCGACATCGCGAGACGCAGTGGCGACGTGTTCTTCCTGAACATGCCCCTGTGCGACGGGACGGGCGCGACCCAGGACGGGCGAGTGGCCGACCTCGCGAAAGGAGACTTCCTGATCGTGGACGGCGCACGACCGTTCGAGCTCGAGTTCAGGCGCCCGTTCGAGCAGGTGTCGCTGATGGTGCCGCACGACCTGCTGGCGCCCTACCTCGCAGCTCCCACGGAGGCGACGGCCGTGCGAGTGACGAGCGCCAGCGGAGTCGGCGGACTGGTGAGCGCCGCGCTGCGCTCCCTCGCGTTCGGCAGCGGCTCATTCGACCGGCACGCTGCCCGCGCTGTGGCCGATCAGCTCGCCGGCCTGATTTCCCTCGCAGTCGGCACCGTGCAGGCGCGTCCCCGCTCGGCGTCGCGCGGGCTGTTGCTCCAGTCCGCGCTCGACGAGGTGGAGCGATCGCTTGGCGACCCGGACCTCTCGCCATCGCTCGTGGCGCGGCGGATCGGCGTCTCCACCCGCTACCTGCACCAGTTGTTCGCCGACCGCGGGCCGAGCTTCGGCCGCTGGGTCCTGATCAGGCGCCTCGAGCGCTGCCACCGCGACCTCGCCGATCCGGCGCGCGCGCACTGGACGGTCGGCGATCTGGCGTGCCACCACGGCTTCACCGATCCCTCCTACTTCGGGCGCGCGTTCAAAGCGCGCTACGGGATCACGCCGCGAGAGCGGCGCAGGGCGATCCGCTGAGGACGCTCTCCTGGAGCTCACGCGTGGCGGCGCAGGCTCGCTCGACCACGCCCTCCGGTTAAGGCTCGTTGAAGTGTCTGGATTTTCCCGATCCGGTGGAGGACACTCCCCGGCGCATTGACGCTCGACCGAGGAGGGCGAGATGAGGGCGTTCTGGTCCGCGGCCTTTATTGCCGTGTTGTCGTTTGTCGTCGCCGGCTGCGGCGGGAGCGGTAGCAGCAGCACCAGCTCCAGCACGAGCGGAGGGACCTCAAGCTCGGGGAATGTGCTCGCGGGCCTCCAGCCCAAGGCCGGCAAGAAGGGCGGCAACGTGACCCTGCTCTCCTCGACCGATGTCGACTACCTCGATCCGGGCCACACGTACTACACGGTGGGCTACACGATCCTGTACGCCACGCAGCGGCCGCTGTACAGCGTCAAGCCCGGTCAGACGAACTCGCAACCGGATCTCGCCGCCGGTCCGCCGCAGATCTCCGCGGATGAGAAGACGGTGACCGTGAAGATCCGGCCGGGCGTGCGCTTCTCGCCGCCTGTCAACCGCGAGGTGACCTCGAAGGACGTGAAGTACGCGTTCGAGCGGGCGTTCACCGCGAACGTGGCCAACGAGTACACGACGTACTTCTCGGACATCGTCGGCGCGCCGGCCAAGCCCGGCAAGTTCAAGGCGATCTCGGGCATCGAGACGCCCGACAACCACACGCTCGTGATCCACCTGAAGCGGCCGAGCGGGGTTGGCGTGGCGGCGGCGCTCGTGATGCCGATCACCGCGCCGGTTCCGGAGGAGTACGCGAAGAAGTTCGACGAGAAGAGCCCATCGACCTACAACACGCACGTGGTCTTCACCGGCCCGTACATGGTCAAGAACGACAGCGCGGGAAACCTGACCGGCTACCACGCGGGCACCTCGATCCAGCTCGTGCGCAACCCGAATTGGGATCCGAAGACCGACTACAAGCCGGCCTACCTCGACTCGATCCTGATGAAGACGAACGCGAGCGACCTCGACGTGGCCTCGCGCCAGACGCTTCAGGGCTCGAACCTCATGACCGAGGATCCCGCGCCCGCGAACGTGCTCAAGCTCGCGGTCACCCGCTACAAGGGCCAGTACGTGACGATCCCGTCGGGCGGCTACCGCTGGCTGCCGATGAACACCACGCTCAAGCCGTTCGACAACATCAACGTGCGCAAGGCGGTGATCGCCGTGTTCGACCGCAACGCCGTGCGCCAGGCGCGCGGCGGTCCGCTGGTGGGTGACATCGCCACCCACTTCATCCCGCCGGGCATCGCCGGCTTCCAGCAGGCAGGCGGTCAGAAGGGCCCGAACCTCGACTTCCTGGCGCACCCGGAGGGCGACCCCGCGCTCGCCGCCTCGTACATGAAGAAGGCCGGCTTCCCGAGCGGCAAGTACACGGGCAACCAGACCTACACGATCGTCACGGAGAACGTGAACCCCGGCAAGGCCCAGGCCGTGGTGGCGCAGGCCCAGTTCGCCAAGCTCGGCTTCAAGGT
>Ga0070659_100002113_pt1 | contig 14157 bp, 15 predicted proteins | sample KBSC23metaG_FD_64666 | JGI IMG/M metagenome (GOLD analysis project Ga0070659, IMG submission 64666) | Corn rhizosphere microbial communities from Kellogg Biological Station, Michigan, USA - KBS C2-3 metaG | ecosystem: Host-associated > Plants > Roots > Rhizosphere > Soil ...
GGCTTTCCGGAAATGCTCGACGGCCGCGTCAAGACGCTGCACCCGAAGGTGCACGGCGGCATCCTGGCCCGCCGCGATCTGCCCGAGCACATGGCTGCGCTGGCGGAGCACAGCATCCCGACCATCGACCTGCTGGTGGTGAACCTGTACCCGTTCCAGCAAACGGTGGCCAAGGACGAATGCTCGCTGGCCGACGCCATCGAAAACATCGACATCGGTGGCCCGACCATGCTGCGCTCGGCGGCCAAGAACCACCGTGATGTGACGGTCATCGTCGACCCGGCCGACTACGCCACCGTGCTGGCCGAGATGCAGGCCAACAACAACACCGTCGGCTACGAAACCAACTTCATGCTGGCCAAGAAGGTGTTCGCGCACACCGCGCAGTACGACGGCGCCATCACCAACTACCTGACCAGCCTGGGCGCCGACAAGTCGCACAGCACGCGCAGCGCCTATCCGCAAACGCTGAACCTGGCCTTCGACAAGGTGCAGGAAATGCGCTACGGCGAGAACCCGCACCAGTCCGCCGCGTTCTACCGCGACCTGAAGACCGTGGACGGTGCGCTGGCCGCGTACAAGCAACTGCAGGGCAAGGAGCTGTCGTACAACAACATCGCCGACGCCGACGCCGCGTGGGAATGCGTGAAGTCGTTCGACCCGGCCAAGGGCGCCGCGTGCGTCATCATCAAGCACGCCAACCCGTGCGGCGTGGCCATCGGCGGCACCGCGCAGGAAGCGTACGAAAAGGCGTTCAAGACCGATTCGACCTCGGCCTTCGGCGGCATCATCGCCTTCAACGTGCCGCTGGATGAAGTGGCCGCACAAGAGGTGGTCAAGCAGTTCGTGGAAGTGTTGATTGCACCGTCATTCTCGGAAGGTGCACGTGCCATCTTCGCGGCCCGTCAAAACGTGCGTCTGCTAGAAATTCCGCTCGGCAAGGGTCTCAACAACTACGACTTCAAGCGCGTCGGCGGCGGCCTACTGGTGCAGAGCCCGGACGCCAAGAACGTGCAGCCGAGCGAGCTTCGCGTGGTCACCAAGCGCCACCCGACCCCGAAGGAAATGGACGACCTGATGTTCGCCTGGCGTGTCGCCAAGTTCGTCAAGTCGAACGCCATCGTGTTCTGCGGCGGCGGCATGACGCTGGGCGTGGGTGCCGGCCAGATGAGCCGTGTGGATTCGGCCCGCATCGCCAGCATCAAGGCACAGAACGCAGGCCTGACGCTGGCCGGTTCGGCCGTGGCGTCGGATGCGTTCTTCCCGTTCCGCGACGGCCTGGACGTGGTGGTCGATGCCGGCGCTTCGTGCGTGATCCAGCCGGGCGGCTCGGTACGCGATGACGAAGTGATCGCCGCCGCTGATGAGCGCAACGTGGCGATGATCTTCACGGGCACTCGCCACTTCCGCCACTAAGCAACACCGTCCACGCGACGGATGAACAGGGCAAGGCGTAGACTGTCGCCTGCCCCGTTTTTCTTTTCCGCCTGCTCTATTTCATGCGCATCCTCGGCATCGACCCCGGCCTTCGCACCACGGGTTTTGGCGTGCTCGAACGGCACGGCCACAAGCTCGTCTACGTGGCCTCGGGCACGATCAAGAGCAACGGCAATGCCGACCTGCCCAGCCGCCTGAAGACGCTGTACGACGGTGTGTCGGAACTGGTGAGCACGTATCGGCCCGACTGCGCCTCCATCGAAAAGGTGTTCGTCAACGTCAACCCGCAATCGACCTTGCTGCTGGGCCAGGCGCGCGGCGCAGTGATCTGCGGGCTGATGAGCGGCAACCTGCCGGTGTTCGAATACACCGCGCTGCAACTCAAGCAGGCCGTGGTCGGCTATGGCCGCGCCAACAAGGACCAGGTGCAGGAGATGGTCGTGCGCCTGCTGAACCTCGAAGGCAAACCCGGCTCGGATGCATCCGACGCGCTGGGCGTGGCGATCTGCCATGCACATGGCGGTGAGACGCTGGCCGCCATGGCGGGCCTGGCGCCGCAGCTTGCGCAAAAGGGCCTGCGCGTGCGGCGCGGGCGTCTTGTCGGCTGACAGGATTCCTAAAGCCGGCAGGTAGCTGCATCAACACACGGCGACTACCATGCGGGGTATCCGTCTTCAGGAGTCCCCGATGCTGCGCCGTCTCATCCTGCTGAGCCCGTTCGTCTTGAGTGCCTCCCTTACCTTGTCTGCCTGCCGCCTCGAATACAACCACGGCGGCGATAACGGCGGTGGCAACACCACGCCCATTGCCACCGTGCAGGTGATCGGCCACCGAGGCGCGCCGGCACTGCGGCCCGAACACACGCTCGCCTCGTACCAGAAGGCCATCGACGACGGCACCGACATCATCGAGCCGGACCTCGTCTCCACCAAGGACGGCGTACTGGTGGCGCGGCATGAGAACGAAATCTCCGGCACCACCAACGTCGCCGATGTGTCCGCCTTCGCCGGCCGCAAGACCACCAAGACCATCGACGGCCAGAGCGTCACCGGCTGGTTCACCGAAGACTTCACGCTCGGCGAATTGAAGACGCTGCGCGCACGCGAGCGCATTCCCAGCATCCGCCCCGACAACGTCGCCTACAACGATCAGTTCGACATCCCCACGCTCGACGAGATCATCGCCCTGGCGCGCGACCAGTCCGCCAAGCTCGGCCGCAACATCGGCATCTACCCGGAAACCAAGCACCCGACGTACTTCCAGTCGATCGGCCTGCCGCTGGAAGACAAGCTGATCGACGGCCTACGCCGCGATGCTTTCACCGCCAGCCGCACGACGGTCTATATCCAGTCGTTCGAAGTCGCCAACCTCAAGGCCATCCGCAACAAGATCGGCAGCAGCCAGCCGAATTGGAAGCTGGTGCAATTGATGGGCACTGCGAGCCGGCAGCCGTACGACTTCGTTGTCGCCAAGGACACGCGCACCTTTGGCGACATGATGACCAGCCAGGGCATGCGCGACATCGCCGCCTACGCCAACGGCGTCGGCCCGGACAAAAACAGCATCATGAGCCTGGACGCCAACGGCAAGCTGACCGACCCGACCGACCTGATCCGCAACGCGCACAACGCCGGGCTGGTCGTCCACCCGTACACGTTCCGCCCCGAGAACACCTTCCTGCCGCCGTCGCTGCGCAGCGGCGCGGACAACACGCGCAACGTGAGCGGCTCGATCCAGGAGATCCAGACTTTCCTGCGCGCGGGCGTCGACGGCTTCTTCACCGACGATCCGGCCGTCGGGCGGCAAGCGGTGTCGACCTTCAAGCGCTAGCTTTCGCGCCTCAAACCGTAGCGAGCGGCCCGACCCTGACCCGAGAAGCGCAACCGTACAAGGGTACGGTGAGCATCGCAGGGTCAGGATCGGGTCGCGCAGTAGGTTTGGGCTACACTGCGTGCCGTTTTGGAGGAACTTCACGCATGATCGGACGCATCGCCGGGACGCTGATCGAAAAGAACCCGCCGCACCTGCTGGTCGATTGCCACGGCGTCGGCTACGAGATCGACGTGCCGATGAGCACGTTCTACAACTTGCCCGCCACCGGCGCGCCGCTCGTACTGCTCATCCAGCAAATCGTGCGCGAGGATGCGCATCTGCTCTACGGATTCGGCACCGCCGCGGAACGCGAAACTTTCCGCCAGCTCATCAAGATCTCGGGCATCGGCGCGCGCATTGCGCTGGCGGTGCTGTCGGGCATGTCGGTGGCCGAACTCGCGCAGGCCGTCACGCTGCAGGAAGCCGGGCGGCTCACACGCATTCCGGGCATCGGCAAGAAGACAGCCGAACGCCTGCTGCTGGAACTCAAAGGCAAGCTGGGCGCTGACCTGGGGGCAGTTCCCGGCGGCCCGGCCGTATCGGACGACACGGTGGACGTGCTCAATGCCCTGCTGGCGCTGGGCTATTCCGACAAGGAAGCCGCGCTCGCCATCAAGCAGGTGCCGGCCGGCACGGGTGTCTCGGAAGGCATCAAGCTGGCGCTCAAGGCGCTCTCAAAAGGCTGAAGCCCCCGCGATGGCGAGGCGGTAAAATGGCCCATTCGCGCATGGCACCCTCTGCCCGCGCCGCCTCTCCGTCATGATCGAAACCGACAAGCTCGCCGCCAAGGCCGCCAATCCTGTACAGGCTGAGCGCATCATCTCAGCCTCCCCCGCCTCCCCCAACGAGGAGGCGTTCGAGCGCGCGCTGCGCCCCAAGCTGCTCGACGAATACGTCGGCCAGGAAAAGGTGCGCGGCCAGCTCGACATCTTCATGACGGCGGCCAAGAAGCGCCAGGAAGCGCTGGACCACGTGCTGCTGTTCGGCCCGCCGGGTCTGGGCAAGACGACGCTGGCGCACATCATTGCGCGCGAGATGGGCGTCAACCTGCGCCAGACCTCCGGCCCCGTGCTGGAGCGCCCCGGCGACCTGGCCGCGCTGCTCACCAACCTCGAAGCCAACGACGTCCTCTTCATCGACGAGATCCACCGGCTCTCGCCCGTGGTGGAGGAAATCCTGTATCCGGCGCTCGAGGACTACCAGATCGACATCATGATCGGCGAGGGCCCGGCGGCGCGCTCGGTCAAGCTCGATCTGCAGCCGTTCACGCTGGTGGGCGCCACCACGCGCGCCGGCATGCTGACCAACCCGCTGCGTGACCGCTTCGGCATCGTGGCGCGGCTGGAGTTTTATACGCCAAGCGAGCTGGCGAAGATCGTCAAGCGTTCGGCCGGTCTGCTCAACGCGCACATCGTGGACGAGGGCGCGCTGGAAATCGCCAAGCGCTCGCGCGGCACGCCCCGTATCGCCAACCGCCTGCTGCGCCGCGTGCGTGACTATGCCGAGGTGAAAGCCGATGGCATCATCACCCGTGAAGTGGCCGACGCCGCGCTGGCGATGCTCGACGTGGATGCCGTCGGATTTGACCTGATGGACCGCAAGCTGCTCGAAGCGATCCTGCACAAGTTCAACGGCGGGCCGGTCGGCATCGACAACCTGGCCGCCGCCATCGGCGAAGAGCGCGACACGATCGAAGACGTGCTTGAGCCGTACCTGATCCAGCAGGGCTACCTGCAGCGCACGCCGCGCGGGCGCGTGGCCACGGCTTCGGCGTACCAGCACTTCGGGCCGGGCGCACCCAAGGGCGACCTCTGGGACGGCGACAACTAACGCTCTGCTTAACGCCTGCCATGACCGCCCCCAGTCCTCAGCGCAACTTCCGCTACTACGACTTCGTCATGGCCGCGTTCGTCACGGTGCTGCTGTGCTCGAACCTGATCGGCGCGGCCAAGGCGGCGCAGATGACGCTGCCGATCATCGGGCCGGTCACGTTTGGCGCGGGCGTGCTGTTCTTCCCCATCTCGTACATCTTCGGCGACATCCTCACCGAGGTGTACGGCTACGGCCGCGACCGCCGCGTGGTGTGGGCGGGCTTCGCCGCGCTGATCTTCGCGTCGTTCATGTCGCTGGTGGTGCTGGCGCTGCCGGTGGCACCGTTCATGGCGGACTACCAGAAGAGCCTGAACGACGTGTTCGGCAACACGCCGCGCATCGTCGCCGGGTCGCTCATCGCGTTCTGGTGCGGCAGCTTCGCCAACAGCTACACGCTGGCGAAGATGAAGATCGCCACGGAAGGGAAATGGCTGTGGACGCGCATCGTCGGGTCCACGGTGGTGGGCGAGGCGGTCGATTCGTCGCTGTTCTACGTGATCGCCTTCTACGGCATCTGGCCGCACGAACAGGTGCTGCGCGTGGCCATCGCGCAATACATCCTCAAGACCGGCTGGGAGATCGTGGCGACGCCGCTCACCTACCGCGTCGTCGCCTTCCTCAAGCGCGCCGAGAACGAGGACTACTACGACCGCGATACCGACTTCACGCCGTTCCGGCTGAAGGTGTAGCGCGTCACGCTCTGGAACTCACGCCCGCGCTTTAGGACTCGGCCGTTCGGTGTTTTGAGCTCAACGCTCCGGGTTCTGAACCCGGCGTTCGAGGTTCCGAACTCGGACACCTCGCGTTCCGGACCCCGCAATTGAGGCTCAGAACCGCACATTCGGGGTTCTGAACGCCACGCTCAAGGTTCTCAACGCGATGTTTGAGGTTCGGAACTCGGACATGTCGCGCTCAGAACGGGATGTTCCGAGTTCCGGACGCTGCGTTCGAGGTTCTGAACTCCACAGTTGAGGTTCCGAACCCCATGCTCCGGGTCCCGAAGCCCGCTGGCGCTGCGCGCTAGGGCACGCGCCGGTCGACCTCGTCGAGCACCAGCAAATCCAGGTGCGCGACATCGCCCCACTGCAGCACGGTCAGTTGATGACCATCGGATGAAAGCCGATTGATGCTCGCGTTGCGCAACTCATGCTGACGCGGCTCGGTGAGCGTCATGGCGTTGGCGTGGCGGTATAGGCAATCAAGCACGCCGCCGTGGCTGACCAGCGCGATGCGCTCGCCGGGGTGACGGCGGATCAGCCGCAGAGCGGTTTCCACCGCGCGCTCATGGAATTCGGTGAGCGTCTCGCCGCCGGGCGGGGCGAACTCGGGTACGCGGTTCTGCCATGCATCGAAGTCGGCCGGATGCTGCTCGGCGACCTCGGCATAGGTCAGGCCTTCGAACTGGCCATAGTGACGCTCGCGCAAGCCCGCGTCATCGCGCACCGTCACGCCGACCTCATCCGCCAGCGCCTGCGCGGTCTGCTTCGCACGCGACAGATCGCTCGCATAGACAGCGTCGAACCGCTCGCGCGCCAGCGCCTTGCCCAACTGCGTGGCCTGCTCCAGCCCTTGCACGTTCAGCGGCACGTCGAGTTGGCCTTGCAGGCGGCGTTCACGGTTCCAGTCGGTCTCGCCGTGGCGGACCAGCACGATGTGGGTGATCTGTGGCATCGGCAGCGGAATGGCAGCGGCGCGTGGCATCTCGAATTCCCGAACGAGTCAGACAGATTTGGCGACTTCCGGCACTGCAGCGCGCGCAACTTGCGGCGCCACCTGCAGCCAGAACGTGACCGGGCCATCGTTGACGAGCGACACCTGCATCATCGCGCCGAACTCGCCGGTGGCGACGATGGGGTGCTGCGCCCGGGCGCGCGCCACGAAGTGCTCATACAAGCGCCGGCCGTCTTCCGGCGCGGCAGCCGGCGTAAAGCTCGGGCGCGTGCCGGACTTGGTATCCGCCGCCAGCGTGAACTGCGAGACGATCAGCAAGCCGCCTGCCTGACCATTGCCGTCGATGTTGCGCACCGGCAGGTTCATCTTGCCCTGTGCATCCGAGAAGACACGGTAGTTCAGCAGCTTCTCCAGCAGGCGGTCGGCTTCGGCGGGGGTGTCACCGCGTTCGGCGCACACGAGCGCCAGCAAGCCCGGGCCGATCTCGCCGACCACGCGGCCGTCGACGCGCACAGCCGCTTCAGACACGCGCTGGATCAGCCCGATCACGACAGCACCACGCGCGCAAAGCGACGCTTGCCGACCTGCATGACGAACGTGCCGGCTTCCACCTTCAACCCCTTGTCGCTGATGACCGTACCGTCGATCTTTACGCCGCCCTGCTCGATGTTGCGGTTCGCTTCCGACGTGGACGGGCACAGACCGGTTTGCTTGAGCAGTTGCGCAATGCCCAGCGGCGCGCCCGACAGCTCGATCTGCGGAATGTCGTCCGGCACACCGCCGCGCGCGCGGTGGTTGAAGTCTTCCAATGCGCGCTCGGCATCGGCCTGGCTGTGGAAGCGCGCGACGATCTCCTGCGCCAGCAGCACCTTGCAATCGCGCGGGTTGCGGCCCAGCGCGATCTCTTGCTTCATCATGTCGATCTCGGCCAGCGGGCGGAACGACAGCAGCGTGTAGTACGTCCACATCAGATCGTCGGAGATGCTCATCAGCTTGCCGAACATGTCGCTCGGCGCCTCGCTGATGCCGACGTAGTTGCCCTTGGACTTGGACATCTTCTCCACGCCGTCCAGGCCGACCAGCAGCGGCATGGTCAAGATGCACTGCGGCTCCTGGCCGTATTCCTTCTGCAGCTCGCGGCCGACCAGCAAGTTGAATTTCTGATCCGTGCCGCCCAGCTCCAGGTCGGACTTGAGCGCGACCGAGTCGTAACCCTGCATCAACGGGTAGAGGAATTCGTGCACCGAGATCGGCACGCCGGCCTTGTAGCGCTTGGTGAAATCGTCGCGCTCCATCATGCGGGCGACGGTGTACTTGGCGGCCAGCTGGATGATGCCGCGCGCGCCCAGCGGGTCGCACCATTCGCTGTTGTAGCGGATCTCGGTCTTGCTCGGGTCCAGCACCATGCTGGCCTGGCGGTAGTAGGTCTGCGCGTTGGTCTCGATCTGCTCGCGCGTGAGCGGCGGGCGCGTGGCGTTGCGGCCAGACGGATCGCCAATGGTCGACGTGAAATCGCCGATCAGGAAGATCACTTGGTGCCCGAGGTCCTGCAACTGGCGCATCTTGTTGAGCACCACCGTGTGGCCAATGTGGATGTCGGGCGCGGTCGGGTCCAGGCCCAGCTTGATGCGCAGCGGCACGCCGGTCGCGGCGCTCTTGGCCAGCTTCTGCTCCCACTCGGCGGCGATCAGCAGTTCGTCGCAGCCGCGCAACGAGACTTCCATCGCGTGCGCCACCTCCGGCGTGACCGGATACTTGGGTTTGCCCGGCGTGGCGTTGTCAGAGGCGGCGGGGGTGACAGAAGCTGCGGAAGCGTCAGATGCGGTCATGGCAAAAAGAAAGGTCACCGCGCCGCAGAATGGAAAGCGGCGCGAACGGAAAAACAATCAGGGAACCAGTGCGTGCGCGATGGCCGACATGGATACAACCGTCCGGCCGCGCAATCCCGGGATTTTACCGTGATGTGCCGATCTGGCCCGCCATTGCGCTGGTAAGCTGTCGCGCATGAGCCATCCCGACCACACCTCTGCCCGCAGCGACCGCTGCGGAGACCGCTATATCGGCCTGATGTCCGGCACCAGCCTGGACGGCGTCGATGGCGTGCTGGCGGACTTTTCCGGCGAACGTCCGGCCGTGCTGGCCGACGCGTACGTGCCCTTTCCGCCCGAACTGCGCCAGCGTTTCCTGGACCTGCAGCATGCCGGTCACGACGAGATCCACCGCGAAGCGCTGGCGGCCAACGCGCTGGCCGCGGTCTATGCCGAATGCGTGGCCCGGCTGCTCACCACCACGGGCCTGGTTGCACAGGAGGTGCGGGCCATCGGCGCACACGGGCAGACGATCCGTCATCAGCCCGGCGCACACGACGGTGTCGGCTATACGCGCCAGACCCAGCACGCCGCCGTGCTGGCCGAGCGCACGGGCATCGACGTCATCGCCGATTTCCGCAGCCGCGACGTCGCCGCCGGTGGCCAGGGCGCACCGCTGGTGCCGGCGTTACATCGCGCGCTGTTCGGCCTGCCCGACGCATGGCGCGTGGTCTGCAACATTGGTGGCATCGCCAATCTCACGGTCCTGCCGCCGCAAACCTCCGACACGCGCGATTCCGTGCTCGGTTTCGATTGCGGCCCCGGCAACGCGCTGATGGATTACTGGGTCCACAGCCACCACGGCACCCGTTACGATGCCGACGGCGCCTGGGCCCGCACCGGCAGCATCGACGACACGCTGCTCGCGCGCCTGAAAGCTGAACCGTTCTTCACCGCGCAACCGCCCAAGAGCACCGGCCGCGACCTGTTCAATCCGGCCTGGCTGCAACAGACGCTCGGCGACGCGCTCACCGCCGCGCGCCCTGAAGACGTCCAGGCCACGCTGCTCGCGCTCACCGCAGACACCATCACCGATGCCGTGCGTGCCCATGCGCCGCATGCGGCTTCGCTGCTAATTTGCGGCGGCGGTGCACGCAACGGTGCGCTGATGGCGCGTATCGCGCAGCAACTGCCCGGCGTGCAGATCGCCCCGACGGATGATTTTGGTGTGCCCGCGCATCAGGTCGAAGCGCTGGCCTTCGCGTGGCTCGCGCGCCAATGTGTGCGCCGCGCCCACGGCAATCTGCACACCGCGACCGGGGCGTCGGGTGGCCGCGTCCTCGGCGCGATCTATCCGGCTTGAGCGTCAGACCTGCAGGCAACAAAAAAGCGCACCGAAGTGCGCTTTTCTTATGCAGCGATACCGCGTCAGACCGAGAACGACGAGCCGCAACCGCAAGTGGTCGAAGCATTCGGATTCTTGATGACGAATTGCGCGCCGTTGATGTCTTCCTTGTAGTCGATCTCGGCGCCCACCAGGTACTGGTAGCTCATCGAGTCGATCAAGAGCGACACGCCATTCTTGGTCATGGTCGTATCGTCTTCGTTGGTCTCTTCGTCAAAGGTGAAGCCGTACTGGAAGCCCGAGCAACCGCCGCCTTGCACGAACACGCGCAGCTTCAACTCCGGGTTGCCTTCTTCTTCAATCAGTTGCTTGACCTTGTCCGCAGCGCTGTCGGTAAAGACCAGCGGAGCCGGAACCTCGTTCACATCGGGCGTGGCTGCCTGCGCGACTGCGTTCATGAAAATCTCCTGTGGGAACGTCTCAAAACTTGCCTGTATTTTAAGCGCAAGCAGCAAATCGTGCCGAAGCCCCGCGTTTCAAGTGGGCATTGTGCGGTGCGCCAGCAACGGCGGGGCGGCCAACACCACCCCATGTGATCAATCCTGGTTCGACGCCAGCTTGAGATTGGGCAGCAGCTTCACTTCGCCAGGCGCCGCGTGCGTCAGCGTGCCCATGACGACGGCGCCCTGGTGCATTTCCAGTGCGGCGTACTGCACATTGCCCTCGATGCGCGCCTTGGGCTGCAGTTCCAGCAATTCAGCCACATGCACCGGGCCGACCACCGTGCCGTTCAGGATCAGATGACCGACGTGCACTTCGCCCTCAACGCGTGCGCTGTCGGTAATGACCAACATGCTGGGCTTGTCGGGATCACCATAGATGTTGCCCTTGATCTCGCCGTCGACCCGCAGACCGCCCGAGAAGCGCAGATTCCCCTCCAGCTTGGTGCGGGCGCCCAGCAGCGTTTCGATCGCCAGCCCTTTCTTTTTGCCAAACAGCATCGTCGACTCCTCTTTGTACGAATCTGGCAGGCCCCCGCCCGTCAGATGGAAAAACTCTGGCTCGCCTTGATCTTGCCGTTCTGCAACACCTTCACCATCACCGACTGCACCCTGGTGCCGGGTGGCACATCTACCCAGCCCTCGAGGCGCTGGTAGTGCGTGAGTTTGACGCGGGCGGCGGTGGCAGCCGATCCGCCGGCCGCCGCGCCGGGGAAATCGATCGTAGCAGGTTTGCCCCCTTGCACCACATTCAGCGTCAGTGCCAGTTGCCCCTCGAATTCGGAGACCGGCGCAAACGCCTTGCCGCCGCCCTGCATCAGCAACACGCGGAAGCGCATGCGCGTCGGCTGAGCTTCGTCCGGCGCGATGCGGAAGCTGCGTACGTAAATGCCAGCGGAGTTGGTGGGCGCCGGCAACAGGCTGTCGAAGAAGGCCAAATCCTCCTTCAATTGCGCGTTCTCTGTTTCCAGCGCCTTGAGCTGCTCGGCCATCTGCGCCTGCGCGCCTTCGGCCATGCCGAGGCGGGCGTCCACGGTACCGGCGGAGGCGGAGAGCTTGTCGCGCTCGGCCTGCATGGCAGCTAGCTTGGTGGTCAACTCGCGGTTCATCGCGCGCAGATCACTGTCGTGCGGGCCCGTCAGGCGACGCCCTTCTTCGAAGGCCCACAGCGCAGCGGCCGCCGCGAGCCCGAGTACTACCGCAATCAGCAGAATCGTCACCGGCCATGGCAGACGCGAACGCACGGTCACGTTCGGCGCAAGCACGGAAGCACGACGCAACAGGCGACGCGCCTTCATGCGGTCAGCTCCCGGCACACACGTTGAATCAGAATTGGATTAGGCGGAACAGCGGATTGCATCATACGGGCCGAACGCTAACGAAATGTGAATTGTAGTCCTGCCGACATGTCGGAGCTGTTGCAAAGGGTAAGTGAGGCGCCCGAAAGGTCACACTGAGATCACACCGTTTGATTGAAGCGCTCAAAACAAAAAACCACACCCGAGGGTGTGGTTCTTTGCTGCAGCAGTGGAAGCGAATTAACGCTTCGAGAACTGCTTCGCGCGGCGGGCCTTGCGCAGACCGACCTTCTTACGCTCGACTTCACGTGCATCACGCGTCACCAGACCTGCCTTCGACAGGGCGGGCTTCAGCGTTGCATCGTAGTCGATCAAGGCGCGGGTGATGCCGTGACGCACGGCACCGGCTTGGCCGGTTTCACCGCCGCCAACCACGTTGACCTTGATGTCGAACGTAGCTGCGTGATTGGTCAGTTCCAGCGGCTGACGCACGATCATCAGCGAGGTTTCACGAGCGAAATACTCGTTGATGGCCTTGCCGTTGACAATGATGTCGCCCTTGCCGGACTTGATGAAGACACGTGCCACAGCGCTTTTGCGGCGGCCGGTACCATAGTTCCAATTTCCGATCATGGATTAGGCCCCTTAGATTTCCAGCGCTTTCGGCTGCTGAGCTTCGTGCGGATGCGAGCCTTCGGCGTAAACCTTCAGCTTCTTGATCATCGCATAGCCCAGCGGACCCTTCGGCAGCATGCCCTTCACAGCCTTTTCCAGGGCGCGGCCCGGGAAACGCTGCTGCATCTTGCCAAACGTCGTTTCGTAGATACCGCCCGGGTAACCCGAGTGGCGATAGTATTTCTTGTCCGTCGTCTTGGTGCCCGTCACGCGCAGCTTGGCTGCGTTGATGACGATGATGAAATCGCCCGTGTCGACGTGCGGAGTGAATTCAGGCTTGTGCTTGCCGCGCAGTCGGTGTGCCACTTCGCTGGCGACACGCCCGAGGACCTTGTCCGTCGCGTCAATCACGTACCAATCGCGCTTCACCTCATGGGGCTTTGCGGAAAAGGTCTTCATGATTTTTCCAAATATTGAGTCAGTGCCCGAGTGGACCCGTATCGTGCGTAACAACTCATGAACGGATCGTCTTGCGGACGCCTGCGCAACCTCATGCAAGGTCATCGCCGGCCCGCCTTCCCGCTTGTTGGTGCGGGCTCTCTGAATTTCTTTTCCGCGGGCAATCCGGAAAAGATTTCGATTGTACCTCGCAGGAAGCCCTTGACACAAGGAAAAAGGTACGCCCGCGCACTAAGGACGAAAAAAAACCCAAGCCATTAAGCTTGGGTTTGAATCCACCAAAGGAGGAGGGTGGAGGAGACACCTGCTGATCGTTGACTTGGTGGGTTGCACCGCATCAGTCGATCCAATGGTGCAAATTATACCCACTTCTGGGGCACACGCAAGCGAATTTGCACTGCGAAATCGCATTTCGTAATGCGGAAAGCAAATGGCTGCGTGCAGAGTTCATTTATTCCGATAAAAATCAAGGACTTAAAGAAAATTCGCAGCCTCGTCGTTGTTGCGCACTAGAGATTTCCCTCGAATCCAGGCCCGGTTTCGGTGCGAAAAAGGCGGGTTGCACCTTTTCACACAGGTGTCACTGTCAAGACGAGATCACCCTAGGGCGTGCCGCAGGGTCTGCCCGGGGTGGCTACAATGTGGCTTTTGGTCGGCGCTGGCCGACTCCCGCACAAGGATTGGACATGGATTGCACAGTGAGCTGGACCGGCCCGGACGGCATGGCCTTTTTGGCGGAAACCGGCAGCGGCCACCTCGTCACGATGGACGGCGCGCCGGATGGCGGCGGCCGCAATCTGGCGCCGCGCCCCATGGAAATGGTGCTGCTGGGCACTGGCGGCTGCACCGCGTATGACGTGGTGCTGATCCTCAAGCGCGGCCGTCAGGATGTGCAGGGCTGCAGCGTCAAGCTACACGCCGACCGTGCTGAGACAGACCCAAAGGTCTTCACGCGCATCCACTTCACCTTCACGGTGACGGGGCGCAACCTCAAGCGGGAAACGGTGGAACGTGCGGTGCAGCTTTCGCACGAGAAGTACTGCTCGGCGTCGATCATGCTGGCCAAGACGGCCGAGATCACGCACTCGCTGGAACTGGTGGACCTGGCCACGCAGCCGACGGCATCGGAATAAGAAGCGAAGCGGACCGATAAGCCGGATTCTGTGCGCCGCATGGCCGAAACCAGCGGCGTGACAACCATTCCTCTAGACCGGCTGTTGCCAGCCGGCTCAAGCTCCCTACCCGCAGACTCAGCGAGCCGCTTCATCGTCTGCTTACTT
>Ga0070659_100002115_pt1 | contig 14145 bp, 10 predicted proteins | sample KBSC23metaG_FD_64666 | JGI IMG/M metagenome (GOLD analysis project Ga0070659, IMG submission 64666) | Corn rhizosphere microbial communities from Kellogg Biological Station, Michigan, USA - KBS C2-3 metaG | ecosystem: Host-associated > Plants > Roots > Rhizosphere > Soil ...
AGCGCCGCCGCGCGCACGCTCATCTTCATCGACCAGCCGCTTGCGACCATCCCCGGTCTCCAGGTCATCACCGCCGACGACTACGACAGCCCCGCCTAAGCCTTCACGCAACGTGTCAGGTCTCTGCAACTTTTCGGGCAGCGCATCAGCGCAGATGTGCCGCATACCCCGAAAAACAGCGAATGTCGCGGTGTTTCGCAAAAATTAAAAACTTCCCGACACCGCAACACGGCTCACTTGCCTGTGTCTATCTGAACCGTAAGCGGCAGCAGGCAGCATTCAGGCGGTTGCCGAAAAACATAAGGAGCTCTCACATGAATTTCACCAAACTCGCCCTCATCGCTTCACTTACCTTCGCGCCGGTCGCCATCGTCGCGCAAGCCACGACAACCGCCGCTCCCACGGCTACGCCCGCCCACCACGATTACGACATCAACCAGCGCAAGGAAAACCAGCAGGACCGCATAGGGCAAGGTGTCAAGAGCGGCCAACTCGCCGTTGGCGAGACTTCGCACCTGGAGAAGCAGGAGTCGGCCATCAACAAGGAAGAGCACAATATGCGCGCGCAGGACAACGGTCATCTGACCAAGCAGGACCGCAAGACCCTGCACCGCCGGCAGAACCAGGAGTCGCGCAGGATTTATCGGGACAAACACAACGCTCGTCATCAGCGCGGGTAACGCAGCGCCTCCTCGTGGGCCGATGAGGTGAGCCTGGAAACAGACGGGCCGCGGAGAGTCCATCTCCGCGGCCCGCATTTTCTCGATGAGTCTTTAGTACCGGTACTGCTCTGCCTTGTAAGGACCCTCTGCCGGAACCCCCAGATACTCTGCCTGCTTCGGCGAGAGCGTCGTTAGCTTCACGCCGATCTTTTCGAGGTGCAGCCGCGCGACTTCCTCGTCCAGCTTCTTCGGCAGGATGTAGACGCCAGGCTTGTAGGTGTCCTTGTTCTTCCACAGGTCCAGCGCGGCGAGCGTCTGGTTCGAGAAGCTCGACGACATCACGAAGCTCGGGTGTCCCGTCGCGCAGCCCAGGTTCACCAGACGGCCTTCGGCCAGCACAAAGATGCTGTTGCCATTGGGGAAGGTGTACTTGTCCACCTGAGGCTTGATGTTCAGCTTCTTCACGTCTTTGGCCGCGTTCAACTGGTCCATCTGGATCTCGTTGTCGAAGTGGCCGATGTTGCAGACGATCGCTTGGTCCTTCATCAATTTCATGTGCTCGAAGGTGATGATGTCCACGTTGCCGGTGCAGGTCACGTAGATGTCGCCGCGCCCCAGCGTCTCTTCAAGCGTATTGACCTCGTAGCCCTCCATCGCGGCCTGTAGCGCGTTGATAGGATCAATCTCCGTAACCACCACGCGCGCTCCCATGCCGCGCAGCGAAGCGGCCGAGCCTTTGCCCACGTCGCCATACCCACAGACGACCGCGATCTTGCCTGCAACCATCACGTCGGTTGCACGCTTGATGCCGTCCACCAGCGACTCGCGGCAGCCATACAGGTTGTCGAACTTGCTCTTGGTGACGGAGTCGTTCACGTTGATGGCCGGCACCAGCAGCTTGCCCTGCTCCATCATCTTGTAAAGACGGTGAACGCCGGTCGTCGTCTCCTCGGCGACGCCCTTCCACTCCTTCGCCAGCTTCGTGAAATAGGTTGCGTCCTCGGTATGGATCTTCTTGAGCAGGTTCTTGATGACCTGCTCTTCCTGATTGCCCGAGGGGGTGTTCACCCAGCCGTCGCCCTTCTCCAGCTCGACGCCCTTGTGGATCAACAGCGTCACGTCGCCGCCGTCGTCGATGACGATCTGCGGGCCTAGTCCGCCCTTGTGGCGCAGCGCCTGGTCGGTACACCACCAGTACTCTTCGAGAGTCTCGCCCTTCCAGGCGAAGACCGGCACGCCTGCCGCTGCAATCGCCGCCGCCGCATGGTCTTGCGTCGAGAAGATGTTGCAGCTTGCCCAGCGCACGTCCGCGCCCAAAGCAACCATCGTTTCAATCAGCACGGCGGTCTGAATCGTCATGTGCAGCGAGCCGGTTACGCGCACGCCCTTGAGCGGCTTGCCTGCGGCGTACTTGTTGCGGATTGCCATCAGGCCGGGCATCTCCTGCTCGGCGATGTCAATTTCCTTGCGGCCAAACTCCGCCAGCGAAAGGTCCCGGACCTTGTACTCCGCCGCCACTGTTGCTTTGTCAATCGTTGCTGTAGCCATTACAACCTCGTCTCAATGTCAAAATCACATGCCTATTCAGGATACCAGCCGGGGCCGCATTTCACGCGGCAAACCGCTAACTCTTCACCGTTTCAGCCACCGCCCTGGGGCGCCGCACGGCAAGCGCCAGCAGGGCCGCGCATACGGCCAAACCGCTCATGGCAAGCAGTCCGCCGGCGAAGCTGTGCGTCGCGTCCCGCAGCCGCCCAATCGTATACGGCCCGGTGAACCCGCCGACTCCGCCGACAATCTGCAGGATGGCCACCGCGCCCGCTGCCGCTGTGCCGCCCAGCATACTCGTGGTCAGGGCCCAGAATGGCCCCATCATGCTCCACAGGCCGACGGCGGCCAGCGTCAACGCGCACAGGGCAATCATCATGTTGTGCGCCACGGCGACCCACGCAAAGCCGATTGCCGAGAGCAGCAGGCATCCGGCAATGTGCCACCGCTGCTCTTTGCGCTTGTCCGAACTCCACCCCACCACCAGGGTCATGATTGCGGCGGCAAGATAGGGAAACGTTGCGTAGCGATCAATCACGCTGGAGTCCGCTGCGCCATGTGAGAAGCTGGCGAGAATCAGCGGCATCCACAGGTTGACGATGTACACGCCCACCTGGCTCACGAAGTAGGCGCCCGCGAGCACCCACAGCGCAGGCAGCTTGAAGGCATCGCCCAGCCGGTGATGCGACGCTGCGCCGAATCGTTCGCTGTCGCGCAGCAGTTCTTCATCGAGCCACGATTTTTCATCCGCACTCAGCCACGGAGCGTCGTCCGGGCTGTCTCGCAATAGGAACAACACCGAGATGCCCAACACAATGGTCGGTATTCCCTCGGTCAAAAAAAGCCACTGCCACCCGGCAAGGCCGTGCCATCCATTCATACGCAACACGGCGCTCGAAAGCGGCCCGCCCACCACGCCTGCCAGCGAGGTCGCAATCATGAACCGCGAGACTGCCCGCGCTCGCTCGTGTGTAGGAAACCAGTAGGTCAGGTAGACGATCATGCCGGGGAAGAAGCCAGCCTCGCTGACGCCCAGTAGAAACCGCAGCACATAGAACGACTCGGCTGAATGCATGAACATCATCAAGGTCGAGATGATGCCCCAGGAGACCATGATCCGCGCCATCCACACACGCGCGCCGACACGAGTAAGAATCAGGTTGCTGGGCAGGTCGAACAGGGCCGAGCCGAGAAAATAAATCCCCGCGCCAAATCCATAGACCGTGTTGCTGAAGTGCAGGTCGCGCTGAATGTCCATAGCCGCGAACCCCACGTTCACGCGGTCGAGGTAGTTCACGATATACAGCAGAAACATGTACGGAATCAGCCGCCAGGTGATCTTCCTGTAAACAGCCCGCGCATTCACCGCATCAAGGCCCATCGTTCCACTCTACATGCATCGGGCCGTGTGATTGCTACGTGCCCTTTTCAGCCGCCAGCAGCTTCTTCTTCCGCTCGACACCCCAGTGATAGCCGGCAATCGTGCCATCGCCGTGAATCGCGCGATGACACGGCACCACCACTGCTACCGGGTTCGACCCGATGGCCGAACCCACCGCGCGTGCGGCCTTCGGCATTCCCAGCTCGCGTGCGATCTCGCCGTAGCTTCGCGTCTCGCCGCGTGGGATCTCCTGCAACGCGCGCCACACCCGCTGCTGAAACGCCGTAGCCCGCACGTCCAGAGGAAACTTCGCTGCGCGCGGATGCTCGCTCATCTGGCTTGCAATATACTCGACTGCCTCGGCCAGCCAGCCATCTGTGCTCTTCGCACGAACAATCTCAGCTTTTTTGAACCGCCCGCGCAACTCGGCCAGAAGATCTGCATCGTCCTTGCCGAAGGCAATCGAGCACACACCTGCATCGGTTGCCGCTACCAGCATCCGCCCCAGCGGACTGGCCGCCGTCGCATATTGAATCTCTACTCCCGCGCCGCCTTCGCGTATTTTCTTTGGCTTCATGCCCAGCACCTCGCTGCTCGACTCGTACAACCTGCTGCTCGAACCGAACCCGGCATCGTAGATCGCGTCCGTGATCCGCGTCGCGGGTTTCCGCACCTTATCTCTGAATTTCGCCAGCCGCTGCTCCCGCGCAAATTCGCCCGGACTGACACCCAGCACGCGCTTGAACCCGCGCAGCAGTGGAAGTCTCCCTATGCCGACGGCGCGGGCAACGTCTTCGAGCGGCGTCCTCTCGTCCGCGTGGTCGCGCAGATACTGCGCCGCAGCCCGCACCGCACCCTCCTGCGGATCGGGCCTCGCCTCGGCGCATTCCGGGCCGCATCGCTTGCAGGCCCGGTATCCGGCTGCCTCGGCCTGTGCCGGGGAAGGGAAGAAGGCCACCTGCTTCCGCGCTGGCCGCCTGCTTGCACAACTTGGGCGGCAGTAGATGCCGGTTGATTTCACCGCATACACAAACTGTCCGTCCGCCCGGCGGTCGCGCCCAAGCACCTGCTGCCACTGTTTCCCGGAAAAATAGCTGGGAGTTGGAGTCATCTTCGCGCTTGTTCGAGCTGTGCGGGTCATCGTCATTCCAGTATCCTCCCACCGTCCGGTTGGCCGCCACACTCCGCTTTGTTCGCCCAAATTCCTCCGGGTCGTTGCCTCTCTCGCCACTGCCCCATCATTATTGCCGCGGCGGGCGCTTACGGCTTCGCGTACACTTGTCGCCATGAAGACCCTCCCCGCGCTTCTCGTGCTTGTGCTTGCCGCCGCTGCTCCTGCTCAAAAGATGAGCTCCACCGCTGCGCCTGATGGCGAACATCTGTTGATCAGCCTTTCTGCCAAGGGTGTCCAGATCTACACCTGCAAGCAGGTCAATGCCAACACGCAATGGGTCTTCGAGGGTCCCGAGGCTACGCTCTCGAATGCAAAAGGTGAAGCGGTCGGCACGCACGTCGCAGGACCCATCTGGAAGTACCTCGATGGCAGCCAGGTCACAGCGGAGGTTGTCGCCACTAGCGAGGCACCTGTAGCCAACTCAATCCCGTGGCTGCTGCTGCACGCGACGAACTCGAAAGGCTCAGGACTTCTGTCGCGCGTCGATGCCATCCGCCGCACCAACACCCACGGCGGCATTGCCCCGGCCACCGGCTGCGACGCCGGGCACCTCAACGCCACCGTCCGCGTCCCCTACACCGCGACGTACAACTTTTACTCACTGCAGCCGTGAGCAGACGCCAGCCTTGAAAATCAAAGAGGCAGGCACGTGGCCTGCCTCTTTGGTTCAATCTGTCCTGAAGTTACGAGACTGTCTGCTTGAGCCCTGCCTGCTCTTTCAAAGCGGCGGCCTTGTCGGTCTTCTCCCATGTGAAGCCCTCGTCCTTGCGGCCGAAGTGGCCGTAGGCAGCAGTTGCCTTGAAGATGGGCTTGCGCAGGTCGAGGCTCTCGATGATGCCCTTCGGCGTCAGCGAGAAGTTCTTGCGCACCAGCGCCTCCAGCCTGGTCTCGTCGATCTTGCCCGTGCCGAACGTATCCACCAGCACGCTTACCGGCTCGGCAACGCCGATTGCATAAGCAAGCTGCACCTCGCAGCGGTCCGCCAGCCCGGCCGCTACGATGTTCTTGGCCACATAGCGGGCCATGTACGCGCCCGAGCGGTCCACCTTCGTCGCGTCCTTGCCGCTGAAGGCCCCGCCGCCATGACGGCCCATACCGCCGTAGGAATCGACGATGATTTTGCGGCCGGTCAGTCCGGTGTCGCCCATCGGCCCGCCCACGACGAAGCGGCCAGTCGGATTAATGTGGTACTTCGTGTCCTCATCCAGCAGGTTCGCCGGAATCACAGCCTGGATGACGTTCTTCAGGATGTCGCCACGCAGTTCCTCGTTGCCCACGGTCTCGGCATGTTGGGTCGAGATGACGACCGCATCCACGCGCACAGGCTTGAAGTTGGCGTCGTACTCGACCGTCACCTGGCTCTTGCCGTCGGGGCGCAGATACGCCATCAGCCCGCTCTTGCGGACCTCGCTCAGCTTGAACGCCAGCTTGTGGGCCAGCGAGATCGCTGTCGGCATCAGCTCGGGCGTCTCGTTCGAGGCGTAGCCGAACATCATACCCTGGTCGCCCGCGCCGCCCGTGTCCACGCCCATGGCGATGTCGCCCGACTGCTTGTTGATCGTCGAGATCACCGAGCAGGTGTTCGAGTCGAACCCATACGAGGCATTGTCGTAGCCAATGGCCGCCACCGTACCGCGCACCAGACCCTGAATATCCACATAGGCTTTGGTGGTGATTTCGCCCGCAACAACGACCAGGCCGGTGCAGGTCAGCGTCTCGCAGGCCACGCGGCTGTAGGGGTCCTGCGCCAGGCAGGCATCGAGGATGGCGTCTGAGATCTGGTCGGCGATCTTGTCGGGATGCCCTTCGGTAACAGATTCACTGGTAAACAAAAAACGGTCGCGTGTCGCCAAAGCGAACTCCTTGGAGGTGAGTGTCTGCCCGCACACGAAGTCCGAACAGCGTCCAACCTTTTTATTCTACCGTTGCTCACCCGAAGGGGCAAAGCCCCGCAGCCGCCGGTATGCACTCGTTCCCGAACGGCGAGATTCCGCATTGAACGGGCAAAAGAAAACGGCGCCTGCCCGAGGGCAGACGCCGTGGAGATACTGCAATCGGTCTAAAAGCGGAACTTCGCTCCCACCTGCAGCACGCGAGGTGCGCGGTATGCAGTCACTTGGCCGAAGAGGCTCGATGTGGAAGAGACGCTGATCGAATCGAAGTTTGTGTGGTTGAAGGTATTGGTCGTCTCCGCCCGGAACTGGAACGAGGACTTCTCCCACACCTTGAAGTTCTTGAACAGCGCGAGGTCCCAGCGCTGGAAGCCGGGTCCGTTGATGGTGCCGCGCTGCGCATTGCCCGGACGGACTACACCCGAAGGAACGGCGGCGAAGGCATCGGTGTTGAACCAGTGCAGGCGTGTGTGCGGCCCCGCGTTCGGGTCGCCCACCTGGTCCGGACGAGGTCCGGCAGCGCTCGGCCCAAGGATGCCCAGGCCGCCCGGATCAAGGCCATCGCTGCGGGTTGCGGTAAACGGCAGGCCTGAGTTCATCGAGACGATGCCCGAGACCTCCCATCCGCCGACAACGCGGCCCACCAGTCCGGGCTGGTGCTTGAGGAAGGGCAGATCGTAGACGAAGTCCGCCGTCAGGATCTGTCTCCGATCCAGCGCGGCGCGACCGTAGTCTCCCTTGATGTTGTAGAGGTTCTGCGTTGCGCTCGACCGGTCCGACTGGTTGTCCGTCAGGGCCTTCGACCATGTGTAGTTCACGTTGACCATGTTGTCGCCGGTAAAGCGCTTTTGCAGCGAAATCTGCAGCGAGTGGTAATTGGATGTGAACCAGGGCTCAATCGAATTGAGCGACGTGTAGCCCTTGTAGGGGCGGATCTGGTTCAGTGTCGGCGAATTGCCCGTCGTGATCCGCTTCACGGTGTCACCGGGAACCGTGCTGCCCAGACCAGCGGCCAGGTATGCGCCTACCGGAACCTCGTTCAGGTCAACGATGCCCAGCAGGTGCCGGCCCAACTGGCCAAAATAACCCATGTCCAGAACGAGACTGGGAGCAAGCTGCTGCTGCAGGTCCAGGCTGAACTGCTGCGTGTACGGCGTCTTGAAATTCGGGCTTGTGCCGCGCAGCGTGGGTGGGTTGATGTTCAGCTTTGCAGTTCCTTGTGCCGGATCGTCAAAGCTGGTATTGGGAATGTTCGGCGACTGCACATACGGCGGGTTGGCAAAAATGTTCTGTTCATAGATGCCGTAGAGCGCCGTGTCGTAGGCGATGCCATAGCCGCCGCGCAGCGCAGCCTTGCCATTGCCGAACACGTCGTAGGCAAAGCCGACTCGCGGAGCAAAGTTCAGCGTGTCGTTCTTGCCGACCTTCTGGCCATACGGAGAGGTCTTGCCGTTGATGCTGATGCCGTTCAGCGCATCGTAGTTCGGGTTCGGCGTTACGCCGCCCTTGCACGGTGCGCCGGCAACGCAGAGGCTCCCTGCCGTGTCGATGGTCGGCGCGTTGGCCGCCTTGAACAGCGACGGGTCAAACGTCGTCAGCAGATGGTTCTTGTCCACCGGCTGCGGGAAGTAAGAGTAACGAACACCAATGTTCAGCGTGAGTCGCGGCGCTGCCTTCCAGTCATCCTGCGCATACGCCTCGATGGAGGTGTTCTGGATGTCGGGCGTCATATCCAGAGAAGCCTGGTTGAAGTTGGTGACGAACCCCATCAGGAAGTTCGCAAACGACTGCTGGTAGTTGTAGGCGCACGGCGGGTTCGTTCCAGGAAATGCACCTTTGCACAGTTGCGCCGAAGACAATCCAGCGTTGGTGAAACCGAATGTACCCTGGTTGCCGCCGCCTGCGTTCTCCGTCTTCTGGTAGTGGTCCCAGGTGATTCCGAGACGCAGCGAGTGCTGCCCCACGGTCTTCGATACATTCACGAAGATGTTCTTGTTGCGGTCGTAGTCGCGGTACGGGCCAAAGCCGCCAATCCCCTGACCGCCGCTGAATGTCAGCGCGGGGATGCGTCCCAGCGTTACCGCGAACGGCATGGTCGCCTTGATGTCAGGCGAGTGCGAAGACAATACCTGACCAGTCGGATCGCTGATAATTGCGCCGGATGAATACGCGTAACCGCCATCAATCAGAAGCCGCGGGTTGATCACGTACGTTGCATGACCGAGATAGGTGCGCCCCGGTGAGTTGGTAGAAGTCGTCTGCACTCCCGGATAACCCGTGCCGCTGAACAGGCCGCCCGGTTCAACCGTTGGCAGCTTGTCATTGATAAGGCGGAAGAACGCCGTCAACTTCTGACCGAACGTCTGGTCGATCCTGACTATTTCCTGCGTCTGGTCATAGACGTTGCGCTGAGCCGTAACCAGCGTGTGACCATCGCTCCCGCTCGGCTCGGGAATTGCCGCATAAACGTCCTTCAGGTACGCCTTCGCCAGGGGAGAGAACGTCGTCGGGTCGAGTGTGCTCGTCAGGGCCGCGTTGCAGTTGCCCGTTGCGGGATCCACCGAAGGGCACACCAGATTGCTGCCAAAGTTGCCCGCGCGCTCCGCCTGCGTGGGAACGCCGAAGTTTGAAAACGACGAGTACGTCAGGACGCGGCGGAACTCCTGCGAGAAAAAGAAGAAGGTCTTGTCGCGTCCGTCATACACGTGGGGAATCCACACCGGGCCGCCGATCGTGTAGCCAAAGTCGTTATACCGCAGCTTGCTGCGCGGTATAACGGATGACCGGTCCTTGTTCAGGTAGGTGTTGGCATTCAACACATCGTTGCGGAAGAACTCGTACGCTGTGACGTGAAAGGCATTGGTGCCGGACCGCGTGATGACGTTGATCTGGCCGCTGGCGCTCCGGCCATACTCCGCCGAATACGTCCCGCGCTGTGTCTTGAACTCGGCGATGGCATCGACGCTCGGGTAAGCCAGCAGCGTCAGGTTCGAGCCGCGGTCCACGTTGTCCGCGCCGTCCAGCGTCCAGTTGTTGGAGCTGTTGCGGTTGCCGTTGACCGAAAAGCTGACCACGTTGGTCTCGCCGTTCGGGTTCGAGAGGCCGATGTAAAGCTGGTCGCCCCCGCCATACGACACGCCCGGTTGCAGGGCCACAAGCTGCTCGTAGTTGCGGTTGGGCAGCGACAGCTCGCGAATCTGCGTGCCGCTGATCGTCGTGGCGGAGTCGGCGTTCTGGAAGTTCAACTGCAGCGCGTCCGCCTGAACCGTCACCTCCTGCGACGAACTGCCGACCGCCACCTGCCTGTTGACCGTCAGCGAGTCGTTGACGTGCAGGATCAGTCCAGTCACCGTGTCTGTCTTGAAGCCCTTGGCCTCAATTTTGACCGAGTAGGTTCCCAACGACAAAGAAGGGGCAGTCCAGAACCCGGCGCCGTCTGTCGTTAAAGTCCGCAGGTCCTGCCCGCGGTCCGTATTGGTCAGCGTTACCGTGGCTCCTGCCACGGCCGCGCCAGTAGTGTCCGTCACGGTTCCGCTGATGGTTCCCGTGGTCGCCTGTGCCAGAGCTACGGTGCAGCTTGCAACCGCAAATGCTGCCAGCACCACAACCCAGGCAGCACTGCGTGCAAAGCGTCTAAGAATGTTCATTTCAACTGCCTCCTGAAATCTTTCGATGTTTCCTTGTGGACCGTCGTCACTTCTACGTCTTGCGGATGGAAAAACCCGTTGCGTGAGATAAGACAGCCGTCATTGTGCAGGCAACGACCCGCGACATCCCGGTTCATCGGAACAGCACCCGTTGCCGGTGCCATTTTCTTCTACAGCGAAGGAACGAGCAAAATTTGGTTTGCTTGGTTCAAATGGTACAGTTGTTCCGGAAATTGATGTAACGTTAATCCGGCAAAAGCGCATGTGTCAAGAAGATTTTCGGACACCGGTGGCCAAATGGCCCTCCGGTACGGAACGACGGACATTTGAGGAGGCGAAGAATGTGATTGACACCATCGAGCTTGCGAACGAAGGTGATCTTATGCAGGTTGGACGAGAACACAGGCATTTTGCCTATCAGTCCCAGCTCGCCCGCACGGTTGACCAGCTCAGCGTTCGGCATCAGGAGATTGTCCGGCCGGTTTTTGAAAGCCCGCGCGACTTCGTGCTGTTGAACGTCCGCGATATGGCAAGCCGTCTCGGCACGGCCCCCACCACCGTCGTCCGTATCGTGCGGACACTCGGCTTCGGCAGCTACAAGGACTTTCAGCACTACCTGCACGACCTCTCCGTTACCAGCGCAACGATTCTGGACAGTATGCAGGCCGCCGGTCACACCGCCCAGCCGCCGCAGTTTCTCAAAGACCTCAGAAAACAGATTCAGGAAAACCTCAGCTTCGTCCAGCACAATATCGACCTGCACCAGGTGCTCAAAATTGCCACCCGCATTCACGAGGCCAGGCGGACGCTGCTGCTTGGCGGCGACATGGCCTCGTCGCTGGTCAACTACATGGAATACCACCTGACGATTGCTGGACTGCCGGTATTTTCGGCTGTCGCCCCCGGGCGCGCAACTCACCTGGTGCGCTCGACGGAAAAGGGCGACGTGGTCGTTGGCATCAGCTTCCGGCGCGGCCTCCGCATGACCATCGAAGGCATCGAGCACGCGAAGCAGAACGGCGCCTACTGCGTGGGCATCGCCGACTCGATGCTCTCGCCATTGGCCCGCTTCTCCGACGAACTGCTGATCGTCCCCATCGACAGCTTCTCATTTGCTGCAAGCTACGTCGCGCCACTCGCTGTCATTGACCTCATCACTGCCGGAGTAGGTAGCCTGCGGCGCAAACAAGTGGTCAAGCGCCTCAAAGAGGCCGATCAGGAACAAAAGCATGGCTATCGGTGGTATCAGACCGAATCGTAGGGCAGGCTAAAACAGCCGGCCATGCATCGCAAACTTCCAGACTCCCCAGCCAAGCACGGCGAGCGAAGCCACCATCACGGCCACGCCCATCCACCGTGGGTCCGCCTCCCGCCTGCCCCCACCTCGATTGCGGCGCACGTTTTCGGCAAACTCTGTCCAGTCGCTGTCTGTGCCGGTTGCGCCGCTTTCGCTCAGGCTGGCTTCAAATCGCTCCATCCAGGGGGATTCTTCCAGTTCAAGCGCGCGCAGGTAACTCCGAACAATTCCTTTGCGAAACACGCCGCCGGGCAGGGCCGCGTAATCTCCGGCCTCCAGTGCGTGAAGATGCCGTGACGAGATCTTGGTCTCTTCGCTGATCTTCTCGATCGAAATCCGGTGCTGTTCCCGTTCCAATCGCAGTTCGTCGCAGAATCTGTTCATTCGCTCCGCTCAGCCCTGGTCGAAGCCATGCGCGTCTTCCAGACGCCAGCCACGTCAAGGATTACTCGAAGCATAGTCTTCCGCATTCTTCAAAGTCAAAGATGTTTCTGCTCGCCGGAAAGTGCTTTAACCGATTGGAACCAAACTAGTTAGTGCATCTTTCAATAATAAGTTCTTGATGCGGATCGCCAGCTAAAGGGAGGTGAATTGCCGGTTGCTCAAGTCGCTCCAGCAGCGGAACACATCGTCGCCGGAGGTCCATTTTCTGCTTTTGACCCCCTATTCGGTGCTCGTTATAATTCCGGTTTAGGGCGTATCCGGAACTTCTGTGTACTACTTAATCGGCGCGTAGCCGGCGCAGCGGCACTTTATTGTGCGCGCTGTCCGCTGACCTAACTCCTGCTTGAAGAAAGAGAACGAGTGCGCCTTCCCTTCCCAGAACGCATTTCACTCTTTTACGTCCTGGTTTTTGCTACGCTGCTTTGTATCGCTCAAGTTCTTGAGGGTACGTCCGGGCTGTTTTCTCTTTGCAGCTTTCTTTTCATCATGATTGCCGGAATTGCGTTCAACCTGGCTGGCGGATTCACCCGGCCTTCCGGCTCCTACGTTTTTTTCTATGCTGTTCTGGGCGTCATTGTGGGCCTGTTCTGGAAGGCAGTTCTGGGGGAGCCGGCCGACTCGAACCTCCTGGCCCCAAGGGTCACGATCGAGGTCTATCTCGGCGGCATCTGCGCGATGCTCTTTGCCGTGTACATTAGCCGTAAGCTGGCCACAAAGCGTCCTCTTCTGGGGACCATGCTCGAAGACACGAAGATGCAGAACGCCACGATCGGTTGCATGGTCGTCGGGATGCTGCTGGTTGGAATTATGTCCGTCGTGCCCCACGGCACGGGTTCAGTCCTCAGCGCCCTTCAGCAACTCGACCGTTTTCTCCCGCTGGCCATCATCATCGGAGTCACGCATCAAATACGCCGGTCCGGAGGGACGAGCAGTATCAATCTTCCCGTATTGATCTCGATCGTCTTCAGTTTTTTTGCGGGCATTGTCGGCTTTTCAAAGGAGGGAATGCTCACTCCGCTGCTTTGCTGGGTCATCGCGGCCAGTTGCATGCGCTATAGAGTCTCACTGGCCCAGATAGCAGGAGGCGCGCTTGCCGCCATCTTCATCTTCCAATACCTCGTCCCATACTCGCAGTACGGCAGGCAGTACCGGAGCACTTCGTTTTCAGAGCAGTTCGACGCTTCGATCGATTTGCTTTCGCGGCTCGGCTATGTCCGCCAGCAGAACGCACTGCAGCAGGCGGACGATGACCAGGCCAGTAGCGCTGTTTACTACAACACCCCTCAGGGGTTCTTTGATCGCCTGCAAATGATCTCGCCGGACGACACCCTGATTGCATTCACGGAACAAAATGGACCCTATGGCGTGTTGCCTCTCATCCAGGCATTTGAGAATCTGGTGCCGCACGTCTTCTGGCCCAGTAAGCCCGCCGTGATCACAGGCAATTTCTATGACCGCGAAATGGGAAACTTGCCGGAAGAGGACACAACAACCGGCATCTCATTCACTCCGACGGGCGAGGCATATCATCTCGCACGGTGGACCGGGGTTCTGGTCATTGCCCCCACCTTATGGATCGTCCTGTTTGTCATCTTTGATTCGCTTTGCGGAGACGTGCGGAAATCTCCGTGGGGGCTGCTCGCCTGCGTTGTGTTCAGTCATGCGGCCCCGGAGGGGTTGCTCACCGGCGTAATTTATATGTATTTCTATACAACTGTGATGATCGTCATCGCGGCCGTGTCGGCATCCTACATCATGCCTTTGATTGGAACATTTCTTGCCGGGCCTGAGGGCCTTCGTATTGTGCGGACAGGGGAAATTCGCAGCTTCCCTCGCCGCTTCCCCAACTCACGTGCCTGAACGCTGTGCCGTTTGCTGCTAAGGAACCTCTGTTAAGTCTTCATTTTGAAGGGGCACGGCTTCAGCCACGCCGCAACTGCCCCAAAATCAATGCGGCTTTACAGGCTGCGGAAAAATGCACGCTTTGTGCTTTTCGGTGGGAGCGCAGGGCTTTAGCCCTGCGAAAATCCCAGCAAAATCAAGGGGCTTTAGCCCCGGGCCGTTCCGCACATGCTGCCGGATGGACTTTTTCCGCAGCCT
>Ga0070659_100002117_pt1 | contig 14141 bp, 9 predicted proteins | sample KBSC23metaG_FD_64666 | JGI IMG/M metagenome (GOLD analysis project Ga0070659, IMG submission 64666) | Corn rhizosphere microbial communities from Kellogg Biological Station, Michigan, USA - KBS C2-3 metaG | ecosystem: Host-associated > Plants > Roots > Rhizosphere > Soil ...
CAACGGCTTCGCAAATGCCGCGTGCTTTGGGTTTGGCGTTGGCTTCAAAATACTACCGCAACGCCGACGATACTTATATACAGGACGGTTTTTCGGACAACGGCAACGAAGTCACGTTCGCGACCATCGGCGACGCGAGCACGTCCGAAGGTTTGTTCTGGGAAACACTGAACGCCGCCGGCGTGATGCGCGTGCCGCTGGTCATTTCGGTTTGGGACGACGGCTACGGTATTTCGGTTCCGATCGAGTTTCAAACCACGAAGGGAAGCATCTCGGAAGTCGTGTCCGGTTTTTACGTCAACGAAAAAGGACAAGGGCTGGACATCTACGTCGTCAACGGTTGGGACTACGCCGCCTTGGTGGAGACTTACGAAGCCGCCGTTCGCAAAACCCGCGAGTCGCAAATTCCGTGTTTGGTTCACGTGAAAGAAGTCACCCAACCGCAGGGTCATTCGACGTCCGGCTCGCACGAGCGTTACAAGACTAAAGAACGGCTGGAGTGGGAACGCGATTTCGATTGCATTAAAAAGATGCGCGAATGGATGTTGTCCAACGCGATAGCGGAAGAATCCCAACTCGACGAAATAGAAACGGCGGCGAAGAAAGACGTTCAACATGCGCGTCGCGAAGCGTGGGACGACTACCTGACACCGATCAAACAAGACATCGCCGCGCTGAACCAGCAACTCAACGCCTTGGTGGCTGTGACGTCGCAAACGGATTACATTCAAAAAATACAAAACGAACTCAACGCGTTGACGGAACCGCTGCGCCGCAACGTCGCCGAAACGGCGCGCGGTGTTTTGATGGCAACGCGTTTCGAGTCGTCGGACGAACGGGCTTCGTTATCAACGTGGACCGACGATTACCTCAAGCAATACGACAGCCGTTACAACGACAACTTATACAGCTCGTCTGCACACTCCGCTCTCAACGTTCCAACGGTAGAAGCGCAATACGACAAGGACGCGCAGCAACTCAACGGCTTCGAAATCCTGAACAAATGCTTCGACGACATGCTCTCGCGCGATTCGCGCGTTCTCGCGTTCGGCGAAGATCTGGGTCGCATCGGTGACGTCAACCAAGGCTTTGCCGGACTTCAGCAAAAGCATGGCGACAAACGCGTGTTCGACGTTGGCATCCGCGAAGCGACCATCATCGGTCAAGGCATCGGCATGGCGTTGCGCGGCTTGCGTCCGATTGCGGAAATCCAATACCTCGATTATTTGCTTTACGGCTTACAACCGATTTCCGACGACCTCGCAACGCTCCGTTACCGCTCCGCCAACGGACAACAAGCGCCGCTCATCATCCGTACCCGTGGTCACCGCTTGGAAGGAATCTGGCACACCGGCTCGCCGATGGGAATGATTTTGAACTCCGTTCGCGGCGTTTACCTGTGCGTGCCGCGCAACATGGTTCAGGCAGCCGGTTTCTACAATTTGCTCTTACAATCCGATGATCCCGCCATCGTGGTTGAACCGCTGAACGGCTACCGCTTGAAAGAACAATTGCCGACCAACCTATCCGGATTCACCGTGCCGCTCGGTCAACCCGAAGTGCTGCGCGGAGGAGATGACGTGACTTTAGTGACATACGGCTCGTGTTGCCGCGTTGCTTCTTCCGCTTGCGACCGTTTACAAGAAATGGGAATCAGCGTCGAGTTGCTGGACGTTCAAACCTTATTGCCGTTTGACTTAAATCATGTCATTGCACAATCCGTCAAAAAAACAAACCGCCTCGTGTTCCTCGACGAAGACGTGCCTGGCGGCGCAACGGCCTACATGATGCAACAAGTCATGGAACACCAGGACATTTTCCGTTACCTCGACGCGTTGCCGCGCACGTTGGCGGCAAAAGCAAACCGCGCCGCGTACGGATCGGACGGCGATTACTTCTGTAAGCCCGGTGTTGAAGACGTCGTGGAATTGGTGTACGACATCATGCACGAAGCAGATCCTGGATCGAATCCAAAATTGTAAACTCTAAGAGTTGAATTGTAAACGGCTGCGTAACGACGACGTTGCGGCCAGTCCGTTCGTTATGCTTTCACTCTGACGAGCTGCGGCTTCGTCGACGTTAGCAAATACCAACCGCCGAACAATACCGTCGTGAACATCAAGTCACCCACCAAGGCGTTGCGCAGAAATGGCAGCGCAGCAACGTAGGATTCGATCTGTCCGGCAAACGACATCGGGTAAAGTTGAATGCCGGTATACCAGATAATCAGGTTTGTGACGAGAAAGAAAAGCACAGACGATGCTAGCGATGCCACAAGGGTGTTGACCACGGACTCGCGTTTTGTTAACCAAACTCCGACGGCCGTTATCAAACCGTAGGACAAATAAACCGGAAACATCTGCGCGTGAAATCCAATGATCCAATCCGTCAACAGCATCACCACGAACGGAACAACGAACGCCAATTTTTTATCCGCAAACCGAACACCGGCGAACAAACACAGCGCGGTCAACGGGTTGAAGTTCCAAATGGAAAAATGGTTGAAAAGTAAACGCAACGCCGCGGCTGCGATAACGACCAACGTGAGTCCAATAAACTGATTGCGGTTCATTGCGCTAAAATAGTACTTAGTCGCAAGTATCAGGTAGCAAGACTGTGCACGTCTGCGGTCGATTTATGTGAGTTTGAAAACGCCTTGGTGGTAAAACAAAAACTCCGTCACGTTACCGTAACGGAGTTTACATTGTCTTGTGTCCTGATACTTGCTGCTTGCAACTAACTCACTAACTCTTCTTCTTGTCCCGCTCCCAGATCTTCGGCATCACTTCACCGAGTTGTTCCACGCTGATGCGTTTGGCCACGATATTGCGGTCTTTGTCGAGCACGTAAATGACGGGGGTAGAGTAGATGTCGTATTTCTTGCGGAAGTCGCTTTCGTTGTAGGGGTCCCACACGTTGATCCACTCGAGGTTGTGTTCCTGCACGTAGTCCATCCATTGCTTTTGGTCGCCGTCGAGGTTCACCGCGAAGACTTCGGTGTTGTTGGCTTTGAGCGTTTTGCGGTACAGGGAGTCGAGCTTCGGAATTTCTTTTTTGCAGTGGCCGCAGGTCGGATCCCAAAACACCATCACCATGTAAGGCGACTTGATTTCATCCATCGACACGACGTTCATGTTCTGATCGCGAAGTTTGAGGATCGGTGCCTTGTTGCCCAGCACGTTCGGCGATATTTTCTTCGCGCGGTCGATGATCTTGGCCATTTGCGCGCTGTCGATCCAGGTCACTTCGTTGTTCATGTAATGCTTCTCCACCATGTGCACGAACACCGCGTCCATGCCCATGATTTTCGACGTCTCGTAATTGTACGTCAGCCACCAAACCACGTATTTGAAGGTTTCGGGATTCGGTTTGGCTTTCGCCACCACCCAATCGGTTTCCAACGCGATGGTGTCGGGAATCTGCGGGATGACCTGCGTGAAATATTTGCTCAGCTTTTGGTTGTAAATCGGCGTGCGGAGTAAGCGGTCGTCGGCCAGGTCGAGGTTGTCCAGAAAGTGCGCGCGGTAGTAACGGTAGGCAAACGTCGAGTCTTTGCGACCGTTCTCCAGGATCGGCGCATCCGGAATCGTCGGCTCCGGAATGGCGTTGAACAATTTGGCCAACAACGTGCCGGGGTGATCCTTCGCAAACTTCTGACGGTACGTGTCGAGCTGGTCGTTCATGACTTTGAGCGAATCCGTCACTTTGGTTGAATCCGATTTTGTTTTTGCGGCCGCCAACGTTTTGCTTTTGTCCATGATCCGCTTTTGCATCGTCACGCCGTTGCGCAGGTACTGGTAAAACAATTCGTTGTCGCTGGAGCCTTTCACTTTCATGGTCCCGATAAAGTCGGCCGTGTCGGTCTCGAGCGAGAAGTTCTGCTCTTTGTCAACGATGATTTCGAAGTAGGTCTTGCGGGGCGTCACCACCAAATAAATCCCGCCGGGAAGTTTCTCCTTGCCCGAGAACACCACGGTGCCGTTGTGGTCCACTTTCGCCGTGTCTTTTAAGTACTGCTTGTCGCCGTAGTAATTCCCGAGGTAAGCGACGGTGTCTTTGAGGCCGTTGATTTTGACTTTGATGTTGTAACCGTCGGCGCCGAACGATTTAGACAACGCGACGACCGAAAACAAAACGGACAGCAAAAGGTATTTCTTCATAATGGACACGATTGGGGTTGTAAAGTTAACCGCGTTGGCGTTGGATTGGTTTATACAAACGGAAACGGAGCGCGTTACAGCAAAAATCTCACCGAAAATCTGAACCTATGACGTTTCAAACGCCTTGGTGGTGAGCAAGCGACCATAAAAAATTAACTTTGCGCTGTGAATAAGCCCGGAAAAGTACTCGTCGCGATGAGCGGCGGCATCGACAGCACCGTCACCGCGGTGATGCTGCACCGCGCCGGTTACGAGGTGATCGGCATCACGATGAAAACCTGGGATTACACCGGGTCCGGCGGCAGCAAGAAAGAAACAGGCTGTTGCAACCTCGATTCCATCAACGACGCTCGTGCGATTGCGGTGGAACTCGGCTTCCCTCACTATATAATAGACATCCGGGAAGAGTTCGGCGAGGCCGTGATCGAAGATTTCGTGTCGGAATATCTGGCCGGCCGAACGCCGAACCCCTGCGTGTTGTGCAACACCCACATCAAATGGAACGCGTTGTTCAAACGGGCTGAAATTCTGGGCTGCGATTTCATCGCGACGGGGCACTACGCGCACAACCGCTACGAGAACGGCCGTTACGTGGTGTCGAAAGGAAAAGACGGTTGGAAAGACCAATCCTACGTGTTGTGGGGACTGAGCCAGGAAGCGCTGGCTAAAACCATGTTGCCGCTCGGCAACTACCACAAAACCGAAATCCGGCAAATGCTGGCCGACTGGGGTTACCACGAAATGTCCAAAAAAAGCGAGAGCTACGAAATCTGTTTCATCCCGGACAACGACTACCGCGGTTTCCTCAAACGCCGCGTCGACGGCCTTGAAGAACGGGTTGGTGGCGGCAACTTCGTGTTGAAAAACGGAAGCATCATCGGGCAACATGAAGGGTATCCGTTTTACACCGTCGGTCAACGCAAAGGCCTCAACATCGCGTTGGGCAAACCCATGTTTGTGACCGACATCTTACCGGATTCCAACACGATAGTCCTTGGAGACGAAACCGACCTGGAACGCAGCGTGATGACCGTCGGTAAAATAAACATGGTCAAATACGATTCGGTCACCGACGGGATGCCGGCGTTGGTAAAAATCCGTTACAAGGATCCCGGCACGATGGCTAAACTGTACAACGACGGCGAGCAAATCCGTGTGGAATTCAGCGCGAAAGTCAACGCCATTGCACCGGGTCAGTCGGCCGTGTTTTACGACGGGGAAGACGTGATCGGTGGTGGTCACATTATGAAGAGCGTCGAATAGAAACGTCGAACAACCTTTTGACTTTTGCGCCGTTAAACGGTTTTAGCCATCATGAGATTTTACAAACACCCCGTCGTTCTTTTTGCGTTGCTTGTGGTCGGAATAACCGGCTGTAAAAAAGACAAGACACTCGACCCGATTGCAACCCGAAACGACCAAAACTATTTTCCAGTCAGCCCTGGTCAGTACCGGATTTACGACGTGGACTCCATTCGGTTTTACGACGTGACGCTGACGTCCGACACGTTTCATTTCCAGGTAAAGGAAGAAGTCAGCGAAGCCTTGTCGACGGAACAACTTAGCTCAGGCGAAAGCAAAACCTGGTACGAAGTGAAAATCTACCGCCGTGCCGACACGAGCGAGGCCTGGGAACAAACGGGCTATACGATGGAAAGCGTGTCGAGCCTCAGCGGCGAGCGGATCAAAGACAACCTCCATTTCATCAACCTGAGTTTTCCCGTTGTGCTGAATAAGACCTGGAAAGGCAACGCGTACCTCACCGACAGCGTCGGGTCCATTTACGACCCCGCGTGGGATTACAAATACTCCGCGGTTGACACGACGTTCGACTTTCAAACCCTTTCTTACGATTCCTGCGCCCTGGTGACTCAATACGATTCCGAAAACGCCATCACCAAGGACATCGAACGCGAAGCGTATTCCCGTGGCATCGGCCTGGTATACAAATACGCGGCGCATGTGGAACGTCAGAACGTCGACCCGTTGACATGGATTCCGGAAAAAGGCACAATCATGACCTACCGCCTGCTCGACCACAATTACTAATTAACTACTTTGCAGGGATGGTTCGAAGCCGGTTGTTTCATGGGTTTGCGTGTGCCGTTCTGATCGTTTTTGCCGTGGGTTTCCGCGCGGACTCACAGTCGTTGGAGTTGCAACGGTTCGCGGTGTACTTTAAAGACAAAGCCAACAACCCGTATTCCATTTACAACCCGTCGGCTTACCTGTCTCCGCGCGCGTTAGAGCGGCGCAACCGGCAGCGCATTCCCGTTGATCAGAAAGATTTACCCGTAACGCCGCAGTACGTTCAGTCGGTGGCGTCCGTCGGTTGCACGGTGCTGAACAAATCCAAATGGCTCAACGCCGTCACCGTTCGCTTGACCGACAGCGCGTCGTTGGCGAAATTGAAAGCAATGCCGTTCGTCAGCAACGTGAAGCGGATAGCGGCGTACAAAAACAACACGCTGGGCAAAGGCGTCGTGAAACGTCCGTTTCAATTCGCATCCACCAACCGCACCGACGAAATCGAACCCACGTACGGCATGGCGCTTCGGCAAATCGACATTCTCAACGGCGTCGGGTTGCACCGCAAAGGTTTTACCGGCGCAGGCGTTCTCGTCGCCGTCTTCGACGCGGGTTTTCACAACGCGGATGTTTTCCCCGGACTGCAACCGATCATGAACAGCGGCCGGTTGTTGGCAACGCGCGATTTCGTCAATCCCGGCGGCTCGGTGTTCAACAACGCGAACCACGGCACGCAGTGCTTCGGGCTGATCGGCATGTATCAACCCGGCGTGATGATCGGCACGGCTCCCGGCGCGTTGTTCGTCTTGTGCCACACGGAAGACGGCGATTCCGAAATGCCGATCGAAGAATACAATTGGGCCGCCGCCGCCGAGTACGCGGACAGCATCGGCGTGGACGTCATTTCATCTTCGCTCGGCTACTCGCGTTTCGACGACTCGTCGCTCAACCACACGTACGCGGACCTGGACGGCAACACGACCGTCGCGGCCAGAGCGGCGGATTGGGCTGCGTCAAAGGGGATTGTCGTGGTGAACAGCGCCGGCAACAGCGGCAACAACGACTGGTTTTACATCACCACACCCGCGGACGCCGACAGCATTCTGGCCGTCGGCGCGGTGGACGCCGACGAAAAGTCAACGGCCTTCACTTCGCACGGTTACAGTGCCGACGGTCGGGTCAAACCCGACGTGATGGGAATGGGTGCTTTGGATTTTGTCGCCAACCCGGACGTCATGGATTACAAAGTGGGAAGCGGGACGTCGTATTCGTGCCCGACGATTGCCGGCATGGCGGCCTGTCTGATTCAGGCGCATCCAAACCGCACCTCCCAGGAAATTGTTCAGGCGATTCGCCGTAGCGCCGACCGTTTCTTCAACCCCGACACGACGTACGGTTACGGCATTCCGGATTTTCAACTCGCCGACTTGATGTTGTCCGACATCGAGCTGCACGACTTCGACGCGGACCCGACGCCGATGATTTATCCAAACCCGTTTCACGAAAACGTCACCGTGGTCCACCGTTCCGACATTCAGGAAAACGGCCGCATCGAGATCCTCGACATGATGGGTAGGGTGCAGGCGATCAACGACTTTACCATCCAGCCCGGGTACAACCAATTGGTGACGAACTTTCAAAATCGCGCCACCGGTATGTACATCATCCGACTGGTGACCGAGAGTCGCAGCTACGAGCTCAAGGCGTTGCATCAGTAATCGTCGCTGCCAACCAGGCGATGTCGGGTTGCCGGCACGCGTTCCATTCCATACAACATCTATTCGAATCATCCAGGCAACGACGTTGTAAACCCGCACGCGGTTGTTCGTTGTGAAAGCGTTCGCGTCGACGTTTTGGTGCAACGCTAACGCTTGTAAACTCTGACGTTTAATCTAGAGTGTTGTGTCTATTTTCGCGGTACCTAAACCCAACCGTTATTACATGACGTTACGTCTGCGTTTTGCAATCCTGTTCCTGATTGCATGCACCCAATACAACACCCTTCGCGCACAGGACATCGACCCCGCTAACTTCGACGACAACACCTTCCGCCAGGCCCTGCTCGACGGCATCAATCAGGCCCGCTGGCGCGCCGGCATGGATTCCGTGCTGGACAAAAGCGAACTCGACAAAGCCGCCGGTGAACAGGCGGAGTATTACCGCCAGCAAGGCAAGGTGGCTATTCTTCCGGGTGAAGCCGGCAAGGAAGCGAAGAAGGCCGGCGCCACCACCAAGGTGGACGAAGCCGCGATCGACGTGTCCGTCGGTAAAGGCAAAACGTTTTCGACCTATCAGGAAGCCGCGGCCGACGCCGTGGAGAAAATGATCAAGCAAAAGAAATTCGAAGTCGTCATCAAGAACCCCAAGTTCGTGTACGCCGGCGTCGGCACGCACGTTGAGCAAGACAAAAAGAAACTGTTCGTGTCGCTGATCATGGGCGGCGTCGACGCGTTCAACGCGGGAGCGAAAGACCGCAAGAAACTGAAGTTGCGCTACACGAAATCCAAGCGCGGCCTCGATCCTTACAACGCGCAGGACTGCAAGCAATGCGCGAAGTTCACGGACCTGCAAACCCTGTACGACGGCGTGAAAGTGGAAGGAGACAAAGTCTACATCGAGTACCCCAACTTCAAAAAATTCAAGAAGTATTTCCGGAATCCCGGAGACGGCCTCGCGGTCGAGTTCGTGCAGAAAAAACAATACCCCTGCGACGGCGCCAACATCATGGACTTCAACCTCAACTCGAAAGGGTACCTGTTCAAGCCCGTTTACCAGTCGAAGTTGTTAAGCAAAAACCTGAACCAAAAAGACGATCCGAAGAACAACACCTACAAAGGCCAATTGGCGAAAATCAAAAAGAAGGTGTCGTCTAAAATCGACGAGAACTACGAAGTCAACCTGTACTACATCTGCAACAAGACGATCTGTAAAATCATGACGCGCCAATACCTCGAAGGCGGCGCCGACGAAGGACTTGACGTGTTGTCGTTTTACCCGGATTCGATCACGTCGACCGACGTGAGCGCTTACGTGCCGAAGCCGGAGAACCAAACGCTCACGTTCCTCGTGCCGTTTGAGCAAGGCAAATCCAATTACGACGTGGCCGACATCAAGCCATTCCTTGACAAATTAAAGGAGCCGTCTTACATCATCAACGAAATCAACATCGACGCGCATTCGTCGTTGGAAGGCGACTCGGTGACCAACGCGCGTTTGCAACGCGACCGTGCGCAAAGCATCATCAACGCGTTGGAAAAAATTCAAAACAAAAAAGTCATTGGCAAAATCACGACGAGCGACTCGTGGGAAATGTTCCAGGACACGGTTAAGAAAAACCCGATGCTCAAGGAATGGGTCGGCTTGTCCAAAACCGACGCGAAAGCGAAAGTTCAAAAGGAAGCCGCGTCGATGGAACCGGTGTTGAAGAACGAACGCTTCGCGGCCATCGAAATGAAAGTGACGTACGACTTCACCGGCGCCAACGAAGAACAATTCGTTGTCAACTCGTTGCGCAAAGCGATGGATAAAAAAGACGTCGAGCAAGCCAAGCGCATCTCTCGTTTCCTCGTGCAACAGATCATGCGCAAGCGTTACACGCCGAACCGTTTCCTCGAATTGCCGGTTCCGGATAATTGCCAGTACGCGAATATCAAGGTGAACCAACTCTTCGTCGAAAACAAATTCCTCAACGCCGATTCGATTCCCGAGTCCATCAAAACCCGCGTGAACGACTTGCACAAGAAATGCCCGGACAACGACTTCGCCGCGTGGAACAAAATCATGATCGACGTGAAATCCGAAGACACGATCCGGGTGAGAACCGTCAATGAAACGCAGGGTCAGATCAACGCCTTGTACAACGGACGCATCCCGCAACGCATGAACGACGTGCTCAACCTCGAGTACCAGTTCAAGGTCATCGACGCGATGGACACGCTGGATGCGAACACGCCGAATCCGGGCCTGCAGGCCGCCATGGAACGCATCAAAAAAATCTTCAACATCGAAGCGGCTTCCGCGGAAAACTCGCTAAAACTGGCCACCATCTTCCAGAAGCACGGCGACCTCGCGTTCGCGCAAAAATTGCTGGAGCCTTTCATCTCGGACGAGAAAGTCAACAAGGAATTGCTCTTCACCTACATCGCCATTGCGGCGCACGACCCGAACGAAATTTTCGGACGCAACTTCCGCCTCGCCATGGCGAAAGCGAAAGAAGCGGATCAGGAGCGTTACTGCAAGTTGTTCGGCTCGCCTTATCTGACGTTCCAGGTGCTCGACAACCCCGCGGTTAAAAAGACGTTTTGCGAAACCTGCGGCCAACAATAAACTATTTCAGACTTTCGACGCCTTGGTGGACAACGATCCACCAAGGCGTTTTCTTTTCGCCACGACCGGTTCCTTACTTTTGGATCGTTATGAAAATCGTCGTTGCGGTAACGGGTGCCTCGGGTAGTATCTACGCAAAAGTGTTGCTCGACAAACTGCGCGACGACACGCGCGTGGAAAAAGTCGGCGTGGTGATGAGCGACAATGCGGTGACGATATGGCAACAGGAACTCCGCGACGCGTCGGGCAAAGACTATCCTTTTGACTATTACGGCAAGCACGATTTCAACGCGCCGTTCGCTTCCGGTTCCGCGCGTTACGAAGCGATGATCGTTTGTCCGTGTTCGATGGGCACGTTAGGCCGCGTCGCGGCCGGCATCTCGGACGACCTGGTGACTCGCGCCGCCGATGTGATTTTAAAAGAGCGCCGCAAGCTGGTGCTGGTGATCCGCGACACGCCGTACGGTTTGATACACCTCAACAACATGAAAACCGTCACGGAGGCGGGTGGGGTGATTTGTGCGGCCACGCCGTCGTTTTACAGCGACCCCAAAACCTTCGAGGACTTGGCCGCGACGGTCGTTGACCGCGCGCTCGACCTGGTGGGTTTGCCACCGACCAACGCCTTCCGTTGGGGCGGCGCGTAACATCCATCGCGTTTCAATAGCCCATATCGTTTACATAAACAATTTTATATGTTGAGTGGGCTCCAACTTTCGTTGATTTGAATACGTAATGACTCGTTGGTATCTTTATCGTGTTCACTCAAATCCTATTCATGGACAAAATCACTACACGTCTTCAACGCTTGTCCGGATGGACAACCTTCACGTTGGTTGTGCTGGCCGGTTTCATCAGCCAGCGGACCGTCGCTTGCAACGCGGAATTCACGCATTCCACCGTGGCCGGCACGCCCGATAACGTGCATTTCTCTCCGGTCAACACCGGCGGCACGTCGTATTGGAGCTTCGGCGACGGCAGCACGTCCATGGACGTGGATCCATGGCATGCGTACGCCGAACCCGGCACCTATTACGTCTGCCATCATGCGAATCAGGACAACGTCGAATGCAGCTGGTGTGACAGCGTCACCGTCGAAGGACCGGCACCGTGCAACGCCGGATTTACGCATTACGCCACCGACGCGCATCCGGACAGCCTGCATTTTTCACCCGCTGCCAACGCGACGACGTCGTACTGGAGTTTTGGCGACGGCACGACCTCGACGAACAACGACCCTTGGCACCATTACGCCGAACCGGGGACTTACTACGTTTGCCATCACGTTAGCGGCAACGGAACCGAGTGCAGTTCCTGCGACAGCGTGACGGTTGAAGGTTCGGTTGTCCCTTGCAACGCAGAGTTTATGCATTACGCGTATCCTGGCGTTGCCGACAGCATCCATTTTTATCCGACGAGCACCACCGGAACGTCCGTTTGGCATTTTGGCGACGGCGCGGAATCCGCCAACCAGGATCCATGGCATGCGTACGCGGAGCCCGGTACGTACTACGTTTGTCACACCGTAACAACAGCCGGCACGTCGTGCACGTTCTGTGACAGCATCACGATCGACGGCACCGCGCCGGCGCCTTGCGACGCCGGATTCACCTACACCGCGTCGGCGAACGCTTCAAACACCGTTTCGTTTCTTCCAAACGGACCGTCGACCACGCAGTATTGGAACTTCGGCGACGGTCAAACGTCAACCAACCACGACCCAAGCCACACCTACGCAGAACCGGGAACGTATTACGTGTGTCACCATGTAAGTGGCAACGGAAGCGAATGCACATGGTGCGACAGCGTGACGGTTGCGGGTGATTCCGTGCCGCCGTGCAACGCCGAATTCACGCACCACACGGTCACCGGCGCTCCCACCAACGTTCATTTTGTTCCGCAAGCCAACATCGGTACGTCCTACTGGAACTTCGGCGACGGCACCACGTCCACCAATAACGATCCCTGGCATGCCTATGCCGAACCCGGCACGTACTACGTTTGTCATCACATCGCCGGCGGAACGGAATGCTCGTGGTGCGACAGCGTGACCGTGGAAGGCGGGTCGGATCCGTGCAACACGCACTTCGGTCACTACGCACTCGACAACCAGGACTCCATTCACTTTTATCCGACCGGCACCACCGGATCGGCTTACCATTGGACGTTCGGCGACGGGCACGTTTCCAACGACGCGTACCCATGGCATGCTTACGCGGAGCCAGGTGTTTATGAGGTTTGCCTGACGGTGACCCACGACGGAACGGAATGCACCTGGTGCGACCACATCACGATCGCCGGTTCGTCGGCACCTTGCAACGCGGACTTTTCTTTCTATCTCACCGAAGGTTGGGACAGTCTGCACTTTTACGCGACCGGCAGCGCCGGCGCCAACATCTGGCATTTCGGCGACGGCTCGATCTCGGACAACGCGCATCCCTGGCATGTTTTCGAGGAACCCGGAACCTATTACGTGTGTCATACCGTGACGGACGCAGCCGGAAATTCCTGCTCGTCCTGCGACAGCATCACCATCGGTGAAGGAGCCAACTTTTTCTTCTTCATGGCTGAAACCGGCGGAAACGGCAATTTCGAATTTGACCCGTCGGTGGAAGACGGTATTGCCACCGCTGACCAATCCCGCGTGGCTGTTTATCCGAACCCCGCAGACGATCATGCGGTTTTGGAAATGCAACGGCGCGGTGGAGCGGACCTGAGGATTTACGACGTCAACGGTAAGACGGTCGGTGTGCAACGTCTTGAAAACGGCACCAATCAAATCGTCACGAAAAAAATGCACAACGGTGTGTATTACTACATGGTGATGGACAACGGTCGTCTCGTCTCCAAAGGACAAATAACCGTCGTTCATTGAGACATTGGGATAAATAACGCGCGGAAGCGCCTATCCTTTTAGAATTCCTTTAAGCCCCGGCAACGCTTGCCGGGGCTTTTCGTTTTAAGGCCTTGGTGGTTACACCCGATCGCAACGGCCAACATCATTGGCATTAAACACGTTTGCAGATTGCATCACCGTGAAGTCCTATCGGTAAAGTATGCGCATTTTTTTTGGGGGGTCTGGGTTAGGTGCCGGAAAATATTAAAGCATATTTGAAGGACAAACCAACGCCATGAAAACAGATCGTTATACCCAGGTCGTGTTGACCGTAATTGCCATTTGCCTTTGCGCGCTCACCTTTAAATGCGTCGGCCTTGTTTCGCCGGCCAACGCAACGGGATCTGCTTCGTTGCCGGCCGGATATGCGCTCGTGCCGGTCAACGCCGACGGATCGGTCAATGTCACTGTTTCGAAAGTAATATCGGATATGGACGTAAACGTTACCGAAATTGCCGGCCATCGCATCGTTGGGTACAGCTTGCCGGTCGACATGCACGGGTCCAAATAAGCACAGGTCGTTCGAACCGACAGAGCGCAAAGAATCAAGATTGGAAATTCCGCGTTAAATACGGAAACGGCTATTCAAATACTTGATTTTAAGTCCCGATTGCCGTACATTTGCCAACCCAAAACAAAAATCTTTACCACAAAGGAGGACACAAATCTTGGAAGAAAACAATCAAGAAACCCTGCAAAATGACGAGGCTATCGGAACAGTAACCGCTGAA
>Ga0070659_100002120_pt1 | contig 14126 bp, 10 predicted proteins | sample KBSC23metaG_FD_64666 | JGI IMG/M metagenome (GOLD analysis project Ga0070659, IMG submission 64666) | Corn rhizosphere microbial communities from Kellogg Biological Station, Michigan, USA - KBS C2-3 metaG | ecosystem: Host-associated > Plants > Roots > Rhizosphere > Soil ...
TAACCAGGGCGATCAATAAAAACACCTCAACACAGGTACTGGTTGAGATGCTGGAAGTAATTTTAAAAAATTACCTGGCTGTTGGCACCCTGCGCTTCCTGATCGAAAAATTTGGAAGCTATACGTGTGTATCAAAATACGGCGGCGAGTTTGAGGGCAATACATCCCTGTATAAATCCTGTAAAAAATTAAGTAAATTTAAACTGCCCACACGTCTTTCAGATCATTCCGATCCTATTTTAGGCACCTACGATTACTTCATCCCCATTTATCATAAAAGTAAATTACTGGCATTTGCCCTGGTGGGCGATTTTAACACCACCGAAGAAATGCTGGATAACGACCTCGCGTTCATTCAAACCCTGATGAACGTTATCGTGGTGGCGTTGGAAAACAAAAAACTGTTCCGCGAACGGATAGAGGCTGAGCGTTTCCAGCGCGAAATGGAGCTGGCTGTCGAGGTACAAAATATGCTCATCCCGCAAAGGCTGCACATGGAAACCGGGGTAGAAATTGGCTCGAGGTACCTGCCGCACCAAAACATTGGCGGCGACTACTTCGATTTTATGCGCCTGAACGACCATGAGTTTTTGTGGTGCATTGCCGATGTATCGGGCAAGGGAATATCGGCCGCGTTACTGATGGCAAATTTCCAGGCCAGCCTGCGTGCATGGGCCACGGTAGAAGACGACCTGACCACCCTGGTGGAACGCCTTAACCAGATCGTATTAAAAATAACCAAGGGCGAAAAATTCATTACCCTGTTCCTGGCCAAATATAATGAGCAAACACGCCGGCTCGATTATATTAATGCCGGCCACAACCCATCTATATTATACCTGAACGGCGAGACGGTGCCGCTCAAGTTTGGCACCACCATGATAGGTGTTTTTGATGAGCTGCCGTTTTTAAACCAGGGCGAGGTTGATATTGAGCCCGGCACCCTGATATTCAATTATACCGATGGTTTATTGGATTATGAGCCCGAAGATGCCAAAGTTTGGAACGAAGATATTTTGATGGACTTTATATTGGAGAACGGCGACCTGCACCCCGACAAGTTTAACCAGAAGCTGCTGAACGAATCGAGCATGCTGGTAAAATCAAAAGCTATTGATGATATAACTTTATTAACATTACGCATTTTATAGGCCCCTGCTCTTTATATTTGCAACTGCATGTTGTTAACCAGATTTCAGTATGATTTTGTTGAGGCCGGATGTGACGAAGCCGGCCGTGGCTGCCTTGCAGGGCCGGTATTTGCCGCTGCTGTAATTTTGCCCAACGATTTTGAACATGCCCTGCTGAACGATTCCAAACAACTAACGGAAGCCCTTAGGTATGAACTGCGCGAAGAGATCCAACAAAAAGCCATAGCTTGGGCCGTAGCATCGGTAGATCATGAAGAAATAGACCGGATAAATATTCTGAACGCTTCTTTTTTAGCTATGCACCGCGCTATCGAAAAACTAAGCACCGTACCCGGGTTCTTGATTATTGATGGCAACCGTTTTAATAAATATCAAAAAACACCACATCATTGCATTGTAGAAGGCGACGCCAAATACTTCAGCATCGCGGCGGCATCCATTCTTGCCAAAACCTATCGCGATGATTATATGATGCAGATAGCCCTTGAGCATCCCGAGTACGATTGGCACAGCAACAAAGGTTATCCTACCATAAAACACCGCAAGGCGGTATTAGCCCATGGCTTTACACCATACCATCGCCGTACCTTCAGGGTTACCGACCCGCAATTGTCATTTTTTGATACAGCGCTTTGATTAAGCAAAGCGTCTTGGTATTTTTGGTTTTATACGAATTGTAAACGTGAAGATACTAATACTGAGTAACCGTGTTCCCTTTCCTCAAAATGGCGGGTACCCTATTGTGGTACGCAACACCATTCTTGGTTTGGTGAACGAAGGGCACGAAGTTTCGGTTTTCACACTCAACAACAAAAAGCAGCGCACCGATATCCAAAACGATGATTCGCTTATTAAGCGGATACATTACCGCAGCTATGATGTGGATATCACCATCTCGGTATGGGATATTTTTATAAACCTTTTCCGGAAAAAGACCTATAGCATTGACCGTTTTTACGATATCGGTTTTGAGCGCCTGCTCATCGAAGAGCTTAAACGCACCCAATACGATATCATCCAGTTCGAGGGCCTGTTCATGTCGTCGTACATTGGCGCTATCCGTAAAAACAGCAATGCCAAGCTCATTTACAGGGCGCATAATATAGAGCACCTCATCTGGAAACGCTTGTCTGAACAAAAGAACGATCCGATAAAAAAAACATACCTCAGCCTGCTGGCCAAGCGTATCAAAAGCTTCGAGTTAAGATACCTGCACAGCTTTGATGCCATTGCCGCTCTCACCCAGCAGGATAAACAGCAAATGCTGCAATTTGGTACGCAAATACCTATCCGTGTGTTGCCTGTTGGTATTGATCTGACCCGCTATAAGCCCGACTATCAGAAAACTGAATTTCCGAGCCTGTTCTTTTTAGGAGCTTTGGATTGGATGCCTAACCGCGAAGGCATGGAGTGGTTCCTTGAAAACTTTTCGCACGATATTACCGACGGCGACCTGAGGGTAAAGTTTTATGTGGCCGGCCATAACATTCCGGATGCCTTTGATGATTACGAGGTAATGGGCAAAATATTTATCCAGGGCGAGGTTGATGATGCCCTGGAGTTTGTGAACAGCAAAGCCATAATGGTAGTGCCGTTGCTTTCGGGTGGTGGTATGCGTGTTAAAATAGTGGAGGCCATGGCTATGGAAAAATGCATCATTACCACATCGCTCGGTGCGGAAGGTATCCGTTATGAGAATGGTAAGAACATTATGATAGCCGATAACCGCAACGAGTTTTTTGAGGCCATAAAACGCTGCATTACCGACGAGAACTTTTGCAGGCAAATTGGCATTAACGCCCGCCAGCTGATAGAGCAGGACCACGACACCAATGTGGTTACCACCCGCTTTATTAATTTTTATAAAGAGTTGATCAAGGCCTGATATCAGCCATTTTTACTACTTTTGCGGCAACATTAACTCTTACACATATTTCTAAATGAAGAATACTGCTTTAACCGAAACGCACATAAAACTGGGCGCTAAAATGGTTCCGTTCGCCGGATACAATATGCCCGTACAATACGAAGGTATTAACGCCGAACACCAAACTGTGCGCAAGGCTGTAGGGGTATTTGATGTAAGCCACATGGGCGAGTTTATTTTGAAGGGTGATAACGCCCTGGCCCTCATCCAGAAAGTTACCAGTAACGATGCATCAAAACTTTATGATGGCAAAGTGCAGTACTCATGCCTGCCAAACGAAACAGGTGGTATTGTTGACGATCTGCTGGTTTACCGTATCGACGAAAAAACATATATGCTGGTAGTTAATGCATCCAACATTGATAAAGATTGGGACTGGATATCAAAATATAACAACCTGGGTGTTGATATGAAAAACATATCCGACCGCACATCGCTGCTTGCCGTGCAGGGCCCCAAAGCTGCGGAAACCCTGCAAAGCCTTTGCGATATGGACCTTTCATCAATGGACTATTATACCTTTAAAAAGGGAACCTTTGCCGGTATTGATAATGTGCTGGTATCGGCTACGGGTTATACCGGCGCGGGTGGTTTCGAAGTATATTTTGATAACGAACACGCCGAACATATCTGGAACGCGATATTTAAAGCCGGAGAACCTTTTGGCATTAAACCCATAGGTTTAGGCGCCCGTGATACGCTCCGTTTAGAAATGGGATTTTGTTTATATGGGAACGACATTGACGATACCACTTCGCCTTTAGAAGCCGGTTTGGGCTGGGTAACCAAATTCAGTAAAGAGTTTACCAACTCGGCGGCTTTGCAACAGCAAAAAGCCGAGGGTGTTAGCCGCAAATTGGTAGGTATTGAAATGATAGACCGGGGCATACCCCGCCATGATTACCCTATTGTTGATGCTGAGGGTAACGTGATAGGCAGAGTAACATCAGGCACACAATCGCCATCGCTACAAAAAGCTGTTGGTATGGGCTATGTAAACACGGAATTTGCTAAAGAAGGCACCGAAATTTACATCAGCATACGCGATACAAAAGTTAAGGCTATTGTAGCTAAACCCCCGTTTTATAAATAGCCTCATCCGTTTTGAAGAATTTAGAAGTTTGTTTAACTCCCGCCTTGCTGCCATTGTTTAATATTGAAGGCAGTATTGTGGTGGTGATCGATATTTTCCGCGCCACCTCATCCATTTGTTATGGTATCGAAAACGGTGCCGAAGCCATTATTCCGGTAGCAAAAGTAGAAGAGTGCGCCGCTTACCGCGAGATGGGGCTCGATTATTTGCTTGCCGCCGAACGCGACGGAAAAGTGGTAGATGGCTTTGATTTTGGTAATTCGCCATTTTCATACACCAAAGAAAAAGTGGACGGCAAAACTATCGTACTCACCACTACAAACGGTACACACGCCCTGCATTTATCCATCAGCGCAAAGCGAATTGTGATCGGCTCGTTTCTGAACCTGACCGCCTTATGTAACTGGCTAAAAACACAGCATGACGATATTCTGCTGGTTTGTGCCGGCTGGAAGAACAACTTTAACCTGGAAGATACCTTGTTTGCCGGCGCTGTCGCCCATCAGTTAGATGCGGGTGAATACAAACATGACGATGCGGCCATAGCAGCGTTAGATCTTTACAGTTTAGCTAAGGACGACCTGAATGGCTATCTCAAAAAAACATCACACAGCGAGCGCTTAAAACAATTGGGTATCGAGGCAGATATAGCTTTTTGCTTAAATGTTGATACAACAACGGCTATACCTGTTCTGGAAGGCGATAGGTTAGTTAAGCTGAAATAACTATTTCAGCTTTTCGTTATTGCGGTGCCTGTCTTTATCGCGTATATTCTTTTTATCCATGTTTTTCATGAGCGCGTCGGTCAGGTCAATGCCGGTTTGGTTGGCCAGGCATATCAGCACAAAAAGCACATCGGCCATTTCATCGGCAAGGTTAACTTCCTCATCCGATTTTTTGAAGGATTGCTCGCCATACTTCCGCGCCATAATGCGGGCAACTTCGCCCACCTCTTCCATTAAAATGGCAGTATTGGTCAACTCGTTAAAATAGCGTATACCGGTAGTATTTATCCAGTCGTCAACAAGCTTTTGGGCTTCTTCTATTGTCATTAATTATGCAGCCATTTTTGCCATTTGATAGCACTCAAATGCTTTTTCTTTATTGTATTCAAAAGTTAGCTTTTTGTAGTTTACAATATCTACTATCGAACCTATTATGCAAAGACCCCATGTAAAAAGATACAATATGCCCATTCCTATTTGCCCTAATATAAAACGCTGCAAGCCAGGGCAAAGTAAAATCCCAAGGATGCAGTACAATTGTACATCTGATTCTTTTTTTCTTTTACCTGAGTACATCATCTGGAAAGTCCGCATTTGGTTTTCCGTTAATCCTGTAACTGCTTGTTGCAAAAAAGTCATTTCCTCGAAGGTAACTCCCGGAAAGGCGAAGTTGTTGTTTTCCATTATAATAATAAGGTTAAGTTTTTTTAAATATAGGCTTTTGCCAAAACAAAACCAACATCCGGTAAAATATTATAATAAGCGCGGGTATACCCAGCCAATGGGCATGAAAAGATGAACGCAGATCGCCGCGGAACAGGTAAGAAATAGCATGCCCCAAACCGCAGCCCGGGCACCAGGTAAAGCCCATCAGTTTTAAAGGGCACAAAGAAAAATGAGGCTTGGCCGGATCGCTCACAGCAAGCGCCACCATTGCCGATGCCCAGAATATCAGTTCAAAATTATCGGTAAAAAATTTCCTTATCTTCAAATAGCTTTATGCTTGTTCATTACCAGCAAGGCAACTGCAAGCGAAAATAACAATCCAAGCAACAAAGCGCCAAATATTTGCCCCGAGAAATCCATAATACTACCCGCCGAAACATAATCTATATATATGATTGCGGCCGCAACGGCAATAATGCCGCCTAACAGTAATATTTTAAATGCTTCCATCAATGCTTCTAAAAAACTAATAACGCCGCCCTGCACATTGTCTCGGTAAGCGCGCACGCCAAAATAAAGCCCAAGTAAGGGGATAAGCCCGGCGGTAAGCTCGGCCGGGGTAAAATCATGGCTTGGCCTGGTACTTATACCTAACGCGTGCATGGCAAATATCCACACGGCGCTGAGCAGGCCAATAATAATTCCGGAAATGATCGTGGTTTTCATAATTCTGTCAGGTTAGTTTGAAATATAATTTAAGCAGTATCTGAATTTATTACGTTGTTTAAACATTTATCATTTACAAGTAATTTACATGCCATTTTGTTTGCATCATTTTACCTAAACTTTAATTAAATATGCCTGTTAATATGGCTTTTACTATATTTGCAGCGATTTGAATATCCGTGAAATATTAGAGCGATATAAAGCCGATAGCCGCATACAGGCATTGGCCAAAGCGCTGAATACCACCAAAAACCCAAGGGTTCAGCTACGGGGCCTTGTCGGATCGAGCGATGCGGCCATGGCGATAGCTTTGTATTTTTTGAAGCACAGCCACATGCTGTTCGTGCTTCCGGATAGGGAAGAAGCCAGCTATTTCCAGGCCGACCTGGAAAACATGCTGGATAAAGAAGTGCTGGTTTTCCCTTCATCATTCCGCAAACCATTTGAATTTACACAGCCCGATAGTACCCATGTTTTGGCACGCGCCGAGGTACTCAACGAGCTGAACCATTCATCGGAATACGGCAGACTCATTGTAACCTATCCCGAGGCTATGGCCGAAAAGGTGATCGACCGGGCATCGCTGGAAAAGAATACCCTCGAAATTGCCGTTAACAATAAGCTCGGCATCGATTTTATTAACGAGTTTTTAATCGAATACGATTTTGAGCGCGTCGATTTTGTTTACGAGCCGGGCCAGTTCTCTATCCGCGGCGGCATTGTAGATATCTTCTCTTTCTCGCACGACCTTCCTTACCGGGTGGAGTTTTTTGGTGACCTGATAGAATCCATCCGCACCTTCGAGATAGAGAGCCAGCTTTCTGTAGAGCAGGTGAAAACCATTACCATCGTACCCAATGTACAATCAAAATTTCTGACGGAAAGCAACATATCCTTATTAGAATACATCGACCCATCCACACAGGTTTGGATAAAGGATGTGCAGTTTACACTGGATATCATCCAAAGCGGTTATAAAAAGGCCACCCAACTATGGAAAGCATTATCCGCCGAAGATAAAAATCAGAACCCCGAATGGATAGACCCTAAGTTTGCCTTTACCGATGAGAAAATGATTGCCGACCAGCTGCATGACTTTGGCATTGTAGAATTTGGCAAGCAGTTCTTTTACACCCCTACGGATAGCATCCAGTTTGATATCAGGCCGCAGCCATCCTTCAATAAAGATTTTAGCCTGCTCATCCATAACATCAAAAACAACGAGACGGATAAAATTGAGAACTGCATTTTTACCGACAGCACCCGCCAAATGGAGCGCCTTTACGCCATTTTTGATGACCTGGATAAAACCATTAAGTTTACCCCAGTAAACGTATCCATGCGCGAAGGTTTTGTTGACCTGCAGCAAAAACTGGCCTGCTATACCGATCACCAGATATTCGACCGTTATTATAAATACAAGCTGAAGAAAGGCTACCAGCGCTCGCAGGCTATTACACTAAAAGAACTGCGTGAGCTTAAGCCCGGCGATTATATCACTCACATTGACCACGGCATAGGCAAATATGCCGGACTGGAAAAAGTGGAAGTGGGTGGCAAAATGCAGGAGATGATCCGTTTGCTTTACGCGGATAACGACCTGCTGTACGTGAATATCAACTCGCTGAACCGAATCTCAAAATACAGCGGCAAAGAGGGTACCGTACCCAAAATGAACAAGCTTGGAACAGATGCCTGGGACAAGTTAAAAAAAAACACTAAAAAAAAAGTTAAAGACATCGCCCGCGACCTGATACAGCTTTACGCTGTACGCAAGGCGCAGGATGGCAATGCCTTTTCTCCCGATAGTTACCTGCAAACCGAACTGGAGGCGTCCTTTATTTATGAGGATACGCCCGACCAGGAAAAAGCCACCATCGACTTTAAAAAGGATATGGAATCACCTCACCCGATGGATAGGCTTATATGCGGTGACGTAGGTTTTGGCAAGACGGAAATAGCTATACGTGCTGCCTTTAAAGCTGTTGCCGATAGCAAACAGGTAGCCATATTAGTACCCACTACCATTCTGGCTGCCCAACATTACAAAACGTTTTCCGACCGCTTAAAAGGCTTCCCCTGTAACATTGATTATGTGAATAGGTTTAAATCCAACAAGCAGATCAAGGACACGTTGGAAAATCTGGCAGCAGGAAAAGTGGATATCATCATCGGCACGCACCGTTTAGTGAGTAAGGATGTAAAGTTTAAGGACCTCGGCCTGATGATCATCGACGAAGAGCAAAAGTTCGGCGTAAGCACCAAAGAGAAACTGAAAGCCATGCGGGTAAATGTGGATACACTTACACTCACCGCTACCCCTATACCGCGTACGCTGCATTTCTCGCTCATGGGCGCCCGCGATCTGTCCATTATATCCACACCGCCACCCAACCGACAGCCGGTAGTAACCGAACTACATGTATTTAACGACAAGCTGATCAAAGAAGCCGTTGAATACGAGATAGAGCGCGGCGGGCAGATATTCTTTATCCATAACCGCGTTGCCGATCTGCCGCAATTGGGCGGCATGATCCATAAGCTGGTACCAAAGGCCCGCATAGGTATTGCGCACGGACAACTGGAAGGCGACGACCTGGAAGACGTAATGCTCAAGTTTGTAAGCGGCGAGTACGATGTACTGGTGGCCACTACCATTATTGAGGCCGGTTTGGATATCCCCAACGCCAATACCATCATCATTAACCACGCCCACATGTTCGGCCTGAGCGATCTGCACCAGATGCGCGGTCGTGTTGGTAGAAGCAATAAAAAGGCATTTTGCTATTTGCTGAGTCCGCCTTTATCAACCTTAACATCCGAAGCACGCAAGCGCCTGAGCGCGATAGAAGAGTTTAGCGACCTGGGCAGCGGCTTTAACGTTGCTATGCGCGACCTTGACATCCGCGGCAGCGGTAACCTGTTGGGCGCCGAGCAAAGCGGCTTTATTGCCGAGATAGGCTTTGAGATGTACCATAAGATATTGGACGAAGCCATACAGGAACTGAAAGACGACGAGTTTAAAGGCCTGTTCAAAGACGAGAAACCACGGCCGTTCATCTCGTTCACGCAGGTGGATACCGATCTGGAGATATTGATACCCGACGAGTATGTAACCAATATATCCGAACGTTATAACCTGTACACCGAGGTTAGTAAAATAGAGAACGAAGTTGAGCTTGATGCCTTCGCGCACCAAATGCACGATAGGTTTGGCCCCGTACCACGCCAGGTGAACGACCTGCTGAATACCATGCGCCTGCAATGGCTGGGTAAAGCCATCGGCTTTGAGAAAATATCATTAAAAAAGAACGTATTGCGCGGCTACTTCATCGCCAACCAGCAATCGGCCTACTTCGAAACCAGCCAGTTTAAACAAGTGCTCAACTTTTTGCAGGCCAACCCGCGTCGCTGCAATTTAAAGGAAGTAAAGAACACCCTGCGCCTGAGTATCGAGAACGTGCAAAGCATTGACGAAGCAGTGGAGTTGCTGACTGAGATTAACGAGCCGGTTGGAGTATAGCCGGCAAGTCATGTCGAACTTGTTTCGGCACCTCACACGCTAAGTAGCAAACTATTTCTTCCTATTCAACTTATCCACCTCAATACAAGCCTGTATAAACGGACCAATGGCTTTCAAATCATCATCGCGTTTGGGTTCTTTTACGTAATAATCGTACGTTCCATCCCGGTAAGGGGTACCGCCTAAACCTGCGCCTGCAACAGCGCGCATGTAGTGGTAATTACCTTGTTTATCCTGCTCAACAAACTCTTTTATCATGCCTTTGTAGCCTTTCCTTATGGCGGGCAAATAGCTTGCGTTTATGTAACCCTTATTTTCAGCTTTAGCTAAACCGTAAACAAACATGGCTGTAGCCGACGATTCCAGGTAGTTGCCTTGCTGCCCGCCTTTATTGGTAACCTGCCACCATACACCCGATGGTTTATCCTGGAACTTAACAAGAGCGGCGCTCAAACGGTTCAATATGCTGATCAACTCGCGCCTGCGTGGGTGGCCGGCCGGGATATCGTCCAGCACATCAACCAGCGCCATTATATACCAGCCCATGGCGCGGCTCCAAAACTCGGGCGAGAGGCCTGTTTTTGGATTCGCCCATTTTTGCAGGCGGCTTTCGTCCCAGCCATGGTAGAGCAGGCCGGTTTTGGCATCACGGCTATGTCTTTCCATGGTGACGAACTGGTTGATGATGTCATCAAAATCCTGTGGCTGATGGTTCCTCACCGCATATCCCGCGTAAAAAGGCTCTACCATATACAAACCGTCCAGCCACATTTGCGATGGGTATTTTAGCTTGTGCCAAAAGCCGCCAGCTTTATTTCGGGGCTGCCAGGCTATCTGGTCGCGCAGGGTTTTTATGGCTGTTTTATAACGCGGCTCTTTGTACAGGTCGTTCAAAAACAGCAATATCCGCCCGGTGGGTATGTTATCGCTGTTGTACTCATCCATCACATAAGTGCGTATACCACCCTGTGGCGTTATAAAATGGTCAACAATGTGTTTACTGTAATCCACATAAGTATGGTCGCCGGTTACTTTCCAAAGGCGTTCAAAGCCCATTAAAACCACACCTATTTCATAGTTCCAGTTAGCCGGTCGGTTGGCTTGCGCCTGTTCCACTGTTTGCCCCGGCTTAACCAGGTTATCCTGTTCCATGTGGCCGGCATATTTCTTCACCACCATCGAATCCTGGTACTGCAGCATAATGGTTTTAGCCATGCTTTTGGCATATTCTAACTGGGCGTTCGCCTGCAGGCACAGCAAGGCGAATAAAATGGTAAGTCGTAGTTTCAATTCGGTTATTATTGGTATGGCAATTTACTAATTATAATGAGATGGCGATACGATGATTGCCATTTTCGCAATACAACACCTAAAAAAAGGTAGGTATCAGGTAGGTTTGGTAGGTAAAAGCCGGTATATTTCACACCCACCATTATCAATTTCGCAATTTATTTAACCTTCCCGGCTTTGCGCCTCGCAAACAAATCAGCGAAATCAACTTAATCAATCAGGTCGAATCAGCGGCACAAAAATACGAAATTTCGGCCCGATAATTGCCGCTGCCAAACAAAATATACTAATATTTTTAGGATTATAAATTCAATTTTCCGAATTTTACATTTATGGCCAATCTACCTCCTTTAGCCGAACGCATGCGCCCAAAAAACCTCGACGAATACGTCGGCCAAAAACATTTGGTTGGCCCCGGCGCGGTATTACGTAAAGCCATCGAAAGCGGCGCGCTGCCTTCCATGATATTCTGGGGGCCGCCGGGGGTGGGCAAAACCACGCTGGCTTATATCATATCGCAATCGCTCAGCCGCCCCTTCTTTTCGCTCAGCGCGATAAACTCCGGCGTTAAGGATGTGCGCGAGGTGATAGAAAAAGCATCCATCCTGCGCCGACAAGGCGATGCTTTGCCCGTGCTGTTCATTGATGAGATACACCGTTTCTCCAAATCGCAGCAGGACTCATTGCTGGGCGCTGTAGAGCACGGCATTGTAACCCTGATAGGCGCCACTACCGAAAACCCATCCTTCGAGGTTATCTCGGCTTTGCTTTCGCGATGCCAGGTCTATATTTTGAGGCCCCTGAGCGAAGACGACCTCATTCACCTGCTCCAAACGGCCCAGCAAACCGATGAGGTGATCAGCAAACGTAAGATCACCATCGAAGAATACGAAGCCCTCATCCGCCTTTCGGGAGGCGACGCCCGCAAGCTGCTCAATATTTTTGAATTGCTGGTAAACGCCTTTGACGGGGAAAAATTAACCATTACCAATAAGCTGGTGCTGGAGCATGTACAGCAAAACATGGCGCTATACGATAAGGCAGGCGAACAGCACTACGATATCATTTCGGCCTTCATCAAATCCATGCGCGGCAGCGATCCGAACGGCGCCGTGTACTGGCTTGCCCGCATGATAGCCGGCGGAGAAGACCCGCTCTTTATTGCCCGCCGTATGCTTATCCTCGCTTCCGAAGATATCGGCAATGCCAACCCTAACGCCCTGCTGCTGGCACAAAGCTGTTTTAACGCGGTGAATGTGATCGGTATGCCCGAGTCGCAGCTCATCTTATCCCAAACGGTTATCTACCTGGCTACATCGGCAAAAAGCAACTCGGCCACTACGGCCATCGGCGCTGCCATGGCGCTGGTGCGAGAAACCGGCGACCTGCCCGTACCACTGCACCTGCGCAACGCGCCAACCAAACTGATGAAGAACATTGGCTACGGTAAAGACTATAAATACGCCCATGGTTACGAAGGTAACTTTGTGGACCTCGACTTTTTACCCGATGCCATCCGCGGTACAAAAATTTACGAACCCGGTAACAATCCGCGCGAAGCAGAGTCAAAAGAGAAGTTAAAAAAGCTTTGGGGCGACAGGTATAAATATTAAACCCCTCAATCCCCTAAAGGGGAAGTTTTAGACGGAATATGTTATATTTGAATATGGCGCTTCCTAACAACTCAGTAACCAACAACTATTAACTACCGAATGACCCTCTCTTTTATTCAGCACGAGTTAAAAGCCTTCTGGCGCTCAAAAAATACCGGTAAAAGCATCGCAGTACGCATTGTAATGGGCGTATTAATATTGTACCTGTTGCTTAACGTGCTGGTGGTTGGCTTTTTTATGGATAAAGTGCTCGAAGAGGTTTTCCCAACCGAAAACCTGGTCGCGGCGTTCTCGGGCATCATCCTCTATTACTTTATGTTCGACCTGATGATGCGTTTTCAGCTACAGGAGCTGCCTACCCTGCGTGTACAGCCTTACCTGCACCTGCCTGTTAAAAAGAACACGCTCATACGTTACCTGTCTTTTGTATCACTGCAATCCATGTTCAATTTATGGCCGTTCATACTTTTTTGGCCGTTTATTTTTAAAGTAGTAAAGCCCGAGCAAGGCGGCTTAACCGCGTTGGTTTTTATTTTAGCTATACTCGGTTTCATGGTATTTAACAACTACCTGTCGTTATATATAAAACGTCGCTCAAGCTTAAATGGCTGGGTATCGGTAGGTTTTGCCATTGTGCTCGTATCACTCATCACGGCCGATTATGTTTGGCATATCATTTCCTTTAAAAGCCTTTCGTTCCTGTTTTTTGGCAATTTGCTAACTAAACCGGTTTTGGTTTTAATACCCCTTACGCTTGGCGCGATAATGTATTATATCAACTTTCTGTATCTCAAACAGAACCTTTACCTCGAGGAATTAGGATCACAGAAAAAAACGGCTTATAAAACCAGTACCGAGATACCACTGCTCGACCGCTTTGGCAAAGTTGGCGACCTGGTAGCTAACGAGGTTAAACTGATACTGCGTAACAAACGCTCACGCTCGGCTTTGATAATGACGACTATGTTTCTTTTATACGGCCTGCTGTTTTATACCAATAAACATTACGGCCCGGGCTTTAAAGTGTTTTGCGGCATGTTTATGACGGGGATCTTCATCATCAACTACGGCCAGTTTATGTTTGGCTGGCAAGCCGGCCACTTTGACGGCTTATTGGTAAGCAAAGTTAACTTTCGCGATTTTTTACGGGCCAAGTATTTATTGTTCACCGTATTATCAACCGCGGCTTTTTTACTTACCATACCCTACGCCTATTTTGGCTGGCACATTATTTTGGTGCACTTCGAAATGTATTTGTGGAACATTGGTGTAAATACTACCGTTGTACTGTTTTTTGCTAACCGTAATTATAAGCGGATCGACCTGAGCAAGGGTGCGTCGTTTAACTGGGAAGGTGTTGGCGCAACGCAGTTGCTTATCGGTTTCCCGCTCATGATAACGCCTTTTTTAAT
>Ga0070659_100002122_pt1 | contig 14125 bp, 8 predicted proteins | sample KBSC23metaG_FD_64666 | JGI IMG/M metagenome (GOLD analysis project Ga0070659, IMG submission 64666) | Corn rhizosphere microbial communities from Kellogg Biological Station, Michigan, USA - KBS C2-3 metaG | ecosystem: Host-associated > Plants > Roots > Rhizosphere > Soil ...
CGGTACTGTCACTACGGTCTGAACCATTGGAGAGCAGTGCCGGCCGGATAAAAAAGCGTGTGTTCGATGTTATATTCAGCAGCTTTGTGTGCATATTTATTTTGTCATGGCTGGTACCCATTATTGCCTTGTTAATTAAGCTGGACTCGCGCGGGCCTGTATTCTTTATACAACAGCGATCGGGCAAAAATAATCAACCCTTTCCCTGCATTAAATTCAGAAGCTTAAAGGTTAACAAAGAATCAGATACAAAACAGGTAACCCGTAACGATGACCGCTTTACTAAATTAGGTACCTTTTTACGCAAGTCGAGCTTAGATGAATTGCCACAGTTTTTTAATGTATTAGCCGGCCACATGTCTGTAGTTGGTTCAAGGCCCCATATGCTTAAACATACCGATGAGTACTCAAAAATTTATGATGAGTATATGATACGCCATTTTTTAAAGCCAGGCATTACAGGATGGGCACAGATACACGGCTATAGGGGCGAAATACGAGCCGATGAGCAATTGCGCAAACGTGTTGAGCATGATGTTTGGTATATTGAGAACTGGAGTATAGGCCTTGATATTAACATTGTTATTTTAACTTTTTGGCTAACCATTAAGGGAGATGATAACGCATTTTAATGCGATGAAATCCCATCCGAATAGAAGTTTCTGAAAGAGCTGCGTATACCGAAAGTGATCATCGGGGATTGATTGTCGAATACACTGTTTTTCTCATTCCTGTAAAGTGCTCCTAACTCCAGCCGGAGATTATATTTAGGGTTAAGTATATAGTCAACTTTGGCTTCGGCATAATAAAAATCTGTTCGCAAACCCTGGCCGGTAAAGTTCCCTGTTTGTTTAACAGCTGCCTGATATGATTTGAAAATATCTTTTCCGTAATTAAGCCCGTTTATGTCCAGGCCATAATAAGCATAATTCAATTGTCCCTGGAAATCGAATCGCCCCACCGAATAGTTTACAATGCTTAGCCACTCTCTGAAATTAGCTCCGAAAGGATGGCCCAACGGCTCATTATATTGCGAATAATTTCTAAAAGGTTCTGTTTCCGAAAATGTATATGGTTTGGCTGTATTATATTCAACCAGGTAGTTTAATCCTTTAACCTGGAAAAGGTCTGCTCCGCGAATGCCTAACTGGTACCCATATTTATTACGCGAACTCCCATTGCTCGAAAAGAAATCATTTGCCTGGAACTCGGTCAGCGCAAATTGGCCGTAAACTATATTTTTATTAGTAAATTTCCATTTAGCGGTTATGCCCAGGTCGGCCTTATCCGGCGAGCCATGCGATGCTTCAACCGGGCGAAGGAAAACAAAGGGATTTAAATAACTATAGTCAACCCCTCGCTTGTGCCCAACGCTATCCTGGTCCGCCGAAACAATGGAGTCAAAAAAGCCGAGTGATACCCGGTTGCTTACACTCCAGTCGAGATAATGGAAATACCCCCACTTAATCCGGTTATCACTGCTTCCGGGTACCCGCTTACTGATGGCATCTTCAAAATGGGTAAGCATTGCCATATACTTTATGTTCCCCAAACTGAAGGTCATTTTGGCAAATGGATAAGGCGAAGCATAATCAGATAAAAGCATGGATCGGTAACCGTCGCCAATAAAATTTTTATCCTGCCCTACAGTAAAATTCACATATTTAACAGGTGTATAGGATATTAAAGCGGTATAATATGACCAATTGAGTATGCTGCTCCCCCTGTTTGTAACCCGTGTTTGTCCGGGAATAACTCCAACCGTATTGGCATAAGTGGTTATATAGTCGGCAAGTGAAGCACGGTTGTTGTAACCGCTTGCATAAAAGTAAAATTTGTTGCCAATAGTGCCTCCAACCTGGTAGCCTAAAGTGGTTTGCCATGTGTTTTTGCTGGCAGTAAAATCATACCCGGCACTAAGGTCGGGTAAAACGTCGGCGTAAAACGTATAATAGCCGGTTTTAATATCAACCAGGTGTTCATTAAATAACTTACGATAGGCCCATGTTTTATTCTCCGGCTTAGGGCCGGTTTGCATTAACGAGTCGTAGGCGTGTTTTAATAAACTATCGTCAACCTGGTAGGGCTTAATACTGCTGTGAAAGTTAGTTTTAACAGAGTAAAGGTCGGCATTAAATTTCTGATAAAATTGATATGAATAAGGCTGATATACCGATTGGGCACGGGTATAATTTATATTCAAAAAAACAATGAACACAACAGGTATTAAAAATCTATATTTCTTTATAAGGTATTGCATGGTTGTGTCTGTTTATTAAAAATCATGGTATAAATTCCTGAAGCTGCTTTTCAGGCTAATGGTGAGCAGGGTAGTATTAGTTACAGCAAGGCTGTTAGTTTCCTCCCGGTACAAGCCACCTAACTCAATGCGTAAATTGTATTTGGGATTTAGTACATATGATACCGTGCCCTCTATATATTTTAAACTTGTTGCAAGGCCTTGTGCGGTGGTAATACTGCCGCCGGGTATCAAAGCATTATCGGCTTTGTTAATATCTTTACCATAATTTATATTGTTAGCATTTAGGCCATACTTGCTGTAAATAGCTTCTCCCTGGAAATTAAAACGACCAATCGTATAATTCATAATACCTAACCACTCCTGGAAATTCGCACCGAATGGGTGTGCCAGCGGTTCAGAAAAATCTGTGTAACTAACAATGGGGTTTTGATTTGAATAGGTATAAGGCGCTGCTGTATTGTATTCAAACAGGTAATTCAGGCTGTTAACCTTAAAAAGGCCAAATCCCCGAAAACCGAGCTGGTAAGCCGCTCTGCTGCCCGTGTTGTTGGTAACTGACTGATCGAATAGTAATTGCCCGTAAACAGTAGTCCTGTCTAAAACTTTATACTTTCCATTAAAGCCAAACAGGGTATGATCGGGTATCGTTCCCGATGGGCCCAAAGATTGCAGAAAAAGAACAGGGTTAATATAGTTAACATCAAAGCCATGCCGGTTGCCCGCATCGTCGGTTTCCGCGGCTATCAAAGCATTAAAAAAACCGGCCGAGAGCCTGTTATTGATGTTCCAGTCAAAGTAATGAAATGCTGCCCACTTTCTTCTGTTGCTTGGCCCGCTTTTGTTCTGATCAAATGTGGGAGCATTCTGATCGTCAAGGTATGCCCACATCGCCATATACTGTAGTTTCCCCAGGTCTACCTTTAAGCGCAACAGCGGGTAGTTTGATGCATAGTCGGATAGTAATACAGAGCGGTAACCATCGCCTATAAATGTTTTATCCTGCCCAAGTTCAATACTGAATGTTTTATTAGGGATATAACCTACCATACTGGTTACGTATGACCAGTCGCTGTTATTTTTAATGGTACTTTGCCCTATGAGCGATCTGTCGGGCGCCTGGCCCGGAACAACTTTTACCGCATTTATATATTTTTGCTCGTAATTTGAAAATTTTCCCTGGTTTTCAAAGCCGCTGGTGTAAAAAAAGAATTTTGAACCTATTGTACCACCGGCCTGGTAACCCCGGGTATTTAAATTGGTAGAGGTTTCGTTTGAAAAATCGCGCCCTAATTTCAGATCGGTTATATAATCAAAATAAAAAGTATAGTCCTTGTTTTTAATATCGATAGCATGCTGATAAAAAAACACACGATAGAGCCAGCTTCTTTTATAACCATTTGAATCGGTTTTTGTTAACGAATCAAAACCAGCTTTTAAACCCGAATCAATAATGCAGTAAGGCTTAAGTGATGTATGCAAAGATGTATTGACCGAATACACAGTACTGTTAAGTTTTTGATAGAACGGGTATGAATAAGGCTGATATATAACCTGAGAATAACCCTTGGCGCAGGTAATAAAAGTTATAAAAAAAAGAACGATGATTTTATAATTTTTAAATAAGGTATATATCATATAAGAACTTAAATAGTGGTTGTAAAAGATCAAAAATAGACAATAATAACAGGTTTAACAGTAATATTACCTCAAACAATTAAAAGTAAGGATTGTTCTGATAGCGTTTCCAAAGAATCTAAACAAGTGAAGTGGGGGTAATCAGGGAAAGGTATATTAGTTTAAAAAGGTATAATTGTTATATTTGAGAATCCGAATGAATTATTAGAAGATACATAAGGGCAAGATTAAAGTTTTGAATACAAAGTGTTTATATGGATTAAGCAAATGTTAAAACTTTAATAAATTTTCATTTTTCCCACCTGAGTTATTTAAAGTAAGAATTTGAAATCAAATAATTTTGATATATTCGTAAAATTTAGTGCATATAATTGAGTCGAATGCTTAAAACTAACCTAATAGTTGTAAATAGTATAATATTGTTTTTGTGTTTTTGCGTTTTTAATTCGTGCTCATACAAAACAAAAAACGTTTTATTTAAAACGGATAAAAAAATAGCTGTAGATTCTGTACAAACAGTGTATGTTGTTCAGCAAGGTCAGAAAGTTAATATTGGCCCTCACCGTATAGAGCCTGGCGATAGGCTATCAATAAAAAATCTTTCCAATCCATTATTAATAAGCGGTGAGCCCTCTACAGCAGCAACATCTTCAGAGCAAAATTACCAGGTAGGTTTAGACGGCGAGGTTATAGTGCCTGTAATTGGCCGGGTTAAACTTGTTGGGCTTACTATTAACGAGGCATCAAAAAGATTACAGGAATTATATAGCAGCGGACTGCTTGGATTGGTTAATCCGGTAATTGAAGTAAAGATAATTAACCTGCAGGCTACTGTTTTAGGTGAGGTTCGCAGTCCCGGTAACTTCGTGCTTGAACATGAAGAAACCAATTTGATACAATTGTTAGGTCAAGCCGGTGGCCCCGATACACGTGCTGATCTGCGCCGGGTAAAAATTGTGAGAGGAGATCATCTTGATCCGCAAATATTGCTTGTAAATTTAAGGAACAGCAATACCCTGAAAGACCCCCGGTTAATTATTCAAAACCATGATATTGTGTATGTTGAACCAGGTAAACTCAATGATACAGGCGATCAGCTGCAAGGTTTTACATCAATTTTACAACCTTTACTTTTAGTATTGAATGCTTTAGTATTGGTGATAGCGTTAAGAAGATAATATGGCCGAAATTCAGGATCAAGTTGCTGTTGCACCTAAAAAAATTGACATAAACCGAATTATTGTAATTGGTTTAAGCAGGTGGTATTGGGTTGTAAGTTCAATAACTATATGCCTTTTCGCAGCATATATAAATTTACGCTATACCCCCAATACCTACCAAACAACAACAACAATTAAACTTGAGGATAAAAAATCGGCACTTGCCGATCTGCTTTCTACAGCATCGGGTACCAACGCTGCCGATCCTGTACAAACAGAATCTTATATATTAAAATCAAAAACGTTAATAGAGCGCACACTCAAAAGCTTAAACTATAATGTGTCGTTTTACAAAAAAGGAGCTGTTCTGTTATCCGAAACTTATCCGTATCAACCTTATCAAATAGATATATTATCAATCGATAAAGAGAATGGCATTTATCCGTCATATACTATCGAGCCATTAAATGGTAACTCTTTTATCTTATCCTATACCCATGATAATAAAAATATAAGGGCCAAATACAACTTTGACCAGGTTATTAAATATGAAGACCTGAGGTTTAGAGTGGTTAAGCCATTAAACATAAACGGAGCTTATATATTTCGCTTCAATAACACGCGTAACTTAATGAACCGGGTTCACAATAGCCTGGTTGTAACCGAAGTAAGCCGTGGATCAAACATATTGCTGATTACCCTGAGCGATAACAACTACAATTTCGCAACTGATTTTTTAAATGAATTAACTAAAGAATACCAGGCATATAATCGCGAATTGCGTACACAGTCGGCCACGCAAACCCTGCAGTTTATCGATAATCAATTAAATGATCTTGCCGGAAAAGTTAATTCTTCGCAAACAGCATTGGCCGATTACCAGAAAGATAAAGGGATGATAAATGTTAGCGACGCATCTTCGCGTGCTATTACACAACTTACCTCTTTCGAATCGCAAAAAAATATTCTCGAGATACAAAACCTGGCTATTAACCAATTAGAACGCCAGGTAAATGCAGGTAAAGGCCAGATAAGTTATAATTTTAATGTTGAAGGGGCTACCGATCCGTTGCTGATCAGTTTAGTAGCGCAATACAATGGCATAGTTTCAGAAAAGGCCCAAAAAGAACTTACTTATAAACCAACATCGCCAACAATAACAGCGCTTAATCAGCGGTTGTTAGAAACCCAGCAATCCATCCTTTCTAATATAACTTCAACACGTAAACGGATCGCCACAACAATAGGTTACTTAAACAGCCAGGTGGCAACAATTAACGGCAGTATACACACGCTTCCAAATGTTGAGAAGAACATAGTTTCGTTAACACGTAATTTTAACATTAACGAAAAAGTGTTTACCTATTTAATGGAAAAGAAATTAGAGACACAGGTAAACAGATCAAGTTTATTGCCGGGTTCAGATGTGGTTGAAAAAGCCGTTCCGAACGAGACGCCAATAGCACCGGTACGTAACAAAACATATATGTTTGCTTTTGCAATAGGGTTGCTTATACCCGTTGTACTCATTATACTTATCCGGTTATTCAACCCGTATATCAATTCTATTCAAACCGTTGAAGAATTATCAACCACACCGGTACTGGGTATTATAAGGCGGTATCCGGGTAAGATAGATCCTTTTAACAGGCAACTATTATCAACCGTTAAATTACGGACGGTATTTGCAGAGTCGGTTAGGGCGGTTAGAACAAGCCTGAGCTTTATGGCTAAAGATATGGGAGCCCAGGTTATTGGTGTTACCTCAGAAATTGCCGGCGAAGGAAAATCATTCGTATCTATAAACCTGGCTATAACCCTTTCTTACCTGGATAAAAGAGTAATAGTAATAGGTACAGATTTAAGGCGGTCAAAACTGCATCTTACGTTCGATATATCGAACAAAACCGGGTTGAGTACTTACCTTGACGGAAAAAGCACATTAACCGAAGTTATTCATAAATCAAAGCTGAACTACCTTGATTTTATCCCTTCGGGGCCGGTGCCAACCAATCCTTCGGAAATGCTGCACAGCAAAACCATGCACGACCTGATTGTAATGTTGAAAGATAAGTATGACTATATTTTCCTGGATAATGCACCTGTTGGGCTTGTATCTGATGCAATGCCATTGTTAAAACAGTGCGACATCAATCTTTTTGTTATCAGGGGCGGTATTTCAAAACTATCATCGGTAGCATTGGCCGATTCATTGAGAAGTGAGTTAAGATTAGACAACCTTGTAATGGTAGTGAACGGATTTAAGGAGGATGCGATTTATGATAACTATTATGTTTCAAATAAACGTAAATACGATGGATATTATGGAACATATAACCTTTCATCCGGTTATTATACTGATGAAGAGATACAGCATCCATGGTGGAAATTTTGGAAGAAAGCGTAATTTAATTAACATGATATGATGAGTACCCAAAATACATATTCGTGGTACCCTGTTTATACTAATCCCCGGGCCGAAAAGAGAGCGTTTGAACAATTAAACAAAAAGGGAATAGAAACATATCTCCCTACGCAAAGAACACTTAAGCAATGGAGCGACAGGAAAAAGTGGGTGGAAGAGCCCTTATTCAACTCATACCTTTTTGTTAAAATATCCGAGCGCGAATACACAGACGTTTTGTTAACAAATGGTGTATGCCGCTTTGTATATTTTTCAGGCAAAGCATCATTCATTCCCGAACAACAAATTGATAACCTGAAACTGCTTACAAATAGTGATGCTCAGTTTGAAATTGTAGACCCGGGATATAAAAAAGGCGAAAAAGTGCGTGTCAAAATGGGGCCGCTGCAGGGCCTTACAGGAGAATTAGTAGATTTTCGTTTGCACAAAAAGTTATTAATAAAGCTGGAGCATATTAACCACGCTTTGTTAGTTCAAATACCTATGGCCTTTATTGAGTCGTATCAATAGTGAGCTATAAACAGTTATTGCTTAGTTAGTTGCAAAAAAATAAATGTGACTGACGGGGCGAAGCCATGCCAGGCTTTGATCAAATACACATAAAACGTAAAAAATGTGCCGTATAGCAGGAATAGTTGACCCCTCATCTTTAAAGTTAGAAGAGGATGTGTTAAAAATGAGAGACAGCATGCGCCGGGGCGGCCCGGACGATGCCGGTATATATGTCAATCCATCACTAAACCTTGCATTTGGTCACAGGCGCCTATCGTTACTCGATCTTTCTCCTGCCGGCCATCAGCCAATGTTTGATGCCGATGGCAGGATAGCTATTATCTTTAATGGAGAGGTTTATAATTTCCAGGAAATTAAAGATGAATTGATAACGCTCGGTTATACTTTTCGTAATACAAGCGATACCGAGGTTATCATATATAGTTACCTGCAATGGGGTTTAGATTGCTTTAAGCGGTTTAATGGCATGTTTGCCATCGCTTTGCTTGATCTTAAAACCTCTGATCTGATTTTAGTCAGAGATTCCGCCGGAATAAAACCCCTGTACTATTTTAAGGAAGCAAATAAACTAATTTTTGCATCAGAGATAAGAGCATTTACCGCACTCGACCCGAACTGGCCGGTAAATGAGGAGTGGAAAATTGCATTTTTAGCATACGGGCATGTGCCCGAGCCATTAACTACCCTGGTTAATGTTAAACCGCTTGAAAAAGGAACTTTACTAAAGATCCATCTTCCAACCATGGAAGAAGAAACAATAAGTTTTACCGATTTCACTTACGCGGAAGATTATAAAGACCTTGACTTTTGTATAAACGAAATTAAGCGGGTATTGCCAGATGCCGTTAACAGGCAAATGGTGTCTGATGCACCCATCGGGCTGTTTTTGAGCGGTGGGATCGACTCCAGCTTATTAACATTATTGGCAGCAAAACAATCCAAAGAAACGCTGCACACATTATCTATAGTTTTTGATGATCAAAAATATTCCGAAGAAAAGTATCAGCAAATAGTAGCGGAAAAAGCCGGGATAAAGCACCAGTCCTTTTTAGTTACAGAAGACGAGTTCCGGGCATCGTTTGACGATATTATGGACGCAATGGATCAGCCATCTATTGACGGTATAAATTCATACTTTATAAGCAAGTATGCCCGTGAGTATGGCCTGACCGCTGTATTAAGCGGGTTAGGAGCCGATGAGTTATTTGGCGGATATGATTCAAATCGTCGCAGCATGCATATTTCTTTATTAAAAAAGCTGCCATCTTTTTTTTGGGGAATGAGTACCATTTTAGGAAACTCGCCTAAAGCAAAGCTGCTATACCTGCGCGATGATTCATTAACCGGGGATTACCTTTTTTACAGGGGGCTATATACTCCTCCGCAAATTGCCAGGATATTAGGAATCGAAGAGAAAATTGTTAACGCTACGCTGAAAAAGGTTACCGTACCTCCCTGCAACAGTAGCGATACCAGCCAGCAGGCAGCACACCTTGAAACGCATTTATTTATGCAAAATCAATTACTTAAAGATACCGACTACATGAGTATGTGGCACGGACTTGAAGTAAGGGTGCCTTTTTTGGATAAAGAAGTTATCGATCTGGCGCGCCGGATACCACCTCAAATAAAATATGATCCTAAAAAGCTGAAAAAGTATTTACTGATCGAAGCTTTTAAAGATATTTTACCACAGGAAATATATAACCGGCAAAAACAAGGCTTTACATTCCCTTTTTATAAGTGGATGGAAAACATCGTTCCGAAACAGCGGAACGCCGGCTTCCAGAAAAAGTACCAGGCTTTTAAAGCAGGCAAACTACATTGGAGCAGATACTGGGCCTCTATACTGGTAAATAGCAACTCACATCTGCATTTCCTGCAAAAAGATTTTAAAAGGGTTAAACTTTTAAACCTGATAGCATTTTCGGGTACAGGCGGTATCGAGAAATTTAACAGGTCATTTTTAAAAGCATTAACCGATTTGGAAAGCGAGGGTGTTCTGTTAGCCGATGCAGCATCAGCTTATGATGGCGAATCGGACGAGCATTATTTCCCTAAGCTTGTTTATAAAGGCTATGGAAAACGCCGGAATGCATTTGTAGTGAATGAAGCCTTTGGAAGCCGCAAGTATAACGAGATATTTATAGGCCACGTAAACTTGGGTGTGGTTGCATTTTTAATAAAACTATTTAATCCAAAAGTAAAGATCACACTGATTGCCCATGGTATAGAAGTGTGGAAACCGTTAACAGGTATAAAAAAGTGGATCATCAATAATTCCGACCATATATTATCGGTTAGTAACTTTACAAAAAAACAGCTGTTGGATAAGTACAAAGTACCATCACACAGAATTACGATATTTCCTAATACGATCGATCCGTATTTCAAATATCCAAATACATTTAACCATCCCGATTACCTTAAAAAAAGGTACAATATAACAGAGGGGCAAAAGATAATATATACCCTCACCAGGCTTTCGCATACCGAAAAGTATAAAGGATATGACCAGGTAATAGAATGTTTACCTAATTTACTTTCATCGGTACCCAATGTGAGGTACATCATTTCGGGCAAGGCCGATGCTATTGAACTTGAACGTGTTAATGCCCTCATAGAAAAACATAGCTTACAAAACGTGGTTACGTTAGCGGGCTTTATTAATGACGAAGAAATAGTTGATCATTACCTGATGGCCGATCTGTTTATTATGCCAAGTCAGAAAGAAGGATTTGGTATAGTATTTATTGAGGCAATGGCCTGTGGTTTGCCGGTAATTGCCGGCAATAAAGATGGTAGCGTTGATGCCTTAATGAACGGAGAACTTGGAACATTGGTTGACCCTGACGATAAAAATCAAATACTCGAAAAATTAAAAGAAGGATTGAATAATAGCAATGTTGAAAATGGAATAAATTCAAAAACCAATTTGCAAAAGAAGGTAATAAACGCCTTTGGGTTTGATGCATTTAAAAACAATTTGAAAACCAGTATTAACTCCAAAGGTTAATCGCATCTACCTGAATTGCTATGCAAATTGCATCGATAAAAAGAAATATTCCGAGGCTTAATAAGCTACTTAAGTTAGTTGCCCATTTCTTCTCGTTCCAAATATTAATACAGGCTACCGATGCCTTTAGTGGCTTATTAATTGTTCGCCAGTTAAGTAAGCCCGAATATGCCTATTTTGGAATAGCCAGTACGTTATCGGTTTCAATACTCAATATAGCCATCGGGGGTTTAGGTAGTTACCTCATTGCCGAGGGTGTTTCTTTAAAAGAACAGCTTCCGGTATTCAGTAAAATGTATGCCGAGGTATATAATTTTATCAATAAAAAAAAGTGGATCATAATAGGGCTATCGGTACCGGTAATTGTTTTTATGCTGCACCGCAATAGCCTCGGTAATTACAGAACGGCCGGCTTTATTGCCATTATTACAATTGATGTGCTCATCCGGGTGCGGATGCAGCTTTATCAATCTGTTTTTAATATATGGGAACGCTTTAATACACTGCAGGCCATCAATCTAAGCGGCAGTGCCGCCAGGTTGCTTCTTGTATTTGCATTTGGGAGGTTCTTTACTGCCGAAACGGCTTACCTGAGTATTGTATTATCCTATGCTGTTCAATTGGCCGTATTGTTATACTATGGCAAGCAGTTCATTAGCCCGGTTACCAACCTTGATAAAAACAGGTATCCCGATCTGCAAAAGCTTTACGTAAGTCAGTTACCAGGTAATTTATACACCTACTTTGATGCGCAATTGGGTGTTTATATCGTTATCTTCTTTGGGAATATATCCCTCCTTGCCGATTTAAACGCCGCGTCAAAATTGTCGTTAATTGTAGTGGCGGTAAATGCATTTATTAATAACTTCATGGTAGTTCAGTTTGCCAAAATCAGCAGCAAGCTAAAATTTATTAAGTTTTTATTGGTTACCTGTTCGTTTTTTATCTTTATCTATTTGGTGGCTGTTTTCCTCATCGCCAAATTTCCTATGCTTTTTATATTTCTGATCGGAGAAAAGTATAGCAACATAGCACCGCTTTTATATTTAGTGGTAATTAACATTTGCATCGGTAATTTCTCGGGGCTTATCTACTCTATCAACTACTCTAAAATATGGATAAAGAAGGTTTGGATATCTATACCTGTAACCATACTGCTTCAAATAATAATGCTTAAATACATGCCCCCAAAAGATTTTAGCCATGTGTGGTACTATGCTATGGTAACCGCTGTACCTACCCTTTGCGTTAACATCTATTTTTGTATTAAAGGGATAAAACAATTACCTGCGAAGTGAGTAATAAAAGCCCGTTTTTTATATTAAGCGCCAAAAAATGGTCCAACTATTTTCCCCTGCAGGTGGTATACGAGTGGGAAGAGATCATATCGGAAAAGTTAGATATTCCTATTGATTATGATAGTCAAATAGTAGCTAATGAGCTGTTCGATAAAAAACTGAATAACCAGGCACAGAAAATCATACGACGTACTTTTTTACAAAAGCATATCGACTCATCTTTTAACTATTTCAAGAAAAACAAGAAGGGAAAGTATATGCTTAGCTTTTTACTGAACCCGATAGCTATCTCAAACCACTATATCTACCAGGAAAACTCTGTAGTAATATTGTTGGATGTTTTTAAAAGCAATATTGATTTGATACCCAAATGGTTTAAAAACAAGCTCATTTTTGTAACAAACATCGAAGTTCTCGATTATTTTAAAGCGCATCCTATCGCCGGTAAATTGCACTATATACCGCTATCAATAAGTGATAAATACTATAGCGGGCATATCCCGGCCAAAAAAATTGACGTGTTACAAATGGGGCGGCAAAACCCGGTTTTACATGAGTGGATGTTAACCGTTACCAATAAATATCCCGAAATTGAATATGTATACGCGAAGAATGTGGATGGCATAAATGTTTATTATTCTACCACAAAAGGGGTACTTACAGACAAAACAGGAACCAGGCAGGAGTTTATGGATTTTTTGGGGAGCGCTAAAATTAGTTTGCTATCCGCCCCGGGAGTTGATGGCGGCGATCAACTACGAACAGGCGGCTTCAACCCGGTTACTCCACGGTTTTATGAATCAGCGGTAAAGTATTGTTATATGATAGGGCGTTACCCGGATGCTCCCGATTTTATATTGAACAAAGTCAGCTCCGTTTGTGAAAGACCTGCAAACTATCAAGACTTTGAACAAATGGTTTTAAGAATGTTAAACACACCATTTGATTTGAAAGAACAGTACGATGCATATATAAAACAACATTTAACAAGCACCATTGCTGATAGTATTAAAGTTGAATTAGATAAACTGATATGTTCGTAATTCAATTAATGGGCGGGTTGGGTAATCAAATGTTTCAGTATGCCGTGGGCAGGGCCTTATCGCTAAAGCGGAATACTCCCTTTGTTGTTGATTTTGATGATCCCTACATTTATGCCAAACGAAGCTTTGGCTTAGATGTATTTAATCTTGAATACCAAAACGCTACTGGAAGCCAGTTATCCAAGTCAAAACCTAAAACCAAGGTAATGCGCCGCCTGTACAAATGGACCGGTAACGATCCGGATAAATACCTGTACAGGGAGAAAAAAGATTTTCATTACCAGCCCGAATTGTTTACCTGCCCTGATGAATCATATATCTCAGGCTTTTGGCAATCGGAAAAATACTTTGCAGATATAGCCGATACCATAAGACAGGATTTTGGTTTTAAGGCTGGACCATCAGAAGCTAATAAGATATGGCTTAGCAAAATAAAGAGTGTAAATGCAGTTTCTATTCATATTCGCCGTGGCGATTATGTTTCTGTAGCGCATACCAACCAACTACATGGCACCTGCGACCTGGATTATTACCAAAAAGCCATCGACACAATAGCCGGCAAAGTTGACAACCCGGTTTTCTTTTGCTTTTCTGATGATATTGATTGGGTAAAGAAAAACCTGAAAACTGACCATGAAATGCACTACGTTGATAGTAATATATCGCCAGGAAGCGGTCACGAAGACATGCGTTTGATGAGTAACTGCAAACATCACATTATAGCCAACAGTTCGTTTAGCTGGTGGGGCGCATGGTTAAACCCCAGTAAGGA
>Ga0070659_100002123_pt1 | contig 14123 bp, 11 predicted proteins | sample KBSC23metaG_FD_64666 | JGI IMG/M metagenome (GOLD analysis project Ga0070659, IMG submission 64666) | Corn rhizosphere microbial communities from Kellogg Biological Station, Michigan, USA - KBS C2-3 metaG | ecosystem: Host-associated > Plants > Roots > Rhizosphere > Soil ...
AGGGCCGCGTCCTCGTAGAGCTCGACGAGCTCGCGGCACGGCTCCCCGCTCTTGAGCAGATCGATGCCCTGCTGGAAGTTGACGATCGACGGGTCGCGATCGCCCTTCTGCCAGTGGCCCAGGCCGATCTTGCGATGGAGCTCGGCTATCCGGGCGCGCTCGCCCCGCTCCCCGTGCATCTCCATCGCCTCGGTCCATGCCGCCATCGCGTCGTCGACCCGGCCCGAGCGGAAGGCCACGTCGCCGAGGCTCTCCAGAACGCTCGCCCGCCAGCTCTCGCCCAGGTTCGACTCGATCCGTAGCGCCCGCTCGTAATGCGAAGCCGCCTCGGCGTTGGAGTGCAGCGAGCTCGCGGCGTCGCCCGCCTCCGCGAAGGCGCGAGCCGCCTTCGCTCGAATATCCATGAGCTCGCTGCCGCCGACACTCGCTTCCGAGAGCTCGGCGGCACGGCCGCGATGCTCGGCGAGGACTGCCGCGACGCTCTCGCGGTTGGGACCGACCCGCTGCTCGATCATCTCCGCGACCCGCTGGTGCTGCCTGGCCCGCAGCGCCCGCGGCAAGGTCGAGTAGGCGACATCGCGAACGAGCGCGTGCTTGAAGCTGAACTCCCGGTCGCCGGCCACCGAGCTCGCCCGCGAAGGTGCGACGAGATCCTTTCTAACCAGCTCAGCCAACAGCTCCTCCACCGAGCTCTCGTCGGCCAGCTCGCCGAGCGCTTCCTGCCAGAAGACCTGGCCGACGACCGCTGCGACCTGCAGCAAGCTGCGCTCGTCGGCGGGCAGTCCGTCGAGCCGCGCGGCGATGACGGCGTGAACGCTCTCGGGCAGCTCGGCTTCGTCGGCGCCGCTCCCCTCGCGTAGGCGGTTGACCATCTCCTCCGCGAAAAGCGGGTTGCCCCCCGAGCGGAGTGCGACTTCCTCGGCCCGCGCCGCTCCCCCCTCGGAACCGGCGATCAGCGCTGTCACCAACTCGGCGACCTCGTCCTCGGAGAGCGGGTCCAGGGAGATCGTGGTCGCGTTGCGGCGGCCACCGGCCCAGCCCGGCCGCCGTTCGAGCAGCTCGTCTCGGGCCAGACAAACGATCAGGAGCGGACCCTGAGCCCAGCCGGCGAGGTGTTCGATCAGATCCAGCGTGCCCTCATCGGCCCAGTGGATGTCTTCGACCGCTATCACCAGCGGCCCGCGGGCCGACATCAGCTCGAGCAATAGCCGCACGGCGGCGAAGATCCGATCGCGAACTTCCGTGCCCTCGGCGTTCTCGTCCGTCCCCTCGACGCCGAGCAGCCGCGCAACCTGCGAGGCGATGCGCGTGGCCTCCGCTCCGTCCTCGCCGGGCGCCAGCTCGGCGATCCCCGCGGTCAGCTTCCCCAGGATTGAGTTCGGGTCCTCGGTGCGGGTGATCGCAAATCGATCCCTGACTATCTCGGCGAGCGCCGCGTAGGCGGTGGCGGTGCCGTAGGCAGGAGAGTGTCCGACGAGCGTCTCGGCATGGTCGTCTCGGCCGCGCAGCGCCCCGTCGAGCTCGCTCAGCAGCCGCGACTTGCCAACGCCGGCCTGCCCGTAGACGGTCACCAGGTGCGGACGCGCTTCGCGGACCACGCGGTCGAACAACGAGACGAGCAACGCCAGCTCCTCGTCGCGTCCGATCAGCCCGGCCCCCGGTCGCCTCGGGTGAATCCCAGGCTCCACCGCAATGGTCCGCAGGGCTTCCGAGGCCGGGATCGCCTCGGCCTTTCCCTTCAGGGCCAGCGGCTCGAGCTCGCGGTACTCGATCGCAGCGGCGGTCATCCGCCGCGTTGCCGGCCCGACCGTGACGCTGCCGGGCTCGGCAGCCTCCTGCAGGCGCGCCGCCACGTTGACCGCATCTCCGATCACCGTGTATTGCCCACCCGAGTGTCCGGCCAGCACCGCGCCCGAGTTGACCCCGACCCGAAGCGTGAAAGCGACGTCGTGCATGGCTGGATGAGATGAGATCTCGGCGTTGATCTCCTCCATGGCCGCCTGCATCGCCAGCCCGGTGCGGACGGCCCGCTCGGGGTCGTCCTCGTAGGCGACGGGCGCGCCGAAGACGGCCATCACGTTGTCGCCGATGTACTTGTCCACACGGCCGCCGTGCTCAACCACCTCACGGCTCAGACGGTCGAGCGCCCGGTCGACGAGTACCTTGATCTCCTCCGGGTCGAACTGTTCGGAGACGGCCGTGTATCCGGACAGGTCGGCGAACAGGATCGTCGCCTGCCTCCGTTCCTCGGCGGGCTCGGGCGTGGCCGCCGCCGTCGTCGCGTCGACCCCGGCCGCTTCATCGAGGGCTGAACCGCATTCGATGCAGAAGCGGGCATCTGCCTGAGTCGAAGCCCCACAGCTCGGACAGGCACGCTCGAGGCCGGCGCCGCAGGCCATGCAGAACTTCGCGCCGAGAGGATTCTCGATTCCGCAGGCGCTGCAGGACGCTGCGGCCACGGGTCAGGCCTCGGCCGCCAAGCCGGCCTCGAGCAGCCCAGCCAGGTCCAATGTGGCCTCTCCCATGCAGGAAGCGTAGTTCAGGCCAGGATAGGGGCCAAGCGGCTAAATGACGACCCGTGCGACTGGCGGTTCAGGAGGGGTGCGCAGCCTAACCCTGGAGGGCGGCCTCGATATCGAGCCGCACCCAGACGTCGGGCCCCGGCTCGTTTCCCCGATAGCCTCTCGGTGCGATCACGGTACCCCGTAGGTGCACCGCAAGGTAACCATGGCCACTCCTGAGTTCGACGTCTATGCGCGGGACTGCCACAGCAGGGTGGTGCTCGGGCGGACGTGAGTGAGGAGCCGCCTCCGAACGATCCGCTGCGCGGCCATCCGCAAAGTCGCCTGCTCACCGCGGCGGACGTAGCCGACCTTCCCCCGGCCCCGGATACGATCGCGCCCTGGGCCGACGTCGGCCATGTCAACCTCCGGGTGCAGGATCTTCAGCGGGCGCTCAGCTTCTACCGGGACGTCATCGGCCTGACCGTGACCCAGAAGGACGAGCAGTCGGCCTTCCTCGCCGCCGGCGACTACCACCACCACGTGGCGCTCAACGTCTGGGGAGGGCCGGCGACGAGTCCTCCCCAAGGAGCGGCCGGGCTCCATCACTTCGCCCTCCGGCTTCCGGATCGGCAGTCCCTCGCGGAGGTGGTGGTGCGGATCATCCGCTCCGGCCACGACCTCCTAGGCGCAACCGATCATGGCGTCAACCTCGCGGTCTACCTGCGCGACCCCGATGGCAACGGGCTCGAGCTGATGGTCGACCGCCCGAGCTCGGAATGGCCCAGGACCCCGGACGGCGAGGTGTCGATGCGCGTCGATCCGTTCGATCTGGATGCGTTGGTGTCGAGCGGCGAATGACGACCTAGGGCCAAGCGCGCTTCTCCATCAACCCGCCGTCGACCGGCAGGGCCACGCCGGTCACCATGCGTGCGCCGGGGGAGGCCAGCCAGATGACGGCATCGGTCACCTCCTCCGGCTCGACCAGGCGCTCGATGATGCTCATCGAGGTGAACTCCCCGAGGTCGGAGCCCTCGGCGTCGGCATCGGCGACCGAGGCGTCGAGCATCGGGGTCCGCACCCAGCCGGGACAGATCGCGTTGACGGTGATGTCATCCGACCCGAGCTCGTTCGCCAGGGTTCGCATCAGGCCGATCACTCCGTGCTTCGATGCGTTGTAGGCGCCGAAGCCGGCCGAGGTGGTGAGGCCGCAGATCGAAGCGATCATGATCAGCGTGGCGGGCGCCGCCCGGCGCAGCTGCGGGACGGCGGCCTTCGCGGTATGGAAGGCACCGGTCAGGTTCACGTCGACGACGCGGCGCCATTCACCCGGATCCAGGTCTTCGATCGGCTCGCCGCTGAGAATGATCCCGGCGTTGGCGACGACGACCGAGGGCGGGCCGAGCGAGTCCTCGGCCAGGTCGGCAGCGGCCGCGACCTCCTCCCAGTTGCGCAGATCGCATTTCAGCGGGAGGGCCTCGCCGCCGGTCGAGCAGATCTCCGCCGCGACCGCCTCGACTCCGTCCGCGTCGCGATCCCAGCAGGCGACGCGGTCGCCGAGCGCGCCGAAGCGGCGGGCGTGGGAAGCACCCATACCGCTCGCGGCTCCGGTCACCCAGACCGTCCGGGGCTCGCTCATCGGGCAGCCGGCTCGATCAGCTCGAGGATCACGCCGTCCGGGTCGATCGCGTAGAACGCACGCGCCCCGTGCCACGGGCCGGGCTCGTCGATGATCGTCGGGGCACTGCGCGTCACCACGCCTGCCTCGGTGAGGCAGGAGTGGACCGTGGACGCGTCGTCGACCCGTAGGGCGAGATGAGTCGCTCCCGGGTCGTTCGGCTCGGCACGGTGGGCCTGGCCGAGGGGACTCTGGTACTCGATCAGCTCCAGCACCTGACCGCGGTCGAGCAGCAGGTCCGCCCAGCGCACGGAGGGGCTGGGCAGCCCGGTGATCTCGAACGACCCGCCGGCCGCCTCGCCGCGGTCGCGGAGCTCGAGGCCGAGCAGGTCGACGTAGAAGGCGAGCGAGCGGTCGAGGTCGGCGCAGGTCACCGAGACGTGGTCGAGTCCTCTTGCCCTTGCGGGCGAGATCCCCGGCAGGGCGAGACGCGCCGGGATGACGTCGCGGGCGAAAACGTCTTCGAGCGTTTCGTGGCGGCGGATCAATTCGGCGTTGTCCCCGTGGACGAGCGCCGTGCCGGGGCGGGGAAGCGCGTTGAAGTTGTGGGCGGCGGAGTCCTGGTAGGCGCCCGTGTCGAGGAACGCGAGGACGTCGCCCGCCGCGACCTCGGGGATGTTCGCCTCCGGCACGATCACGTCGAGGGCGCAGCTCCGCCCGGTCACGTCAGCGCTTAGTGCCGCCTCGGCGCCGGCGCGATCGGCAACCAGGCACTGCCAGCGGTTGTGCTCGAGGTTCACGTCCGGGAGGTAGGCGTCGGACGAGTCGGTCTCGACCCAGGTGAGCTGCATCGGCTCGCTCTGGCGCTTCACGTTGCCGACCGTCGCAAGGTGGATCCCGGCATCGGCATAGAGACTTCGACCCGGCTCGATCTCGAGTCGGATCGCAGCCGGGTCGAAGTCGATCGCGCGCAGCCCCTCGGCCAGCGGCCCGCAGATCGCCTCGGCATACGAGCTCGACCCCGGGGAGCGCTCCGGCGCGTCGGCGCGCTGGGGAAGCAGCCGGCCGAACGGGTCGCGGGGCGCGGGATAGCCACCGCCGACGTCGATCTCCCTCGGTGCCCAGCCGTCCCAGCGGCCGGCCAGCTCGTCGAGCAGCGCACAGAGCGCTGCAACTGCGGCGCTCCAGACCCGGGGCTCGGCCGAGTGGCGGCCGAGATGGAAGTGGATCCCGGCGAGGTCGATGTGGGGGTCGAGTGCGGCCTCGGTCGGGATCGCGAGAATGTCCTCGGTCGGGATGCCCGCCTTGTACCGCTGGATCGCCTCGCGCACCGATTCGCCCGAGGTCGACATCTCCGAGGCTTCGTCGAACCCGAGCAGGTCGGGACGGAAGCGAAGCCGGACGATCGCCCGGCCCTCGAGGTCCCGGGCGACCCGGCGGGCCCGGTCGAGCTCGGAGGCGCTGTCGAGCGTGATCCGGACCCCGAGGCGGATCGCGCGCTCGAGGAGTTCCGCCGACTTGAGCGGGCCGTTCAGCGAGATCTGCCCGGGTGGGGTGCCGGTCCGAAGGGCCGCTTCGAGCTCCCCGAAGCCGAAGACATCGCAGCCGGTCCCCTCGTCGGTGAGGATCCTGCGCAGGGCCAGCCCAGGGTTTGCCTTGATCGACGGCAGCAGGAGGAAGTCACCCGGCCAGCGACTCGAGAACTCACCCGCGAGTCTCCTCGCGTTGCGCCGTAGCTGGTCTTCGGACATCACGTAGAGCGGGGTTGCGAACCGCTCGGCCAGATCGCGCACCCGGCACTCCTCGATCCAGAGCTCGCCGTCCCTGATCGAGAGGCACTCGTCGAGCCGCCGCTGGGCGGTGCCGGTGCTGGAAGCGGAGTCGATGCTCGTCAAGGTCAGTCTGTGTATGATCGTACTGTACGAACGTACAGATCGCTTTCCGTCAATGCCAGCCACCGCAACATCCGAGACGCCGATCCGGCGCCGGCGCAGCACGGGCGAGCGCCGGCTGTTGCTCATCCAAGCCACCCTGGAACTGATCGCCGAGGGGGGCGTCGACGCGGTCAGCCACCGCGCCGTCGCTGAACGGGCCGGCGTCTCACTCGGATCGACGACCTACTGGTTCGCTTCCCGCCAGCAGATGCTGCATGACGCCCTCGAGTACTTCGCGCGGACCGAGATCGCCGCTTTGCGCGAGCGGCTCGGACCGGTCCTCGAGCGCCGGCTCTCGCGCCGGCAGCTCGTCGACGCGTTCACCGACATCCTGCTTCCGCAGCTCGACGAGAACCGCAGCCGCACGGTCGCCCAATACGCCCTGTTGCAGGAGGCAACGCGCGAGCCCGACCTCGAAGCGGTGTGCCGGGATTGGACCGAAGCCTGGGAAGAAGCCCTCGAGCCGGTCTTCGCGTCGCTCGGCGCCCCCGACCCGCTTCTCGAGGCGCGGATGTTTCTGGCGATGCTCGACGGCCTGTTGCTCGGCCAGCTTGCGGTGCCTGACCAGGACGTCGAAGCGAACGTGATCAGGCCGGCCCTCGTGGCGTGGTTTCAGCGAATCCCGAAGGAGGGGAGTTGAACGTCAATCGCATCCTGATGGTCCTGTTCGCACTGGCTGCGAGCCTTGCCCTGACTGCCTGCGGCGGCGACGGTGGCCTCGAGGGCGCGAGCACGGACGTCTCTCACGAGACCGCCGCGGCCAGCGGCGAGCCGAGCGGCGATCTGACGATCTCCAACTGGCCGTTCTACGTCGACAAGAAGACCATTCCCGAGTTCCAGGACGAGACCGGGATCCAGGTCAAGTACGTCGAGGACGTCAACAGCTACGAAGAGTTCTTCGCGAAGATGCAGCCGCTGCTCTCACAGGGCGAGTCGGGCGGCCGGTCCTTGATGGTTGCGAGCGATTGGCTGGCGAAGCGGATGTACGACCTCGGCTACATCCAGAAGCTCGACCAGGACGCGATCGCACCGGCCCTCCAGAATCTCAACCCGGTTGCCTCGCAGGGCGGCGATCCGGATCACCAGTACTCGATCCCCTGGCAGGGCGGGATGACCGGCCTGATCGTGAACACCAACGAGGCGCCCGACCTCACCTCGGTCAACGATCTCCTCGACGACCCCCAATACAAGGGCCGGGTCGAGATCGTCAGCGAGATGCGGGAGGTCGTGCCGCTGTTCATGAAGGGCGCGGGGATCGACCCCGAATCGGCCACGAAGCAGGACTGGCTCGACACGATCGACCGCCTCGAACAGGCGCGTGACGCCGGCCAGATCCGCAGGATCACCGGTAACGACTACGCCAAGGACCTCGCAACCGGCGACGCCGCCGCGGTGGTCGGCTGGGCGGCCGACGCCTACCAGCTTCAGGCCGACAACCCCGACCTCGAATGGGTGATGCCGGACGAGGGCTGCATTCTCTGGTGGGACAACTGGGTGATCCCCACCGGGGCGCCGAATCCGACCGCCGCGTACGAATGGATCAGGTACACCGACGAGCCGAAGAACCAGGCCCAGATCAGCGCCTGGACCGCCTCGATCACCCCGGTCGAGGGCGTCCAGCCGATCCTCGAGAAGACCGCACCGGACCTGGCCAAGAGCGAGCTGATCTTCCCGAGCGCGGACTACACCGCGAAATGCTCGCCGTCTCTCTCGCCACCTGGAAGCAAACAGGACGAGCAGGAAGTCGAGAAGGCCTGGAGCGCCCTCACCGTCGGCTGAACGACCGCTCGCCGGACGGCATGACTCCGGCTCAGTGGCAGATTTGCCCTCTTATAGAGGGAAAAGTCGCCACCGAGTTGGTATGGCCGATGCCGGGAAAGCTACGAGAGGCGATCTGTGTTGGGCATCGGCGCCGCTGATCGCACCAGCGGTCAACGCCAGGCGAAGACCGGCTCCTCTACGTGATCGACCCGCTGCCCGGGCCGGCCGAGCAGCGCGACCTCGCGGAACTGGAAGAGGATCGCTCCCGTCGGCGCGTGGATGAGATCGCCGCCGAGGGGCATCTGGAGGACGGGGCGGCTGCTCTCCGGGATCTCGACGAGCCGCGGGGCGCTGGCGCGGAGCGCGTGCAGGCCGATCCGGTAGGCGGCGAAGACCTCGTCCGGATCGGGTTCGATCACCGGATCGCCGCCGCCCCAGAGGACGACCGGCGAGATCACGAATCCCGAGCGCGTTGCGTAGTCGTCAAGCCAGCCGACCACGTCGTCGGCGCCGAGGCTGACGCCGAGCTCCTCATCGAGCTCGCGGAGCGCCCCGTCCAACGGAGCCTCGTCCGGATCGAGCCGGCCTCCGGGCAGGGCCCACTGTCCCGGGTGTCGCCGCATCCCGATCGGTCTCCGGCAGATCAGAAACGATGCGCCGCCGGCAACCCCGACCATCCTGCCGTCGAGTCGGCGCCCTCCCTCCCCGGTCGCTCCTCCGGGCACGCCGGACATGTCGATCGCGCCCTCCGGCACCGGCTCGACGTCATCGCGGTCGGCATCGCTGTCGACGATGACGAGGGCAACCGCGGCGTGGCGGCGGCCGTCGAGCGGCAACGTGCGACGGTCGTGCGCCTCGAGGTTCGCGCCGAGCCGGGCGCGAAGCCCGTCGTCGAAGTCGATCAGGGGCAGATCAGTCACGAGGCGGAGTCTCCATCACATCGTTCGCCGCTGACCGACCCATAATCCTCCGATCGTGGTCCAGCGGCGAGGCACCTGAGTGGCTTTAGGGATCGACGAGAGCGGGGATCGGGGCGGGCGGCCGCTGGCCCTGCTGCTGGCGATGGCGATGTTCGTGTTCGTCATCGACACATCGCTGATGAACGTCTCGATCTCAGCGGTCGTCGGGGATCTCGACACCACCGTCAGCGGGGTGCAATCCGCGATCGCTGTCGAAGCGCTCGTCTCCGCCGCCTTCATCCTGATCGGGAGCAAGCTCGGTGACCTCTACGGGCGCAAACGTGCCTACAACGTCGGTCTGCTCATGTACATCTCCGGGGCGGTCGCGATGGTCTTCGCCCAGAGCCTCGCTCCGATCATCGTCTTCTGGTCGGTCTTAGGCGGCCTTGGCGCCTCGCTTTACCTGCCGGCGATGCAGTCGCTGATCCACGGAAACTTCGAGGGCAAAGCGCAGGCCAAGGCGTATGCGCTGGTCGGCGCCTCAGCCGCGATCGCGGCCGCTATCGGGCCGCTGCTGGGCGGATTCCTCACGACCTACCTGTCATGGCGGGTCGGCTTCGCGCTCGAGGCGGTCATCATCATCGTCGTCCTCCTCGGCAGCCGGAAGCAACTGCGGGACGTGGCTTACACCGGCGAGCGGGGGATCGATCTGGTCGGATCGGTCCTCTCGGTCCTCGGCATGGGCGGTCTCGTGCTCGGCATCCTTGCCTGGCAGGAGGGCGGGGAGTCCGTCGGCGCTCTGATGTTTGCCGGTCTCGCTGCCCTCACGCTGCTCGTGTTCTGGCTTCTGAGCCAGCGCCGCCGGGAGCGGCCGGCACTCCTCGACCCGAACCTGTTCGGATCGAGGACCTTCAGCTTCGGCATCTCCCAGGGCATCCTTCAGCAGGTTGCCCTCGGGGGCCTTCTGATCGCGCTGCCGATCTACCTGCAGATGGTCCTCGAGTACAACGCGATGGAGGCGGGGCTGACGCTCGCACCGCTCTCGCTGACGATGTTCGCCGTCGCGCTCGTTGCCGGCAAGCGGGCTGGCAAGCGGCGCCCCAGCGTCCTCATCCTTGGCGGTTTCGTCCTGTTGTTGGCGGCGATGGCCGTACTGATTCCGATCGTCCCTCGCGCCGACACGGGCTGGCCCCTCGTGGTGCCGCTGATCCTCGGGGGGTGCGGCCTCGGATTGCTCGTATCCCAGCTCAACAACTACACGCTGTCCCCGATCTCGGAGGAGCGGGTGGGCGAAGCCTCCGGCGTCAACTCGGCGACGGGGTCCTTCGGCCTGTCGCTGGGTCTGGCTCTCGCCGGAGCGGTGATGCTCGCCGCCCTCTCGATCGGCTTCACCGATCAGGCCGACTCCAGCACGGTGCTCGATCCAGCCGAGAAGCAACGGGTAGCCACCGTGCTCGAAGACGATGCTCAGGTGATGAGCAACTCGCAACTCGAGGAGCTGCTGGCCGGGCAGCCCGACGAGGTGCGCGAGGAGATCGTCGCGATCAACAGCGACGTTCGACCCCGAGCCCTCCAGATCGCGTTGCTCGTCCCGCTGCTCGCGGCGCTGGTCGGTCTCATCCTCGGGTTCCGCAGCATCCGGCTACCGGACGGGTGATCGCGGACCTGCTCCGTCATCCCAGGGCGAGCAGGCTGACCGCCACGGCGGCGAGACCGAGTCCGGCGAGTTGGGTCGCGCCGATCCGCTCGGCGAGCAGAGCGCGGGCGAGCAGGACGGTGGCGGCGGGATAGAGCGCCGTGATCACCGCGACCACGGCCAGCTCGCCTTCGCGGACGGCGAGCAGGAACGAGAGGTTCGCGAGCGAGTCGAGAGCGCCGGCGCCGGCAGCTGCGGGCACGCTCGGCCGGCGGTCTCCGAGGCGGGCGTGAAGTGCGACGACGGCGGCGAGGACGGTCGCGGAAGAGACGGCGCGGCCGACGATCAGCGGAGCGATGCCGCTGTCGCCCGGGGTCTGGTCCAGGCAGACGAGTTGCAGGGCGATCGCCGCACCGGCGCCGAAGGCGAGCAGCAGCGCGTGCCGGCTCGGCCGTTCCCCACGCTCGTCCGGGCCGCCGCTGATCACGACGACGGCGACCAGTGCGAGCGCGATTCCGCCGACGGCGAGCCCGCTGAGCTGCTCGCCGCCGATCAGCCCGACGCCGACCGGCAACGCTGCCGAGACGATCGCCGTGACCGGCGACAGCACGCTCATCGGACCGATGGCGAGCGTCCGGTAGAGCAGCGCGAAGGCCGCCGCCGACGCAACTCCCGAGGCGGCGCCCCATGCGACCGCGCCCTGATCGAACTGCGCCCCGAAGATCGGCCAGAGCAGCAGCTCGACGAGGAGGCTGGCCGGCGCGGCGATCGCAACCACCCGGAGCACGTGGGCGCCCCGGGCGGCCACCCCGCCGAGGAAGTCGGCGGAGCCGTACGCGAACGAGCTGGCGAGGGCGAGGAGCAGGGATAGGGTCATTGGAACGACCACACGGTACAGTCCAATGACCGATGAACGACGCCGCGCTCGAGACCGTCGCTCGGAACGTCAAGGCCGCCCGTCTCGCTGCCGGCCTCTCTCTTGATGCCCTCGCCGGCCGCGCCGAGGTGAGCAAGGGTGCCCTGGTCGCGCTCGAGGGCGCCCGCGGCAATCCGAACCTGACGACGCTTGTCGGCATCGCCGACGCGCTCGGGCGCTCGGTTTCGTCGCTGATGGAGGAGCCGGAGGAGGAAGCGCCGGTGGTCGTCGACGCCCGCGAGGTGACGCCGCTTTGGACCGGTCCATCCGGCGGCACGGCCCGGCTGCTGCTCACGAATCCGCGGCCCTCGCCGGTCGAGGTCTGGCGCTGGATCCTCCATCCGGGTGAGCGGTACGAGAGCAACCCCCACCCCGCCGGTGCCACCGAGACGCTGACCGTCATCCGCGGCCGGATGACCTTCACGGCAGGAGACGCCGCGCAGCGGCTTCGCGGCGGCGAGACCGCGGTCTTCGCCGCCGACGTTCCTCACTCCTACGAAGGGTCAGGGCGAGGGCCCTGCGAGCTGATCATGACCGTGCACATCCCGCCCGAGCATCACAACGGCTAGCAACCCGGAAGGTCCCGCTGTAGGGTCGGAGCAACCTGACCGGAGAGGTGGACCCATGGCTAAGTACCTGTTCGAGGCCAACTACACGCAGGAGGGGTTGAAGGGTGTCGCTTCCGCGGGCGGCAGCGCCCGCCGGGACGCGATCGAGTCGATGATCAGCGCGCTCGGGGGCACGGTGGAAGCGTTCTACTTCGCTCAGGGCGAGTCCGACGTCGTTCTGATCCTCGACCTTCCCGACAACAAGACGGTCGCCGCGATCAGCCTCGCGACCGGGGGCGCCGGGGCGATCACCAACATGAAGACGCGCGCGCTGCTGACCCCGGAGGAGATCGACGAGGCGGCCAAGACCGCGGTCGACTACCGCCCGCCGGGTAGCTGACGCTCAGCTCACCCGCCCCCGGGATGGCCCCACCTTGTGTAGGTTCTCCCGGTAAGCAATGGGGAGGTAACTGGGTCGTGGAGGATCACAACAGGGGAATTCGCCGCGCCGTGATTGCAGCAGCGTCGGCGGCCGTGCTTGCCGTCGGGCTCGCTGCCTGCGGTGACGACGACTCCAGCGACGACACCACCGTTGCCGAGCAGGAGTCCGCGGCGACCGTCGATGTCACCGCCGTCGAGTACGACTTCAATCTGTCGGCGACGCCGACTGCGGACACCAAGACCGTCACGTTCACGAACGACGGCAAGGAGGACCACGCGCTCGTCTTCGCTCGGCTCAACGAAGGCTTCACGGTGGACGAGGCCTACAAGCTGAAGGGCAAGAAGGGTTCAGCCGAGGAGATCGGAACGGTCGGAGCCGGACCCGGCGATTCCGGGACGATCAAGGTGAAGGAGCCTCTGGTGGCGGGCGATTACGTGATGCTCTGCCCGATCAGCGGGCCCGACGGTCCCCACTACAAGCTCGGCCAGCTGGCAGAGTTCAACATCGAGTAAGTCTCGAGGGTCGGTGCTCGCCGCTCGCGCCACGCGACCCGGCGCGATCTGGCTGCTGGCAGCTTTCGTGGCCCTGTGCGTCATGGCCGCGCCCGCCGCTGCGGAAAGCTCCGGGCAGCGGGCCGACGCGCTGCTCGGTCAGATGACGAACGACGAGAAGCTCGACCTGATCGACCCCGGCGCCGGTACGCCGCGGCTGGGCATCCCCTCGATCAACCCCGCCGACGGGCCGAACGGGATCGGCGAAGGGGCAGAGGGAGTGACCGCCTTCCCGAACGCCGTCAACATCGGCGCTTCATGGGACCCGCGCCTGGCGCGGGCGTACGGAGCCGCCCTCGGTGCGGAGGCCGCCGCGACCGGGCACAATCTGCTCTTCGCGCCGACCGTGAACATCGTTCGCGATCCGCGCTGGGGCCGGGCGGCCGAGACGTTCGGCGAAGACCCGTTCCTGAGCTCGAGCCTCGTCGCTCCCGAGATCCGGGGCATCCAGAGCCGGCGGGTCATGGCCGACGTCAAGCACTACGCGCTGAACAACCAGGAATACGGCCGCTTCGGCGCGCCGCTGCTGGCAGCCGCCGTCGATGTCGAGGCATCCCCGCGGACCCTGCGCGAGATCTACCTGCCGGCCTTCGAGGCGGCCGTCGGCCCCGGCGGGGCCGCCTCGGTCATGTGCTCCTACAACCAGATCGGCGGCGAATATGCCTGCCAGAACGAGGAGCTGCTCAGCATCCTCAAGGACCGGTTCCCGGGATTCGTCGAGCCCGACTCGACCCTTGCGGTCCGGAACGTGATCGCGGGGTTCAACGCGGGCGTCGATCAGTTCGCGCTCGGAAGCCTGCCCGGCAACGAGCGTCAGACGATCGCTTCCGCACTGGCCGGCGGGCAGATCTCGCAGGAGCGCGTCGACGACGCAGCCCGGCGGATCCTCGTCGGGATGATCAAGGCGGGAGCGATCGACCCGGTCGTCGCAGAGGGCCCGGCGGGCACGAAGGCCCACCGCAGGCTCGCAACGCGGATCTCGACAGAGGCCACGGTCCTCCTCCGCAACCGCGGGAACGCCCTGCCGCTTGGCAACCGCGACCGCTCGATCGCCGTGATCGGCCATGACGCCGGCGACGGCACTCAGATCGAGGAGGGCGGTTCGCCTGCGGTCCTGCCGGGACGCGACCCGATCACGCCGCTGCAGGGAATGCGTCGTCGCGCGCCACGAGGGACGAAAATCAGCTACGCGAAGGGGACGAGCGGCGTGGTTCCCCTCCCGCTCGTCCCGCCGCGCGTTCTGACGCCATCGTCGGGGCCGGGCCCCGGCCTCTACGGAGAGTTCTTCACGGACCGCGCGCCGACCTTCTCGGGGTC
>Ga0070659_100002128_pt1 | contig 14118 bp, 13 predicted proteins | sample KBSC23metaG_FD_64666 | JGI IMG/M metagenome (GOLD analysis project Ga0070659, IMG submission 64666) | Corn rhizosphere microbial communities from Kellogg Biological Station, Michigan, USA - KBS C2-3 metaG | ecosystem: Host-associated > Plants > Roots > Rhizosphere > Soil ...
GATGCGGGCCTCTGCTCGGTTAGGAAACCAGCTCCCCCAGCCTCCCCTGCGCGGTCAGCGTGCCGAATCTGATGACTGACCGCGGCCTCTGGGTGGCCGGATTGAGCGTCGCCGTGAATGTACGGCGGTTGATGTATCAATCGTTGATATGGCTCTTTGTACTGGGCGACGACGCGCGCAGCCTGCGTTCGGCGCTCGACGCCGAGGACTGCCAGCGCCTGACGGATGCGCTGGTCCACAGTGTGCGACGAGATTCCAAGCTCGACCGCGATTTCCTTTGAATTGAGGTGCTGGTCGACGAGCAGGAGGCAGTCGAGTTGCCCGGGAGTGAGGCGAGCGACTCGCTCCGCCATCAGATCCCGCGAACCCGAATCAACGGCTCCACGAGGCGCGTCATGCGCTCCGTCCGAATCGTCCAATGCAACACCCACCCCGCGAAACATGCGGTACTCCCGAGCCGAGTCACGCTTCAATTTATGTTATCTTTGGAACTTTAGCCAGTTTTCCGCTGATTTCACACCATTTTAGTGCTTAACGACCGTTAGCTCTAATGGATGGTGGTGGAAGCCGTAGTTCTATCCGATTCGGTGGGAGAAGGGGCCGCATGATCAGCAAACGGCCGGATTTCCGGTGCGTGCAGCAGTTTTGGTGGTCTCTCCGGTGTCGTAACAGACTGTAAATCTGCGCGCGAACGACACGCGCGGAATAAGTCCGAGCTGGTGACAAAGGCCATCGGCGCGGGCCATTTATCAGCTTTGGGCAAGCCTTGAACGCGACTTGCTCCCAACTGCAGTGGTGCTGACGGTGACGGGCCCACTCTGGCGGCGTGCCACCAAATTCAGTCCTACCAGCTATAACCACCTTCGATTAGCTGCGCGCTGGACACATCTGTGACAGTCACGGGAAGCCCGTGACCATTGGACAAGTGAATAGATCCGCGAGGCGGACTGGTGTCCTGTCTGCTCTTTCCACCCAGCCTACGCGACGCATACCGACCATTGGCCACTTCGGGCCGAGCTGTCTGACCGTTGCAAGGGACCCTGAGTTAATAGGCGCGACTGATTGCCCACAGGATAAGCGACCAGAGGACGATCGCGCTCCCGAAGATCACTCGCAAGCGAATGGGAAGAGGCGCTTTGCCGTCCGCGGAAACTTCGCGAGTTTGCGGATCCTCCAAAGCTCCGGATTCAACAACATCCGTCGCAATTGACGGTTGTGCGGCTGGCTGCTCCATCGGAAGCGGTAGCTGGTCCACCGGAATTGCCGGCGCGCTGCGCAGCAAGGCGGCGCTGATCGCGGCTTGCGGAACAGGCTCGTTGAGCTCGCAGCCGTAATATCGTCCGCTATTCCAAATGATGACGGCTTGGGTAAATCCAACTTCGGGCAGGTCGATTTGGAAGCTGTCGAAAGGCACGAGCTCTGCGGCGGTTTCGATGAGCATGCCTGTGGATGAAAAATCAAGGATCGTAACGGCGTCGCCGGTAGCCTGAAGGCTTGAACCCAGACTGAGCTTGCGCCGGGGCGACGACCGCCTGTCAGCTGCCGGAACATGTTGTAGCCGCGCCGAAATCGCCATGAGTTAACTCCGGCTACGGAGGTGGGGTAGAAAGCCTAAACAGGCGGTTTACGACCGCTCCGTTTGGGAACGAAACTTCGCGGCGTTGCGATGGGTAGCGCTGGCAGCTGTCGCCCCGAGGCGAACGTGCAGCGAAATTGGAGCGGCTGGCCGCACACCATAATGTCCCCTTTCTACCCAAAGCGGACATTCGGATCAGCGCCTCGGGAATTTCATGAGTCGGATGTCTCCGTCATAAAGGCCAACCGCGAAGTCGCCGCCATTGACGATGATCGAGCCGCTGTTCGAGAGACTGCCGGTACCGGTCGTGAAGAGCCCGCAAACGCTTGCACCCCGGAACCTCCGTTGTTGAGTTCATGCACGGGGGACAGCAACTTCGACGAAGTAAGGGCGCCGACGCGCACACCGACATTTTTCGCTCTTACCGAGCCGACACCTCATTCTTTTGCGCAGCCCTTTCTGACACGATCACGACTTCGTCACCGGTCGACACCGCATCGAAAATCTTGGCCGCAAACGCTTTCGGTACGCCTACGCATCCGTGCGTTGCAAAGCCCCAGCGCACGTTGCTTCCATGGATGGCGACGCCGTCCGGGGTTAGCCGCAAAGTATAAGGCATTGGCGCGTCGCCGTACGTCGCCGACCGGTGGTCCTTGAGCTTGGCGAGGATCGGGAATTTGCCCGTCGGCGTGGGAAGGCCGTCCGTGCCGTAGAGGATCACCGCAGTACCGATTTCATGGCCTGAGCGAAAGACCGACAGGATCTGCGAACCAAGATCCACTCGCACCCAGACCGGGCCCGGCGCGACACCGCGGTCGTTCCACACGAACTGCCCGTAGGTCATGCGTTCCGGCACATCGAGCAGCGACTTGACCGGCCGATCGACCAATCCCGCCGCGATTGCCTCGTCGAGCTGCGCGGGAGAGAGCATGATCCGGCCAGCGGCGGGAGGGGCGGGCTCAGGTGATGGGATCGCGGCGCGCGGCGCGCCCTTCACCGCGGTCGCGGCGGCCGGCGCTCGCTCGCGTTCGAAGCCGAGCCAGGCGATGCTGCCCGCAACCACCGCGGCGACAGCGAGTCCCGAAACGCCGAGAATCGAACGCTTCATTCAGCAGGCGGCCGCTCGCCCCTGGTTCGCCCGCCGGCGAAACTGCCAGCCGACGAGGCCGAACCCCAACAGGAAGGTCGCCCAGGTGCCGGACTCGGGAACCGCCGACTGCGGCGGCGTGACGATCGGCGGCGGAGTCTCCTGCGGCGTCGACGGCGGTACGATAAGTCCGGACGGAGGAATGAACGGCGCGCCCGGCGGAATCCCTTGTTGCAGGATGGGAATCGGCGGCAGTTCGATGTTCGCGATTCTGATCGGAGGGGGCGGCGCGACGATGTCGATCAGCGCCGGCGGCAGCGCACCGAGCGGCGGAATCGCCGGCGGCATCCGCACCTTCGGCAGCGCGCGCTGATGGAGTCGCGCGATGCGCTTGTGCTTGGTTTGCGCGAGCTGCGCCTGCGTTCGCTTGCCCGGCGAGCGTTGGTGGATGATCTCGAGGAAGCTCCTGGCGCGCTGGATCGCGGCGTTCGCCAGATCGCTGCCCCCAAATGTGGTGAGGGACAGTGAGCCCGCGAGCAGGAAGAACGCGGCCACGCCGGTCAGCAGACGCCGCGTGCGTCTCGCGACTCGTTCGGCAATAAGCCTCTGAGCGCTACTCATTTCCCAGTTGCCCCTGGTCGCAGCCCCGAAGTCGGGACGTGCATTAACAACTGATTAGATTTACAACGCAAATTTGGATTTAACAACGGTTCAATCTGGCACGCACCCGGGGGCGCTCGCCAATGACCTTGACGAGCAGGGCTTATTCGCGGGACAATGGCGTCGGAACCGAGCCGACGCCTTTTGGGGGGCACGCGGCCGTGCAATCGACGATTTCTTCGCGTCCCGAGACTGGACTGAGTAGCGCCCTGCGGAGTCGCACAGGGCTGGCGCTCATCGGCGCGATCCTCGGCTCCGCAGTGATCGCGATTACTGCGGCCACTGCGCTGCCGCCAAGCGCGAGCGACGCGCGGGAAGAACCCGCGCCCAGGCATTTTGCAACGCCGCTCGCCGCTCTGCAGCCACTTCCCGCATCCGAGCAGCAGGAGCTTGCCGCCAGGCGTTTCACCGGCCGCGTCGGCGACAATCTCACTGCGTCGCTCCTCGCCGCGGGAGTGCCCGAAACGCAGGGCCGCCAATATGTCGCAGTGCTCGGCCGAGCGATCCAGCTGGCGAACGGGTTGAGCATCGACGACCGCTTCGATCTGGTTGTCGAGCGACTGCCCGACGGCAGGCTCGGGCAGCTGTTCTATGTCGGGCTCGACCGGGTCGCGCGCGCCGACGTCGAGCTGATGAAGTGGACCGACGGCAAGCAGATGATCTGGGTCAATGCGGACGGCGTTGGCGGCGAAGGCAGTTCCGCAATCGGTCTGCCGGTGCATGGCCGCATGACCTCGCCCTACGGCGAACGCTTCCACCCGATCCTCGGCTATATGCGCTTCCACAAGGGCGTGGATCTCGCCGCCACGGCAGGCACTCCGATCGTCGCCGCGGCCGACGGCCGGGTAATCTCGGCTGGATGGTCCGGCGGCTACGGCCGCGCCGTTGTCATTGCCCACGCCGGCGGCGTCGAGACTCGCTACGGACACATGAGCCGCATTGCGGCTTCCGCAGGGGAAATAGTCCATCGCGGCGAAGTGATCGGTTACGTCGGCTCATCGGGCCTGTCGACCGGGCCGCATCTCCATTTCGAAGTGACCCGCAACGGCCGTCCGGTGAACCCGACGACCGCCAGGCTGCTGGCCAGTCCCGGTCACCTCGAGGGCGAAAAGCTCCGGCAGTTCGACGCCACGCTGCGCGGGCTGCTGCTCGCTTCATCGCAGGCGGGTTGAGGGCATGAACAACGAAACCTCCGTCCGCCCGCTTAAGCGCTCTTCCTCCTTACCGGCACCTGTCCTGTCGATCATTGTGCCGGTGAAGGATGAAGAGGAGGCGATCCCGGCATTCCTCGAACGCGTGCGCACCGCGCTCGAAGAACTGGACGATCCCGCCGGCCGCAGCTTCGAAATTCTCTTCGTCGATGATGGCAGTTCAGACGGCACGCTCGCGCAGCTCCGAAGCGCCCACGCAGCGGATCCGAGAGTTCGCGCGGTGTCGCTTTCGCGCAATTTCGGCAAGGAAGCCGCAGTGTCCGCCGGCCTGGACCGTGCCCGGGGCGAAGCCGTCGTTCCGATGGACGTGGACCTCCAGGATCCACCGGAGGCGCTCAGCGGAATGCTCACGAAGTGGCGGGAAGGATTTGAGGTCGTCTATGGAGTGCGCCGCAATCGTGAGCACGACAGCATTCCCAAACGGCTGACCGCCGATTTCTTCTACCGGGTGCACAATTGGTTGAGCACTGACAAAATCCCGGAGCACGCCGGTGATTTCCGTCTGCTCGATCGCAAGGTCGTGGATGTGATCCGCGCACTCCCTGAGCGCAATCGCTTCATGAAGGGCTTGTTCGCCTGGGCCGGCTTTCGACAGGCGGCCGTCTTCTATTCGCGGCAGGCGCGGCAGGCCGGAACCAGCAAGTTCGGCTACTGGAAGCTATGGACGTTCGCGCTCGATGGAATCACCTCGACGAGCACGGTCCCATTGCGCATCTGGAGCTATCTTGGCGGGTTAATCGCGCTCTTCGCCCTCGCCTGGGCCGCCTTCATCACGGTGCGGACGCTGGTCCTGGGGATCGACTTGCCGGGCTACGCATCCATCATCGTCGCAGTCCTGTTTCTTGGCGGACTGCAGCTCCTGTCGCTCGGCATCATCGGCGAATACGTCGGGCGCATCCTGGTGGAGGCGAAACAGCGGCCGGTCTATGTCGTCCGTGAGAATGTCGGCGAGTGACTGCTCGCAGCTCATCAAGGCTCAGACTCCGGCAATTCTCTAGAAATGAAGAGGACAGAGCCTCGATCCCGCATACTCGTTACGCTCTGCTTCTCGCTCTCGTCACCGCGGCCGTTGCGGACGTGGGCATCTTGTTCGTCCTGTGGCCGCACGCGTTGGCAGTGGATTTCTCTGTATTCTGGCAAGCAGCGAGGGACCTTCACCCTTACGCGTTCAGCAGGTCGCCCTTCGGCAACCCACCGACGGCACTCCTGTTTCTCAAACCGCTCGAACTCCTTCCGCTCTGGCCAGCCTTTGCACTGTGGGACGCTGCGAGCCTTGGGTGCTTCCTTTGGCTCGGACGCCGTCTCTACGGCACGCGCGCGGTCGTTCTTGGGGTGGTAAGTCCTGCCATCGTGATGGCCCTTGCCGCGGGCCAGATTTCGCTGCTTGTCGGATCGCTGGTGTTCGCGGCCTTCCTCGCGGAACCCTTATTTTGCGGAGTCCTTCTCGGGATTGCCACCTGCCTGAAGCCACAGATGGTATTCCTCGCGCCCCTCCTGTTCGTCTTTGCGCGGGAGATTCGGCCGCTCGCCGCATTTTGCGCGACGTGCGCAGGCCTGAGCCTCATCGCAACCGCCGTTTTCGGTCCTTCGATCTGGTCCGACTGGCTCCAGGGAATGCAGAACTTGCTGGTCGTCGCCGAGCACCGCCACGCGCTGAGCCTCACAATTTCCCCCATGACCTACGGCCTTCCGTTCGGACTCCTTTCGGCGGGCTTGGCCGTTCTCGGACTGTACCAGTGCCGCAAACTTCCGAACGAACACCGGGCTGCGGCTGTTGTTGCAGCCAGCCTGTTCGCAGCTCCTTACGCATTGCTTTACGACCTCGCGCCACTCGCCTTTTTTGCGGTGCTTCCGCTCCTGCGTTCATCGGACTGGAAAAGCTTCGGCGCAGCTCTCACCTACTCAGGTGCGCTCGGTCCATTCAGCATCCCGGCCCTGTGGCCGAGCTTGCGAAAGATCCACAAAAAGGAGAGTTCCTACCGGCCGTCGCTACCCGGTCCGAAGGCCGCTCGATTGCGCCGGATGTGGATCACCCCGACGCGATCGGCGTAGGTTCTCTTCCATTCGGGCGATCTATCCAGCGCCCGCGTAAGTGTCGATCCGGCCGGCAGCATCGTCCATCTGATGCCGTACTGCCGCACCACCTCGTCGAACCGGCCAATGTCCCCGTCGATGATTCGGCTGTAATCGAGCACGAACGCATCGCCGTACATGTCCGCCCGTCCGTCGATGTACGGACGAATTCCTGCCAGGATCAGCGGGCCGCCGAAAGTATAGCCGTTGAACAAGGGTTGCCCGCGCAAGTTCGGTGGGATCGCCGCGATCGCGTGACGGGGATTGGCGCCGTTTTCGGCCGGGACTACGGGCCACAGCGCACGCACCGCCAGCAGCGGGATTGCCGCATATGCCAGCCAGCGGGCAGTCGGAGTTTGCGATGGCTCCGTCCCCAGCAAGGGCGGAACAACGCAGGCCGCCACGATGATGAACCAGCTTTGATGGCGCACCTCGTTGAACGCCATCCCCGCAAGCACTAGCAGGAGCAGCAACCGTCCGATGGGGATTCGCGTTCCCTTATAAAGCAACGCGAACAGCGCAATTGCCAGGACGGCATAGAATTGCGGCATCCATTGAATAGTGCTCGGCTGCCATTCCTGCACCAGCGGGAGGAGGGCGAGATTCTCCATCTCGAACGGACGCAACAGGCCGCGAAGTCCATTTGCGTTCAACAGCGCGCCGATCGCCGAGGCGAGCGCGAACAAAGCCCACGAACGCCAGTCTCGCCATCTGGTTTTCTGCAACGCGTCGAAGGCGATCGCAGCACCGATCGGCGCGGCGATCAGGAAGCTCCCGTGCAGGTTCGTCCACAGCAGAGGGATGAGCGCACCCCACAACGGCGGTGCGCGGCCCTCCTCGTCGGCCTTGAGGAGAAGAATCGTCCAGCCAGCAACCAACGGCCAGACCAGCACGTGCGGCCGCGCCAGCGTGAAGGGGATCAGGACGAAGTCCATCGCCAGCAATGTTGCCGCGAAGGCCAGCGGACCGGCGCGCCGCCGGAGGAAAAAGAAGATGAGGCCGTGCAGCGCCATCATTGCCGCGGCGACGATCGTCGCGAGGCCTGAGTAATCGGCAATGCGATATGCTGATCCAAGGATCACGTCGGCCAGCCACTCGGTAACCACCCACGGCCGCCCGGCCGCCGTGAATGAGAACGGATCGGTTGTCGGGATGGTCCAGTGCGCGACAATCCATTGTCCTGCGGCGACGTGCCAGCTGACGTCTCCGTCGTTGAAGATCGTCGGTGAGCTCGCGATCGCGAATGGAAGAACGAAGACCAGAACAACAAACAGCAGCGCGTTGACCGCGCTATCTCGATCGAATGCCAGATGTGCTGTCTGAGCTGCCCCCTTCATGAGAGGAGGCTAACACAAGTCTTCGAATTGGCGAGGTGCTTAAGAGAGAACGGAGATACCGCCTCTGCTTGGATAGAACACAATTGCCCGCAATGCGGGCGTTTTGCGTCCGCCTGTACTTCATCTTAGTCTGCGCACCGCGCGGCCGCGGGGGGACTTGTCGTTAGCACAGTTTTCAAGAAGCTGCGGGAAGGCTACGACCCTGCTCCGCTTTTCGACAGGCAGTCGAGCGTGGCCTACATCGTTACAGGCACCGGATTGGCCCTGGGCATTGCGCTCTTCGTTCTACGAGGACTTAGCGTCGATCCGCGCCTCTCAGTTGCCCCTGTGTGGGCAGGAATGACATTGGTCGGCGGCTGGCTGGCCCGGCGCACCCAATTCCCGAAGCTCGCAACCGCACTGGAGAGTACGGGGCTCGTCTACGGGCAAGCATTCGTCTTCTTGCTCCTCATTTATGCGCTGATGACGTTCAACGTGCCGCTCGCCGACGCGCGACTGGCCGCGGCCGACCATGCTCTTCGCTTTCACTGGCCCGATTTGGCTGAGCCGTTCAGGCGGCACCCCGGCTTACTAGGATGGGCAAAGCTCGTTTACATGTCTTTCAATTGGGAGCCGGCGCTAGTTACGATCAGCCTTTCGGTCGCCGGGTTGAGCCTGCGCGCTTGGCGCTTCGCGGCCGCTGCGGCGATCTCTTTGGCATTTACTTCGATTGTCGGCAGCATCGTGCTGCCTGCGGATGGAGCGGCGGTTTACTACCAGGCTCGGCCTTGGCCAGAACTCGTGGGCTTATGGAGCCAATCTCACGTTATTCATGCGTTGCGATCGGGACGGCAGTTCGTCGATGCAGGAATGATAACGGGATTGATTTCCTTCCCAAGCTATCACGCTTGCACGGCAGTACTTTACGTATGGGCGACGTGGCCGCTTAGCTTTCTGAGATGGCCGATGGTGGTGCTGAATGGGGGGATGGCATTTGTCGCCATTGTTGGCGGCGGGCATTATCTCGTGGATATCATAGCCGGAGCAATTGTCGGTTTGGTATCGGCGCATTTGGCCACCCGATTTGTAAATGGAACCGCACAAGCTGGTTGGATGGCTCGGACCTCCACTGCAGATGGCTCCCGTACATCGATCACGCCAATTTCATCTGCGTAAACGCGCCGCCATTCACCGGACGCTTCGATACTCCGGATTAACCTGGCCTGGTCGTGCGAAAGCATCGTCCATTGGATGTCGTAGCGTCGCACCGCGTCGCTGAACGCGCGCATGTCTCCGCCGGTGATTTTGAAATAGTCGGCCACGAACGCATCGCCATAAATCTCAGCTCGACCGTCGATGTACGGACTGATCCCAGCCAGGATCAGCGGTCCGCCGAAGCTGTAGTCATTCAGGACCGGACGATTCCTGAGATCGGCCGGAATCGCGGCGATCAAGCGCCTTGGATTGCCTTGGCCCTCGGCCGGCAGAAGCGGAGTGGAGGCTTGCCAGGCGAGCAGCGGCAGGGCGCCGGCGAGCAGCCATCTCGGCGAACGATTTGACGTCGTCGGCCGACTTGCCAGCGGTGGAAGCACGCAAGCCGCGACAATGATGAAGAAGCTTTGATGGCGCACATGAAGGAACGCCATTCCCAGCAGAACGAGAACCAGGATCAGGCGGCCGATCGGCACCCGAACTCCCGAGTAAAGTAGAGCACCGGCTCCGATGATGACGACGGCAAAAAACTCAGGCGTCGAGTTGGTCGTGCTTGCATGCCATTCGGCGATGAAGGGGAGCATCGAAAGGGAGCTGGTCTCGAACGGCTGCAGGAGGCCCGCGAGGCCGTTCGCATTCAGCATCAAGGCAAGGACACTCAACGCTCCAAAAGCCAGCCACGACCGAATAGTTGACCATCGGGCGCTGATGAGCGCGTCCAACCCGATCGCTGCTTCAATGATGAGCGCGAGCGGGAAGCTCGCGTGGAGATTGGTCCAGACCACCAGAAGGAGCACGGCCCAGACGGAGGGCGGGCGCCCTCTATCCGCAGCTTGCGACAGGAGGACCATCCAACCGGCAAGCAGCGGCCACGCGAGGACGTGCGGACGCACCAGGACGAACGGCGCGATGACCCACGCGAGCATGAGCAATGTCAGCGCCACGGCGAATAGCGATGCTCGCCTCTCGAGGTGAAAATAGATGATTGCGAACAGCGCGATGACCGCGGCCGCGACTACCGTCGCCAGACCCGCATAGCCGTCGAGATTGAAGGCGCCGCCGTAGACGATCTGCGCAAGCCACTCCATCGTGACCCATGGGCGGCCGAATGCCGTATAGGAGAAGGGGTCCGTCGTCGGGATTTGACGGTGCTGAATAATCCATTGCCCGGCGGCGACTTGCCAGCTGACGTCACCGTCTCGAAAGATCAGCCTCGCAGTGCCGAGTCCGAACGGCAATCCGACAGCCAGCGCGATGAACAGGAGGTCGCGCAGGAGCCGGCGGACGCCGAGCGGCTCGCTCCCACTTTTCTCCGCGCTTTCCAGATGCCCCTCCCGCTTTTGCGGTGCTTACTGTCTTACACTTCGGCCATTTATGGGAACCTTCAAAGAGCAAGATTAATTTACCATATCGCAAGCGAGCGCGGGTTATGGCGCGGACTAGGATTGGAGCGCTGCCCGCATGTTCGAAGCATATAGTCAGAGGCTGAAGTCCCGTTCCGCTGCGCTGATGCTCGTTCTCGACAATCGCCTCGACCGCATCCTCCAATGGTGGCTGCTGCTCGCCGGGCTGACGGCGGCTGCGCGCATTGCCTTCACACCCCAGGCAGCCCCGATTGCGAGCTTTTCGACCTTCGCTTCCTACATGCTCGTCATCGTCGCGCCTTTCGCGTCGACACTGCTGGCCCTGCGCTGGTTTCGCGATGGACACCTGCAGCCGCAGCCGAAGACGCGGCTTGCAGTCCTCGGACGTTGGCGGAAGCTCAGCCGCGAAGACGCCTCACGCCATCCGCTCTTCGGCTCGAGCGGCCTCATGGTCTCCTTGCTCGTCGGGATGATGCTCAACGTCCCGGTGCGTGCAGCCGAATATTTCGCGGCAATGCCGCCGGTTGGATTGCTTGCGCCCGGGTGGCTGTCGGCGCTTCACTTTGCGCTGACGTTCGATGCGGTGCTGTTCGGCAGCCTTTACATGATCGCGTTTGTCGCCGCCTTGCGGCGCGTGCCGCTCTTCCCGCGGCTACTGGTCGCGATCTGGATCGCAGACCTGCTAATGCAGCTCGCGACAGCAAACCTTGTTACCAGAAGCGGTGACTTGCCTGCGACCGTGGCAACGGCCCTTCACTCGCTGCTCGAGGGCAATATAAAGAAGGTTCTGATCAGCATGGCGCTCTGGTTGCCGTACCTGCTGCTGTCGACCCGCGCGAACGTGACCTTCCGGCACCGCGTCCCGCGCCCTTAAGCGGAGTTGCCGACTCGGCACTTGGCTCAAAATCCTTAGTGAATCTCGCAACTTGTCGGCCCGAATCTGTGTATTTCGTGCCTGAACCGTGTCCCGGAGGGAGACTCCGGCGGCCGGTTCGGGGATGCCAATGTTCTTAGAATCGCAAGTCATTTCAACAACTTGCGCACACGGATTCGCGCTCGGCTTTTAAATTATCGTTAATTAGTATGGTTGACAATGAGTTAAACGAGTCGCAGCCTCAATCCCAGCTAAGCGCTCGGGGGGCAAACCGGGCAGCTGCAGATTAACTCGGTTCCATCCAGGCAGCTGCCGGCAAGTTCAGCGTCTTTCCCCGACCATCGCGAAGCGACCGCATGTCCTTCCAGGGGCAAACGGGAAACGTGTGGGAAAGGATATGACATGAAGACTTTCATTGACCTGATGAAGGATCAGTCGGGGGCTTCGGCCGCCGAATATGCGCTGATCCTCGCTATCGTCGGCGGCGCTATTGCCATTGCGGCCGTGACGCTTGGCAAGACCATCGGCAACTCGCTCACCAAAGCCTCGAACTGCATCAACAAGGGTTCAGCCGCCGTCGCAGCCGACTGCCCGTGATCGGTTGAAGGACTCGACAACTTCGAAGTCACGGAGGCTTGTATGAACAAGTTTGTATCGATGCTGAGGGACGAATCCGGTGCCTCGGCGGCAGAATATGCGTTGATCCTCGCCATCGTCGGCGGCGCCATTGCTATTGCGGCCGTGACGCTCGGCAAGACCATCGGCAATTCGCTGACGGTCGCGTCGAACTGCATCAACAAGGGTTCGGCCGCTACCGCGGGTGACTGCCCGTAAGAACAGCAGTGGGGGACGCCCCCTCGGCGCCCCCCACTATCAAGTTCGTCGGAAACATGACACAGTAACCTCAAATTGCGTCGGGGGGCGCCATGCCAAACCGTCAAACGCTGATCGCATTGGGAGTCGCCCTCATCTTGGGGGTCGTCGCAGTCTTTTTGGCGAATACTTACCTTAGTGGCACCGAACGCAAGGCTCAGCTCGGCGGGACGACCAAAGTCGCCGTCGCCACAGCGCCGATGGCCTTCGGCACCGACATTACGCCGGACAAGGTTCGGTTCGTCGATTATCCCAACAGTAGCCTCCCGCAGGGCGCATTCTCGAATGCCGCGCAGCTCATGCCTCCGGGCAAGAGGCGCGTCGCCTTGCTTCCGATCGGCGTCAACGAACCGATCCTGGCCGCCAAGATCTCGGGCGAAGGACAGGGCGCCTCCATCGCCGCCCTCCTGCCCGACGGGATGCGCGCGGCGAGCGTGGCAATCAATGACGTTTCGGGCGTCTCCGGCTTCGTGCAGCCGAGCGACACCGTGGACGTCCTCATCACGCGCATGCTTCCTGGCGGCGCGGGCAACACTCAGGTGACCGACGTCCTCCTTCAGAACATCCGCGTCATCGCGATCGACCAGCAATCCAAGAACGCGGACGGGACTCCGAAGGTCGGCAAAACCGTCACTCTCGAAGTGAACCCGGTCGACGCGCAAAAGCTCGCGCTCGCGCAGACCGTCGGCACGCTCAGCCTGGTGCTGCGCAAGCCCGGCGAGCAGAACAATCCGGTCGTCGAGACCGTCAGCATGAACGACCTCAGGTACAATATGTACGGCGGAGCGCGCTATCCCGCGCCGGCGGTCGTCGGCGGTTTCGGCACCCCCGTCGCAAACCCGGTAATGCACACCGCGACGCCGATTAGGAGGGTTCGTACCGTTTCGACGACGAAGCGCCAGGCAGCGCCCGCGCCCAGCCGTCCGGACGTCGAGGTCTATCGGGGGACCAAGAGCGACAAAGTGAAGGTGGAGGGGTGATGCGCGCGTACCTTTTCAGAAAGGCCGCGCTCGTCGCGGTCGCCGTAGCGGCCGTCGCGACTGCTCAGTCCGCAATGGCGCAAGTTGCGGTTGCCTCGGGGATGGACGCCGGTGAGCTCGACGTCCCGATCAACAAAAGCCAGATCCTGCGGGTCGACCGGCCTTATACCAAGGCGCTGATCGGCAATCCCGACATTGCCGACATCGTGCCCATCACTCCAACATCCGTGTACGTGCTCGGGAAGAAAGCCGGCACGACGAGCCTTACCCTTTACGGGCAGAACCGGCTGATCGCGGTCGTCGACATCGTCGTCGGACCGGACGTGCTGACGTTGAAGCGGCAGCTGTCCGACCTGCTACCTGGTGACCGCGTCGCCGCGCACATGTCGAACGACTCCGTCGTGCTCGAAGGCACTGTCTCTAGCTCGGTCGCGGCAGACAGGGCCGTCCAGATCGCTGAAACCTATGCGCCGGGCAAGGTCGTGAACATGCTGTCGCTGGGAGCCTCGCAGCAGGTGATGCTCGAAGTGCGGTTCGCTGAAGTGAAGCGCTCGGCGCTAAGCCAGATTGGCGTTAGTTGGTTCGTAGGCAGCGACGGCGGAAAGCTCGGCGGGGTCAGCGGCGGCGACGCAAGCCTGACGCCGGGCAATGCCGATGGGGATCTTGTTCCCGGAACGCTTGCCAAGGGGGCGGTCGTCGGGAGCTTCGGGATCATCTCGCGAACCTTCCGGGCATTCGGCGAGAACTTCAACGTCACGCTCGACGCGCTCGAGCGAAAGGGTGCGATCACAACCCTCGCCGAGCCGACTCTGGTCGCGCTGTCGGGCGAGACGGCTAGCTTCCTTGCCGGCGGTGAATTCCCGGTGCCCGTCGTTCAAAACGTTGGCGGTGG
>Ga0070659_100002129_pt1 | contig 14109 bp, 12 predicted proteins | sample KBSC23metaG_FD_64666 | JGI IMG/M metagenome (GOLD analysis project Ga0070659, IMG submission 64666) | Corn rhizosphere microbial communities from Kellogg Biological Station, Michigan, USA - KBS C2-3 metaG | ecosystem: Host-associated > Plants > Roots > Rhizosphere > Soil ...
CAAGAAATCGTCGCAGCCGAAACCGGCTCCTAAGCCTAGCCGCTGATCATGAGCCAGCGATGTTCACTTCGAGGATTCGCCGCAAGCAAAGTACCGCGCATGTTCACACCGCCCCGAAGTTCGAACGTATGAAAAGGTTGAACGCGTCCGGCATCGCCTCGCACCATCACCGGCTACGAGAACGGCACCGATGCCTCTAACAGCGCTTACTCCCACCGCGCGCCGATTGGCGCGGTCTCCAGCCAGCGCGCATAAGCAGCAGCCTCGGGCGCATCTTCGCGCGGCGACCATGGAGCAAACTCCTTGTCCAGGCTCGCATCGTAGGGACCCGGCTTCACCTCGAACGCAACTGAATCCGCCGCGACGAAGACGAAGCTGTGCCACACGCCGCCTTCGCTTTGGATGATGCCGTCGCCGCCGGGCTTGAGCGGCACGCGGCGCGTGATCCGTCCTTCCTCGTCGAAGACGATCGCATCGATATGGCCGCGCAATGTCATGACCAATTCCCAGACGGCGGGGCGATGACGATGCGGGCGGACATAGGTGCCGGGCGAACCGGCGTTCAGCAGCCGCTGGATCGGATCTTCGAGCCGCGGGTGGAGATTGAGGTTGAGACGGCCGCGCGGCGTTTGCCGCGCGCGCTTGACCAGATCGGCGATCGTGTCGCTATCGACATAGCTGATCCAGGCATTGTCCATGGCACAACTCCGCGCGGCTCCCGCGTGCCGCGGCTTATTCCTCGCCGCCGCGCCCCAGTCGCAGATCGCGGTGGACATAGACGCTCATCATCAGGCCGAAGCCGAACATCACGGTGAGCATCGCCGTGCCGCCATAGGAAATGAGCGGCAGCGGCACACCGACCACCGGCAGCAGGCCCATCACCATGCCGGTGTTGATGAAGACGTAGAGGAAGACGTTGATGGTGAGGCCGAGCGCCAGGAGCCGCCCGAAATGGCTGCGGCTGCGAAAGGCGATGGCGAAGCCGTAGATAAAGACCAGCGTATAGGCCGCGAGCAGCACGATGCAGCCAACCAAGCCGAATTCCTCGGCCAGCATCGTGAAGATGAAATCGGTCTGCTTCTCGGGCAGGAAGCTGAGATGCGCCTGGCTGCCGGCCATGAAACCCTTGCCGAACAGCCCGCCCGAGCCGATCGCGATCTTCGATTGCAGGCTGTGATAGCCGGCGCCGAGCGGATCGTTCTCGGGATCCAGAAAGTTGAGGATGCGGTTCTTCTGGTAGTCGCGCAGGAACCGCCAAGCCACCGGCGCCGCACCCCCGGCCGCCACCAGCACCAGCGCGAATTTCCACCACCGCACGCCGGCGAGGAAGAAGATCGCGCCGCCCGAAAGCACCAGCATCATCGCGGTGCCGAGATCGGGCTGCTTCATCACCAGCCCTGCCGGCAGCAGGATGAGCAGCGCCGGCAGGATGAGGCGCCACGGCCGGCCGATCTCCTCGATCGTCAGCATGCTGAAATACCGCGCCAGCGCCAGCACCAGCGCGATCTTCATCAACTCCGACGGTTGCAATTGGATAACGCCGAGATCGATCCAACGCTGCGCGCCCATCCCGATCGCACCGCGAACCTCGACCGCGATCAGCAGGAGCAACGCGGCGATGTAGATGAGATAGGCCGAGCGCAGCCAGAAGCGAAGATCGACCGCCGCGACGATGACCATGATCACGACGGCGACGGCAAAGCGCACGACCTGCTTGGCGGCCCAGGGCTCCCAATGACCGTTGGCCGCGGAATAGAGCATCGCAAAGCCCATGCAAGCGATGCAGGTCAGCAGCAGCACCAGGCCCCAATTGATGCCGAGCACTTTGAGCGCGAGGCTCGAACGCGGCGTGTCACGGTCGAGAAAGGAATGCGCCACGCCGCTCAGCCCGAGGCGACGGTGGTGGGCACGCCGAAAGGCTGATCCGGCACGCGGTTCACCGGATCGCGTTTCTGCGCCTCGAGCAGCACGTCATGGCAGATCGGCGCGGCGACCGCGCCGCCTTCGCCGCCGGTCGCGCCGCCATGCTCGACAACGACGGCGCAAACGTAGCGCGGCGCGTTATACGGCGCGAAGCCGACGAACAGCGCATGGTCGCGGTTCTTCCACGGCACCAGCTGACCGGTCAGATGGCCGTGCGCACGCTCGGCCTCGCTGTAGTGATGGACCTGCGCCGTACCGGTCTTGCCCGCCATCAGCATCGTCGGATCCTGGATGCGCGCACTATAGGCGGTGCCGTGCAGTGTGTTGACTACCGAGAACATGCCCTCGCGGATAAGTTGGAGATGGCTCGCCTGCACGCCAAGCGAGGCAAAATCGGGATCGACGCCGGTCGGAAGCGCGCTTGTCGGCGTCATCATCCCCTGCTTGCGCAGGAGTCGCGGCACCACCGCGCGCCCTGTCACCAGCCGCGCCGTATAGGTCGCGAGCTGCAGCGGCGTCACCGAGACGAAGCTCTGGCCGATGCCGCAGCTGATCGTCTCGCCGCGCTGCCACGGCACGCCGGTCGTCGCCATCTTCCAGGCGCGGGTCGGGATGATGCCGGTCTTCTCGCCAGGGATGTCGATGTCGAGCTTGACGCCGAGGCCGAAGCGATTGGCCATGGCCGCGATCTTGTCGATGCCGAGCAGATCGGCCGTGTGATAGAAGAACACGTCGCAGGATTCGGGGATCGCGCGCTTCAGCGAGAGCGTCCCATGTCCGCCCTTCTTCCAGCAATGGAACAGCGCATTGCCCAAGGTGAAGGTACCGGGGCAGAAGAATTCCGTGTTCTCGGTCAGCACGCCGTTCTCGAGCCCGGCGAGCGCGACCAGCAGCTTGAAGGTCGAGCCCGGCGCGTAAGTGCCGCTGATCGCCTTGTTGCTCAAAGGATTGAGCGGATCGTTGATGAGCTGCTGCCACATCGCGGTGGTCAGCCCGGTCGAGAACGCCCCCGGATCGAAGCTCGGGGTCGAGGCCAGCACCAACACCTCGCCGGTCCAGGCATCGAGCACGACGCAGGACGCGCTGCCCTGCGCCTTGCAGCGCTTCACCGCGAGGTCCTGCAGCGCCATATCGATCGACAGCGAGAGGTCCTGGCCCGGGAGCCCTTCCTCGCGCGCCAGCTCGCGCACGACGCGGCCGAAGGCGTTGACCTCGACCTCGCTCGTGCCGGCGGTGCCGCGCAGATCAAGGTCGTAGGCCTTTTCGAAGCCGCTCTTGCCGATGCGGAAATCCGGCAGCTCGAGCAGCGGATCGTCGTTGTGGAGATCGTCTTCCGAGACCGCCGCCACATAGCCGACCGTATGCGAGACCTCGTCGCCGAAGGGGTAGTAGCGGGTCAGCGCCTGCTCGATCGAAACGCCGGGCAGTTCGAGCGTGTTGACCTCGATGCGGGTCATCTCGTCCCAGCTCAAATCGTCGCGCAGCACCACCGGCACGAAGCTCAGCTTGGTGCGGATATCCCGCAGCACCCGGCGGCGATCGGCCTCGCTTAGCGGCACCAGGCTCGCCACCGCGTCGAGCGTCGCCTGGATGTCGCCCGCTTGTTCGGCGACCAGCACGGCGCGGAAGGTCGGCTTGTTGGCGGCGAGCGGCACGCCGAAGCGATCGAGGATGCGGCCCCGCGGCGGCGCCAGCAGGCGGATGTTGATACGATTCTCGTCGGCCTGCATCGCGTAGCGATCGGCCTGAACCACCTGCAGGTAATAGAGCCGCCCGGCGAGCGTACCGAGCAGCGCGAGCTGGCCACCGGCGAGCAACGCGGCGCGGCGCGTGAGAAGGCGGCTGCGGTCTTTTTCCTTTCTATTCGCCATGGCTACCCACCAACCCTCAGGCGCGTGCCAGGAAAGCGCGCTGCGCGCGCGCCAGCACATAGCTCGCCGCGGGATAGCAGGCGACGGTCAGGACCGCCTGGAAGGCGAAAGGACGCAGATCGATGAAGGAGGCATGAAGCGCGCTCACCAGCGCCCACAGCAGCAAAAACACCACTACCGCGAGGGCGAGAAAGCCGAGCCAGACGACCGCGAAGGGCCGATTGACGAAGAGCTTGCGCTGACCCATCACCGCCGATCGCCCGATCAAAAAGACCAGCGCAGAAATGCCGACATAGGGCGTGCCGTTGAGGAGATCGAGCAGCAAGCCGCTGACGAAGACAGCGCTGAGCGGCAGCAGATCGGGCCGATAGACCGTCCAATGGAACACTGCCATCAACGTGAAGGCCGGCATCACCACGGCAAAGCCCGGCAGGTTAAACGGCACGACCGAGAAAAATGCGAACAACAACGTGGTCAGGAATGGCACCAGCCGGCCCGGATAGCCGATATCGCGCTGCAGGGCGATAGGCATTGCATTTCACCGGGTCATCGCAAGGATTCGGTAGCGGCCGATCTCGACACTCTGCTCGATGCGCGGGGTGGCGGCACCGCGCTTTGCGGCAGAACGCCAGACAAACCGAAATCGACGATCCGCAACACCTCGAGTCGCGACAGCTCGGCATAGGGCTCGACGCGGATCACGCCGCTGGCCACCGAAGAAACGACGCCGACCGGCAGGCCCGGCGGGAAGACGCCCCCCGCGCCGACGGTCACGATGCGCTCGCCGACGGTCGGCTCGACCATCGTCGGCAGATAGACCAGCCGCGGCTGCTCGGAATTGTCGCCATCGAGCACGGCGTGCTGATGATTGTCCTCGAGCTCGACCGGGATATGGGAGTTGAGGTCGGTCAGCAACAGCACCCGCGCCGTGCGCGAGCCAACCTCGGAGATGCGGCCGACCAGCCCTTCGCCCGAAAGCGCCGCCTGGCCGCGCGCCACGCCTTCTTGGCTACCCACATTAATGAGGACGTTGCGGGCGAAGGCGCCGCCCGAATCCGCGATCACCTGCGCGCTCAGCGAATGAACGGTGTTCTGCGGCTCGAATTTCGTCAGCGCGCGGAGCTCGGCATTCTCGGTCTCCAGTCGGCGCGCGACCTCCTGCCACTGCAGCAAGCGGGCGTTCTCCTCGCGGAGCTGGGCATTCTCACGGTTGATCGCGACCGCGTTCGAGACGCTTTGGACGGCGCTGGTGACGGCGGCAACCGGCTGGCCGACGGCCTGGAGAACCGGCGCCACGCGATCGGCGACCGAGGCGCGCAGGCCGTCATAGAGCACCAGGTCGGTCTTACCGAACAGAACCATTACCGCCGAAACGAGCACGAGGAAGGGGAGCGCGAGACGCTGCGCGGCTGCTTTTACGGGCGCTGAAATACGCATCCGAAAATCCGTCTCGTCTTCCTAAAAGACCCAATCCTCACACAGCGACATCGTTCACCTAACTCAGTACATGCTGATCAGCACGGACTTCAAGGTTTTCATCTCTTCGAGCGCGCGGCCAGTGCCGAGCGCGACGCAAGACAGCGGATCGTCGGCGATCGACACCGGCAGACCCGTCGCATGGCGCAGCACATAATCGAGGTTGCCAAGCAGCGCGCCGCCGCCGGTCAGGACGATACCCTTATCGACGATGTCGGCGGCAAGCTCGGGCGCGGTATGCTCGAGCGCGACCTTCACGGCTTCGACGATGGCGCCGACCGGCTCGGCGAGGCTCTCAGCGATCTGCCGCTCGCTGATGACGATTTCCTTGGGTACGCCGTTCATCAGATCGCGGCCCTTGATCTCCATGACGCGGCCCTCGCCCTCTTCGGGCATGCAGGCCGAACCGATTTCCTTCTTGATGCGCTCCGCCGAGCTCTCGCCGACCAGGAGGTTATGATTGCGGCGGATATAGGCGATGATCGCCTCGTCCATTTTGTCGCCGCCGACCCGCACCGAGCGCGAATAGACGATGCCGCCGAGCGAGAGGACCGCGACCTCGGTCGTGCCGCCGCCGATATCGACGACCATCGAGCCGGTCGGCTCGGTCACCGGCAGGCCGGCGCCGATCGCCGCTGCCATCGGCTCCTCGATCAGGAACACGCGGCGCGCCCCGGCGCTTTCCGCCGATTCTTGAATCGCGCGGCGCTCGACCGCGGTCGAGCCCGAGGGCACACAGACGATGATCTGCGGATTGGCGAAGCTGCGGCGGTTGTGAACCTTGCGAATGAAATGCTTGATCATTTCCTCCGCGACTTCGAAATCGGCGATGACGCCGTCGCGCAGAGGGCGGATCGCCATGATGTTGCCGGGCGTGCGTCCCAGCATCATCTTCGCCTCATCGCCGACCGCCAGCACTTGCTTGCGGCCTTTGACGCTCGCGATCGCGACAACCGATGGCTCGTTGAGAACGATCCCCCGACCTTTCACATAGACGAGGGTATTCGCCGTCCCGAGGTCGATCGCCATATCGGCGGAGAGAATACCCAGCAGATTTCCGAACATCAGTTCACAATCACCCCCGCCGCTTAGAAACCGCGGGCGGCGGTCCGGCGGGACCGCCACACGCGTGCTTGCCGCGTCAAGCCGACATCGCGGCGGGCGCCGTTTTCGCCCGTTTGACCATGAGCTTGTTGAGCGCGTGGATATAGGCTCGGGCCGAAGCGACGAGCGTATCCGGTTCCGCACCTTGCCCGTTCACGGTCTTGCCGTCTTCCTCGAGCCGCACGGTAACCTCTGCTTGCGCATCGGTGCCATGCGTAACAGCACTTACCTGGTATAGCAGCAGCTTCGCCTCATGCGGTACCAGCGCCTTGATGGCATTGAAGGTGGCGTCAACGGGGCCGTTGCCGTTGGTCATCGCCGTCACTTTCTCGCCGTCGACCTCGAGCTCGAGCGTGGCCGTTTGCGGGCCGCGCGAGCCGGCGATCACCTGCAGCGAGACGAATTTGATGAGCTCGGCCTCGTGCTGGATCTCGTCGTCGATCAGGGCGACGATATCCTCGTCGTAGACGTCCTTCTTGCGATCGGCGAGATCCTTGAAGCGCTTGAACGCCTCGTTCATCGCATTGTCGCCGATCTCGAAGCCGAGCTCCTTGAGCTTGGCCTTGAAGGCGTGGCGGCCAGAATGTTTGCCCATCACCAGGGTTGATTTGCCAAGCCCCACCGATTCGGGCGTCATGATCTCATAGGTGCCGGCATGCTTCAGCATGCCGTCCTGATGGATGCCGCTCTCATGCGCGAAAGCGTTGGCGCCGACGATCGCCTTGTTCGGCTGGACAACGAAGCCGGTGATCGCGGAGACCAGCCGCGAGGCGCGGGTGATGTATTCCGATTTGACGCCGGTCGTGAACGGCATCCGGTCGTGGCGCGTCTTGAGCGCCATGACGATTTCTTCCATCGCCGCGTTGCCGGCGCGCTCGCCGAGACCGTTGACGGTGCATTCGACCTGCCGCGCCCCGGCGCCGACCGCCGCCAGCGAATTGGCGACCGCCAGGCCGAGATCGTTGTGGCAATGCACCGAGATCACGGCCTTATCGATGTTCGGCACGCGGTTGACGACCATACCGATGAGCGCCGCGAACTCCTCGGGCACGGCATAGCCGACCGTATCCGGGATGTTGATGGTGCGGGCACCGGCCTTGATCGCCGCCTCGACGGTGCGGCAGAGGAAATCATGCTCGGTGCGCGAGCCGTCCTCGCAAGACCACTCGACATCCTCGCAGAGCTTGCGCGCCAGGGTGACGCTGTCGATCACCGCCTGGTAGACCTGCTCCGGCGCCATCTGCAGCTTGTATTTCATGTGCAGCGGCGAGGTGGAGATGAAGGTGTGGATGCGCGGCCGCTTGGCGTGCTGCACCGCTTCCCAGCAGCGCTCGATATCGGCGCGGCCGGCGCGCGAGAGTCCGCAGACGCTCGACTCGGTGACCTGCTTGGCGATCTCGCGCACCGCCTCGAAATCGCCATTGGAGGCGATGGGGAAGCCGGCCTCGATCACATCGACGCCCATCTCCTCGAGGAGCAGGGCAATCCTGATCTTCTCGTCGAGATTCATCGACGCGCCAGGCGACTGCTCACCGTCGCGCAGCGTGGTGTCGAAAACGATGACGCGCGAAGACGCGGTGGTTTTGGCTTTGCTGTTGGCACCGCCGGTGCGGGCGGTGCTGTGTTCATGGGCGCTCATAGGCGCAATTCCTTTGGTCCGGAAATCAAGGGTAGGCCGCGAACCGTAACCCCCAAGCGCGAATGAGGCCGAGAATCCTCGCGCTCAGGGGCGGCTAAGTCGAAGCGTCCCGCCCCTGCTCCACCGCAGGCTACGCGCCAGTTCCTGGTCCGCCATGACATGGGCAAGCGCGACCGGACGCATCTGCGCCAGCCTGCTGCTGTCCCGTGTCAAAATTCCGACCATCAAACCCTCGTTGCCCGCGCCGTCGCCCAGTAAGGAAAATTCATACAGGTTTACAATTCCTTACTAACCCTACCGGACGAGAAAATTTACCATACCAATTATGTCTATCTCGTTTACGGCGCCTATCGCAACATTTCTCTCGCGTTTCCGCGAGTTGGGCGGCCGGGTTGACGGCCGCCCACAGGGTCAGTTCTTTGACTTATCCACAAGCCGGTTCTGAGCGATCCACGGCATCATCGCCCGGAGCTTGGCACCGATCTGCTCAACCGGATGCTCGGCACCGCGGCGCCGCATGGCTTTAAAACTGGCCTGGCCGGCGGCGTTTTCAAGCACCCAATCCCGGGCGAAGCGGCCGGACTGGATGTCGTCGAGGATGCGCTTCATCTCCTCCTTCACCGCCGGGCTGATGACCCGGGGGCCGCGGGTGTAATCGCCATATTCAGCCGTATTGGAGATCGAGTAGCGCATATTGGCGATGCCGCCCTCATACATGAGGTCGACGATCAGCTTCACCTCGTGGAGGCATTCGAAATAGGCCATCTCGGGCGCGTAGCCGGCCTCGGTCAGGGTCTCGTAGCCCGCCATGATGAGGGCCGAGAGGCCGCCGCAGAGCACCGCCTGCTCGCCGAAGAGATCGGTCTCGCACTCCTCCTTGAAGGTCGTCTCGATGACACCGGCACGGCCGCCGCCAATCGCCGAGGCATAGGAGAGCGCGATCTCGAGCGCGTTGCCCGAGGGATTCTGTTCGACCGCCACGAGGCAGGGCACGCCGCCCCCTTTGAGGTATTCCGAGCGCACAGTGTGCCCCGGGCCTTTCGGCGCGATCATGAACACATCCATGTCGGGCCGCGGCACGACCAGCTTGAAATGGATGTTGAAGCCATGCGCGAAAGCGAGCGCCGTGTCGGGCCGCATATTCGGCAGCAGATCGTCGGCGTAGAGCTTGGCCTGCAGCTCGTCGGGCGTCAGCACCATCACGACATCGGCCCATTTGGCGCCTTCGGCCGGCGACATGACCTGGAACTTCGCGCTTTCGGCTTTCGCCGCCGAGGCCGAGCCCGGACGCAGCGCGATACGCACGTCCTTGACGCCGCTGTCGCGCAGATTCATCGCATGCGCGTGACCTTGGCTGCCATAGCCGACGACGAGCACCTTCTTGCTCTTGATCAGATTGACGTCGGCATCACGATCGTAATAGACGCGCATCGAATTTCCCTCTCGGCGTAAAGCGTCGGTTCAGAATTTGGCGGCGCCGCGCGCAATCGCGACAACGCCGGTCCGCGAAATATCAACGAGCCCGAGCGGCTTCATCAGATTGATGAAAGCGTCGAGCTTTTCGGCCGAGCCCGTGATCTCGAAGACGAAGCTCTCGATGGTCGAATCGACCACCCGCGCCCGGAAGATATCGGCCAAGCGCAGCGATTCAATCCGCTTGTCGCCGGTGCCGGCCATCTTCACCAGCAACAACTCGCGCTCGACTGCGGGGCCTTCCTCGGTCAGGTCATGCACCATGCGCACCGGCACGAGGCGCGAAAGCTGCGCCTTGATCTGCTCGATGATCATGTCCGTGCCCGTCGTGACGATGGTGATGCGCGATAGCGCTTCCGCCCGATCGACCTCGGCGACGGTCAGGCTCTCGATGTTGTAGCCGCGGCCCGAGAACAGTCCGATGACGCGCGCCAGCACGCCCGGCTCGTTGTCGACCAAAACCGCAATGGTATGACGTTCGATCTCGTTCACAGCTTCATCTCCGGCTGATCCTCGCGGTTAGACGAGGACCATGCCCTCTTCGGAGATCGGACTGCCGGCCTTCTTGTCGTCGAGCCCCAGGATCATCTCGTTATGGGCGGCGCCCGACGGGATCATCGGGAAGCAATTCTCGTTTTGATCCGTCGCGATATCGGCGATCACCGGCCCCGGTATCGCGATCATCTCTTTGATGACGTCGTCGAGCTCCGACGGCTTGGTCGCACGCAAGCCTCTCGCGCCGAAAGCTTCGGCGAGCTTCACGAAATCCGGCAGCGACGAGCTATAGCTTTCGGAATAGCGGCCGCCATGGAGCAGCTCCTGCCACTGGCGGATCATGCCCATGTACTGGTTGTTGATGATGAAGACCTTCACCGGCAGCCGGTATTGCACGGCGGTCGACATCTCCTGGATGTTCATCATGATCGAGGCTTCGCCGGCGATGTCGACGACGAGCGCATCGGGATGCGCGATCTGCACGCCGACCGCGGCCGGCAGGCCGTAGCCCATCGTGCCGAGCCCGCCTGACGTCATCCAGCGGAACGGCTTCTCGAACTTGAAGAGCTGCGCCGCCCACATCTGATGCTGGCCGACTTCGGTCGTGATGTAAGTGTCGCGGTCGCGAGTCAGCGCATGCAGCCGATCGATCGCATATTGCGGCTTGATGATCTTGTCGTCCTGCTCGTAATGCAGGCAATCGCGCTTGCGCCAGGTCTCGATCTGCTTCCACCACTTGCCGAGCGCGGCGTGATCGGGCGCGAAGCGCCGCGCTTTCAGCGCCGCGATCAGCGCCTCCAGCACCTTGGCGCAATCGCCGATCACCGGCACATCGACGCGGATGTTCTTGTTGATGTTCGACGGATCGATGTCGATGTGGATCTTCTTCGAGCCCGGCGAGAAGGCCGCGACCTTGCCGGTGACGCGATCGTCGAACCGCGCGCCGACATTGATCATAACGTCGCAGCCATGCATGGCGAGATTGGCTTCGTACGTGCCGTGCATGCCGACGAGGCCGAGATAGCGCTTGTCCGCCGCCGGGAAAGCGCCAAGCCCCATCAAGGTCAGCGTGCAGGGATAGCCGGTCATCTCGACCAGCTCGCCGAAGAGCTTCACCGCCTGCGGACCGGAATTGATGATGCCGCCGCCGGCATAGAAGAGCGGCCGTTTGGCGTTGGCGATGAGCTCGACCGCCGCGGCGATCCTCGCCGGGTCGGGCTCGGTCTGCGGACGATAGGATTTGCGCTGCTCGATCGTCTCGGGGGCGCGATAGGTGCCGGTCGCGAAGAGCACGTCCTTCGGCAGATCGACCACGACCGGCCCGGGCCGGCCGCTGCGCGCGACATAGAAAGCCTCGTGCAGGGTCTTCGCCAGATCGTCGACGCTCTTCACCAGGTAGTTGTGCTTGGTGCAGGGCCGAGTGATGCCGGTGGTATCGGCCTCTTGGAACGCGTCATTGCCGATGAGGTGGGTCGGCACCTGGCCGGTCAGGCAGACGACCGGCACCGAATCCATCAGCGCGTCGGTCAGGCCGGTGACCGCATTGGTCGCGCCGGGGCCGCTGGTGACCAACACCACGCCGACTTTGCCGGTCGAGCGGGCATAGCCTTCGGCGGCATGGACCGCGCCCTGCTCATGGCGCACCAGGACATGGCGCAGCTGGTTTTGCATGAAAAGCGCGTCGTAGATCGGAAGGACGGCGCCGCCGGGATAGCCGAATACGACATCAACGCCCTGGTCGCCCAGCGCTTTGATGACCATTTCGGCCCCGTTCATCTGTTCCGCCGTCATGATTTGCTCCGAAGTGCCGCAGCGGCCTACACGATTTCCGCTGGGAAAGCCGGGAAACTAAAGGCCTAACGGCGACTCGTCAACAGCGAATGACGAATAAATGAAAAAATCTCCGGCAATAAACTTTCTGAAAATTGCTTATTAATGGTGAGTCTGCGCAATATTTCACTCTCTTGGAGCCGATTTCGAAACCAGGTGTATTGCCGCTTGGCATATTGGTGGGTTGCTTGCTGCATCGCAGCAAGCGCTTCCTCACGGGGGATGCGCCCGCCAAGCGCCGCGCCGAGCTCGCGCAATCCGACAGCCTTCATCGCCGGAAGGTGCGCCGGGAGGTCTCGCGCCAGCAGGGTCCGCGCTTCTTCCTCGGCACCTTGGGCGATCATCGCCATCACCCGCGCGTCGCAAGCCCGGTAAAGCCCCTCGCGCTCCGGGAGCAGCACGATCGCCGCGGCACGCAGGGACCGGTTCGGCGCCTGCTCCGCCTGCCATTGCGAGAGCGGCTTACCGGTCGCCCGTGCGACCTCGTAGGCGCGCGTCAGTCGCTGCGCGTCGCTCGCCGCGATCTTCGCCGCGCCGACGGGATCAAGCGCCGCCACGCGCTCGCGGAAGGCGGCGGCGCCGAGCTCGGCATAAAGCGCTTTTGCTTCCTCGCGCGCCGCAGCCGGAATCGGCGGCAGCTCGGCGAGGCCGTTGAGCAAGGCTTCGAGATAAAGCCCGGTGCCGCCGGCGAGGATCGGCAAACGGCCCGCCGCGCGCACGGCATCGATCTCCGCTTGCGCCAGCGCGAGCCAGCGCCCCGCCGAGCAATTCTCCGCCGCATCGATCACGCCGTAGAGACGATGCGGCACGCGCGCCGTCTCGGCATCGCCCGGTCGCGCGCTCAGCACGGCGAGATCGCGATAGACCTGCTGGCTATCCGCATTGATGATCGTGCCGGCGAATTCCTCGGCGAGCGCCAGCGCGAGCGCCGATTTGCCGCTCGCCGTCGGTCCGGCGACGATGACGATTTCCCGCGCGCTGGCTTCGCTCATGATTCGCGTTGTAGCACCTGGTGGAGCGGATTTGACATTCGCAAACAGCCTGCTGCGACGAGATGCGAATGTTGGAATCACACCACGAGGCTTGCCTTTCTGCCACTATGCACCGATAAACCCGCATGGCTGAAAGCGTCGTTACCCTGATCGCCGCGCGCGCCGGCGACGAAGCGATTGTCGCCGCAATCGACACGGCGCGCGAGGCACTCGCAAAGCTCGGCGCGCGGCTCGAGCCGAGCGAATGGCTTTCTGCCGGCCGCGCTTGCGACGTTCCCTTCGACGACCTCGCCCCCGATCAAGCCGATGCCGGCATTCGCGCTGCGCTCGGCGGCACCGTTGCGATCGATATCCTCGCGCAGCACACAACCGGCCGGCGCAAGCAGCTTCTCGTCGCCGACATGGAAGCGACCATCATCGCCAATGAGATGCTTGACGAACTCGCCGAGGTTCGCGGCATCCAAGCGCAGATCGCCGACATCACGCGACGCGCGATGAATGGCGAGATCGAATTCGCCGGTGCATTGCGTGAGCGCGTCGGACTCTTGAAAGACATGCCCGAAGCCGCGCTGGCGGAGGCGGGCGCACGCATCCGCATCAATCCGGGCGCGGCGACCCTCGTCGCGACCATGCACACGCACGGCGCCTATACGGCGATCGTCTCTGGTGGCTTTCGCATCTATGCCGATCGCGTGCGGCGTCAGCTCGGCTTCGATATCGCCGTCGCCAATGAGCTCATCGTCGAGGACGGCAAGCTCGCCGGCCGGGTCCGCGAGCCGGTGCTCGGCAAGGAAGCAAAGCTCGCGACGCTTACCTTGCTCGCGGTCGAGCGGGGTCTATCGCTGGGCGCGGCATTGGCCGTCGGCGATGGCGCGAACGATTTGCCGATGATCGAGGCCGCCGGCATGGGCATCGCCTATCACGCAAAGCCCGTCGTCGCCGCGGCCGCGCGGCTGCGCGTCGATCACAACGATCTGACCGCGCTGCTCTATGCGCAAGGCTATCGCGACGACGAGATTGTCGGCGCCGAAGCGTAGAGGCTTATTGATTTGCCGCGCACGACGGTCGACCCGGCCAATCGCACTTCGCGATTTGCCCCTTCGGGTTCGCGCGCGAAAAGTGCGCGAACGGCGGCGACGGCCTGAATTCGGCCGCCGGCCGTGCTTCGCGATCAGCTATCGATCTTGACGGCGACGAAGCGCAGATCGCCTTGGCGATCGACGAGCAGCAGCACGGATTTGCGGCCGGCCTTCTTCGCTTCATCAATTTTGCTGAGAATCTGATCGGTCGTCTTCACGTCGTCTTG
>Ga0070659_100002133_pt1 | contig 14088 bp, 13 predicted proteins | sample KBSC23metaG_FD_64666 | JGI IMG/M metagenome (GOLD analysis project Ga0070659, IMG submission 64666) | Corn rhizosphere microbial communities from Kellogg Biological Station, Michigan, USA - KBS C2-3 metaG | ecosystem: Host-associated > Plants > Roots > Rhizosphere > Soil ...
GCGCCGTGACCGGGGGCGAGCACGACGTAGGCGACGATCTCCTGCCCCCGCACGGGATCGGGGACCCCGACGACCGCGCAGTCGGCCACAGCCGGATGGGCGTACAGGGTCGCCTCGATCTCACCGGGGCCGATCCGGTAGCCGCCGCTCTTGATCAGGTCGTCGGCGCGTCCGTGGAAGTGCAGGTTCCCGGCCTCGTCGAACTGCCCGAAGTCCCCGGTGACCAGCCAGCCGTTGCGGAACTTCGCCGCGGTGGCCTCCGGTGCGTTCCAGTAGCCCAGCATGCAGACCGCGTCGTCCGCGCGGACCGCGATCTCGCCGAGGGTGCCGGCCGGGACGGGACGCTGCTCGGGGTCGAGGATGGCCACCTCGTGGCCGGGATAGGGCCGCCCCAGACAGCCGGGGTCGAGGTCGCCCAGCACGTGGGCGTGGCCGATCAGGGCGTTCGCCTCGGTCTGCCCGAAGGCGTTGTTGATACTGAGCCCGAGGTCGTTGCGGGCCCACGCGGCGAGCTCCGGTTCGACCGCCTCGGCGCCGGTGATCAGGGAGCGCAGCCGCAGGTCGGCCATCGTCTGCTTGGTCAGCGCGCCCGACCGCTGGAGCGCGCGCAGGGCAGTCGGCGGGAACAGCCCGACGCTGACGCCGGTCTCCCGCATGATCGCCACGGTGCGCTCCGGGTCGAAGCGGGTGTCACGGTAGGCGACCACCGTCATCCCGTGGGCGAGGGGCACCAGCAGGCCGAGCAGCAGCCCTCCGGCCCACGACCAGTCCACCGGGCTGTGCGCGACGTCGCCGGGTCGTACGTGGTCCCACGCCAGGTCGACACCGTGGTGGCCGAGGAGCACGCGATGGGCGTGCAGGACGCCCTTGGACTTGCCGGTCGTGCCGGAGGTGTACAGCAGCAGCGCCGGGTCCTCCGAGGTCGTCGCGGGGAGCGACGCGGGCGCGACCCGGCCGTCGAGCCAGCCGTCGTCGAGCACGGACACCACCGGGGTGCCGGTGCGCGCGGCCGTCGCGATTTCGCGCTCGTCGCCGGCGCAGACGAGCAGGCTGGCGCGGCTGTCGTGGAGCCGGTGCTCGACGGCGTCGTCGCCGAGCACGTTGGAGACGGTCACGACGATCGCGCCGACCTTCAGGGTGCCGAGGATCGCGATCGCCATCTCGGCGCTCTGCGGCAGCTTGACCGCGATCCGGTGGCCGACGCCGATGCCGCGCTCGGCGAGCAGCCCGGCGAACCGGTCGGCGGCCGCGTCGAGCTCGGCGTAGCTGAGCCGGACCGGGGTCTCGGCGCCGGCGTAGACGATCAGCGCGGTGCGGTCACCGGGGGCGCGCAGGCAGTCGGCGGCGATGTTGTAGGGCTGCGGACCCGGGTCCCGGAATGCGGCGTACGCCTCCTCCCAGGTGGTCGTGTCGGGTCGGGCGAGGTCGGCCAGGCCGATCACTGGTCCTCCTTGGTGAGTCGGGCGACGAACTCTGCGTCGAAGCCGAGCTCGGCGAGCACCTCGGCGGTGTGCTCCCCGAGACCCGGGGGTGGGCGGCGTACGGACCCCGGATTGGCCGAGAGCCGGACCGGGACGCCGGTCACCCGGAGTGGCCCGGAGTGGTGGTCGACGTCGACCACCATCTGGTTGTGCACGACCTGCGGATCGGTGAAAACGTCGGCGTAGTCGTTGACCGGACCGACGATGACGTCGTGCTCCCAGAGCAGATCGAGGGCGACCTGCCGGGGCAGCCCGGCGAGGAAGCCGCTGATGATCTCGTCGAGCTCGTCGCGGTGGTCCAGGCGGGCGTCGTTGGTCGAGAACCGGTCGTCGCCGACCAGCTCCGGCCGGCCGAGTGCCGCGCAGAGGTTGGCGAAGAACTTGTCGTTGTAGCAAGCCAGGTGCAGGAAGCGTCCGTCACCGCATTCGTAGGCGTTGTACGGCGCGTACCAGTCGATGCTGTTGCCGGTGCGGGGCTGCTGGGTGCCGAGCAGGAAGTACTGACCTGTGTACGGCGCCTGGATGTGCACCAGCCCGTCGATCAGGGAGGCGTCCACCTGCTGGCCGACGCCGGTGGACTCGCGGGCACGCAGGGCCGCCAGCGCGCCGACCGTGGCCAGCAGCGAGGCCGTGGCGTCCCCGACCGGCGGCCCGGCCTTCGTCGGCTCCCCACCGCGCGGACCGGTCACGCTCATGAACCCGGTGAGCGCCTGGGCGACCGGGTCGATGCCGGCGCGGCCGGCGTACGGGCCGTCGGGACCGAAGGAGGACAGCGAGACCGAGATGACCCGCGGGTTCTGCGCCCGGAGGGTCTCGTGGTCGAGCCCGAGCGACGCGCGGGCCTGCGGGCGCAGGTTGTCCACGACGATGTCGGCCCACTGGACCAGGCGCGCGAGCACCTCCTGGCCGTCGTCGGTGCGCAGGTCGACCCGCAGGCTCCGCTTGTTGCGGTTGACCCCGACGAAGACGCCGCTGTCGGTGCCGCGACGGGGCCCGAACCGCCGGGTCTCGTCGCCGCGCGGCGGCTCGAGCTTGATCACCTCGGCCCCGAGGTCGCCGAGCAGCGTCGCGCAGTACGGCCCGGCGAGCATCGAGGCGACGTCGAGGACGGTGACCCCTTCCAGTGCCATCACGTCGGTCACCGGGGCCTGAGGCCGAGCTCGCGGGCGACGATGTTGCGCTGCACCTGCGACGCGCCGCCGGCGACCGTCGCGATGACCGCGTCGGCGTAGTGCATCGTCAGCGGGTGCTCGTCGATGTAGCCGTAGCCGCCGTGCAGCTGCATGCAGTAGCGCGCCGCGTCGGCGTACAGCTCGGCCGAGGCGATCTTCGCCATCGAGGCTTCCTTGACGTGCGGCAGGCCGGCGTCGTGCAGCTCGCCGCCCCGCCCGACCAGCAACCGGATGCTCTCGGCGCGGGTGTAGAGGTCGACGAGCAGGTGCGCGACCGCCTGGAAGTCGCCGATCGGGCGGCCGAACTGCTCGCGCTCCTTGACGTGGCGCAGCGTGTCGTCGAGGACCTGGAGGGTGGCGCCGACGAAGCCGGCACTGATGATCAGACGCTCCAGCGGGAGCTCGGCGCCGAGCTGACGCCAGCCGTTGTTCTCGACCCCGACGAGTCGGTCGACCGGCACCCGTACGTCGTCGAGGAAGACCTCGTAGACACCGGTGATGTTGCGTCCCATCGTGGGCAGTCGGCGCAGCGTGACGCCGGGCACCGTCGGGTCGAGCAGGATCATGCTGATCCCCGCCTGCTTGCGGGCCTCGGGGTCCGTCCGGGCGTAGAGCTGGATCAGCGTGTCGGGCAGGCCGGCGGCCTCGCAGAACACCTTCTGGCCGTTGATGACGTACTCGTCGCCCTCTCGCCGGGCGGTGGTGAGCAGCGAGGCGGCGTCGGACCCGGCCTCGGGCTCGGTGACGGCGATCGAGAGCCGGGTGCGGCCGCTCATCAGCGCCGGCACGAGCTCGGCCTTCTGGGCCTCCGACCCGTCGGTGACGATCGTGCGGAGCCCCGAGGCGGTCAGGCTGAAGCAGGCGACCAGGTCGGTGCTGCCGCGACCGAGCTCCTCGCAGACGACGAGCAGGTCGCTCGCGGTGCCGCCCGAGCCACCCTGCTCCTCGGGGATCCCGATGCCGTACCAGCCGAGGTCGGCGATGTGGTCGAAGACCTCCTTGGGGTAGGTGCCGGCCTTGTCCCACTCCAGGCAGCGCCACTCGTCGCACTCCTTGTGCACCAGGGCACGTGCGATCTGTCGTACGACGTCGCCCATCGACTCGGGCTCCTTCATCTGCTCACTTCTCCTCGTTCCATCCGTACTCAGCGGGCGGCGTGAGCTCGTCGTACGAGCCACGGCGCAGGACTTGCTCGACCTGTTCGAGGGCCCGTCGGGGCCGCGACGCCATCGCCCGGGTGACGTCCAGGGTGTGCTCGGTGAGCGCGTTCGCGTCGGCGAGCTCGTGCGCGACCCACCCGGCTCGTACGCCGTCCCCGGCGGTGTGCCGGTCGCCGACCAGGGCGATCTCCGCCGCCCGCACCGGGCCGACCAGCTGCACCAGCCGGCTCGTGATCGCGGTCGGGAGACGCAGCCCCTTGGGGACCTCGGGCAGGCAGAAGGAGGCGTCCGACGACGCGTAGGTGAGGTCGCAGGCGAGGGCCAGCCCCCACCCTGCGCCGAAGGCAGCTCCGGAGACTGCCGCGACCGTCGGCTGCTCGAGGTTCCGGAGCCGCGCGATCACCTCGGTGACCAGCCGGATCCGGCGTTGCGGCCCGTGCGGATCGGTGCTGCCGGCGAACTCGTCGAGGTCGGCACCGGCGCAGAACGTCCCGCCCGCCCCGGTGAGCACGACCACCCGGACGTGCCGGGAGTCCTGGATCGCGGTCAGCTCGTCGGCCAGAGACCGCAGGAGGTCCGTGGTCAGGGCGTTGCGTCGGTCCGGGCGGTTGAGGACCAGCGTGGCGACGCCGACGGCATCGTCGCGGAGCAGGACGTCCATCACGCACCGGCCCGACGGTCGGGCCACACCTGGGGGATGACCCGTGAGACCAGCAGGTCGGCGGCCTCCTGCGGGTCGGGGCCCAGCGGGGCGCCGAGGTAGAACTCGTCGTACCCCTCTGCCGCGGCCAGGTCGCGGAGCTCGACCACCGCGGGCAGGCAGTCCTCGGGCGTGCCCGAGATGATCAGCGCGTCGGCGAGCGCGTCGGAGCACCGGGCGGCGGCGCCCTCGATGCCGAGGCCGGCGTCGAACGCCTCCTTGACCGCCTCGGCCGACTCGAGGTCGAGGCCCACCCGCTCCATGTCCGGCCACAGTCGCGGGTTGCCGGCGACCAGCACCACCTGCCGTCGGGCGTGCTCCCGTGCCCGCGCGCGGTCGGCGGAGACGGAGAGGTTGATCCCGAAGATCAGCCGCAACGCAGGCAGGTCTGCGGGTCGTGCAGCCCGGGCCTTGTCGAGTCCGGAGATCTCGGCGAACTTGCCGGTCAGGAAGGCGCCGCGGGACAGCGTCGGCAGGTTGCTCGGAGAGATCAGCCCGTCAGCGTGGGCGCCGGCCACGGCGAGGATCATCGGCCCGACGCCGGCCATCACGATGCTCGGCGGGCGCTCGACGGCGTAGGTCAGCTCGGCGACCGCACCGGGCTTGTAGTTGAGCGTCCCCCCGAGGACCGGGAAGCGGTCGAGCTCGACCCTCTCGCCGGCCCACAGGGCCCGCATCAGCTCCATCGCCTCGCGCACGACCGTGACCGGCCGGTCCTTGGTGAACAGGCTGTTCACCAGCGCCCCGCCGGTGCCCATGCCGACGACCATCTCGCGTCCCTCCGGCACCAGCTCGCTGATCGTCGCCGCTGCGGAGGCCATCTCGATCGGGTTGCGGCCGATCGGGTAGGTCACGTTCGTCCCGACGCCGCAGCCGGCCTGGGCGAGGGCCCCGAGCAGCGCGTAGACGTTGCGGGCCAGCATCTGGTCCTGGACCCACACCGTGTCCACGACGGTGCCGAGCTTGCGGCCCAGCTCGACGAGCGCGGCGGAGCTGCTCCACGGCGTGATCTGGACACCCAGACTGCCAGTCATGACCACTCTCCTTCGTGTGCGTGCACGGAGTCCGAGACCAGTCCTCGGTCCATCGTGACGGTCCGGTCGGCCAGGGTGTCCACGAACGGCCCAGGCTGCTCCATCAGCACGACCGCGACGCCCTGCTCGCGAAGGTCGCGGACCAGGCCGGCGACAGCGGTCACGATGGCGGGTGCGAGCCCCTCGGTCGGCTCGTCGAGGATCAGCACGCGGGGCCCGAGCAGGACCGCGCGGGTGATCGCGAGCATCTGCTGCTCGCCACCGCTGAGCTGGCGCGCTCGCACCGTCCAGCGGTCGTGCAGCCGCGGGAAGTGGGTGAGGACCTGCTCGATCCGGAGGGCACCCGCCCGGGCGCGGGACTCGGCCAGGTCGACGTGCTCGGCGACCGTGCAGCTGCCGAAGACGCGACGACCCTGGGGCACCAGGGTGACTCCCGCCCGGGAGGTCTGGGTGGCTCGCGCGGAGCTCAGGTCGGTGCCGGCGAGGTCGATGCGCCCCGATCGTGACCGATGCAGCCCCGCCAGGACGTTGGCGAGCGTCGACTTGCCGGCACCGTTCGGCCCGGCCACGGCCAGGACCTCTCCGGCAGCGACGTGGAAGGACACCCGTCGTACCGCCTGCACGGCGCCGTACGACGCGCTGAGCTCCTCAACCTTGAGCATGCCCCGCACCTCCCAGGTAGATCTGCGAGAAGATCGGCATCGCCCGGACGTCGTCCGGACTGCCGTCGGCGACGACCTCGCCGAGGTTCAGGAGGGTGACGTGCGTGGCCATCCGGAACGCCAGCTCCACGTCGTGGTCGATGAACATCACCGCCAGCTGCGGATCGAGCCCGAAGACGAGGTCGAGCAGGACCTCGGTCTCCTCGCTGCTGAGCCCGGCACCCGGCTCGTCGAGGAGGATGACCGAGCTCGGCCGTGCGACCGCGGCGACGATCTCGAGCCGGCGTTGCTCGCCGTACGCGAGCTGCCCAACGGGGGTGTCGCGGATCGGGACCAGTCCACCGCGCTCGAGCAGGTCGTCGACCTGGGCCCAGACGGCCTTCGCGCGCGACCACGGACGCACCGGGTCGAAGCGCCGCGGGCTCGCGACCTGCACGGCGATCGCGAGGTTCTCGCCGACGGTCATCGCCGGGAAGAGGTTCGTGATCTGGAACGTGCGGGCCAGGCCACGGCGGGCGCGACGGTGCACCGGCATCCGGGTCACGTCGCGACCACCGAGACGGACGCGCCCCGACGTCGGTCGCAGGGCACCGGCGGCCATGTTCATCAACGTCGTCTTGCCGGCACCGTTCGGTCCGATGAGCGCTCGGCGCTCGCCCGGGGCGAGGCTCAGTGAGACGTCCCGGGTGATGTGCACCCCGCCGATCTGCATGCAGATCCGGTCCAGCTCGAGGACGTTCACGACTTCTCCCCGGCGAGCTCCAGTGCCGCGGCTTCCGGGCTGCGTCGGCGTGGACGCAGCCATCGGGAGACGGAGATCTTCATGCCGCCCAGCAGGGCGACTGCGATGTACACCAATCCCATCAGGGCCAGCCAGTTCTCGGTGCGTGAGCTCAACAGGTCCTCGCCGAAGGTCAGCAGGACCGCGACGATGGCGGTGGTCACCAGCAGGCTGCCGGCGATGACGACGATGATCAGGCCCCGGGCCGACACCAGCGCACTGAGGTCCTCCGGGCTGACGAACCGGATCAGGTAGGCGTGCAGGACTCCGGCGGTGGCCGCCACGGAAGCGGAGATCAGGAACGCGGCCACCTTGTAGGCGCCGACGCGGTAGCCGAGCGCCCGCATCCGGCCCTCGCTCTCCCGGATCGCGACGAGGACACCGCCGAACGCGGAGCGTCGGACCAGCCAGAGCAGGAACAGGCACGCGAAGGTCACCGCGAGGGTGAAGTAGAAGTAGGTGACCGGGTCGGTCAGGTCGATCGGCAGCGGGCCGGCTCCGGGCCGGGTGACGCCGACCAGGCCGTCGGAGCCGCCGACCGTGCGCCAGCGCAGCGCCAGCGCGCGCAGCATCTCGGCGAATGCGAGGGTGATCAGCAGGAACCCGACGCTGCCCAGCCGTGACGCGACGACGGCGATCGGCACCGCGATCGCGCAGGTGACCAGGATCGCGAGACCGAGCACGACGAAGATGTTGTCGAGCTCCCAGCGCGAGACGGCGAGACCGGCCGTGTAGGCGCCGGTGCCGAAGAAGGCCGCGTGGCCGAAGGATGGCTGGCTCAGCAGCCGCAGGAGGAACCAGACCGACAGGCCCACCAGCGCCCAGGTGAGCCCGCGGCTGACCAGCCCGATCTGGAAGACGTCGAGGAAGAACGGTGCGCCGATGCCGGCGACGACCGTCGCGACGACGAGCAGCCGCTTCATCGCACGCCTCCGAAGATGCCCTGGGGGCGCCACGCCAGCACGACGACGACGAGTCCCATCATGGTGAACTCGGCGAAGGTCGGCAGCAGCGCCTTGCCGAACGCGTCGGCCAGACCGACCGCGAGGCTGGCGATGAAGGCGCCCTTGAGGTTGCCGGTCCCGCCGAGCACGACGACCACGAAGGCCAGGACCAGGACGCTGAACTCCTGTCCCATCGAGGCGCCCATCACGGGGGCGCCGATCCCGCCCGCGAGGCCGGCGAGCAGCCCGGAGATGGCGAACACCGCGAGGAACAGCGGGCCCGCGGAGACGCCGGTGGCCTCGAGCATGTCCCGGTCGTCCACCCCGGCGCGCACCATGGCGCCGAAGCGGGTGCGTTCCTGCACCCACCACAGAGCGCCGGCGATCAGCAGCGCGACCGCACCCATGAAGGCCCGGTACGTCGGGAAGGAGACGCCCAGGACGTCCCAGGAACCCGAGACGAATCCGGGCTCTGGGAGGGATCGGGGGACTCCCTCCCAGAGCACTCGGGCGACCTCCGCGAACACCAGGAGCAGCCCGAAGGTGAGCAGCACCTGGCTGAGCTCGTCGGAGGCGAGCTTCGACCACCGCAACCGGGAGACGGCGTACACCAGGATCGAGAGCACGATCCCGGTCACACCCGCGGCCGCGACGGCCAGCACGAAGGACCCCCCTCCCGAGAAGGAGGTCGCGACGTAGGCGGAGACCATGAACACCGCGCCGTGGGTCAGGTTGACGAATCCGGCAAGACCGAAGGTCAGCGTGAATCCCGACGCCAGCAGGAACAGCAGGAGCCCGAAGGACAGCCCGATGGCCAGCTGGAGCACGATCTGGGCGAAGGACATGGTCACTCCTCGGTCAGGCCGGAGCCTGGCCAATGGTGGCGGTCAGGGCATTTCCTCGACGATCTTGTGCGAGAGCACTCCACCGTTGAGGACAGCCGTGTAGTAGTAGGTCGGTGCGATCGCGTAGCCGGTTGCGGGGTCGAACTTCAGCTCGCCCCACGGTGCGTCGATCTTGGTCGCGCGGATCGCCTTTGCCAGGGCGTCACCGTCGGTCGCCTTGTCGCCGGCCCGGCCGATCGCGTCGAGCAGCACGCTCCCGGTCGCCCAGGCCCCCGCGGTGAAGTGGCTGGGGACGAACTTGTCGTTCGCCGCCTTCATCGTGTCGATGAACCGCTTGTTCTCGGCATTGTCGAGCGTCGAGGAGTAGTAGAAGCCGGCTCCGACACCCTCCGCGGCAGGGCCGATCTGGTTCAGCACGAGCTCGGTCAGCAGCGGGCCGTGACCGATCAGCGGCATCCGCTTCTTGATCCCGAACTTGTCGTACTGCTGGACGAAGCGGATGGCGTCCGCCCCGGCGAAGCCGGCGAAGACGACGTCGGCGTCAGGCAGCTGCGAGAGGTACGACGCGAAGTCGCTCGTGCCCAGAGGTGCGTAGACCTCCTTGACGATCTTCCCGCCGCCGGCGGTGAACTGCTGCTTGAAGGCCTCGGCGACCTCGTGGCCGTAGGCGAAGTCGCTGGCCACCATCACCGCTGACTTGTAGCCGAGCTGGTCGGCGGCGTACGCCCCGAGCTTGCCGGCGTCGTGCCCGGCAGTGGGCGCTGCGACGGCCGCCGTCTTGTACTTCGACAGTCCGTCGGGGTTCGGGATCGGGCCGAGCTGGGGGACGTGCCGTTCGGCCAGGATCGGACCGACGGCCAGGGTCGCGGCCCCGGTCGCGCAGCACACGATGGCGGACACGCCGTCCTGGTCGAGGAGCTTGTTGGCCTTCGAGACGGCGGTGGCCGGATCGGTCGCCTCGTCCTCGAAGACGAGCTCGACCTTGCGTCCGTCGACCGCGTTGTCGTCGAGGGCGAGGCGAGCGCGCAGCGCCGCCTCCATGGGCTTGCCGTAGAGACCGAACGGCCCGGTGTAGGGGAGCAGGACACCGATCTTGATCGGCTTGTTGTCTGATGACTTGTCGGAGGAGACGGCAGAATTGCCGCACCCGGCGAACGCCATTCCGGCTGCTGCCAGGACGGCGACGCCGAGGTAGGAGCGCCGCCGGACGGACCGGAGGCGGAGGTGGAAGCTGGTCATGAGAACGCCCTTCAGGAGGTGAACAGCCCGAGTTGTCATACAACTTTGAGATGTCATACAACTCTCCAAATTTCCCGGTGTCAAGGGTTGACTTGTCAGATGTCTACGCCTAACGTCGGCGTTGTTATGACGAAATCAGCCGGGGCCAACCCCCACCTGCGGGTCGCGACGGACGTCGTCGACGGCCTGGATGGCGCGGCCGGCTCCGCCAGTATGGTGAGTCATCAGATGTCTTCACAGCTGCCGTTGCGGCCGGCCGGGACCGGTCGGGTCGCCGAGCGGGTGATCGACGAGATCTGTTCCTACATCGACTCCAATGGTCTGACCAATGGCGACAAGCTGCCTCCCGAACGCGTCTTCATCGAGCTGTTCGGAGTGAGTCGGTCCTCCCTGCGCGAGGCCCTCCGGGTGCTCTCGACGGTCGGCATCATCGATGTCCGCCACGGAGACGGGATGTACGTCTCGGCCACCACCCCGGCCGTGCAGAACCAGCACGCGCTGTTCGACGCCACCGAGCAGCACGCCCTGAGGAACCTGGTCGAGACCCGGCTGGGCATCGAGCTGGCCGCGGTCACCGCCACGACCCGTCGGGCCAGCGACGAGGACCTCGCCTCGTTGCAGCAGATGATCGACGAGCAGGAGTCCCGGATGAGGGAGGACCGGGAGTTCACCTGGGAGCCCCTCGGATTCGAGCTCGCCGTGGTCGAGCTCAGCGGCAACAGCTGGCTCTACGACGTCGAGCTGATGCTGCGCGACTCGTGGCTCGCGCTGTCGAGCGGCCTGCGCTCGTCGGTCGGTCGGCACGAGGAGTGGCTCTCCGAGCATCGGGCGATCGTGGCGTCGATGCGGTCCCGCAACGTCATGCAGGCGCAGCGCCTCGTGATGGCACACCTGAGTCTCGAGCGGTTCGAGGAAGACCTCGCGTCTGGCTCGACCGCTCCGAAGAGCAAGTCCCGGAAGACACCTGGCCGCCAGGCCACCTGACGAGAGGCACCTGAGATGAAATTTGGACTGAGACTGCCCGGCGCCGGCCCGTACGCCGGCCCGGACGCGATCGTGGCCTTCGCGCAGAAGGCGGAAGCCCTCGGCTTCGACTCGGTCTGGATGACCGACCACATCGCCCTGCCCGTCGACATCGGGTCGAAGTACCCCTATCGCGAGGACGGCAAGTTCTTCTGGTCCCCGGAGACGCCATATTTCGACACCATCCTGACGCTGGCCTGGGCGTCGGCTGCCACCGAGCGGATCAACGTCGGCACCTCTGTGCTGATCGCCGGGTGGCACCACCCGGTCAACACTGCGAAGGCGTTGGCGACCCTGGACGTGCTCAACGGCGGCCGCACCATCTGCGCGGTCGGCACCGGCTGGATGAAGGAGCAGTTCGAGATCTTCAACTCGCCGTTCGAGAGCCGCGGCGCTCGGACGACGGAGTACCTCCAGCTCCTGCGCCACCTGTGGACCGAGGACCTGATCGACTTCCACGGCGAGTTCTTCGACTTCTCCGGCTTCAAGTTCTACCCGAAGCCCGCACGCGAGGGCGGCATCCCGCTGTGGTGCGGCGGCAAGAGCACCGGGGTCCTCAAGCGCGTGGCCGCCGCGGCCGACGGGTGGCACCCGCTCTACATCGCCCCGGACGAGCTCGAGCGCAAGCTCAAGGAGCTCGAGGGCTACCTGGCGGAGCACGGCCGCACGCTCGACGAGATCACCCTGTCCGCCCGACCGGTGAGCCAGGCAACCCTCGACAAGGACACCATCGACCACTACGCCGGTCTCGGGGTGAAGCTGCTGATCGCCGACACCTCGTTCGAGCACGACAACCTCCAGGGCGTCCTGGACGAGGTCGAGCAGCTCGCCGACCAGCTCATGCAGTTCGCGGACTGACCGGAGGGATCACCATGCTGAACCGTTTGTTCCACGTCGCGATCAACTCCACCGACCTCGACCGGTCCCTGGCGTTCTACCAGCGCCTGGGATTCACGCTCCTGGCCGACCGGAAGGTGAACAACGACCTGGTGAAGACAGCCTTCCTGGTGCCGACCGGAGACTTCCGGTTCGCCCACCTGCGCCTCGGCGACGACGAGCAGGCGACGGTCCTCGACATCGTCGAGTGGTACAACCCGGCCACGGCCCCGGTGAGCGGCGACCCCGTGTCCCAGCACCAGCAGGGCCTGACCAGGTTCTCCGTGCTCACCGACGACACCCAGCGGGTCTACGACGAGCTGTCGGCCGAGGGTGTCGAGTTCCTCACCAAGCCCGAGTCGGTGCTGACCCCCGAGGGCGGCTGGAAGGTCTGCCTGATCAAGGACCCGGACGGCGTCGTCGTCCAGGTCACCCAGCTGCTGCCTGCCCCCACCGAGGCCTGACATGACTGGTACGACGGCCGCGGCCTTCCACTGGGAGGACCTCACCCAGTACGCGCCGATCCCCGGCATCTCCGGGTCGGTGCGCTCCGGTGCCGAGCTCTCCGCCGCGCTCTTCCGGCTCGAGGCCGGCGCTGTCGTGCCGCTGCACCACCACGTCAATGAAGAGTTCGGCCAGGTGCTGAGCGGCAGCCTCGAGCTGACCGTCGACACCGAGGTCACCACGCTCGTTGCCGGGGACGGTTTCCTCATCCCCGGCAACGTGCCACACGCCGCCGTCGCCGGCGCCGAGGGCTGTGTGCTCCTCGAGTGCTACGCCCCACCCCGCAATCCCTTCGTCCCCGCAGAGGCAGGTACTCCCTCATGACCACCGTCGCCGACCACCCGAGCGTCTCGACCTACGAGCTGTTCATCGACGGTGACTGGAGGGCGGCCGCGTCCGGGCGCACCTCCGAGCGGCACAGCCCCAGTGACGGCACGGTGGTCGGGCGCTACGCGCGCGGCGACGGTGCCGACGTCGACCTGGCGGTCGCGGCGGCCCGCCGGGCGTTCGACGAGGGCCCGTGGCCGGCCCTGGCTGCGCCGAAGCGCGCGGCGATCCTGCGCCGGGCAGCCGAGCTGCTCCGCGAGCGAGCCGACACGATCGGACTGCGGATCAGCCTCGAGCTGGGCAAGCCGATCCAGATGGCGCGCAACGAGGTCGTCCTGACCGCGGAGGTGTTCGAGTACTACGCCGCGCTCGTCCTGGACCAGCGGGGCGAGCTCGTCTCCCAGCACACGGCCACCGCGCTCGGCCTGATCCTCAAGGAGCCGGTCGGCGTGGTCGCGATGATCACGCCCTGGAACTTCCCCCTGCTGCTGCTGTCGTGGAAGGTCGCGCCGGCGCTCGCCGCCGGCTGCACCATGGTGGCCAAGCCGGCCAGCCTCACCCCCGGCAGCACCCTCGACCTCGCCACGGTCCTCACCGACGCCGGCGTACCGGCAGGGGTCTACAACGTCGTGACCGGTGGTGGCGGCGACGTCGGCCAGGCGCTGGTCGAGCACCCCGGCGTCGACAAGGTGGCGTTCACCGGGTCGACCGAGGTCGGCCAGACGGTGATGCGCGCCGCCGTGACCACGGTGAAGAAGGTCAGTCTCGAGCTCGGCGGCAAGTCGCCGAACATCGTGTTCGCGGACGCCGATCTCGAGCAGGCCGTCCGGGGCGCCTACTGGGGGATCTTCCTCAACACCGGGCAGGCGTGCCAGGCAGGCAGCCGGCTGCTGGTGCAGCGCGAGGTCCACGACGACTTCGTCACCGCGCTCGCCGAGATGGCCCGCGCGAGCAAGGTCGGCGACCCGCTCGCCGACGAGACCCAGATCGGCCCGCTGGTCGACGAGAACCAGCTGGCCGTCGTCCTGGACTACATCGAGAAGGGCACCGCGCAGGGCGCCAACCTGGTGGCCGGCGGCAAGCGGCTCGGTGGTGACCTGGCGCAGGGGAACTTCGTCGAGGCGACCATCTTCGACAACGTCGCGACAGACCACGCCATCGCCCGCGAGGAGATCTTCGGCCCCGTCCTCGCCGTGACACCGTTCGACACCGCTGACGACGCGGTGCGGATCGCCAACGACTCTCCCTACGGGCTGGCGGCGGCCGTGTGGAGCACCAACATCAACACCGCCATCACCACCTCGAAGAGACTGCAGGCCGGCACCGTCTGGATCAACGCC
>Ga0070659_100002138_pt1 | contig 14079 bp, 10 predicted proteins | sample KBSC23metaG_FD_64666 | JGI IMG/M metagenome (GOLD analysis project Ga0070659, IMG submission 64666) | Corn rhizosphere microbial communities from Kellogg Biological Station, Michigan, USA - KBS C2-3 metaG | ecosystem: Host-associated > Plants > Roots > Rhizosphere > Soil ...
AAACGTGACCATTGAACCTGTTTGTAGTGTAGAAGCGGTTTGAAGCGATGGAGTTTTACTTTTTCCATTCTTCGGATGCCCACCCAAGCCCTTACGAGCCAGACATTTGCAAGACGCTCATAACCTCACTGCAATATTTGCGTGGACTTTTCCACAGGGCCCGGGCGATCAGCTTGTGCAAAAGTTCAAAGCCCATTGTCACGAAAAGATTTCGCTAGAAAATCTGTCAGACAAAACCTGACAACCTTTATCACTAATTCGGTGGACTTTTCTGGGCGCGGTACTTCCAGGAAGGATGGAACTGCGGATTATCTATAAAGGACTCGACTCGTCGCCAGCTGTGGCCGAACAATCGGAACAAAGCCTCGGGTCGGTACCATTTGTTGGAGGACGAAGGAAATGGCTAATGAGGACGTATTGCCTAACGAGGAACAAGTTGTGAACCCCGACGAGCAATTGCATATCATGGCTATTGACTGCTGCGAGCATATTACCGAGATCATTCGTAACTCGAAGTGTGCCCGCCTTACTGCAGTCGACAGCAGGGGAAACGGCGACATGATTAATCGTCATGACGCTATCGACTTCATTGTCATCGGTGCTCCAAATTATCCGGTGCGAAGACCCTTCATCAGTCAAATCCGCGAGGCATACACTGATGTGCCGATCCTTATACTACGCCGTGTTGCTGTGAAGGGTAGAGAAGAAGAGATCATCCGCGGAGAGTTTGTATTAAGCGACCAATCTCACAAGAATGACCTCGAGCTAGTTAACTCAGTGAGAAAAGTTCTACCCCTCAAACCGTGTGAACATACGCACAAGGAATACAACTTCGATACTGTGCGGAATGTGATGCGAATAATTGCTGACAACTACTCAGATCCTGCTCTCGACCTGGAGAAAGTGGCAAAGTCGTTGCCGATTTCTCCGACTCAGCTTTCACACATCCTGAATCAAGAAGTTGGCGTGAGCTTTCGCCATCTATTACGTCACACGCGAATCGAGGAAGCAAAGCGTTTACTAGCCTCGCATCGCTACAGCGTGAAAGAGGTCGCCGTTAAAGTCGGATTTGCCGATAGTCATTACTTCTCAAGAACGTTCAAAGAATTGACAGGACAAAGTGCAAGTGAATACCGCTCGAGAGACACAACGCTCACTGGGTAACATAGTGACGCCACTTACACGCCAAAGACCCCAAGCAAACCCTACCTCGGCCACGTTTTAAACCGGACTTCGAAGTTTACATCTCCCTCACAAACTCAGAACTCCTCATCTTCTTCCAAATCTATTAAAACCAGGCGAGCTAAAGTAGTCTGCATTTTGGCTTACTCGCGAGAACTCTGCCCCTAAGAGTTCTGTCGAAACCAGTTGCTTTTCTGGTCGCGATAATCTTGCGCCATATTCGCTAAGCGGGTTTAGAATTAAAAATGCATGTTAGCGATGACGGTTTGAATGCGGAGTTATTAAGGTGCAGGACTGCCGGGGCTAAAGCTACTCGGTGTTCGTGCTCAGAATTGGAAGGGATTATGAAGACCTACCGGAAAGAAATATCGGTTGATTTACCGGAACGACAGGGGTTTCTCAATATCACGTCGACGATCAAAGAATGCTTGAGCGAGAGTGGCATTACCGAAGGGTTTGTACTAATCAATCCCATGCACGTCACCTCATCAGTTTTCATTGACGATGAGGAGGAGGGACTATATCGACATTATCAAGTCTGGCTAGAGAAGCTCGCGCCGGTACTATCGGTTGGTGAATACAGTGACGAAGTTATCGGAGAAGATATTGTTGACGCACACATGAAGCGCCATCTGCTCGGACGCGAGGCGCTTGTTGCTGTTACCGAAGGACGTCTGGATTTCGGAACATGGGAGCAGATCATCTATGGTGAATTCGATGGGCAACGCCGTAAACGGGTGCTTGTAAAGATTATCGGTGAATGAGTAGTTTTGTATCTTATTAAACCTCAAATCAGTTAAGAGCGAGACTCAGAGTCAATGGCAAAAGCTGAAATACTGATACCTCTTCGTATCACTGTTGTTGATCCGCCAGCAGGAGTTCTTTTTGCGATTCAGAAAGGCAAGTCCGAAGTTGTCACTCCGATACTGGCTAACGGGTCGGATTTGTCTTTCGATTTTTCAATTCGCGTACAAGAACGCGCCGACGGTAGTCCCAACTTTCTCGGGCCCTTTGTGCAGGGGCCGACCTCAGCCAGGTTTGTCTATGTCAATTCGGGAACACTGGCCGGTCAATGGGATTCGTGTTGGACCAGGAGAGCGAAGGTCGGCCTTAGAGAGATTAACTGGAAGCTCATCAAGAGTGTTACGAACAGGCCAGGTGGCGTTCTCGAAGTAAAGATCTTTGGAAAAACACGAGATGGCGGGCCCGTTTGCGCGTCAGTAAAACCCTTGACTGGTTGGACCATCAATGTGGTCTAACATTATGATTTCGTGTGATTTTGCAGACCGCTTCTTTAGGAAGTAGCAGTTAAGCCAGGAACACGAACGATTTTAAATCCAGCGCTTGAATGTCGAGGTACTACAAAGCTGGCGCTAATTGTGGGGGTGGCCCTCCGTGGTCGCCTCACTAGATTTGATCGAAAGAGAGGAACGAAACACTTTGACGAAACGGCGAAGTTTTAGGCGGCGGTTGGCGTCGTGCATAGCGATGTTGGGAATTCTGATTTGCGTTGGCATGGCCCAGGCCTCAATCATCTCAACTCAGGTTTCGCCAACGATTACAAGACTTAAAGAGAAGTCGGGCACAGCTACGGTGCCAGGTGGTCTGACCGAGGAGTTTAAGTTTCTAATTAAGGACTTCAAGATCGATCATCAGGGCGAGAATAACAACCTCAATATTATGATCCGCTATCGCTATAAAGCTCGCATTACGAACGCTGAATATCCGGATTTCACCGCAGTCGCCAGAGATATCGAAACACTCCTTGCGAACTATCCGAATAAGACTGATTACTGGGAGATTCTGAACAAACGGATCACAATGATGGTGCTTGAGAAATATCCACCCATCGTTGAAATTACAAGCGAGGTCCAGGTATCGCCTTCTCCAAAAAATCATTACATTCGCTCCAGCATCGTTACGCGCAACCGAACCACTCTGAGCAGAACTGGTGGACCGCACCGTCATCAATGACCACCTTCAGACTGTGTGAAGAGTCGCTTTCCCTTGGGTTTACACCGAAGGTGTTGGCCAATTTGAGCCCTGGGTTGAGCTTTGGCAACCCTGGGTCCCCGATGTCTTTGCAGGAATCGCAACCCTGAATGGGTTACGCCGCTTTACTCTAACCGTAAACCGATTCGCAAACCCCTGCAGGGTTTTGACACAACTAATCGTTCCTCTAGCCCAGGGTTGGCAAAGCTCAACCCTGGGCTGAAATTGGCCAACACCTTCGGTGTAACCTTTCGAAATTGACCAGCAACCCACAACTGCTGAAGTCGGTGGTGTCTGCAAAATGTATCTGTTAGCCAACGCAGGTCTCCCTTACCCTCTTTGCGACCAAATAAAAAGAGAGGCCCAACTAAAATGTTGGGCCTCTCGTGAATGTCGCCTGGATTAACAGGTGACCGTTACTGCTGACCAAATCTCTGGCGGTACTCGGTCGACGAGATGAAAGCCTTGACCATATCAGCATTAACGAAGTTGCCGTTAAACTGATTGAGTTTGTTCAACCAGAAATTGTAACCATCAAGGTTGTTGTCGGGGGCAGCATCCGGATCCCTTCGCAGGTATCCGAAGTACTGCATTAACACGAACGCGGAGTTGAATTCTTTCTCCTGGAAAGCAGGATCATCTATCAACTGTCGCAATACTGCACTTCGCGACAGTGTGCTTGCCTGCAAACCTTCGATCATGCCATTGACCTGTGCGGGGTTGGCGATCCCAGCGTTGCTGAACAGAGCCGCCACGAACTGAGCGTCACTCATGCCATCGTACAGGCTCTTAAACTCAGGGCTGTTCACCCATTCGTCAATGAACGCTGTTTTGTTAGCTTCCAAGAGTTCCTCCGCGCCGGGAGCTCCAATAATAACGCCCCTGCCAATTTCTGCGGTGTTACCAATGAACGCCCGGTAGCGTGGCACGCTACCGTAAGAGGCCTTTTGCAAGAGATAGACCATGTAGCCGGTCTGTTGGAACTCGGTTGATAGAAAGTATGCGGCCGAGACGTTGACACGCTTGATGCTAATGCAATTCGCATCTGAGCCACAGCTGCTTATTTCGTTGGACCAGAAGTTGAGGCCGGATGGATCCGGCTCGCGGTTGAGAAAGTCGACATAGTGCTGTCTCACGTAGAACGAAGCGTCGTCGCTTGGGTTCAACAGTGATTGGGCAAAGTCGTTATCAGTTATCGTCACGCTGGCGGTTGACTGGCTGCCATTGCTGACGCCCTGGGGATTGCTGAGACCGACTGTAAAAAGCTCACTGCCTTCCAGGTAGTTGTCGTCAGTGATGAAGACCACGAACGACTTGCTGGTCTCACCTGCTGCGAAGCGCAACGTACCGACAGCGGTGGTGAAGTCAGTCCGTTCTGAAGCTGTTCCGTCGAACGTTCCATACGCGACGGAAGCGCTGTTGGAAACATCACCTGAACGAGTCACCGTGATGACCAGACTGCCAGAACCCTCACCCACTGTGTAGCTTGCTGCACTAAATTGCACCGTGTTACCAGGTGTAGGACTAGGCGTTGGAGTTGGCGACGGCGACGGATCCGGACTAGGCGTCGGAGTTGGTGACGGCGACGGATTCGGTGTCGGCGTCGGCGATGGTGACGGCGACGGAATCGGTGTCGGCGTCGGCGATGGTGACGGCGACGGAATCGGTGTCGGCGTCGGAGTTGGTGTGGGCGTCGGAGTTGGTGTCGGCGTCGGAGTTGGTGACGGCGACGGAGTTGGTGTGGGCGTCGGCGATGGTGACGGCGACGGATTTGGTGTCGGTGTTGGCGATGGTGACGGCGACGGATTTGGTGACGGCGACGGATTCGGTGTCGGCGTCGGCGATGGTGACGGCGATGGATTCGGTGTCGGCGTCGGCGATGGTGATGGCGATGGTGATGGATTTGGGGTTGGCGACGGCGACGGAGATGGATCAGGCGTAGGTGTCGGCGATGGTTCCGGCGTTGGCGTAGGGGTAGGAGTTGGTGTTACGGCATCATCGTCGATGATGGTCCCCTGGCCCTGGCTGTCTGCAACACTCGAGTTGGTTGGGCTCGTCAGATTTACAAAGAACGTCTCGTCTGACTCGACGTTTGTGTCTCCGTTGACCGTAACATCCACCTCGTCATCTGTTTCTCCAGGCGCGAAAGTGATTACTCCTGAAACACCGGCGTAATCGTTGCCCGGATGTTCGATAGCTGATCCATCAGCGGTCGCGAAATTGACCGTTACCGTTTTACCGCTTGCCGTCGAAAGAGTAACTGGCAATGCCACGTCAACTGATCCACTGTTTCCTTCAGCTACGCTCGCATCGCCGACTGAGATTGTCGGTTCCGCGTCATCGTTCATGATCGTGGCGCGGCCTTCAGAATCGACCAGGCCCGAGTTAGTTGATTTTCTTAAACTGACGATGAAAGTCTCATCATCCTCGTTCAAAGTCTCACCATTAACTTGCACGGTGATGGTTTTGGATGTTTCACCGGGATTGAAAGCTAGCGTACCCGACGCGGAAACATAATCGTCAGGCGACGTCGCAGACTCGTCTGCGGTCTCATAGTCGACAGTCACGGTTTGATCGCTTGGGGCAGAGAGTGTCAGTGTGAAAATTGCATCGGTCGAACCGCTGTTACCTTCGTTAACGGATACATCGTCAATTGAGATCGTTGGTGGTGGCGGTGCCGGCGAGGTGACGCGAGTTAAAACTACGTCATTTCCAGAACCACCCTGATAGCTGATGGTAAATGCCAGTCCACCTAAGGTTAGATCGGCGCCCTCGGCCAGGCCAGCAAATGTTCCAACGACAGCGTCGTTACCATCATTGTTGACGATAGTAAATTGGTCGCCGATTACCGATTGGAAATTGGCGGATGCGTCCAGCACACTGCCGCCGAGATCTACACTGCCAGTGACGTTTAGTTGTCTGTATCCCGTGCCGGCTGTGGTCCCATTAAGATCAATAACCAACGATGTAGTTGGGTTGAGCACAACGTTGCCACTATTCAAGATTCCGGGTGCCGAGGCGCTGCCGGGTTCAATCATTCCGCCCGTAGCGTTAATCGCGCCCACGCGCCCGGTCCCGCTGAGGGTTCCACCACTCAAAGCCACACTGCTGTTTGGTTGCGAACCGGAAACGATTAGCTTACCCGCGACCATGCTGGTTGTACCGCTATAGGAGTTATTGGACGAGAGTGTCAGTGTGCCTGAACCATTCTTTGTGATTCCGCCGGAGCCGCTGACAACTGCAGCGAATCTCGTATTTCCTGCGCCCGCAACAGTCAACACGTTCGAGTTGAGATTGACTGGTCCATTAAAGGTTAGCGTGGTGCCGATGTTGGCAGAGTTGAATGTTTGATCCGCAGTAATCAGGATCGGCAAAGAAAGTTGATTCGACCCACTCACGTTGGAAGTATTGATCCCGGCGACCAGGCTCAATGAATTTTTCCGGAGATTGTAATTACTACCGGAGAAGTTAAGCGTATTGAAGCTGGTCTGGTTCGGAAAGTTGTTTCTAATTGATTTCCGCTTAGCGTCTGCAGGGAAGAACAGATCATCTCCGGCGACGGGCGCTATGCTGCCTAACCAATTACCTGCGCTGCTTAAAGTGGTTGGCGGATGAGCGCCGGTCCAGGTGCGTTGATTTGCTGCGTGAGCAACCTCAGACACCTTCAGACCGGATACAACCAAGGCTGCAAGAAGGAGAAGGGAAAGAAGCCGGGCAAATTTTGATCTCGTTAAGTTCGACATGGCACTACGGGGAACCTCCAACAGTTACGTGTTTGCTAAAAGAATCTTGTTTGGTGGTCCATGAGGGAAACTACTGCAGGAACGATGCGTTTGAAACGCCTTAGGACCACATGCGAGCCGTGGACGTTAAGGGCAAATCAACCAACCAGGCTCGAGTCGCTACTTGGGCAATCAATGTGCCGCACGCTTATCGGATGTCCGCAACTTACATTTAACTGGATTTTTAGCCCTTTTTCAGGGAGCCGCTCTTAACTGGTGGAGGGAAATAAGTTTCTTATGATCGCGGTTGTACCAAACGTTAAATGACTGCTTTCATTCTCAATGACCGGACAGGCAATCACTCAGACCGATTTCCTGGAGGAATTAGTCCGATTGTGGTGTAATTCAGCATTCCTGCAACCCAGTCGGTTATGTTTTTGAGTTTCAAGCCACGTATCAATGAGGGCGGGGACTGGCAGTTCACCAGTTGATCTCTAACTCTCCGTTGCAACTTCTCAGGAGGTTCATGATGCACTCAAAAAAGTTCGTGATGATTATTGCGACGCTCTCCCTTGGCCTTTTCTGTGAGATGACGGCCATGGCGCAAGGGGGCTGGGACGTTTGGTCCATCTACTTACGTGATGGAAGCCGGATCGACGCAGCGCCAGTCTGGTCGCTCGACAAAGAAGTTCTCAAGTACGGCATGAGCGGAGAAGTTGGTGAGGGAAAGCAACTCAAGCGATCAGATATTGTCTCGATGAGCCGGAATATTTCAGCGCGTGGTGCGGCGAGGACGGATTCAGCAGGGAATCCGCTACCTGAGCTACCGGAGGGTGCAGTGAAAAAAGACCTGGTTATCATGAGTGATGGCCGGCAGGTTTCCGGAGAAGTACTCATTCGCGCTACTAAGAATGAGGCCGGCGAGATCCAACACTTCTCTCCGGTGCTGGTACAGAATGGAGTAGAGACTGATCTGAGAAAGGTTGAGCACATTAAACTCGCAAAGCCGAAACGGTCACCGTGATGCTTTGACATAAAAGTTAAAGACACGACCAATCAGCTTTTCACCCACCGCATATCGTAGCTCGCCTACCAATATGGATAGAACAGCCTTGGACCAGAGTCGACTTCACACTTACGCGCGTTCATCTTCTTAAACTGTAAGTACTCACGCTACAGTGGTTAAGCAACAATCTTAAAAGCATATTTCTTCTAGCTCTAGCGCGGCACAGAACCTGCACTAAGGCGCGTCCTATGTTTATAAGGCCGACCGTAGTGGTGCGCCTTTGTGAGTGGCAGGTAAGCATGAGTTTGGCGCTTAGAGAGTAGCGCCTTACAAATCAGGAACCCTGCGAAATGAAATTAGTCCGCAAGTGCTCGACGCCTTGGTCGTGTGTTTTGGAGAGAACGTATATGCGCTTTGTGTTTAGTCCCTTCGCCGGTTCGTCAAATTCGGCTGCTCATCACTCTCGTCGATTCATCTTGCGTTATCCGCTTTCTTTGATAGCGCTGCTGTCATTAGCCACACTGTTGGCTATTGCTATCGCTGGTCCAAGCACAAGCATCGCCGCTTCCAGCTTTACCCCGAAACAAGACTTTGGTACGGGATCCAATCCAAGAGCAATTGCGGTTACTGATATAAACCTTGATGGCAAGCCCGATCTGGTCGTTCCAAATGTCAATTCCAACTCAGTATCAGTCTTGTTGAGCACTATTTCGCCCGGCGCCATTGACTCTAGTTTCACCGGCAAACAGGATTTTGCTGTTGGTGCTGGCCCGGTGTCCGTCGCGGTAGGCGACCTCAATGGTGACGGAAAGCCTGATATCGTCGTCGCAAACTTCAATTCTAATAATGTCTCAGTGCTGCTCAACAAGACGCTGCCTGGTTCCACCACAGTGAACTTCGCCGCCAAACAAGATGTCGCCACCAGCCAGGGACCGATTTATGTTACGGCGGGTGATCTTGATGGCGATGGCAAGCTCGATCTTGCGGTAGTAAATCTCACGGTTAACTCGATCTCATTACTGCTAAACACTACCGAGCCGGGTGCTGCCGCAATCAGCTTTGCAGCAAAGCAGGATTTCGACACTGGCGTTTCTCCTCTTTCAGTGGCCTTGGGCGATTTAAATGGTGATGGAAAACTCGATCTGGCTGTATCCAGCTTCAGTTTAAGTAGCATCTCCGTGCTGCTTAACACCACTGCGCCCGGGAGCGTTACCTTGACGTTTTCAAATATCCAGGATTTCGCGACAGGTGACAGCGTAGCTTTTGTCGCAATTGGCGATCTGAATGGTGATGGCAAACTCGATCTCGCTGTGGCAAATTTTTCGGTCGACACCGTGTCGGTGTTGTTCAATACGACTGCCACTGGCGCTTTGACCGCAAGCTTTGCCCCTGAGAAGGAATTTGCCACTGGCGTTGGTCCAATTTTCGTCACCGTTGGCGATATTGATAACGATGGTAGGTTGGACCTGTTGGTTGCGGACTTTAACTCTGCCGTCGTGTCGGTATTACTCAACAACACTGTGACCGGACAGGCCACGCCCAGCTTTGCCACAAAACAAGACTTTACCACCGGGGATGCTCCATTATTCGTTGGAGTGAACGATCTGAACGGCGACGGGAAACTCGATCTGGCTGTCGCAAATCTTAATGTCAGCACCGTATCAGTATTGCTGAACAGCACCGCGAGGGGGCCAGCAACTCCGGGCTTTGCTCTCAAACAGGATGTCGACACGGGACTTAATCCACGGTCCATTGCGGTGGGAGATCTCAATGGAGATGGAAAGCCCGACCTCGCAATCTCGAGTGTTAGCTCGAACAGCGTATCAGTGCTGCTCAATACGACCATTCCAGGCGCTAACTCCTCTTCGTTTACTGTAAAGAAAGATTTCGCCGTTGGCACTAACCCCGTATCTGTGGCCGCGATCGATATAAATAGGGACGGAAAGTTGGATCTGGTAGCTGCGAATATTAGTTCCAACACTGTGTCGGTGTTGCTTAATACGACTGCATCTGGTGCGACATCACCGAGCTTTGCTGTCAAACAAGACATCGCCACGAGCAATGGTCCGCTGTCTGTTAGCGCAAACGATTTAAACGGAGACGGCAAGCTTGACCTGGTCGTCGTCAACCAGGTTTCGTCGGTCTCAGTATTTGTTAACAACACGGCTACAGCTGCGACGACGGTAGCTTTTGCCCCCAAACAGGATTTTCCCACAGGTGATGGTCCAAGGTTCGTCTCGGTGGGCGACCTCAACTCGGACGGCAGACTCGATTTAGCGATAGCGAATTCCAATTCGAATACAGTGGCTGTGTTACTAAACACGACCCGACCAGGAGACGCTGCGATCAGTTTTGCGCCTATTCACGATTTCCCGACTGGTGTCAGGCCACTTTCGGTATCAGTGGCCGACTTAAACGGAGATGGCAAGCTCGATCTCGCAACGACTAACTTTGTTGGGAACACTGTTTCAGTCTTGCTCAACAGCGGTCTTCCTGGAGCTGCTACGCCAAGCTTTCAAACCAAGCTGGACTTCACCACGAATTTCAACCCGTCTTCAGTAACGGTTGGAGATCTTAATGGGGATGGAAAGCTCGATCTCGCGGTCGCTAATTCTCATTCCGACAACATCTCGGTATTCCAGAACACTGCTTTTCCAGGTGACAGAGTCCCGGCTTTTACCAAACAAGATTTTGCAACGGGTGACAGTCCAATCTTCGTTACCAAGGGAGACTTTAACGGTGATGGCCGGTTTGATTTAGTCGCCGTGAACGTGGATCTCAACACCGCTTCTATATTGCTCAACGAACCTACTGTTGAGACGGCGGCCGGTTTCTCTTTGCAGAGAGGTAGCACATCTCGCAACGCTCAAATTGCCAGGGTCACTAATTACACCGGTGATGGTGGGTTGAGTCTGAGGGTTACTTCTCCTAATCCTGCAAATGGTGTAGCGATCTCAAATATCATTAACTCAGATGGCAACGTCACAGCGGACATCGTTGCAAGTTGTGGCGCGACAACTGCTACGTTTACTTTGGAAGCGGCTGACGGCAATACGAAAGTTTCCAACACTCTGTCGATCAATGTAACGGCCAACACAGCTCCGACTCTGACTTATCAAAATCAGAACGTAGGTGTCGGTAAATCTCTTCAGGTCAATCCGGGGACGGGGCCGTTGGACAATGGAACAGTTTCGGTCGTCAAGCAGTCGAGTGGGACTTACACAGGAACAATCAGCGTCAATGCAACGACAGGGGTGGTTTCGTTTGATAATGCCGCGCCTGCCGGAGTACACACCATAACTATTCGTGCGACGGACAATTGCGGTGTCAGTACAGATGCCAGCTTCACACTGACAGTGGGCAAAGAGAGTCAAGCAATTACGTTTGGTCCATTGCCAAACAAGAATGTTGGTGATCCGGATTTTGGGTTGATTGCGACCGCGAGTTCGGGATTACCGGTAACTTTTGTGGCAAACGGGCAGTGTTCCCTGGTTGGCAACAATGTGCACCTCACTGGAGCCGGGCTGTGTACCATTACCGCCTCGCAACTGGGTGACGCCAATTTCAGTCCCGCTCCAAATGTAGTGCAGAGCTTTAACATCACTAACCCCGCACTGATCTCCTTAAGCCAGGCGAACTACAATGCCAACGAAAGCATAGGAGTTGTCACGATCACTGTTAATCGCACTGGTGACTTATCGACAACAATTAAGGTCGACTACGCGACGGACGACACGGGGTCCTCTAACGTCTGCAGCAAGCTCAACAGCGGTCTGGCTTCTGCGCGGTGCGACTTCGGTCTGACCCTGGGCACGCTGACGTTTGCTCCAAACGAAACGCAAAAGACTTTTGTTATTCCGATCACTCAGGACTCGTATACGGAAGGGCCAGAGACTTTTACGGTGAACCTTTTCAAACCGAAGTTTGGTGTAGGGTTTTTGCCGCCTTCAAGCGCAACTGTAACCATACGCGACTCGGTGTCCACGGCACCCAACGCAAATGACGACACACAGGCGTTTGTCCGCCAGCAATATCGTGACTTCCTCAACCGAGACGCTGACCCGGCAGGCCTTGCATTCTGGAGCGGCGAGATCAATAACTGTACGCCGAAGCCCGATTGCACTGAGCCTCGACGTGTCAACGTTTCGGCAGCCTTTTTCCTTTCGAGGGAGTTTCAGGAGACCGGAAATCTAGTGCGCAGCGTTTACGTGGCAGCTTTGAATCGTTCGTTTGCGGGCCAGTTGCCGGCATTTGATGAGTTTGAGCGGGACACTCAGGCGGTCCAACGCGGAGTTGTCATAGGCGAGCCGAATGCAGAGCAGATTCTTAGCGCGAATCGTGATGCATTCCTTAGAGACTTCGTCACACGATCAGAGTTTCTCGACTTATATCCGACTGCAATCACTCCGGCTCAATATGTCGACGATCTCTGCCGCCACGCGGAGATTGTGCCGACGGCCGCTGAGCGAACTGCGGCGCTTGGGGAGTTTGGTGGTGCCGCAACTGCCTCCGATGATGGCGCACGCGGTCGTGCCTTATTCGATCTGATCCAAAACGAGGGATTTCAAGAGAGACAGGTGATCCCCAGCTTTGTCCAGATGCAGTATTTCGGGTATCTGAGAAGAAACCCAAATGATCTACCTGACGTTGACTTTTCGGGCTTTGACTTCTGGGTAGGGAAGCTGGATCAGTTTGGTGGCAACTTCGTCGATGCCGATATGGTCAAGTCGTTCCTTGTCTCGCTCGAGTATCGCCAACGCTTTGGTCCATGACTTCGTATTATCTGGACCAACGCCGTAGGGGCGACACTCCGTGGCCGCCCCACCTTTGATACGTACACACGGAAGATCGGATCATGACGATGAACATGATCAACTGCTAGAGCCTCATGAGACTCATATTTCTATACGGACTACCCGGTGTTGGTAAACTTACTATTGCCCGAGAGCTTGCCGAGCTTACTGGCTTCAGAGTCTTCCACAATCACCTCACGGTTGATCTCGTCCTATCAGTCTTTGAGTTCGGTAGCAAGCCGTTTGTTGAATTGAGAGAAGCAGTGTGGCTCGAAGTTTTCAAGCAGGCGGCGGCTGCTGATCTGAACGGTTTGATCTTCACTTTCGTGTTTGAACGCACAGTACGAGCCGGCTTCATTGAGAAGACCCAAAGTGTGATTGAATCTGCCGGCGGTGAGGTTCTCTTCGTCGAGTTAACGTGTACTACGGAAGAACTTGAGAAGCGAATCGAGCATCCCTCTCGGCAGAAATTTGGGAAGTTGAGTTCTGCCGTGATGTTTCGAGAGTTGCAAGCCTCAGGAGTTTTCGCGTGGCCAACGCTACCGAAGAGTCACCTGGTGGTGGATACGACAAATCGTTCTGCCTCAGCTTCCGCCCGTCTGATCGCCACTGAGCTAGGCCTAAGTGTCGAACCTAACAGGGAGTGATCTTCAGCCCAACAGCCGTATAGCTCAGCGCATGGTCCATCAATAAACTGAGCGATACAAAGTGAACATCCACAGATTTCGCCGATCACGGCGATTCCTTCCTGGAAAAGGCTTAGCATCAACCTTTTCTCTGAATCTGTGTAATCGACGTAATCTGTGGATTGATCTGAGATTTTGTTAGTTTACGCTCGCACCGACTGTCAAAACACTGGCACGTTTCATCCTCGTCGCGGATAATAGCGAGCAATCCGTGCATTAGAGTTTTAGAAACTATATGGACGAATTCAGATTTGAAAACACTGTGAAGCTGACCGAGTCGCAATATGTCGCCGTGTTTGGCGTCCTACCCAGGCGGTTGTCGTCAAGAAAAATGAGGTTGGCTCTGTTGGGAGCAGCCGGAATTCTTCTCTTATTTACTCGATATACACTGCTGATAGGTTTGATTCTTCTCAGTCTGCTGGTCCTGACTGCTTTCACCCCGCGAATAATATCGTTTGGGTCACGCAGCCTGTTTCGCAAGCACTTGTACCTGCGCGACGCTCTTACATATGGCGTTAGCGATCAGAAACTTTGGGTGAAGGGTTCTAAGATCGACGCCAGTGTCTCATGGTCCATGCTGGTCACGTGGCGTGAGATAGAGGGCTGGTTGGTGTTATCGCCTTCGGGTATTCCACCGGTCTTATTGTCGTTAGCTAGTCTTGAGGAACAGGGGTTGTATGGTCGAGTAAGGGCCCTAG
>Ga0070659_100002148_pt1 | contig 14048 bp, 15 predicted proteins | sample KBSC23metaG_FD_64666 | JGI IMG/M metagenome (GOLD analysis project Ga0070659, IMG submission 64666) | Corn rhizosphere microbial communities from Kellogg Biological Station, Michigan, USA - KBS C2-3 metaG | ecosystem: Host-associated > Plants > Roots > Rhizosphere > Soil ...
TCGACCGCAGTAACTCGCATCCGGCGCACCGTGAGATTCCCGGTCCGCGCCTTGGTTTCTATGGGGTTATCGATGAACGCTTCGATGCCGAACTGATTGCACAGGTTGCCGACGCCCATGTGCAATGGCAGATCGTGCTGGTTGGCCCGATCGTCAAGATCAATCCGGAGAAGTTACCGCGCCGCGCCAATATCCATTATCTCGGCCAGCACTCTTATGAGGCCTTGCCGCATTTTCTCGCGGGGTGGGATGTGTGTTTGCTGCCGTTTGCGCTGAACGAATCGACGCGCTTCATTAGTCCGACCAAAACGCTGGAATACATGGCTGCCGAGTTGCCGATCGTGAGCACGCCAGTCGCCGACGTCGCCGATATTTATGGCGACGTCGTTTCCATTGCGAGCGATGCGCCTTCTTTTGTGAAGGCTTGCGAGGAGGCCCTGCTGGCTTCGCCGGAACAGCATGCCGCCAGGATCGAAAAGATGCGCAAGGTATTGGCCACAACCTCGTGGGATGAGACCGCTGAGAAGATGCGGCAATTGCTTGAAACGACACCGCATCGCCGGTCGCAAGAGCGTAGCGAAGATCTCATCGAACAGTCTGAAACCGTTGCGGATATCAACCGTCTGCATATTGTCAATACGATCGTCAGTGGTGTGAGGAAAGCGGCGGAAGTAGTGACCTGGATGGAAAAGAACGCATCTGCAGTCAAATGAAGCAGGTATGCATCAACTAATCAGGGAGCAATGCGGCGCATGACAGTACGGACAATGGACGATAAACGACTGCGGCGCCATCTTCTATGAGAGGAAATGCAATGATCGACAGGACTTCTTCGACAACGACTACCAATGGCGGCGCCCGCATCGTGGGTGGGCAGGGCAATTTGTCCGGTCCCGGTCCGGAAGTCATGGCGGCCGATACGCTGCAGGGCGACAAGGTGGTCAATCGCCAGGGCGAAAGCCTGGGTGAGATCGAACACATCATGCTCGATGTGCCCGACGGACGGATCGCTTATGCCGTGCTGTCCTTCGGCGGCGTGCTGGGTATCGGCGACAAGCTGTTTGCGATTCCGTGGTCTGCCTTGACGCTGGATGCCGACCAGCATTGCTTCGTGCTGGATGTGGACAAGGATCGCTTGCGCAATGCGCCCGGCTTTGACAAGGACCACTGGCCGTCGATGGCGGATCGTACCTGGGGTGAGCAAGTGTACGCTTACTACAACCTGCGTCCGTATTGGCAGTAGGCAGCGGCATCAGTCCGCATCAGGGAATGGCACCGCAAGGTGCCATTCCCCAAACCCGTCTACTGCGGCATTTTCGAGAAATAACGATATCCCTTGCCGCCATTGGCTTTGGCGCGATACATCGCCATATCCGCTTTCTGTACCAGCAAATCGGCGTCGTCTCCATCGTCCGGATAGACGCTGATGCCAATGCTGGTGCCGATCCGGATTTCCTTGCCTTCAATGTCGAACGGCGTGCATAGTTCTCCAATGACCTTTGCAGCAACGTTGTCTGCACCGCGCTCAATATCCGGTCCGGCGAGAATCAAAGTGAATTCGTCTCCGGCAAGGCGTGCCAGACTGTCGTCCTTACGTACGCAACGCTTGAGGCGCTGCGCAACTGACTTGAGCAGGGAATCTCCCGCCGAATGCCCGAAGTTGTCGTTGACGGCCTTGAAGCCGTCGAGATCAAGGAATACGACAGCGAGCTTTTCTTCATGCCGCTGGGCGTGTGCCAGATAATGCGAAAGCAGGTCAAGGAAGAGTGTGCGATTCGGAAGGTCGGTCAAGCTGTCATGCGTTGCCTGATGGGCGAGCATCCTGGTACGCGCACGTTCCTTCGTCATGTCATGCAGCACGACTACCGAGCCGGTAATCGTGCCACGACGGTCGTGAATCGGCGCAGCCGAAATCGTGATGATGGCCTCATTGCCATTTGCGTTGAGCAAGATGCCGGGCTCCGCAGGTATCGTTACATCGTTTTCTAGCACAGCCTTCCAGAATGCAGAATCGACAGGCAGATGCGTCGCTTCGCATATCAACGGCAATATGCCCGGAAGCGGTTTGCCCAAGACGTCAGCGCTTTGCATGCCGATCAATTTCTCGCCGGCTCCATTGAGCTGAGTAATGCGTCCGTGGACATCGGTCACGATGACGGCGTCTGCAATCGAGCGCAGCGTAATCAGCGCGCGCTCTCTTTCATCGAACAACGCTTCATTGGCACGGACGAGTTCGGCGGTTCGCTCCGAGACGCGCTTTTCCAACCCGGCGTAAGCGGCTTTCAGTTCTTCTTCAGCGTGCTGCTTTTCGATTCGAAAGTTGCGGTCGGAGATGGCACGTTCCAGCGAATGCGGCAGCAGATGAAGATAATGGCGACTGGAATCCTTCACCAGGTAGTCGCAGGCACCGAGTTTCATTGCCTTGACCGCGACATCGAGTTCCTGGCAGCCGGTCAGCAATATCACCAAGGTATCGAGTTTCTCCTCGGTGATGCGTTCCAGGATTTCGATTCCATTGATATCGGGAAGACGGTAATCGAGCAGCACGAAAGCGGGACGGTGTGCGGCAATCAATTTCAACCCGTCATGGCCGAGCTCGGCTTCTTCGAAGATGAAGCGCCATGATGGATGGTTCGAAAGCACCCGTTGGCAGGCGATGCGATCGATCTCATCGTCTTCGATGATCAATAACCGGAATTCCGGCGGCTCGTTCTGTTCTCGTGCATTCATTGAAATGCTCTCAGATTGTTTCGCTCAAGGTCCAATAGGTATCGATCGTGTGCATCAGATCAAGGAATTTCCGGTACTCGACCGGCTTGGCCATGTAGCCGGCAATGCCGAGTTCGTAACTTTCGTATTTGTCGCGCTGTTCAACTGACGTGGTTAACACCACGACTGGAATGCGCTTTAGCCTTGCATCCGATTTCACTACCTTGAGAAATTCGATCCCGTTCATTACAGGCATGTTCAGATCGAGCAGGATCAGGCATGGCTTGTCGCTGTTCTCTTGCAGATAGCGAAGGGCTTCTTCCCCGTTTTCTGCGGCGACCAAGGTGTTCGACACGGAAAGATCCCGTAGCGCTCGTCGAACGGTCATGATGTCGATCTGGTCGTCTTCAACCAGCAGAATAGGTTTTTCCGTGCGCATCTTCTATCTCCGTATGCTGAATGACTGGGGTGGCTGGGAGGATGAAATGGAAGCAGCTTCCTTCTTTGCGTACCGATTCGACCCAGATCCGCCCACCATACATCTCCACGATCTTTTTCACGATAGCAAGGCCGACTCCTGTGCTTTCGACTCTGTCGCGCGGTGCCAAGGTCTGGAACAGCTGGAAGATCTTGTCGAAATTCCGCTCTTCTATGCCCGGCCCGTTGTCGCAGACGTAAAAATGCCAGTCGCGTCCTTGCGGATGAGAACCGATACGAATGCTGCCGTTGGGCTTGTCCATGTATTTGACCGCATTGCCGATCAGGTTTTGGAAGATCTGTTGAATACGCATCGGTTCGGCGATCAGATGCGGCAGCGGCGTTTCTATTGCAACGGCGATGTTTTGCGGGATGTCGAGAAAATCGAGAATCCCCTGCACGAGTTTGGCAATGTCGATGTCGATTTCCGTTTCGCGCAGACGTCCCACGCGTGAATATTCGAGTATTCCGTTGATCAATGCATCCATGCGCCGTGCGCGGCCGATCAGCATGTGCAAGTGCTTGTTGCCTTCCTCGTCGAGCTTGTGGCCGTAGTCTTCAATGAGCCAGTTGGCCAGGGAAGCGATACCGCGCAATGGCGCCTTCAGGTCGTGCGACACCACATACGAGAAGTTGATGAGTTCCTCGTTCGCCGCCTTCAGGTCGTTCATCAGACGGGCTTGTTCCTGTTCAGCCTTTTTCCGTGCAGTGATGTCGCGGATGATGCCGATGAAGACGCGATCGCCAGATGCCATGGCTTCTCCGATTGCAATATCTATCGGAAATACTTCCCCATTCTTGCGTTTGCCGGCAACTTCGCGACCGCTCCCGATGATGCGTCTTTCACCCGTCGAAAGATAGTGCTTCAGGTAGGTGTCATGCTCGCTGTGATAAGGCTCCGGCATGAGTATGGAAACATTTTGTCCGATGACTTCATTGGCTGCGTAGCCGAACATACGCACGGCAGCGGGATTCGTGCTTTGAATAATGCCATGACGGTTAATGGTGATGATACCGTCCACCACAGCATCCATGACTTCATGCAAACGTGCTTCCCGCTCGCGCAAGGCATCCTCCATTGTTTGGCGATTGCGCATTTCATTGCGAATCTGCCAGAACATGAGGCCCAGGAAGAGCAGAGTGAATACGGGAAGGAAGGTAAAGGCAAACGCCATCCATTGCGCTTGATTCCTGGCATCGGCATTGAGCTGTTGCAGTTCCGTTCTTTGCTGCGTCTCCAGAGAGGACAGCATTTCTTCGATTTTCGCCATTGCGTTTCTTCCGCGTCTTGCCACCACAAGGTTTCGCGCGGCGTCGAAGCCTTCCTTTTCCCGGGCGGACATCATTTGATCCAGCAGATCAAGGCGAAAACGAATGAGATCTTCAAGTTTGGCGATAAACGGTCCCTGTGTATCTGCATGCAGTTTCAATGTCTCAAGCGCAGCATTGAGATCGGCGGTGCGTTGCAGCATCGCTTGCCCTGAAATCAAATCCTGGCGTTCACCGGTAATGATGTAGACGCGTTGCTGCGATTCGATGCGGTTGACAATGCGGCCGATGCTGACAAGCGCCCTTAGTCTTTCCTGTATATCGGAAATATTTTCAAGGGTCGTGGTGTAGCTGAAGCTCGACAGGCTGGCCAATCCACCAATCAGAACAAGCAGCACCAAAGAGCCGGCAAATCCATAGAAGATTTTCCTCTCAAGCATGACGTGCCGATGCTGACGCTCTTCGCCATTCATCTCTAACTGGACTGGCAGAAAATTGTTCTATGCGTTCCGCACATTTCAGCGCATTTTTCACATTAATAGGACTTACGCAAACGGCGTTGCGCCGTCTTGCCGTACCACTCGTACTGCCTGCATCGGTAGCCTTGCTGGGACAATTTTGCGTAAGTCCTAATTAACTTGTTTAGAGTTTTGAATCATTTCTCCTGTTCCCAAAAAAATGGGGCAACTCGCGTCGCCCCAAAGCCCGAACAACAGACAGCTTGTTCTACCGTACCCAACTACCTACCTCAACGTCATCATTTTCTTATCTGATGCGTTTTCTGCGCTTTCTGACGCAGCCTGCGTTTGTGACAGGACGCGATGCGGATGGCCGTGGAAAGCGGTGCGGCCCTGGAGACGGCATCTTCACCGGCTCGAACAAGATGTCTTCATCTTGTTCTTCGCTCCAGTCGAGCAAGTTTTCCAGTCGGATGATGTCCGATGCATGGAGGAAGGGAGACTGGAAACTGCTTGCTAGCTCCTCGTTCTCCGTGTTGCCTTCCAGGCTGCCGCTTTGCAGTTGCACTTCCCACCAGTGTTCGTCATTCATGCGCTCGACAAGTTGATACGCAAGCGCGATTTCGCTTGCGTTCAATCTGTACTCGTCAAAGTCACTGCCCAGTAACTGCTGAACGTTACATGGTTCGCATTCGTTTTCGCAACGCAAGGTATTCAATATCAACGATTGGCCGTGAGGAACAAGCGCCGCAAGTTGCTGCTGCATTTGAATCACAGCATAGGCAACGCCGATTTTCCTGGTGCGCCGCAGTGTTTCCCGCAGAAGCATATAGATTTTTTCGCCACCCGGAGCAGGCGTCAGAAAATAAGGCGTATCGAAATAGCGAAAGGGAATTCCCTGCGCATCGACGAAGGCAAAAATATCCACGGCATGAGTGGACAGGACTTCGTCGATGCCGTTTTCCTTGTCAGGCAAAATCACGTCGCGTTTTTCCTCGGGGTCGATTGGTGAACTTCAGTGCACGCGACGATGCGACTTTGCAGCAGATGACTCTTCTTCTTGCTCTGCTTCTTCATCCATCATGCCGAGTTCTTCGCGCAATTCCATCCGGCGGTGACGCAGTTCGTCGGCCATGCTTTCGAGATCGAGCCCGGATTTCTTCATCTTGGGGAAAATCTCTTTTTCTTCCTCTTCGATGTGGTGCATGACGTATTCGCCGAGCACGGTGAATTTCGCTTCATAAAGTTCGTCGCCCGGCTGCATGGCGTTCAATTCCGTGATCAACTGTTTGGCGCAGGCATGCTCGACTTCGGCTTCGTCCAACAGATCGGCATCTACCAGCGTTTCGCGCGCTACAGGGTAGAAAATCTCTTCCTCAAGTCGGGTGTGCAGCGTGAGCGCGGTGCAAGCACGTTCGACTAATTTTTGCTTGCTTTCATCGTCATCGCCTTTCTTCATTTTCTCGAACTGCTCGAACATTTTCTTCACATTTTTGTGATCCGCCATCAGCAGGCCGAGCACGTCGTTTTCCGTGGTTTTCGTCCGTGGGCTGCGATGAGCAGCGGGTTTGGCTGGCGATTTGCTTGCCTTGGAAGGAACATTGCGTGGCATGGTCATCTCCTGTCGTGATCGGCAACCGTCCTTTAATTTCAACTAAGACAGGAAGGGCGGTTTGTGTTGCGAGTATCGCAAGCTCCATGCCAAGGAGTTCAATCATGTCCGTTCAAGGAGGGGCATGGTTCGGCAGTTTTGTTTCGGCTGCGTTTTTGCACGCGGGTGTAAAAGCTACAGGAGGAAAAGCAGGGCTTTCTTATGGAATAGACGTAATGCTTACTACTCGATAACCCTTTTTTTAACGAAAAACAGTGCGGCAATCAGCGCATAGGGAACTGTCTTGTTGTTTCTGCCACGCATGGACATGCTGTTTCATTTTGTTTAACGCTTTGGATCAAATTTTTTTGCAAAGGCAGACTATGACTCATTTCCCTCCACCAGGCTTCAATCCATCAAGGGCCAATTTCAATGTGCCGCAACAGAACCAGCAAACCGATGCGCCTGCGCCGGAGGCGCAAACCAGCGTACCGGTGCATCACGGAGCAGGGCCATCCGGGATGCAGCAGGAGGAAAGGCCGCAGAGTCCACCTTCCGCTGCTGTCGCTCATCATGAACGCGAGCGTTTCTTGCAATGGGCGCTTGATGTTGCACGAAATGCAGCGCCGGATAGGCGCTTCACGCTCATTAATAAGCAGAAATTTATGAACGCCCTTGTGCCTTATGAGCAAGGAGAGCAGATGTCTAAGCTTGGGAAGTCGAGCGGCTTTTCGATGGTTAACGAGTTTCTCTATGATAATGGCATGCTAAATCGCCGGGGCGTGGAATTGTATGACAATGTATTAACGTCAGCAGAACAAGCAAGAACAATGGAGGCGCTAGAGAATCGCAAGCGCGTGTTGGCGGAGAGGAAAGCTGCCAAGGAGGAGAAAAAAAAGAAGGGGAAGGCGGTTGTTGCCGGCCCATCTGGTCCAGGCAGCTCATCAGGTATACAGCTTGGGAAACGGCTAGTCCTAGAGTTTCAAACCGCGTCGCGCCAAGTGCGTCAGCGCATGAATGACAATGCGCCTTCTCAAGTCCTCCTGCAGTTTGCTCCTTCGACTGAACAAACGACATCACATTTGCAGTTTATGGGTTTGCCCGTTCGCGTCGATCAGCCCAGCGTCGTACACCCTGACTACTCGCGCTTCCATCAGCAATTGCCTGCCCGTGCGGCTCCGGCGCAAGTCGATCCAGTCGAGCAAGAGTGGAACGGTATCCTGCCAAACATGCCTAGTCTCGCTCCAGATATGCCCGAACTGACCATCGGGGCGAATTTGATACTTGGTAGCGGGGATTTGCCTCCACACATTGCGCATCAAATCGGGCCAAGCTCGGTGTCTCGGCGCACGGATGGTAACGAAGAAGGCAATTGACGTTACCCGGCAATTGGACGCACACGCTTGTGCTTGGGTGAGATCAGAATTTCGTTTGTGTTTTGCCGCAGCAAATCAAGCGCTGCGCCAACTACTTGCGATGGCGGTACTTCAGCCAAGCAGCGATGATGCCCTTCAGGGCAGACACTCTTGTAGCAGAACCGGCATGGCACGTCGTGATACAGGACGCGATTGGCGACTTTCCAGGGCGCGTGTTGCGGATTGGTGAGGGCATAGAGATCGACCACCGGCGTGCCAAGGGCGGCTGCCAGATGCACCGGACCGGTGTTGTTTGAAATCAGGAGCGGGGCCAGGCCGATCAATGCGGCCAGTTCGCTTAATTGCAGTTGGCCGGCAAGCGAGTGCGCGTGCGGCACTTGTTCGGCAATGCGTTCGGCAAGTTCCACTTCATCACTACTGCCGGTCAATAGCACGCGGCATGGCAGGTGTTTAGTCAGTTCGCGTGCGGCAGCGGCCATATATTCCGGGGGATAACGCCGGGAAGCGGCGCTGGCGCCCGGATGCATAACGATCCAGGGCTTTTCCTTGTCGATGCCGATCTCATCGAGCATGCGGGACATACGTTGCGTATCGGCTTCCGGTACGCAAAACACTAAATGCTCGTCCCGGCAGCGCGCACCGACAGTCGCCACCAGATCGAGCTGGCGGCGTACCTCATGCCGCAGCCTGTCATGCGGTTCTGTTTCGGGTACCCAATGCGTCAACAGCGTGTAGGGATTCTCGCGGCAATACGCAAGCCGCAGGGGAATGTCGGCTAGATGGCACAGCATTGCCGTCGGCAGCGGGCTTTGGCTATACACCGTGAAGATGACGGCGGCATCGAAATGTTTGGCGGCAAGTGTTTCAATCATCGCGAGGTCTTCTTCCCGCGAATGCGGTTCACTGTGTTTCAGCCACGGAGCATGATAGACGATGGCATCATCGATGTCGGGAATATGGCGCGCTGCCGCTGCGCCAACGGCAGAGGTCAGCAGGGTAATGCGTGCACCGGGAATGGATTCGCGCAAGGCATGGATGGCTGGCGTGCTCATCAGTACATCGCCGAGATAATCGAGCCGTATGCAAAGGATGTTGCGTGCGGATTGCCATTCCGATGACGTCATGGCGTTGCGTTATCTCTTAGGGTTGCCTTGCCGCGTTTCGACGCTGTCCCATCTTCGGCAGCGATCAATTGCGCAGCAACGTACAAATCGGGCGCAGTGAAATGCGGTGTGCGCAACTCCGAGGTCTTCCACTCGGTTTCGTTGCCATTGTCAATCAGCACGGTACGGCAGCCGGCGCGTCGTCCGGCTTCAACGTCGTGCAGGATGTCGCCGATCATCCAGGAACGCAACAGATCGATGCCGTGTTCGCGCGCGGCCTGCAGCAGCATGCCCGGCATCGGCTTGCGGCAGGTGCAACGGATCGCATAGCGGCTGATTGCGCCATCGGGGCTGTGCGGGCAATAGTAGAAACCGTCGAGTATTACGCCATATTGCGCCAAGTGCTCGGCCAAGCGCAGACGCACCGGATCGAGCGCGGATTCAGTGAACAGGCCCTTGGCAATGCCCGGCTGATTGGTCACGACAAACAATGCATAGCCAAGCTGTTGAAAAATCTGTAGGGCGCTTGCGGCATGCCAACTCAGTTCGATCAGTTCGGGATCGATGTTGTAAGGGATGTTTTCCACGAGGGTGCCATCCTTGTCGAGGAAAATCGCGCGCATGGGCAGGTCCTAGTCGCTCTGGTGTTATCAAGGCCAGGAACTTTCCTGCATCGGCAGCACCATGATTTCTGGAATGACGGTCTGCTCGGGGAGCAGCAACACCGATTTCACCGCCTTGGCTACGTTCACCGGGTCTTGCAAGGTGTTGATGTCGATATCAGGAAAGCGGTCCAGCAGGAAGGGGGTGCGCATGCCGCCGGCGAGCACGGCAGTGACCTTGATCTTGTGCGAACGCAGCTCGGCATGCAGCGCGTGCGACAGGCCGAGCAGCCCCCATTTGCTGGCATGGTAGGCGCAGGCATTGGGCCAGGCGCGTTTGGCTGCGGTCGAGGCGATATTGACGATGTGCCCGCTGCCCATGCTCTTCATATGCTGCACTGCGAATTTCGACATCAGGAAGGGGCCATAAAGATTGGTATGGATCACGCGGTCCCAGTTGCTGTAGTCGAGTTCCTCGATCGAACAGGTGATGTCGATTCCCGCGTTGTTGATCAGGACGTCGAGCTTGCCGAAGTGTTCGATGGTTTCACGTACTGCACGCTCGGCGGCGATCGGATCGCCAACATTGATGCCGGTTGCAAGTACCTTGCCGACCGATGGGGTGAGCAATGACGCCACTGTGTGCGCCTTGTCCAGATTGATGTCGCCGATGACGACATTGGCGCCGCATGAAGAGAGCACATGGCACAGCGCAGCGCCCAACCCGCTGGCGCCGCCGGTAACGAGAATGGTTTTGCCAGCGAGCTGTCTGGCTTCGACCGGATCGATGGTGTGGCTGGATACGCTTGCGTTGCTCACAGTATTCTCCGGTAAGTAAGTGATGTGTTTTTTGCTAGCCTACCCTTGCCTTGAAATGATGGCTTGATGTAAACACGGGCCGGTGTGCATTAGCTGCGCAGACCCATTTTTCCGGATGCGGCCATCGGCGGCAATCCATATGCAATGGCCGGTTCCAGCACGCTCTCATAGATGTCCGCGATATGCTCGGCGACATTGCGCCAGGTGTAATGCTGATAAGCGCGCCGCATGCCGGCCCATCCCATGCGCTGCGCCAATTGCGGATGGCGATGCAACCAGGCCAGACGCTCTGCCAGCGCGTCGGGGTCGTTGGGGGGGACGAGGTAGCCGGTCTCGCCATCGATCACTGTGGTCTTGATGCCGCCCACGGCAGTGCCTACCACCGGCGTGCCACAGGCCATTGCTTCCAATGGCGTGATGCCGAAGGGTTCGTACCATGGCGTGGTGACGAAGACATTGGCGGCGCTGTAGTAATAACGCAATTGTCCGCGTTGGCGCTGGCCGGTGAAATTCACTGCATTTGTTATGCCGAGTTCGTCGGCCAGCTTCATCAGACGTCCGAGTTCTGGCGTGGCCAACGGGTCCGGCACATCGGTGTTGCCGCCTACGATTAACAGGCGCGCGGGAACCTGATATTGGCGCTTAAGAAGGGCAATGGCGCGGATCACATTGTCCACTCCTTTGCGCGGCACCATCCTGCCCAATTGCAGCACGACGAATTCATCGTGTGTCAGTCCGAACTGGGTACGCGCATCGATCGACACCGGCCAGAACTCATCCGGATCGAAGCCGCAGGGCGCGACTTCGATGCGATCGCCTGGCGTGCGGTACAGCATCTCCATGTCACGCTTGTCCTGGGGACATTCGGCGATGATGCGATCGGCCGTTTGCATCAGGCGCTCCTCGATGGCGAAGCGGATATCGGGAAAAGCATCCGCTTCCTTCTGGCTTAGACGCCGCACGCGCCCGAGCGCGTGGAAAGTCATGACGAAGGGGATGCCGAGCGCTTGCTTGACCTGTTGAGCGACCATTCCTGACATGAAGAAATTCGCATGCATTAGCGCATAGGGAATGGTTTGCCGCCGTGCAAAGCGGATGACGAAACGGGTGAACTGACCCATATGCGGCAACATTGCTTCCTTTGGAATGAAACGGGCAGGGCCGGCAGGCACATGCACGACTCTGACATTGGGCAGCCATTCCACGACCTGTTCCTGCTTCTCCGAGTCGCGCCGGGTAAAGACATCGACCAGATAACCAAGCCGCGCGAGATGTTTTGCAAGCTGCGCTACATAAACATTCTGTCCGCCACTGTCAGTGCTGCCAACGAGCGCAAGAGGCGATGCATGTTCGCTGATGAGAGCAATTTTTCGCATGATGGTCCATGTTGTTGGAATAGGCTCTAAACCACTTGCCTGCTTATTAAGCAAACCATGTACCTGCATGCTTGCATCCGGTTCATGACACTCTCTGCATCATATGTACGAGAAGGAAGGCCCGTTCTGTCTGCGTTGGCGCGCCTTGCTGTAACAATTTTGCGTAAGACTTAGTAATAAATACCGTTACATGTAAAAAAGCAGTTTCGGCAGAAAGGCCTTGCAAAGCTTACGCGCTGTCGTATCCGTGCTCTCATATGGCAGAAAGCAGCGTAATGCAAGGAAGGATGAGATGTGGCTGGCATGCTAACTGCAAGGGTTGGAACGTGGAGCGGCGGCCATCGTGCGGCGCCGCAAAAGTTTGAGTCACGTGAGCCAAGCAAGGAGGTAATGATGTGGATTAATACTTTAAAACTGAGTCTTGTCGGCGCATGCATCCTGGCTTTGGCCGCTTGCGAATCGACACAAACCGCTTCGACGGCCGATACCATTCCGGTCACTACGACCTCGACCGCCTCGACCACCAGTAGCGCATCGGGTTATGGCGTTGTGCAGTCCATCGATGTCGTGCCGCGCGAGCGGTCTGGAATAGGGTTGGGTACCGTTGCAGGCGCTGTGGTCGGCGGCGTGCTCGGCAATCAGGTCGGCAGCGGCGGCGGACGCACGGCGGCAACAGTGGCCGGTGCGGCTGGTGGCGCGATGGTCGGACATCAAATGGAAAAAAATTCTCAGGCTGCGGATCAGGTGTATCGCGTCATAGTGCGCATGGAAAATGGCGCTATGCAAACCATGATCATGGATACGCCACCGGATTTGCAGACGGGTGAGCGAGTGCGCGTTGCCAACGGGTCAATCGTGGAGCGCATGCGCTGATCTGAACCATTTTTCCGAAAGAGGAGTCGCCAAATGGCAGTCAACGAAACCTATGCGGAACGGCGCGATCCGATACCGCCTATCGACGCAGGTGTTTATCGCCGCCCCTTGTTTCCCGCAATTCGATGGGGCGCGGTGCTGGCTGGTGTTTTCGTCGGCGTTTCCGTGCAGCTGGTGATGACCTTGCTTGGTATTGCCACCGGGCTGGCATCCGCCAATCTGGCCGCAGGCGAAGCAATGGGTATCGGGCCACTGTTGTGGGCAGGTTTGTCCATGCTGGTTGCCGCTTTCGTTGGCGGCTATGTGGCGGCTCGCATGTCCGGCTTGAAACGCAAGGCTGATGGTGTGCTGCATGGTGCGGTTTCCTGGGCGGTGACAACCATTCTGTTCGCTGTGCTGGCGACCACTATCGGCGGCACGCTTGTCAGCGGCGTGTTCAACAACATGACTCAGCTTGCGCGCTCGGTTGCCGGCACTGGAGGCGAGGCACCGCTGGCGGCGCTGATGCGTTCGCAGGGCGGCGGCGGGATGGATGCGGATTCTCTGCGTCAGCTTCAGGAGTATCTCGCCAACGGCCGGCGCGATGAAGCTGTTGTCCTGGTAGCGAGTGTGCTGAATATTGAAGAAGCAAGGGCATCGGCCTTGGTCGATCAAGCCATGATCCTGTCAGGACAGCCCGGCGCTGCATCGCCGCAAGGACGTGCGGCGGCAGAGAACGCGATGCGCACAGCAGGAAGGACGGCTTGGGTCATCTTTGGTACGGTGGCATTGGCTCTGTTGATTGGCATTGGCGGCGGAATGCTTGGTGTTGCAGGATCCAGGCGGGTGAACTGGGGCGCGCCCGGCGCTGCAGCGGCAAGTTAGCTGCAAAAGGAGAATATGCATGCAATACAGACCGGCGCGTTTTGCCAAGGTATGCGAACGCGATGGTGCAGAGGTGGCAGGCTTGTTGCTGGATTGCCTTGTTGTGACTGCTGCAGGAGAACAGATAGGGCGGGTGGATCAACTGATAGTGGATGTAATCACACGTCAACCGCGATATGCCATTGTCAAACGACGCAACTGCGCAACGGTGGCCATACCTTGGCACGCTTTGTATCTCGACGTGCTCAATGGCAGGTTGGTGTTTTACACTTGGCCCCAGGAAAGTCAGGAGGTAAGGATGTTTAACAAAGGGTTTTGATGGATGAAGGCAAGACCTGAAATTGAAATTTTTTCGGTCATCTCCGTTTGGGAGAGAATTAAGGAATTACCTTCATTATCTTGATCACTCCTGGATCAGTGTCCGGATTTTTTGCTATGGATAGTCGATCCGCCGGAGGGGGTGTCCGGGATTTTGTGTAAACGGAGTTTCGTTTACCTCTGCGCCATCCGGTCTTCAAACTGGATGGTGAA
>Ga0070659_100002149_pt1 | contig 14045 bp, 9 predicted proteins | sample KBSC23metaG_FD_64666 | JGI IMG/M metagenome (GOLD analysis project Ga0070659, IMG submission 64666) | Corn rhizosphere microbial communities from Kellogg Biological Station, Michigan, USA - KBS C2-3 metaG | ecosystem: Host-associated > Plants > Roots > Rhizosphere > Soil ...
CGGTGCTCCTGCACCATCCGCACGGCCCGCTCACGCACCTCGGGGGAAAACTTGGTTTGCTTCTTCATGGCTCTATTCTCTCAGATGTTGGAGCCTCCACAATTCCCGGGGCGGTTCAGGGCATGCTGGAACTGCGTAGAGTTCGCCAGCTTTCTACCTTCCGATCATCACTGTATGGCTATTGGCTGTTTCTAATTGGCTTGCTGCTTACTGCATTTGGTTCCAGTTTTTATCACCTCGCACCGAATAACGCGCGTCTCATCTGGGACCGTTTGCCGATTGATTGTCTTGGCTTGTGCGGGTCTTTTAGCGGCGGTGCGGGTAGATACTGTACTCCATGCAAAAGCTAAGGTCGGCGTTTCTTTATTGCTCATCTTTGCAAGTTGTTAGCGTCGTATAGTGGCACTTGATTGATACCTCCCTTGTATAATCGGCCGGCACATTTTTACTTTCGAATTTGCTTGGAGTAGCTCGTCCATGTGACACTGAGCGGTGACGTGTGCGTCAGGGAGCAAACATGAAATTTATTCACGCTGCAGATATTCATTTGGACAGTCCTCTGACGGGTTTGAGTGCTTACCAGGATGCGCCTGCGGCAATGCTTCGTAGCGCCACGCGTGATGCTTTCACAAACCTGGTGTCCGAGGCGATCGATCAGCAAGTCGATTTTATGGTCATCGCTGGCGACTTATACGACGGGACATGGAAGGATCACAATACCGGCATTTTTTTCTGCCGTGAGATGGGACGTCTGAAGAAGGCCGGTATTCCGGCTTATGTCCTCTTTGGTAACCATGATGCCGAAAGTGAAATGACCAAGAGGCTGCAGTTGCCCGATAACGTCTTTACTTTCGAATCAAGAAAAACGTCAACGTTCAAACTTGATCATCTTAAGGTTGCGCTCCATGGTCGCAGTTTTAAAGAAGCTGCAACTACTGACAATTTGGTGACAGGGTATCCTTCTCCATTGCCGGGAATGCTCAATATCGGTGTTTTGCACACTGCATTGGAGGGCAATACAGTTCACGCGAATTATGCACCATGTAGTCTTGATGAACTTTGTGCGAAGGGATATCAGTACTGGGCGCTTGGTCATGTGCACGACTACCAAATATGGAACGGAGCGTCGACCATCGTTTTTCCCGGTAATCTGCAGGGGCGTCATATTCGTGAGACAGGACCGCGCGGGGCAGTCGTCGTTACTGCAGACGATGAGGGTATTCATGAGGTTGAACGTTTGTTTGTCGATGTGCTGCGCTGGCACAGTCTTGAGATTAATGCTGGTGAGTGTGGCACGTTGACGGACGTGCTACATGTCATTGGCAAGGAGCTCGAACATGTCGTACAGGATGCGCCGGCACGTATTCCTTCGGCCGTGCGGATAAACCTGGTCGGAAAATCCCCTGCGCACGGTGACCTGTTCGGGCTTGAAGCACAGTTGCGTGCTGAAGTTCTCGGACTTGCTGCAGCAATCGGTCCGGATAGGCTATGGATTGAGAAAGTCAAGATCAGCACAACAGCAATGGATGACGGCGAAGCAGTTCGAGCTCGGGGCAATGCGCTTGCAGACCTGCAAGGGCTACTGGAAGTTGCGGAAACAGATCCTGAATTCTTGAAGGGGCTGCAGCAAGATCTTCTTGAATTGGTTGCCAAGGCGCCGATGGAACTGCAGTCGCTGGTTCCATACTTCAAAGACATTCGATCCGGAGATCTGACCACGCTTGTGCATGAAGTGCGCCACGGCCTCGTGTCGCAGCTTGCGAAAATGGAGTGAACGAGCGATGCGTCTGAACCGGTTGGATCTGATCAAATACGGCAAATTCGATGGTCGGTCGATCGACTTCCCGGCTGCCAAACAAGATTTCCATCTGATTGTCGGCCCAAATGAGGCTGGTAAGTCTACGCTGCGTGCCGCGATTCTGGATTTGTTCTTTGGTATACATCCCCGCTCTCCTTTCGGGTTTCGGCATTCGCTCAACGAGTTGCGATTGGGCGCGTCGATTAGCAACGCCACGAGCTTTCTTGAATTTCATCGCGCGAAAGCACAGAAGCAGACATTACGCACATCTAGTGATGCGGTTCTACCGGATAACGCGTTGATTCCTTTCCTCGGCACTGCAGATCGCCATTTTTTCGATCAGATGTTCGGCCTTGACCATGTGCGGCTGGTTCAAGGGGGCAATAGCATTCTGAATGCCGAGAACGATGTGGGGCAGGTGCTTTTTCAATCGGCTGCAGGCGTGGCCAGCCTTGGCAAAATCCGGGATGCACTGATGGATGAAGCTGACAAGCTATGGGCGCCGAGGAAGGCGGCAAATCGCGCGTACTACATGGCTGCAGAGTTGTTGGATAAGGCGACATCCGGGCTAAAGGAGGCGACTGTCCGCACCAAGGTGTGGACTGAAGCTAATAGCAAACTCGAATCGATCAGCGACTCCCTTGACGACGCGCGCACCTTGCTTGCTCGGCTCGCCGAAAAACGGAACAGGTTTGAGCGTGTGCGGCGTACGGCCCCCTATTTGCAGGCTCTGCGCGAGTATGAGCAGCAGTTGGTAAAGCTTGGCGAGGTGGTTGAACTACCGCCTGATGCTGCTGCCATTGTAGCGGCAGCGGAGCGGGAAATTACCACTGCTGAGAAGCTGTTCGAGTTGCATCAGCAGGATGCGGAAAGAGCGTCTCAGGAACTCACGCAAATCGAGGTGGACGAGGCAGTGCTTACGCTCGCACCAGAGGTCACAACGCTGGGTGAGCACCGCCTGCAGTACGCGGCATATGAACATGATATTCGTGCACGAGAAAAAGAAATCGAGGTGTTGCGGCATGATATTAGTGATTTGTGTGCCCAGCTTGAGTGGCCATATGTGTCAGATAAGGTGCTGGCGGCACGTCTTCCGACGCATCTTGTAAGGAAGGAGCTGGGTCGGCTTGCGCTGGAGCACAGCGGTTTGGACAAGGCGCTACGCGCAGCGGAGCAGGCTGAACGCTCAAAGAAAGTAGAGATCACTGAGTTGGAGACACAATTGGCGCAGTTACAGATTGGTGAAATAAGGTCGGCACTGCGCGCTGCACTGGCAAAAGCGCGAGCCGTAGGTGATCCTGATACCGCACGACAGAAGCAGCTAACGGCGCTGGACAAGGCGCGTGCCATGCTTGAGGTTGCATTGCAGTCCTTGGGGCCATGGTGTCGGCCAACTACCGAACTATCGGCAATGCAAACGCCGTCAGAAACTGAGCTTTTAGGACGGATCGAGGAGCGACGTGCCTTGATGATGGACCAAAAGACGGTAGCAAAACAGCTTGATGTGCAGCGTCTGGACGTCGCGCGTATTGAACTGCAAATATCTCAGTTCAAAGAAAGCCGTAATCCCACCACCTATGAAGCAGTCGCACAAGCGCGGCGTGAACGTGACGCTTCCTGGTGTGCGATCAAAGCTGGTGAGATCGCATTGCAAGTTGCTGTGCCGCAATTCGAGGCAATATTGCGGCATGCTGACGATATGGCGGACACCTTGCTTGATGATGTCGGAGATGCGACCGAACTACAAAGCCTGCAGCAGCAATTAGAGCGAGATCGGTTCTTGCTGAGCAAATATCAGGAGCAGTTGGCAAAGGCGGATGACGAGATTCGGCAGTTTGAGAACAGATGGGCACAGCAAGCGCTCGTGCTTGGCCTGACTGATATGACATTGGAAAATTGCGGCGAATGGCTGACCAAGCGTGAACGAGCGCTCGCAGCCTCCGCAGCCTATGTAGAAGAGGAGCGCAATTTCAATCAAGTATCCCGAGCGCTCGCGGAAGCCGGGAAGGACCTGCTGGCTGCATTGCGCGAAGAAAACCAGCAAGTTGCAGATGGCGATAGCTTGACGACGCTTTGCGTGCAGGCGGAGAGTTATATCCGTTCCAACGATACGGCGAAGGTGCAACGCGATACGCTGTCAGTGCAATTGAAAGCAGCACAGACATTGGCGGAAACCTTGAAGCAGGCAACCGACGAGGCGAAAGCCGATTTTGAACGCTGGAATGCGACCTGGGAATCCATTTTGTTGAAAGCCGGTTTGCCAAGCGGTAGCGCCATTGATATAGCGGAGGCTGCACTGGAGTTGGTTGTGCAGATAGAGGAGAAGCTGAACAAGGTTCGGCAGATCCAGCGCGAACGAATCGACGCTATGCGGGAAGATTTGGAGAGATTTACTGCAGAAGCCGATCGCTTGGCACAGATGATTGCGCCTCAGTTGGCAGGGCAGCCGCCTGCAGCGATTGCTATGAATTTGTCGCAGCGATTGTCTAATGCACGTGTCATGCAAACGGAATCGTTGCGCTTGCAGGAGGCGGTACGCGCTGCCAACGAACAGGTGAAATCCTCGCAGGCCGCCAAAGAGAGAGCAACGGCCTCGATTATGCCATTGATGAAGAAGGCGAATATCACCACGTTTGAAATGTTGAACAATGCTATTGCCCGATCCGATGCATGGCGTACATTTGTTGCGGATGCCTCCAAAGCAAAATCGAATTTGCTGGATCAGGGAGATGGATTAAGTCGAGCGCAAATCGAGGCGGAGGTGGATGCTATCGACCTCTCGGTACTTGCGTCTGAATTGGATCAGATTAATGCGGCATATGCAGAAGCGGTTAACCGTCAGGCTGCCTTGACTGGCGAGCTGCAAGAGGCGCAGAGCGTATTGGCTGCAATTGGAGGCGCGGATACTGCCGCCCGGGCCGAAGCTCAACGGCAGGAAGCGCTTGCACAGATGTCGGATGCGGCCGAGCGTTATGTGAGGGTGTTTACGGCGGGACGATTGCTGCGCTGGTCTATCGATCGTTATCGGGAAGCTAAGCAGGGGCCTATGCTATCGCGTGCTGGTGCGATTTTTGCGCTCCTGACACAAGGCTCTTTTTCAAAGCTTGTAGTTGATTTCGAGGCGCAGCCGATGGCACTGGAGGGGCTGCGTGCCGACGGTAAATTGGTCGGCGTTTCCGGTATGAGCGACGGTACTCGGGATCAGCTCTATCTGGCTTTGCGTTTGGCTGCACTTGAGCTGCATCTGGAGCAGGCGACACCGTTGCCTTTTATCGCTGACGATTTGTTCATCAATTATGATGATGGGCGTTCACAAGCAGGCTTTGAAGCATTGGCGGCTTTATCGGAAAAAACGCAAGTCATCTTCCTGAGTCATCACGACCATTTGATTCCCAGCGCTTTGGAAATTTTTGGCGAGAGGGTAAATGTCGTGCGGTTGTAGATAACGTTACACGCGCCTGGGTTATCCGAACCTTCTTATTGCATCAAGCGCAAGGCCCGCGCCAATACTGCCAAATGGATCGCCTTCTACACAGCGTGCAGCGGGGAGCATGGAAGAAATCTCTTTTCGCAGCAAAGGCACGCCACTGGAACCGCCAGTAAGAAAAATCGTGTCTACTTCATCAAAGCGGATGCCACTGCCGCGTAACAAGTTGATGATCGTATTCCTGATATTGTCAATGAGATGCTCAATAGCGGCATTCAATGTTGTCCGCTGCAAAGTGTGCGTCAAGTCTGGTGCAATGCGGTCGAGTAGCAGTTGTGTTGTGCCCATGTCAGACAAGGCAATTTTTCCTTCTTCGACTTTTTGTGCAAGCCAATGTCCGTCACGCTGTTCGATCAGCTTCAGCAGGCGGGTGAGTTTGTCGCGCTCCTGTGCGTCACGAATCACATCTTGCAATTCGCGTTGGACCTTTTGCGTATAGGCGAAGTTGATTGTGTGCCAGGTGGCGAGATTAAAAAAATAACTCGAAGGTACTTCGTTATTGTTATTCAAACGTGTTCCAAGCCCAAGTAGCGGCATGACACAGGCCAGGCTCAGATACTTGTCAAAGTCAGTACCACCGATATGCACGCCTCCCGTAGCAAGAATGTCATTGCGCCGATCAAGTCTATTGATGCCTGCTGGCGACAATCGCACGAGCGTAAAGTCAGAAGTGCCGCCGCCGATATCGATAACCAGTACCAGTTCTTCACGTTTGATACCGGACTCATAGGCAAATGCAGCCGCAATTGGTTCGTACTGAAATTCGACATGAGCAAATCCCGCTGCATGGGCAAGTTCGAGCAAGGTGCTTTCAGCAAGCCGGTCGGCAGCCGGGTCGTCGTCAACAAAATACACTGGACGGCCGAATACAGCTTGTGTGAATTGCGTCTCAGCCGCCTGTTCCGCTCGTTGTTTCAACTCTCGCATGAATTGCACCAGCAGCTCGCGAAACGCCACGACGCGACCCTGCACTTCGGTTTGACTATCCATCAAGTTGGTGCCGAGCAAACTTTTCATGGAACGCATCAGCCGCCCCTCGTAGCCGGCAAGATAATCGGCGAGAGCGGCGCGTCCAAACGTTGTTGTATTGTCTTCGGCATTAAAGAAGACGACGGAGGGCAATGTGGGCTTCCCATCTTCAAGCGAGAGAAGCAAGGGGCTGTCAGGACGGTAATAACCGACAGTAGAGTTCGACGTGCCGAAGTCGACGCCGCATGTGTGAGACATGGTTCTGCTTTCCTAACAAAGTGCACTGAAAACCATAGCTGTCGTCAGCGAGTGCACTATGTAAGTCGGCCGACGAAATTCGGTGGACTCGTATTTTAAGTGATTGGAGCGAGGAAGTGCCGAAAAGCGCGAAAGCATCTTTCGTCGAATGCACGTGAATCTGCAGGGAGTGTTCTGGTATGGTTAGCCGATGAAGCAGGGCTCAGGTCTGACGGCATCATGCGATGCCGTCATCCTGAAAATTCTCTGGTTAATCCCGGATTTCCAAGGCGCGATTGAGACTTAGTGCAGCCAGTGAACCTGCAGCGCCTGACAGCAGATAGAGGCTGACATAGACCAGACCGAAATGCGCGGAGAGGCCGAGTGCTACCAAGGGCGCAAAGCCTGCGCCAACCAGCCATGCCAGATCGGAGGTCAAGGCAGCGCCGGTGTAGCGATACTTTGTGGCGAAATTGGCAGTGACGGCTCCTGATGCCTGGCCGTATGACAACCCTAGCAAGCCAAAGCCGAGCAAGATGAAGATGGTTTGCCCAATGTCGCCGCCATTCATCAAGGTTGGGACAAAGCCGCTGAACACTGCGATAAGGCAGGCCAGAAGACCTAATGTTGTGCGTCGGCCGAGACGATCGGCAATCAGTCCGGAGGCGACAACACCGAACGCCGCAAGTATCGCACCGATGATCTGAATCTCCATGAACTCGCTGATTGAGCGAGCCGAATACAAGGTGATCCAGGATAGCGGGAACACGGTGACGAGGTGGAACAGTGCGTAGCTTGCTAACGCCGCCAGTGCACCAATGATGATGTTGCGCCCTTGCGAGCCGGTCATTTCGATAACACTGACCGGTTCCAGCTCGCGCTCTTCGAGCAAGCGGGAATATTCATTGGTGGATACCAGCTGCAAGCGCGCGAACAGTGCAACCACGTTGATGGCAAAGGCTACGTAAAACGGGTAGCGCCAGCCCCACGTCAGAAAATCTTCAGTTGAAAGGCTTGATAGCAGGTAAGAGAACATTCCGGTGGCCACGATAAAGCCCGTTGGCGCTCCCAGTTGACCAAGCATCGCATACCAGCCGCGTTTATTCGGTGGCGCGTTGAGCGCCAGGAGCGAGGGCAGGCCGTCCCACGAACCGCCAAGCGCTACGCCTTGGCCGATACGCAAGAGCGACAGCAAAATGATCGATGCAAAACCCAAGTGTGAGTAGGTTGGCAGGAAGGCAATGCCGGCGGTGGAAAATCCGAGCATGAGCAGTGCGAGCGTCAGCTTGGCTTCACGACCGAATCGTCGCTGAATTGCCATGAAGGCAACTGTGCCGAAGGGGCGTGCGATAAAAGCAAAGGCAAATATCAGGAACGAATAAAGCGTCCCTTCCAGGCGCGCTTCGAATGGGAAGAAAACCGACGGGAACACCAGTATCGAGGCGATCGCGTAGACAAAGAAATCAAAATACTCTGAGGCGCGGCCAACGATTACGCCGATGGCGATTTCTCCGGGTGCAATCTTTGAGCGATCGTCTTTACTGGCGAGGGGGGCCGGATGTGGCGGCAGATTGGCGGGAAGCTCTCCGCCGTAGACATGCGTGCTAGACATAATCACTCCTCAAATTGGATAGCGGTAAGTCTTTTTAGGCTTTGTCCACAAGGGTAGGACAAAATGTCCACTCGACAATGCTCACCTGCATAAGTAGAGTAGCACAATTTTTGATCCACACTTTACTTCCCTTCATGTTTCTGCTACCTACACGTCGCCAACTGCTTCTTGCGCCGCTGATGTTGTTGGCTGGCTGCAATGCTGTCGTGATGAATCCATCCGGCGATATTGCTGCCCAGCAGGCTCATCTTATTCTTGTCTCCACGTTGTTGATGCTGCTGATTATCGTTCCGGTAATCGCCTTGACATTGTTGTTTGCATGGCGTTATCGGAAAAGTAATACGGCAGCAAAGTACGACCCAGACTGGGACCATTCGACCAAGCTTGAATTGGTGATCTGGGGCGCTCCGCTCTTGATCATCATTGCACTGGGCTTGCTGACATGGATCAGCACCCACCTGCTGGATCCGTACCGTCCGCTGAAACGCCTTGATGCACAACGACCTGTTCCTGTCGGAACCAAGCCGCTGGTTGTTCAGGCGGTCGCGCTTGATTGGAAATGGTTGTTCATTTATCCAGAGCAGGGCATTGCGACGGTCAACGAGCTGGTCACGCCGGTAGACGTGCCCATCCGCTTCAAGATCACCGCATCGAATGTGATGAACTCCTTTTACATCCCAGCGCTGGCAGGACAGATCTATGCCATGCCGGGCATGGATACCACGCTCAATGCTGTCATCAACAAGCCTGGTCAGTACGAAGGGTTCTCGGCAAATTACAGTGGGGCAGGTTTTTCGCACATGCGCTTCAAGTATCACGGCGTGAGCGCTGCGGATTTTGACAGTTGGGTGCAAAAGACCAAGGCGGCAGGCGGAGCACTGAACCAGACTGAGTATCTGGCGCTTGAGAAGCCCAGCGAGCGCGAGCCGGTGCGCTATTACGGTGCTGTCACTCCTGATCTGTACCACGCGATTGTCAATCGATGCGTAGCACCCGGTTCGGTATGCATGGACAAGATGATGGTTGACGATGCCAATCGCGTCAAAGCCGACATCGCACACAAAGGTTTGCAAAAAGACGAAGCATTGTGCCGTGTTGCACAAAGCGGCACCGAGGTATCTGCCTCGCTCTCTCATTTCTCTCAAGAGTAACCATGTTAGACCACACTGATCTGACGAAGCTCATCTTCGGCCGGCTGGGCTGGGATGCGATTCCAATTCACGAACCCATTTTGATCGGCACCTTTATCATGGTTGCCCTCGGCGGTGCGGCGCTTCTTGGCGCATTAACGTACTTCCGCCTGTGGGGACCGCTGTGGCGCGATTGGGTTACCAGTATCGATCACAAGAAGATCGGGATCATGTACATGGTCCTGGGCCTGGTGATGCTGCTGCGCGGTTTTGCCGACGCTCTCATGATGCGTGCTCAGCAAGCCATTTCCTTCGGCGATTCGGCGGGCTTTTTGCCGCCTCATCACTACGATCAGGTTTTCACGGCACATGGCGTGATCATGATCTTCTTCGTCGCCATGCCGCTCATTACCGGCCTGATGAACTATGTTGTGCCGCTCCAGATCGGCGCGCGCGACGTGGCATTCCCGTTCCTTAACAACTTCAGCTTCTGGATGACCACCTTCGGCGCCGTGCTGGTGATGGCATCCCTGTTCGTGGGTGAATTCGCACGCACCGGCTGGCTTGCCTACCCGCCGTTGTCCGGCATCCTTGGAAGTCCGGATGTGGGTGTCGATTACTACATCTGGTCCTTGCAGATTGCCGGGGTGGGAACCTTGTTGTCCGGTGTTAATTTACTCGCGACAATCGTGAAAATGCGCGCCCCTGGCATGACCATGATGAAGATGCCGGTATTCACCTGGACTGCGCTGTGCACCAACGTGCTGATCGTCGCTACCTTCCCGGTGCTGACCGCCGTGCTTGCCATGCTGTCGCTGGATCGCATGTTTGGCATGAACTTCTTCACCAATGATCTGGGCGGCAACTCCATGTTGTACGTCAACCTGATCTGGATCTGGGGTCACCCTGAGGTGTACATCCTGGTTCTGCCCGTGTTCGGCATTTTTTCGGAAGTGGTTTCCACTTTCTCCGGCAAACGCCTGTTCGGCTACACCTCGATGGTGTATGCGACTGTGGTGATCACGATCCTGTCTTACCTGGTCTGGTTGCACCACTTCTTCACGATGGGTTCCGGTGCCAGTGTCAACTCGTTCTTTGGCATTACGACGATGATCATCTCGATCCCAACCGGGGCGAAGATTTTCAACTGGCTCTTTACAATGTATCGCGGCCGTATTCGTTTCGATGTGCCCATGTATTGGACCATCGGTTTCATGATCACCTTTGTTATCGGTGGTATGACGGGCGTGCTGCTGGCGGTGCCGCCGGCCGACTTCGTGCTGCACAACAGCCTGTTCCTGATCGCTCACTTCCATAACGTCATCATCGGCGGCGTGGTGTTTGGTTTGTTTGCTGGGATCAACTACTGGTTCCCGAAAGCCTTCGGCTACAAGCTTGATGCATTCTGGGGCAAGTGCTCGTTCTGGTTCTGGTTCATCGGTTTTTACCTTGCGTTCATGCCGCTGTACGTGCTCGGGTTGATGGGTGTCACGCGCCGCATGAGCCATTTCGACGATCCGTCGTTGCAGATCTGGTTCCAGGTTGCCGCATTTGGTGCCGTGTTGATCGCACTCGGCATTGGGTCGATGCTCATGCAGTTCTACGTCAGCTTCAAGCGTCGCAATGAGCTGCGCGATGTGACCGGCGATCCATGGAATGGCCGTACGCTCGAATGGTCGACTTCTTCGCCGCCGGCTGATTACAACTTTGCGTTCACACCAAGGGTTTACGACAAGGATGCGTGGTTTGATATGAAGAAGCAGGGCTACGCTCGCCCGCAGCAAGGCTTTATCGAGATCCACATGCCGAAGAACACGGCTGCCGGTTTTGTCATTGCGGCATTGAGCGGACTTATCGGTTTCGCCCTGATTTGGCAAATGTGGCTGGTGGCCGGTCTTGGCTTCGTTGTGATGATGGCAGCCATCATCATCCACACCTTTAATTACAAACGCGATTACTACATCCCGGCGAACGAGGTTGTTCGCACTGAAGATACTCGCACTCGCTTGTTGGAAAGCCATGTCTGAAATTAATGTAACTTCTTCCGCGGCCGCTGGCGCCGACGTGAGTTCGCGCTTTTATGTGCGCGAGCATCATCCTGAAAACAGCACATTGCTTGGTTTCTGGCTCTACTTGATGAGCGACTGCCTGGTGTTTGCGTGTTTGTTCGTCGCGTATGCAGTGTTGGGACGCGCCTATGCGGGCGGCCCGACAGGCGCAGAATTGTTCGATTTGCCGCTGGTGGCAACCAACACGGCATTGCTGCTGTTGTCATCGATCACTTACGGCTTCGCCATGCTGGAATCGCAGCGCAAGCGCTTGGGCAGCACCTTGCTGTGGCTGGGTGTGACAGGTTTGCTCGGCGCGGGCTTCATTGCGTTGGAACTGCACGAGTTCACCCATTTGATTCATGAAGGCGCAGGCCCGCAGCGCAGTGCTTTCCTGACGTCGTTCTTCGCCCTGGTGGGAACGCACGGCCTGCACGTGAGCTTCGGCATTATCTGGCTCGTGACGCTGATGTTCCAGCTCAACCGTCACGGACTTATTCCTGAGAACCGCCGCCGCTTGATGTGCTTGTCCATGTTCTGGCACTTCCTGGACGTGGTCTGGATCGGTGTCTTCACCTTTGTTTACTTGATGGGAGTCTTGCCATGAGCGAGCATCACACGAATCACGACCATCATGGTCACGATGATCATGCCGACCACGGCAGCCTGAAGAGCTATACCATCGGTTTCCTGCTGTCTGTCATCCTGACTGCAATTCCGTTTTGGCTGGTGATGGGCAAAGTGTTCGACAAGTCCGGCACCACTGCTGCAGTCATCCTCGGCTTTGCTGCAGTGCAGATTGTCGTTCACATGGTCTATTTCCTGCACATGAACTCGAAATCCGAGGGCGGCTGGACTATGCTTGCATTGATCTTCACGGTTATGTTGGTGGTGATCATGCTGGCCGGATCAATGTGGGTGATGTATCACTTGAATCACAACATGATGCCGGGCATGACGCATGATTCAACGCATCAAATGCACGAAATGCCATGACAAATTGGCCAGAGCAGGGCAGCGGCTCGCGAAGCGAATCGTCTTTGCAGGAAGTTGAGCTGCGCCCACGCTCTCTCGCAACGCTGGTTACCCTGGTTGTATGTGCGGCGCTGGCGTTTGCGGGTTTTGTGGCGCTGGGGACCTGGCAGCTTCAGCGCCTGCAATGGAAACGTGCACTCATTGCACGCGTGGAGCAGCGTGTACATGCTGTTCCTCTTCCTGCCCCGGGGCCCGAGCGTTGGCCGCAAGTCAGCGCCGAAGCCGACGAGTACCGCCATGTACGCTTGACGGGGACCTTCCTTTATGAATTTACCACCAAAGTTCAGGCATCGACCGGACTCGGTAGCGGCTATTGGTTGCTGACGCCACTACGTAGCGCGGAAGGCTACGTGGTGTTGGTTAATCGTGGCTTCATTCCCGCTTCTGCGGTTGATCGGATCGACGATGAATTCCATGATGAAATGCATGATGCACGTCATCAGAAAAATCGTGCGGGCCGTGACGAAGTTGTCGTTACCGGGTTGTTGCGCATAAGCGAACCTGGCGGCGGCTTTTTGCGCCACAACGACCCTGCCGGCAATCGGTGGTACTCTCGGGACATTCAGGCGATTGCCGCCGCTCGCGGTCTCGCTCAAGTTGCGCCATACTTTGTGGATGCAGACGCGGCGGAAGATCCAGCGGATAAGCAGACAGGCAGCGGCAATCTTGATCATCCGGTCGGCGGTTTGACGGTGATCTCCTTTCGTAACGACCACCTGGTCTATGCAATCACTTGGTATGCTCTGGCCTTGATGGTGCTCGGCGCTGGCTTGTGGCTCATGCGCGAAGAGCGAAGGCTGCGCCGCACCGATTGTGTTGATCGAGAAACCGGAAATGGCGGGGAAAACTGAAACAGTTGCGAATCGAGAAGGTGTGAAGGAGCAATCTGCTGAGGTTGTCCGCGTTGAAGAAGCGGCAGGTCACAGAAACATGCTGCAGTTGATTCAACTGCGCTGGATCGCCGTGCTTGGCCAGATCACGACGATCCTGGTTGTAAGCAGCGCTCTTGGAATTTATCTTCCGCTGCCGCAAATGATCGCCGTGCTGGCATGCCTGGTCGCATTCAACATTGCCAGTCACCTGCGTTGGCATGAACATCAAATAGCCACAAACAGGGAATTGTTCCTGGCGCTATTGGTCGATGTGGCCAGTTTTACGGCACAGTTGTATTTCAGCGGAGGAACGTCGAATCCGTTCGCTTTTCTCTATCTGCTGCAGGTCATATTGAGTGCGGTGCTGCTTGAGGTCTGGTCAACCTGGATTATCGTTGTCATCACCTGCGTCTGTTTGGCCGGCTTGTCGCGGTTTTCAGTGCCTCTCGCTTTGCCGTTCGATTCCAGGCATAGTCTGCCCACCTTATATGTCAAAGGCATCCTGATTTGCTTTGTACTCAATGCTGCATTGCTGGGAGTCTTTATCACGCGAATCATGCGCAATCTCCGAGCGGGTGCCGAAAAACTGGCCGATTTGCGCCAGCGGGCGGCCGAGGAGGAGCACATTGTGCGCATGGGCCTGCTGGCTTCGGGCGCCGCGCATGAATTGGGTACTCCCTTGGCGACGTTGTCAGTAATTCTGGGGGATTGGCGGCGCATGCCGGAATTCAAAAAGAACAAGGAGCTGCTGGAGGAGATTGCCGAAATGCAGACGCAATTACAACGTTGCAAATCCATTGTCAGCGGCATCTTGCTTTCGGCAGGCGAGGCGCGCGGCGAAGAGTCGGCGAAGACGA
>Ga0070659_100002151_pt1 | contig 14041 bp, 10 predicted proteins | sample KBSC23metaG_FD_64666 | JGI IMG/M metagenome (GOLD analysis project Ga0070659, IMG submission 64666) | Corn rhizosphere microbial communities from Kellogg Biological Station, Michigan, USA - KBS C2-3 metaG | ecosystem: Host-associated > Plants > Roots > Rhizosphere > Soil ...
GCGATCTTCTTGCCGTCTTCCTCATACACGCGGTCGAGCCAGTAGTTGGGCGTATGAATTACGCCCTGCGCATACAGGCGGCGATAGAAAATCGGGAACGTCGTGCCGCCGCAGTCGTCGGCAACCTTCACGTCGGGCGTGACGATCTCGACCTTGGAACCTCGGCTGGCGATGAAATCGGCCACGCCTGCGCCTGCATGCGTGCTGACGCCGTCGTAGACCAGCACGTTCTGCTTCGGCTCGACCTTGCCAGAGAGGATGTCCCACGAGCTGACCGCAAGGCCATCGGCCGCGCCCCACCCTGGCACTTGGTCTGAAAACGCACGACCGCCAGTAGCCAGCACGATGATGTCCGGCTTTTCGGCCATGATCGCCTTGGTGTCGACTTCAGCACCCAACCGTCGATCGACGCCGAGGCGTTTCGTTTCCATGTCGAACCAGCGGACGATGCCGGCCATCTGTTCGCGCTGTGGTGCCTTGGCGGCCAGCATGATCTGTCCGCCCACCTCATGGTTCTTCTCGAACAGCACAACGTCGTGCCCGCGGGAGCGCGCTACGCGTGCGGCTTCCAGCCCCGCAGGGCCGGCGCCGACCACCACCACCTTGCGCCTGGGCCCGCGCGATTTCTCGATGACGTGCGGCATCGTCTCTTCGCGAGATGTCGCCGCGTTCTGGATACACAGCACATCCAGGCCGTTGTACTGGCGATCGATGCAGTAGTTCGCGCCCACGCACTGTTTGATCTCGTCCTCGCGGCCATCGCGAATCTTGATGACCATGTGCGGATCCGCCATCTGCGCGCGCGTCATCCCTACCAGGTCGATCATTCCGCTCGCGAGCAGGCGCTCTGCCTGGCCCGCATCGCGGATGCTCTGCGCGTGCATGATGGGCACCTTCACCACCGACTTGATACCGGCGGCAAGATGCACGAACGGCTCCGGCGGCAGCGCCATTGGCGGCATGCAGTTCGCCAGCGTGTTGTGGGTATCCGCTCCCGAGCCGATCACGCCCAGATAGTCGATCAAGCCGGTTTCGGACATCGCCTGGGCGATCTCCTTCAACTGCTCGTGGTCCAGACCGTCCTCGTGGAATTCGTCGCCGCACATGCGCAGGCCGACACAGAAATCCTTGCCAACCGCTTCACGCACGGCCTTCAGCACCTCGACACCAAAGCGCAGGCGATTCTCCAGGCTGCCGCCCCACTCGTCCGTGCGATGGTTCGTGCGCGGGCTCCAGAACTGATCGATCAGGTGCTGGTGCGCTGCAGAGATCTCGATGCCATCCATCCCGGCATCTTTCACACGCTTCGCGGCTGCCGCGAAATCGGTGATGATCCGGCGGATTTCCTCGACCTCGATGATCTTCGCGTTGCCACGGTGCACCGGCTCGCGCACGCCAGACGGCGACATCAGGTGCGGCCAGTGCTCACCATGAAACGCCGAGCGGCGGCCCATGTGCGTCGCCTGGATCATGATTTTCGCGCCGTGGCGATGCATGGTTTCGGCCAGCCGCGCGAGCGGATCGATGATCCGGTCGGTGGCAAGGTTGACCGATTTCCACCAGCCTTGGGGGCTGTCGATCGACACCGGACTAGACCCGCCGCACACCGCAAGGCCGACGCCGCCCTTCGCTTTTTCCTCGTAATAGCGGATGTAGCGCTCGCCCGGCAGGCCGTCCGGCTCCGCATAGACCTCCGCGTGCGCGGTGCTGACGATGCGATTGCGCAGCGTGAGCTGATTGAGCTGCAGGGGCTTGAACAAATGGGGATAGCGCATCGCTGGCGACCTCTGGCGTTCGTGTGTTTCGTGGGGCGGATGTGGCTTGGTGCGGGGCCGTCAGTGCGCGATTGGCGACACTTCAAAAATGCAGTGGTCGTGCCCTTCGGCCGCGCACTGCACTTCCGTCGATTGCGCGCGCGGCGCGTCCTTGCCGCCGGGCGTGGTGTCGTTCACCCAGTCCATCGCGCCAGCAAACCAGCCGGCGAACATGTAGCAAAGCTTGCCCTCCTTGCCCGGCTGCGCGAGCACGAACGACGAGTGGCTCAGCTCGATCCTGGCGCGCGCGCTGGCGGGGTCGGCCTCCAGAATGGAGAACAGGCCCCAACCGCGCTGCGACAACCGTTTCAGGTAATGCTCGAACACGGCCATCCCTTCAATGCCATGTGCCTTCGCCTCTTTGTCGCACCAGTGGTAGGCAGACTTGTAGCCGGCCTTGTAGAGAATCTCGGCGTATGCGTCGCGGCCTAGCGCTTCTTCCACTGCCGTGTGGTTGTTCGTGAAGAAGTGGCGCGGCACGTACAGCATCGGCAGCGCATCGGTGGTCCAGACGCCGGTATTGGGGTCGACGTTGATCGGCAGTTGAGGTTGCATTGCAGTGGCTCCGTGAGGAATAACATCGGCGTACCGCTTTGCTGCAGAGGTTGCAGACGCGGCCTCGCCCGCGTGCCACCGGCTTGCCGGGGCACGTCCTGTTGTCTTGTTGCGGCTGATTAGTAGAGGGCTTGGCGGACTTATGCGCCCCAAACGTCCTTGAACACGCGCACCCAGTTCTCGCCCATGAGCTTGCGGATGCGCGACTCCTTCCAGCCGTGGCGTTCCATCGCCGCGGTCAGGTTCGGGAATTCGCCAATCGTGCGGATGCCTTCCGGGTTGATGATCTTTCCGAAATTCGTCAACTGGCGGTAGCGACCCTTGTCGTGCGTCAGCATGTCGAAGAATTCCTTCGCGTAGTCCTGCGTGAAATCCGTACCGATGCCGACGGCGTCTTCACCGATCAGGTTCACGACGTAATCGATCGCCTCGATGTAGTCGTCGATGGTGGCTTCGATCCCGCGCTTGAGGAACGGCGCGAACATCGTCACGCCGACGAAACCGCCCGCATCCGCAATCTCCTTGAGCTGGGCGTCGCTCTTGTTGCGCGGATGCTCCTTTAGGCCCGAAGGCAGGCAGTGCGAATAGCACACCGGTTTCTTCGAAAACGCGATCGCTTCAGACGACGTGTTGCCGCCCACGTGCGACAGGTCGACCATGATCCCGACGCGGTTCATCTCGGTGATCACCTCGCGCCCGAAATCCGACAGCCCGCCGTCGCGTTCATAGCAGCCCGTGCCGACCAGGTTTTGCGTGTTGTAGCAAAGCTGCACCACGCGCACGCCCATGTCGGCAAACGCCTCGATATAGCCGATGTTGTCCTCGAACGCGTGCGCGTTCTGAAAGCCCAGGATCACGCCGGTCTTGCCTTCCTTCTTTGCGCGGAAGATGTCTTCCGTGGTGCGCACCAGCGTCAGCAGCTCGCCGTTGTCGCGGATCTTCTTTTTCATCACGCCGATGTTGTCGACGGTTTTCGTGAAGTTTTCCCAGACCGACACCGTGCAGTTTGCGGCGGTAATACCGCCCTTGCGCATGTCTTCAAATACCGGCCTCTCGAATTTCGAGATGTTCAGACCGTCGATGATGATGCTGTCTTGATGCAGCGTCCCCATGAGCTTCTCCAGTTTTTAGGTCGGTCGAATCAGTAGATCGGGAAGCGATCGCACAGGGCGAAGATCTCGCGACGTACGCGCTGCTCGGTTGCCTGATCGCCCTCGGGGTTGGCTCGCAGCGCCTCGAACACTTCCAGGATCAGGCGACCGACCTGCTGGAACTCCGCGACGCCAAAACCGCGGGTCGTCGCTGCCGGCGCGCCGAGCCGGATGCCCGACGTAATCGTCGGCTTCTCGGTATCGAACGGGATGCCGTTCTTGTTGCAGGTGATGCCGGCGCGTTCGAGCGCCTGTTCAACCTGGGTACCCTTGAGCCCCTTCGGCCGCAGATCGACAAGCAGCAGGTGGTTATCGGTGCCACCCGTTACCAGATCAACGCCGCCCGCCTTCAGCACTTCACCCAGCGCCTTTGCGTTGGCCAGAACATTGTCGATATAGGTCTTGAACTCGGGCTTCAGCGCCTCGCCAAACGCGACGGCCTTGCCGGCGATCACGTGCATCAACGGGCCACCCTGCAGGCCGGGGAAGACAGCCGAGTTGATCTTCTTGGCGATCTCCTCGTCGTTCGTCAGCACGAAGCCGCCACGCGGGCCGCGCAATGTTTTGTGTGTGGTCGAGGTGACGACGTGTGCGTGGTTGACCGGGTTCTCATGGCGGCCTGCGGCGATCACGCCGGCGATGTGCGCCATGTCGACCATCAGCTTGGCGCCGACGCTGTCGGCAATTGCGCGAAAGCGCGCGAAGTCGAGCTTGCGCGGGTAGGCAGAAAACCCTGCGATGACCAAGCTCGGCTTGTGCTCGTGCGCGAGCGCTTCGACCTGGTCGTAATCGACCAACATCGTGTCCCGGTTGACACCGTACTGCACGGCGTTGAACCACTTGCCCGATAGGGCAGGCTTTGCTCCATGGGTCAGATGACCGCCGGCGTCGAGCGACATGCCAAGCACGGTATCGCCCGGCTTCGTCAGCGCGAGCATGACGGAGCCGTTGGCCTGTGCGCCGGAGTGCGGCTGCACGTTCGCAAAGCCGGCGTTGAAGAGTTGCTTCACGCGGTCGATCGCGAGCGATTCGATTTCGTCGGCGTATTCGCAGCCACCGTAATAGCGCTTGCCCGGATAGCCTTCGGCGTATTTGTTGGTCAGCACCGAACCCTGCGCTTCGAGCACGGCGCGCGACACGATGTTTTCCGACGCGATCAACTCAACTTGCGACTGCTGCCGCTCGAGTTCCTTCAAGAGAGAGCTGCGAACCGGCGCGTCGCGCTCGGCAAGGGGCTGCGAGAAGAATGATTGCGTGTTCGACATGGGGCGTCCGTGGCTGTTTTGGAAAGGCTGCCAGATGGCTTGCGAAGAGGGCTTGCAAAACGCGCCGTACCGACAGTGTTGGGGCTGGTGGATACGGCGTGTTGACGGCTCTATTCTTGTCCCTCGGATTTTTAGTCGATTGATGAATTCAGACGCGTTCTTTTCCTTTTCCGCCATTTGCGTCCGTTTTGCACAAGTGGGACACGCGCCGCTTTCCCATGGACCTCAGGGCACCCGATCTTGCTGCTCCGCAACATCCTCCGCACCGCAACAGTGCTCGATGGCGTGACGCGAGTGCGCGAAATCACGCATTCCGTGCAAGCTGTTGGCGATAGTTCGCGTCCGCGCCGTGTAAGTAGGGTTTCGCCGTATGGCCCAATAGTTGCAATCGCACTATCAATACCCGATAGAGCCGGGGTCGATACCAGGACCACCTGGAGCCACTGGCCAACGGAAACCAAGGAACGCCCCCATGTCCTCCGACCGAACTGCGTCGCTGCAGCACTTCGCGTTCATGCCCCTGCCCAACTTCACGATGATCGCGTTCACCAATGCGATCGAAGTGCTGCGCATGGCGAATTACCTGAGCGGCCAAGAGCTGTATCGCTGGTCCATCATCAGCCCAGAGGGTGGCCCTGTGATGGCCAGCAACGGACTGATGATCGACACCCATCGGGCGGATGGGATCGGGCGGCCGGACATCGTCTTCGTCTGCGGCGGCGTTGATGTGCAGCGGTCGACGAGCGCCGGCCACCTCTCGACATTGCGACGCGCAGCACGCGAGGGCATCGTGCTCGGCAGCCTGTGCACCGGTACGTATGCGCTGGCCAAATCCGGCCTGCTTGCCGGCTATGCATGTGCCATCCATTGGGAAAACATGTCGGCGCTGAAGGAAGAGTTTCCGGACACGCGCTTTCTCAAGGAGCTGTTCGTCATCGACCGCGACCGCATCACCTGCACGGGCGGCGTCGCGCCGCTCGATATGATGCTCAACCTGATTGCCAAGCGCATCGGCACGGCACGTGTCACGCAGATCGCCGAGCAGTTCATCGTCGAGCATGTGCGCGACACCGCCGCGCAGCAGAAGATGCCGCTGGTGGCGCGCCTGGGCTCGGCGAACCGATCGCTGTTCGAGGTGATCTCGCTGATGGAAAACAACATCGAGGAGCCGCTGTCGCGCGAAGAGCTCGCACGCCTGGCAAACATGTCGCAGCGGCAGCTACAGCGCCTGTTCCGGGATCATCTCGGGATGACACCCACGCATTACTATCTGACGCTGCGCCTGCGCCGCGCACGCGAGCTGCTGCTGCAGACAGACATGTCCATCATGCACATCACGATGGCGTGCGGCTTTCAGTCGGCGTGCCATTTCAGCAAGAGCTACCGCGATGCGTTCGGGGTGGCGCCCACGCGTGAACGCAGGCAGCAGGCCGCACCGTTGGCCCGGCCCACCATGCCGGGTGGATCGTCGGCGTTTTCTTCTGCGATGATGCACGCCGCATAAGCAGCACACGCAGCGGCACACGTAAGACACCCAACGAGAAAGGGCGGCCCATGATCGGCCGCCCTTTCTTCTTCCTCAGGCCACTCAGGCCGCTGCCAGCAACCCGTGCGGGTCGATGACAAATTTGCGCGGTGCGCCGCCATCAAACTGCTTGTAGCCTTCCGGCGCCTGGTCGAGCGAGATGACCGACACGTTGACGATCTCCGCGATCGGCAAGCGATTGTGCAGAATCGCCTGCATCAGGTTGCGGTTGTACTTCAGCACGGGTGTCTGGCCGGTATGGAACGAGTGCGACTTGGCCCAGCCGAGACCAAAACGGATACTCAGACCACCGTGGCGTGCCGCAACGTCCTTCGCACCCGGATCGTCCGTCACATAGAGCCCCGGGATCCCGATGGCGCCCGCGGGCCGCGTGATCTCCATCAGCGAATTCAGCACCGTGGCCGGCGCTTCTTCCGTATGGCCGGAGCCGTGGCCGTGCGCCTCGAAGCCGACGCAATCGACCGCGCAATCCACCTCCGGCGTGCCGAGAATCTCGGCGATCTGCTCGCCGAGCGTGGCGTCCTTGGAAAGGTCGACGACCTCGAAGCCCATCGCCTTTGCGTGTGCAAGCCGTGCCGGATTCATATCCCCGACGATCGTGCACGCGGCACCCAGCAACCGCGCCGATGCCGCGGCCGCCATGCCGACTGGGCCCGCACCGGCGATGTAGACCGTCGAACCCGGCTTCACGCCCGCCGTGACGGCACCGTGATAACCGGTCGGCAGGATGTCCGACAGGCACGTCAGGTCACGGATCTTCGCCATTGCCTGATCGCGATCGGGAAACTTCAACAGGTTGAAGTCAGCGTACGGCACCAGCACGTACTCAGCCTGCCCGCCAATCCACTCGCCCATGTCGACGTAGCCATAGGCGCCGCCAGCGCGGGACGGGTTGACGCTCAGGCAGACACCGGTGTGTTGCTCCTTGCACATCGCGCAACGCCCGCATGCAACGTTGAACGGTACGGACACGAGGTCGCCAATCTGCAGCGTTTCGACATCGCGGCCAACCTCAACCACCTCGCCAGTGATCTCGTGACCGAGTACGAGACCGACCTGCGCGGTCGTGCGGCCACGCACCATATGTTGGTCCGACCCGCAGATATTCGTGCTCACTACCTTGAGGATCACCCCGTGGCCGATCGAACGGCCGCTCGGGTCAACCATTTTCGGATAGTCGATCCTCTGCACCTCGACCTTGCCCGGGCCAAGATATACGACACCTCGGTTGTTGCTCATCGTCTTGTCTCCATGTCTTGTTGAATCGCGCAGCAGCGCCGACCCGCGCAGCAGCGTCTTCGAGAGTAGTGGTGGGAACCAGGGTGCCGATGTTCAGAACGCGACACGTGCTTGCACAACGCCGACATCGCGACACAACGTGACGACAGTGATGGCGGATTTGCGCTGGCACGCGACGGTTTTCTGCCAGAGCGGCCATGGATAACCGCGTCTACTGAAGATTCGGGCCCACCAACAACCTCCTACAGGGCTCGTTCTTCCTGAGGACACCATGCCAACCACTTTCCATGCTTCCGCGCACGCGAATGCCGCCGCGCGACTCGAACGTCTACCGTTTTCCGGGTATCACAAGCGGATCTTCGTCATCATCGCGATTGCGTTCTTCTTCGATTCCGTCGATCTCGCCACGATGACGTTCGTGCTCGGCTCGATCAAGAAGGAATTCGGGTTGTCCACGGCAACCGCCGGCCTGGTGGCCAGCTCCAGCTTCTTCGGTATGGTGATCGGCGCGGCGGTTGCCGGCCTGCTCGCAGACCGCTTCGGGCGCCGCCCTGTGTTCCAGTGGAGCATGGTGTTGTGGGGCGTGGCATCGTATCTGTGCTCGACCGCGCAGAGTGTCGAGGCATTGATCGCCTGGCGCGTGCTGCTAGGCATTGGCATGGGCATGGAGTTTCCGGTGGCGCAGACACTCTTGTCCGAGTTCGTGCCCGCCGCAAACCGGGGGCGGCTGATTGCCTTGATGGATGGCTTCTGGCCACTGGGCTTCATCACGGCAGGCATCGTTTCGTACTTCGTGCTGCCGCAATTCGGCTGGCGCGCCGTGTTTGCGCTGCTGGCGGTTCCGGCATTCTTTGTATTGATCGTGCGCCGCGCGGTGCCGGAATCGCCGCGCTGGCTGGAGCATGCGGGCCGCGATGCAGAAGCCGACGCAGTGATGCACGGCATCGAAGCCAAGGTGATGCGCTCGACAGGCATGGCAACACTGCCCCCGCCGGCACAACGCCCGGCAGCCGGGTTGGCACATGGAGCACGTGGGCGCAGTGCGTTGCGCGAAATCTGGAGCGGCGCCTATCGCCGCCGCACGACGATGGTCTGGCTGCTGTGGTTTTTTGCGCTGCTCGGCTTCTACGGCCTGACCTCGTGGCTCGGCGCGCTGCTGCAGCAGGCGGGTTTTGCGGTTACGCAGTCGGTGTACTACACGGTGCTGATTTCGCTGGGCGGTATACCCGGCTTTCTGTGCGCCGCGTGGCTTGTGGAACGCTGGGGTCGCAAGCCGACCTGCATCGCGTCGCTGCTGGGTGGCGGTGTCATGGCATACCTGTACGGTCAGAGCGCGCTGAACGGCAGCAGCGTCACGCTGCTTGTCTGCACGGGCCTGGCGATGCAGTTCTTCCTGTTCGGCATGTGGGCGGTGCTGTACACGTACACGCCGGAGCAGTACGGCACCGGCGCGCGCGCGACCGGGTCTGGCTTCGCATCGGCCATCGGCCGGATCGGCTCGTTGATCGGGCCTTACGTGGTGGGTGTGGTGTTGCCGGTGTTCGGCCAGGGTGGCGTGTTCACGCTCGGCGCGCTGTCGTTCGCAGTGGCGGCGCTGGCGGTGTGGGCGCTTGGCATCGAGACCCGCGGCGTGGCGCTGGAGGCGCTGGCATCGGAGGAAACGGCGGCCGAAACGACGCTCGACTCAACTGTGGCGGATCACATCTCCTAAAAAAAAAACCGGCCCCAGCGTCATGCGCGGGGGCCGGGTGATCGATCTGCCGATCTGCCTGCCTGCTTAAAGGCAGCGCGACTCAAGACACTGCAACATCAGAACTTGTGGCGAAGCGCAATGCGTGCCTGGAACTGATTCGCCGTCGACGAAGCGTTTGCTGCTCCGGGCAGATCAGCCAGGTCCAATGCCGTACCGGTCTTGCCACCGGCCACACGCAGATAGGCGCCTTGGAAGTAGATGTCCGTGCGCTTGGAGAAGTTGTAGTCCGCCATCACCCCGAAGGCATGCACTTTCGGCTTGGCGTCACCCGTGGACGCGCGGAAGTTCTCCAGGGTCAGCGTATACAGCGCACCGGCATAGAACGCTGGTGTGAACTGATATTTGAAGTTCACCTCAAGGTTCTGGAACCGCAGCGAACTCAATGTCCCGCCTGCCGGCAGGATCGACCCGGAAATGTACGAGGTCGATTGCGGCTGGTTCAGCGTCGAATTGGAATAGGCGAAACCTGCGGTCGCCGCACCGAATGTGTAGTTGACACCCGCACCGAAGATCCGCAGACGGTTGGCGAGGAAGTTCTGGTCACCGCCATTGTTGATGGCGCCGCCCGCCGTGGACGACGGGTTGTCCGCCTGCAGGTACGCGGCTGCCAGCAACAATCCGCCATTCGTGTATTGCATCCCCGCGCTGTACTGGCGGTTCTTTGCAAAGCTCGTATCGTCGCTAAAGCTGTAGGTGCCGCCAAACTGGAAACCGGACAAGTCCGGGCTCGTGTATTTGACGGTGTTGTTGACGCGGAACGAGTAGATGAAGTTGTCGTTGTCGTATGGGTGGCCGAACATGGTGCCGCCCCAGTTTCCGGCCGCCGTGGTGGGCGACAGGTAGTCGATCACCGAGTCATACTGGCGCCCGAGCGTAACGGTGCCGAACCGGTTGTCGGCAAGCCCAACGTATGCCTGGCGCCCGAAGAGCAACCCGCCTTGTCCGGCCTTGCCGGTATCGACGTTGAACCCGCCTTCGAGCTGGAACACCGCCTTGGTGCCGCCGCCGAGATCTTCGGCGCCCTTCAGCCCCCAGCGGCTGCCTTGCGCGAAACCGCTGGCCATTTCGACCAAGCTCTTTCCGCCAACGTTGTTCGTATAGTTGATGCCTTCGTCGATCACGCCGTAGAGCGTGACGCTGCTTTGCGCAAAAGCAGGCGCGGAAAACATCAGTGCGATACTCGAACCAAGCACCGAACCAAACGCGACCTTTTTCATTGGACTTCCTCCTCGTATTGTTGAATCGCACCGCTGCCATGCCCGTCAGCAAGACAGTGGCGGCACTTACGAGAGTAGCCTCCAAGGCTGGAACGCTTGATGCTAAACCCGACACGCGCTTGATCGGCGACGCCATCGGCACCATGCGAGGGATCAGGCAGCCGTCACGCGGCTGTGGCCCGGTTCCAAGGGGGCGTTTTGGCGATGATTCGTGGCGGAAAATCGCAAGTCCATGTGCGATGAATGAGCGACGCTGGCACCATCGGAGCCATCCAATTATCCTTTCCGTTATGGTTTCGATGCCATGCCTGTGGGCGGTAGTGCCGCCCGCGGTTTAACCTGACTTGCGGTGATGAAATCTGACGTAGCGGCTTCGCCCCTCTCTGAACCGGCACCCAAACGCATTCGCTTTGGCATCGTGCTGTTGCCGAACTTCACGCTGACGGCGTTCTCGGGGTTCGTCGACATGCTGCGCCTGTCTGCCGACGACGGTGACTACAGCAAGCCAGTACGTTGCGCATGGAGCGTGATTGGTGAAACGCTTGCGCCGGTGCGTGCAAGCTGCGGCATCCAGATCACGCCGTGGGAAACATTCGATGAAGCAGAGCCGTTCGACTACGTCGTTGTCGTAGGAGGTCTGCTGCACTCAGGGCCACAAGCCGGCCCCGAAACGCTTCACTTTATCCGGCGAGTGGCGGGCGAAGGCGCGACTGTCGTAGGCATCTGCACCGGCGTCTTTGCGCTGATGCGCGCAGGTGTCCTGGACGGACACCGCACTTGCGTCAGCTGGTTCCACTACTGGGACTTCATCGAACGATTCCCTGCAGCAGACCCTGACCTCTTGATTGCCGACCGGCTGTTCGTGATCGATAGACGGCGCATCACGTGCTCCGGCGGGCGAGCCTCAATCGACGTCGCGGCCGCGATCCTCCTGCGCCATTTCGATCATGCGACCGTGCAGAAGGCCCTGCGGATACTGCTCGTCGACGAGATGCAAAAGGGCACCGCGCCGCAACCACACCCTCCGGGCCTGGAGCCTGCAACGCACCCGAAGGTCAAGCGCGCCATTCTTCTGATGGAACAGCACATTGGCCGTGCACTGCCGCTCGAAGAACTCGCTCGCAAGCTGGACCTGTCTGCGCGGCAGCTTGAGCGGCTATTCAAGGCCGGGACGGGCAAGAGCCCGCAGGCGTTCGCGAAGCAGGTTCGGCTACGCACCGCCGCTTGGTTGCTGACAAGTTCAGACCGTGGCGTTGCCGACATCGCGTTGAGTTGCGGCTTCGCAGATGCATCGCATCTTGGCCGTGAGTTTCGTAAGCAGTTTGGCGTGCCACCTGCCACCTACCGAGCGCAAGGGACAAATTTGGATGAGCCGGTGGGCATGGACAGTGCCACCACGGAAACGTCGGGAAGTGATCTGACATCTTTTGATGGACGTGTCACGCCACACCCCTCTTGTAACCTCAGTGCGCCGCCGCGGTCGAGCAATGCGCTGCAGATACGGTAGGCCTTCCTGAACAATGGATTGACTGATCACCAAACGACAAAGCGCCCGCCGGAAACAGCGGGCGCTTTTCTTTGGGCTTACGCCACCTGCAGCCCAGCAACAGCCTCACGCACATAGGCGATCAGGTCAGGCCCCATCCACGGGCTGGCAGAAAGCTCGGGCTCGCGCTCCATCGCCAGGCGCACCTTGGCCTGCGTTTGCGGATCATCACCCACATACGAGCGGAACAGATCAATCCAATGCCGGGCAAGCTGTTGCATGGCCGGTGCATGCGGCGGCGTGCCCTTGGCCAGATGCTGCCGCACCTCGGCAATGAGAGTGGGCCAAGGCCGCTCAAACAGCGCCGGCTCCCCATGCGAGAAATCCACCGTCCACCGGAAGCACGATCCCGTTTGTATACCCTGCCTCATCTGACGCCAAGTAGCATACGGCCGCGGCAATTTCCGATGTTGTGCCGTAGCGCTTCATCGGAATCGCATTTGAGTATTCAGCGCGAAATTCTTCGCTATGGAGCGCCTTAGTCATCGGCGTATCAACTGGACCCGGCGCGATTGCGTTAGCGGTAATGCCATAGTCACAGAGCTCTACCGCCATCTGGCGCGTTAACGCAATAACAGCGCCTTTCGATGTTCCGTAGGCTGTGCGTCCTTTGCCGACCGCCCGCATGCCTGCCACCGAAGCTATATTAATTATGCGGCCCCAGCGGTTCTTTACCATCAGGCGCGCGGCATGTTGGGAGCATAAAAACGCGCCAGTTACATTGATCTGCATCGTTTTGAGAAACGTGTCGAGCGGATAGTCTATGAATGGCACCAGCTTGGCGATGCCGGCACCGTTCACCAACACATCGCAACGGCCATGCTTCTTGTCGATCGCATCGAACGCAGCGCCAATCGATTCGGCGTTTGAAACGTCCATCTCAGTAGCCGAAACTGACAGGCCCGCGCGCCGGAAACCTGTCGCCGTTTCTTCTGCCGCACTGTTATTGATATCGGCAAGAATGACGTGATAGCCCCGTCTCGCAAGCTGTTCTGCCGAATCGGCACCAATGCCCATCGCGCCGCCCGTGACCACGGCGATACGGCGTACGTCGTTTTGCTTCGTCTGCTCCACGTTTTCCTCTTCAACATAAGACCGCTGTGCGGCCTCGAACTTCGATGCCTGGAAGCGGGTTGAGTCATGGCGCTGTACGCCATCCCGTGAGGAGATTATTGAAGCCTAAGCGGGCAAGGTCAAAGGATAATAAGGCCGTGCAGCGTGAGAAAAAATCACAGAAGAGCAATTGGACTTCGGGCGCGGACAAGAACGCAGCTGGCGCACGCCTCACGCCTCCATTTCGCGTAACTCACTCCTGAGCCACTCCACCAATGCAACCGTTTTCGGTTGGCTTTCGGCATGGGGAGCGACCCATAGCACGATACTCGCAGGACCTGGCACAAAGCCAAAAGGCGCAACAAGACCGGCTGAGTCCAGTTCGTCACGGACGAGCATTCGCGGCACTGCTGCAACTCCCAGCCCACACTTTGCAGCTTGGATCTGAAGATAGAAATGATCGAACGATTCGGCCACTACAGGCGGGTTTTCTAGCGTAGTCGAGGTCGCCTTGTACCAGTCAGCCCACGCAGACGGTCGCGTATTGGTGGCTAACAGCCGCGCCCGCTCGAGGTCGCTCGGTTTCTTGATACGGTTCGTGCGCATGTATTCGGGCGAACACACTACGCCAATCCATTCCTCAATCAACGGGATTGGAATGACACCTTTCGGTACCGGGATAGAAGACAGCCGTATTGCCACCGTGATCTTGTATCGAGCGAAGTCGACTTCGCCATGACCGGTATTGAAGCTCAGCTCCACCGATGGGATCGCACTCTTCAGCTTTGAAAGGCGCGGCAGCAGCCAGTACATCATGATCGAGGCCGAGCACGAGAGCGTCAACGGACCCGGTGTTAGCTGATCAACGGTCTTTTGGATAAGGTTGAACGCCACACTCAGGC
>Ga0070659_100002152_pt1 | contig 14037 bp, 13 predicted proteins | sample KBSC23metaG_FD_64666 | JGI IMG/M metagenome (GOLD analysis project Ga0070659, IMG submission 64666) | Corn rhizosphere microbial communities from Kellogg Biological Station, Michigan, USA - KBS C2-3 metaG | ecosystem: Host-associated > Plants > Roots > Rhizosphere > Soil ...
AATTCGGTCACATCCTCGGTGATCAGTGCCACCTCCTCCAGCAGGTCCCGCGCGTGGGCCTGCAACCTCCGCCCGGCCGGCGTCACGCGAACCCCCTTGTGCGACCGATGGCAGAGCGTCGTGCCGAACACCTCCTCCAGTGCCTTGATGCGGCCACTGACGGCCGACAGGGAGAGCCCGACGACATCGCCCGCCGCCGTCAACGACCCCGCTTCCACCACGGCGCAAAACACGCGCAAGTCATCGAGGGTCCATTGCTCTGCCATCTCCGTAGGATAACGAGAACGAACGCTCCAGCCGGCCCGGCCGGCGCAAAGGGAGTTCATGCGCGCCTCGATGCTGCGGTTCAGCGCCTAGATGCCCTGCCCACATGCGCAGAACACGCACACCGCGATTCAGCCCACGCGGAAACTTCATCCCGATGGGTGATGTGCCCCGGCGGCTCCCCACTGCATTCCCTTCCGGAACACCGTCCATCCTTCATATGTCTGACCCCATAGCCCACCCCGGCTATGTACGCAAAGTTGTCCGGGATTCAAAGTTTGCCCAGCGCTGGCAATGAACACACGGTTGGCCGGCGCGAGCGGTTACCGCGCCAGAACCATCGTGTCCCATTGACAAAGGCAGACCATGAATTCCATTTTCCGGACCCTTTTGCTGACAACGTTCTCCCTCCCCGCATTCGCCTCGGAACTTCCCGCTTCACCGCCTGATGGCGCCGGCAGCGAGGCGCTCGAACTCTATGGCCAGTCCGTCCGCCCCACCTACGGCGACCGAATTTCGCTCGGCAACGGGTATGTGCGCACCTACAGCCTGCGCTATGGCAATGGACGCCCCTACGCCATCGGCGTGGAATTTCCGCGTGCCACCTTGACCGGCCTGCCCCAGGAGCCGAACGATGGCCTGAACTGCTGGGACCTCAATGGCGACAACGACATCGACCTGCACGACGAATGCTCCGGCGGCCACAACCGCATCCTGTTCTTCGGCAACGAAACCAACACGCCATTCAAATGGATCTCGGTCGACTGGGAGCCCCATGGCCACGTGCCCGAGGACACCTATGGCGCCAGGCATTTCGACTTTCACTTCTACCTGACCGACATCGTCGAGCGCAACAAGATCGCCGTGGGACCCTGCATGCCCGGAACGATCAACTGCGCGCAATACAACATCGCCGTCCGCCCGGTGGCGCCGCAGTATCTCCACCCCGACTTCTTCAACACCAACCTCGCTTTTTCGAGGATGGGCAATCACTGGGCCGACAGAACGAGCCCCGAATTCAATGGCGGCACATTCACGCAGACGTTCATCCTCGGCTCGTACGACGCGAAGATCACGTTCTACGAGCCGATGATCAGCCTGGCGTACCTGCAAACCAGACCCAACCATTGCCAGGCCATCAAGCAGCCGGAGAAATTCCAGAGCGCCGGCTACTACCCCACCCGGTACTGCATCCGCTACCACCACGCTGGCGACAAATACACCGTGTCGCTCGAGAACTTCGTCAGGCGCGTGGCCGGCTGACCGCCCATTGCAAGGAGCATCCCATGGAAGACTTCGACGTCATCGTCGTTGGCGCAAGCGTCGCCGGCGCCCCCACGGCCACCTGGCTTGCCCGCAAGGGCTACCGCGTGCTGATGGTCGACAAGGCCGCGTTCCCGCGCGACACGAACTCCACCCACTTCATCTGGCCGCGCGGCATGTCGTACCTGAATCGCCTCGGCGTGGCCGATGCCATCACGGCAGCGACACCCTACTTCAACCAACTCGAAGTGAACATCGAGGATGTTCGCCTTCGGGGACCGGTGCCCATCGATGACGTGCGGCGCCGGTTCATCGCGCTGCATGGCGACGACCGCGGTGTCGTCGGCTACTACGCAGGCCCGCGCCGCCACTTTCTCGACCACTTGCTAGTGGAGCACGCCAGAAGCGAAGGCGTGGACGTGCGGCTTCGCACCACGGTCAAGAGCCTCGTGATGGCCGACGGTCGGGTGGTCGGCATCAACGCCGTCGATTCGGAAGGACGTGCCCTTCAGGCCCGCGCACGCGTCGTGATCGGCGCGGATGGACGCATCTCTTCGTTCGCGATGATGGTGGGCGCCAAGACGATCCATGCGCGTGAGAAATCGACGTTCGCCTACTACGGCTACTTCCAGGGCATCGACAAGCCCGAGCTCGTGATCCACAAGCGCGGCCGCTTCGGCACCGCCATCTTCCCGACGATGGACCGGCAGCATCTGGCGCTCGTGTACGGGCCGACCGCATGGTGGAGCGACTTCAGCCTGGACCCCGAGCAGAACTTTCTGCGCACCTTCCGCTACGTGGCCCCGGACGTGGCCGACCTCATCGTCCGCGGCACCCGCAGCGAACCGTTCAAGGCCATGGGGCGCATGGTGGCGTACCACCGGGAAAACTGGGGGCCGGGATGGGCGCTGGTGGGCGATGCCGGCAGCTTCAAGGACCAGTGGACCGCGATGGGCATCACCCATGCGCTGCGCGACGCCGAGCTGATCTCAAGCTACCTCGACGGCTACTTGCAGGGCGCCGCCTCTTGGGAAGACACCATGAGCACCTACGCCGCCGTCCGCATGGCCGACTACGAGGGCTACTGGAACTTCGTGTGCGACGGCGCCGAGATGGCTCCGTACACGAGCGCGCAACTGGCCTACTTCCGGGCTGTGTCGGCCAATCCCGTCGCAGTCAGCAAGCTGCTCGCACAGATCGGCGACACCGTGAGCTTCGACAGCCCGATCGATCTCGAACCCTCGGCGGTCGACGACCACGCGCGCCACTACGGCGACTTCGCGCGACCCGAGCGGCAGCCGGTGGACAACCCGTTTCGGGTGACCCCACCTGCCGAGCCTGCGCTCGCCTGATCCACCTTCGCCCCGGTTCCAGGCGCCGCCCTCATGAGAGGCCGGCGCCCGGGATCCCCTTTTTCTTCAAGGACCCTTCCCCATGTCAACCGATGCCATTGATTTCGAGGTACAGCGCGCATCCATCCGCGTGCGCGCGCCAGGCACCTGCGGCGAGTTCGTCCAGGGCCACATCCGCGGCCAGGATTTTCTCGTCAACTGCCCGATCGATCTCTACGCGCATGCCGAAGTCACGCCCCATGCGCGCGCAGGTCTCGCGATCGAGCGCCCGGGACAGCACCTGAAGATCCGCGACACGCTGACACTCGCGGCCCATGAACTGATGTTGCCGCTGCGCCATGCCGTGTCCGTGCGCAGCCGCATTCCTCGCGGCAAGGGCATGGCATCGAGTTCGGCCGACATCGCAGCAGCCTTGGGCGCATTCCTCGCGGCGTCCGATTGCACCGTCTCGCCCCTGATCTTCGCCAAGCTGCTGACCGAGGTGGAGCCCTCGGATTGCGTGCACTTCAACGGCATTGCGCACGTGAATCATCTGACCGGCGACCTGCTCGGCCAGCACGCGCCGCCCACCGGCATGCGTGCACTGATCGTGGATTGCGGCGGCGAGATCGACACGCTGGGCTTCGATCGCGAGCGCGCCCGCGGCGTCTACCGGGAACACGAGGATCGCATCACGCAGGCAGTGCGCACGCTCGAGCGCGGTCTGCGTGACGATGATGCAACGGCCATCGCTGACGCCGCCACCGAAAGCGCGCGCCTGAGTCAGCTCATTCACCGCAAGCATGCCTTTGAAGACCTGCTCGCCCTCGTGACCGGTCTCGGCGCGCTCGGGGTGAACTGCGCCCACAGCGGTTCGGTGCTCGGGGTGCTGTACCTGCACGAACCCGGCCTGGGCGAACGACTCCTCGACGCAGTGAGCCGGCAGTTCGGCACCTCGCTCGCCATCATCGGCGATCACGCGATCATCTCCGGAGGCTGCGATGGCGAATGACGACGCACTGCGCATCTTCGACACGCGGTTTCACAACCCTTCGATCTTCGATGTGCGGCAGGCCACGAACGCAAGCGAGCTTCTGGACTTCTGCGTCCCGGCGAACAGCTACTTCCCCCCTGCGGCGCTGCTGGCCCGCATTCGGGAGGAGCTTCCCGACATCCTGAAGTACTACCCGGACTACAGCCCGGTGCACCAGGCCAACATCGGCCGATTGATCGGCCTGGCGCCCGAGCACATCGTGCCCGCGAATGGCGTCACCGAACTCATCACGCAGCTGTGCCTCGACGCCCAGGGGCCGATCCTGACGGACACGCCCACGTTCGGCCGCTGGACCGACCTGCCTCAGCAGCACGGCGTGCCGATCCACTTCATCGAACGCTGCAAGGATCGCGACTTCGGGCTGACGGTGGATGAGATCGTCGCGCAGGCCAAAGTCACCGGCTGCGGCACATTCGTGCTGTGCAATCCCAGCAACCCGACAGGCGCCTGCTCCAGCCTGGCCGACGTGGAATCCCTGCTGGACCAGCTGCAACACCTCGCGCTGGTGATCATCGATGAGTCGTTCATCGACTTCGCCTCCGTGCCCAGCGCCGAGAAAGCCGTGCTTCGCTTTCCCAATGCGATCGTCGTCAAGAGCATGGGCAAGGCCTTGGGGTGGCACGGCATCCGGCTGGGCTATGGCGTGGCCAACGCCGCGCTCGCGGAGCGCCTGCGAGCGCGCACGCCCTACTGGAACATCAATGGCCTCGCCGCACGCGTGCTGCAGGAAGTGAATCGCTTCGAGCCCGAATACCGGACGAGCTTCACGAAGGTGGCCGCCGACCGCGAGCACCTGTACCGCAGCCTCTGCGAGCTGCCCGGGCTCAAGCCCTACCCGTCCGAGACCAACTTCGTCTACGTCGAACTGCTCGGCGGCCGCTCCGGCCGCGCGCTGCGCGACGAACTCGTGCGCGATCACGGCATTTTCGTGCGCGAGTGCAGCAACAAGGTGGGCTCGTCGGAACACTACCTGCGGCTGGTCGCGCGCAAACGTCCCGATGTGGACCGCCTCATCGCCGCACTTCGGCAGGTGCTGCGCATTCCAGTGGCCGCGGTTACCTGACGGCGCCCGAGACAGCGAACGACCCAAGCGGACGACCGCATCTTGACAGGATGGACACGCTGTGTTCCGATCGGTACATTATCAGAGCCGTGCGCGACACGTTCGGGTTGTTCAGCCCGTTTTGTCGCCGCCAGCCGAGCCAGGCGGAGGGAGTTGTGCAAGTCGTCGGTGTTTCAGACCAGGCCTCGAGCGGGGAGCGCGCCTGCCTGGCGACGATGTGGCCTCAGGGCTCATGCGAGCACATTGCCGCCGCGCTCGACTTGTGCACGAGGGGCGAGCTCAACGATGCCCTGCATGCGCACCTCCGTGCGCTGATCCCGAGCGTGCAGCTCGAATGCGGCATCGTGAGGCTTGCCGACGAGGGGCTGGAGAACGGCGGAACGCGCCTGCTTGCCGACCTGCCCCAGTGCCAGTGGCGATCCTTCGAAGGCCCGCCGTTCGTGTCCTGCGGGCTGCTGCGCCATTGGATGCACCAGCAGCGCGATGCCCTGCCGGCGTTCTCCCGGGTGCGCCACATCGCCATGCACGGCATGCTGTTCGACCGCGGCGAAGCATGCTTTTACGTGGCATTCGGCTCCGTGCAGAAGCGCTCACCCTGGCAGACCTTCCTGCTGCAGCTCATGACGCCTCACCTGCTCGGCGCGCTGCTGATCGATGTCTCGACGCAGGCCAGGCCGAGCGCGCTGCTGACCGGGCGCGAAACCGAGGTGCTGCACTGGATCTGCCGAGGCAAGTCGAACAAGGAAATCGCATCGATCCTCCACATCAGCGTCTGGACCGTGAAAATTCATGTGGGCCGCGTTTTGAGCAAGCTCAACGTGTCCACCCGAAGCCATGCGGTGACCAAGGCGCACGAGGCCGGTCTGGTCGACCTGGGGGGCGCATCAGGGTTTGGCGACAGCCTCGACACGCCGCCGCAAAAGCAGCAAACCACTCGGAGCGCGAAGGGGTTGACCGTCGCCTGACCGGGCGGTCTCGCTCAGGCCGTGCGGCTCGACACCGCACGCCGTGCGGAGGCCCGTCGCACCGGCTCGGCGCTCCCCGGCCGACCGGCATCCCACACAGCGAGCGCCGTATCGGCCACGGTGTCGAGCACCGCACGGCCGGCGCCGTTCTTGGCCATCACGCTCATTCCGGCCACGGTGGCCATGAAAAACGAGGCCAGTGCGGCGGGCTTGCGTCCCGCAGGCAATTGCCCATCGGCGGCGGCCCGTTCGAGGCGGGCGCGCAAGAGCGCCTCGTTGCCTCGCAACGCCTTTTGCAAAGCAGATTCCACCCCCTTGGGCATCGTGATGGCACCGCTGTCGGCGCTGCCGTTGACGATGAAGCATCCGCCCGGCAGGGAGGGGTCCACGAACAGGGTGCTCAATGCTTTGAGGAAGTCGCGCACCGCCGCGCGGCCGTCCGGGTTCGCGCCGAGGCGTTCGGCCGGCGCCTTCAAATGCAGGGCCGCATACCGCTCCAGCGCGGCGAGGTACAGCGCCTGCTTGTCGCCGAACGCGGCGTACAGGCTTGGCTTGTTGATGCCCATTGCGGCGGTCAGGTCCGACAACGAGGCATTCAGGAACCCCTCGCGCCAGAACACCTGCAGCGCGGCTTGCAGGGCTTCATCGATGTCGAAGGTGCGCGGCCGGCCGCGCTCCTTGGTGGGGGTGTTCTCGGACATGTTTCCTTCACCATCAGCGTTGACACATTATATTCCGATAAGTACAGTATACCGGTCGGTACGTAATTACCGACGCCCGATTGACCCTGCTCAGAAGGAGACCACCATGGCACGACTCACCGGCAAGAACGTACTCATCACCGGCGGCACCACCGGCATCGGCTATGCCACGGCACAGCTGTTCATCCAGGAGGGCGCCCGCGTCGTCATCACCGGCCAGAATGCCGAACGCGTGGCAGAAGCCGCACGAAACCTCGGCCCGTCAGCCACCGGCATCCGGGCCAACGTGGCCTCGGCCACCGAGATGGTTGCAGCCGCCTCACGCATCAAGGCCGAGCTCGGCGGGCTCGATGTGGTCTTCGCCAACGCCGGCGTGGCGCTGCCGAAGAACATCTCGGAGATCGACGAGGAACACGTCGACACGCAGATCGACGTCAACTTCAAGGGCGTGCTCTACACGGTGCAAACCACCTTGCCGCTGCTGCGCAAGCCCGCCAGCATCATCCTGACCTCCACCGCCATGACCGAACGCGGCATTGCCGGCATGAGCGTGTACGCGGCCACGAAGGCGGCCGTGCGTTCGCTGGCCCGCACCCTGGCGGCCGAGCTCGCCGACCGCGACATCCGCGTCAATGTGGTGGGCGCCGGCCTGACCGAGACGCCCATCTACGGCAAGCTGGGCCTGCCGGCCGCGGCGGTGCAGGAGTGGGCCGGCCAGCTGCTCAAGGGAGTGCCGGCCAAGCGCCTGGCAAAACCTGCGGAGATCGCCAACGCCGTGCTGTTCCTCGCGACGAATGAATCGTCCTACGTCAACGGCGCGAATCTGCAGGTCGATGGCGGCATGGCCACCGTCTGACAGGCCGCTCCGACGACCGGGTGCATGCGCCCGGTCCATCCCCCTCCTCTGGTGCCGAAAGCTCACGCCATGCCGCTCTACGTTCACAAGTACGGAGGAACCTCGATGGGTTCCGTGGCCCGCATCCATTCGGTGGCCCAGCGGGTGGGCAAGTGGTTCCGTGCCGGTCACCGGCTCGTGGTCGTGCCGTCCGCGATGAGCGGCGAGACAAACCGGCTGATCGCCCTCGCGAAGGAGGTGTCGCCGGACATCAGTTCCCGCGAGCTGGATGTCATTGCCTCCACGGGAGAACAAGTGGCCGCCGGACTGCTCGCCGCAGCGCTGCAGCACCAAGGCATCGATGCGGTCAGCTACACAGGTTGGCAGGTACCGCTCGTGACCGACTCCAGCCACAGCAAGGCGCGCATCGAGCACATCGACTGCACGCGGGTGCGCCGTGACCTCGAGCAAGGCCGCGTCGTCGTGATCGCCGGCTTTCAAGGCGTCGATGCCGCGCAGGATGTCACCACGCTCGGCCGCGGAGGCTCGGACACCTCCGCCGTCGCGCTCGCCGCCGCATTGCGCGCGCATGAATGCCTGATCTTCACCGACGTCGACGGCGTCTACACCACCGATCCGCGCATCGTTCCCGCGGCGCGGCGCCTGAAAACCATCGGCGTCGAAGCGATGCTCGAGATGGCGAGCCTCGGGTCGAAAGTGCTGCTCAACCGCGCGGTCGAATTCGCGGGAAAACACCGTGTGCCGCTTCGCGTGCTGTCGAGCTTCACTCCTTGGGACCTTCCGCTGGCGCAGGAGCGGCGCGGCGGCACCCTGATCACGCTCCAGAAGGAACCCACGATGGAAAAGCCATTGATCTCCGGCATTGCGTTCATGCGCGAGGAAACCAAAGTGACCGTGCGAGACCTGCCGGACATTCCCGGCACGGCCAGCCGCATCCTTGCTGCCGTGGCCGCGGCCGATGTGGAGGTGGACATCATCGTGCAAAACGTCTCGCACCATGGCAGCACCGACCTCACCTTCACCGTGGCCCGCCAGGACGGCGCGGCCGCGCACAAGGCGCTCGAGCGCGAGCTGCCGGCCCTCGAAGCCTCCGGCCTGCATTGCGACGCCACAGTCAGCAAGGTCAGTGTCGTGGGCGTCGGACTGCGCAGCCATGCCAGCGTCGCGAGCCGCATGTTCAACTGCCTGGCGCGCGAGTCGATCAACATTCAGATGATCTCCACGAGCGAGATCAAGACCTCGGTGATCATCGACGAGGCCCAGCTCGACCATGCCGTTCGCGCCCTGCATCAGGCGTTCGGCCTGGCCTCCGAGGGCCCCGACCTGCTCGCGGAGGTGCACTGATGGGCCCCCGGCACCACCCTCACCCGGCGCTCGCCGACCTGATGGCGCAGGCTGAGGTTCAGGCGCAACGACAGCCCGCCTGGCGCCCGTCCGTGCCGCCACTGCAGCGGCGTGCGATGTGGATCACGACGGCATCCACGTCCATGGCGCTCGCCGCAGGCGCGGCGCTGATGTGGGACGGCGCGAGCGACGCCATCCCCAGCGTCGTGCAGGCATCCCAATCGGTCAGCCTGCCCGTTCGCGCAACGCCCGCGCCGCAGCGGCCTTTTGCAACCGTGGTGCCGTCCACTGAATCTGAATTGCCGCGACGCGACGAAGCGCCGCCGATCAGAGCGCAGGGCACGGCCACCCATCCACCGGCCTCCGAGCCTTTGCCACCCGGCATCGTCCCCGACGACATGCCGTCATCACCCTGATCCACCATGCCCTCCTCCGAGATGCTCGTCGTGATCGGCGCCGGTCAAGCCGGCGCAGAACTGGCCGTGCAAGCCCGCGAAGGCGGCTGGGCAGGGACCATCGCGCTGATCGGCGACGAACCGCACCTGCCGTATCACCGGCCGCCGTTGTCCAAGTCAGGGCTGACCCAGGCACACGACGCCGACAGCCTCGCCATCAAGGCCCGCGCCACGTACGCGAAAGCCGGCATCGAGCTGATCACCGGCCGCAAGGTCGCTCACGTCGACCTCGCCCGCACCGCCGTGCACTTCCACGATGGCCCGTCCATGCGCTACACCCACCTCGCATTCACCACCGGCGGTCGCGCCCGGCGCCTGCCGGCGCAGGACGAACTCCATTCCGACGTCGAGAACGTCCACACCTTGCGGACACTCGCGGACGCCGAGCGCCTGCGCGCCGGCCTGGTGCCGGGACAGCGCCTGGTGGTGATCGGCGGCGGCTTCATCGGTCTCGAAATGGCGGCGGCCGCCGCAACACACGGCCTGAACGTCGTGCTGCTGGAAGCCGCGCCGCGGCTGCTGTCGCGCGTGACCGGGGCGACGGTCGCCGACTTCATCACCCAAGTGCACCGAGACGCAGGCGTCGACGTGCGCACGGGCATCACCGTCGATGGGCTCGAGACCGATGCGTCGGACCGCCGCGTGACCACCGTGTGCTGCACGAATGGTGAGCGCTTCGACGCCGACCACGTGCTCATCGGTGTGGGACTCGAACCCGACACCACCCTGGCCAGGCGCGCCGGCTTGCCGGTGGATGACGGCATCGTGGTCGACGCCTGCTGCCGAACGATCGTGCCGGGGGTTGTCGCCGCCGGCGACTGCACGCGGCAGCACAGCGCCTTGTACGGCCGTTCCCTGCGGCTCGAATCCGTGCCCAATGCGGTGGAGCAGGCGCGCGCCGCCGCCGCAAGCGTGAACGGACTCGATCGCCCGAACACCGGCGTGCCATGGTTCTGGTCCGATCAATACGACATCAAGCTCAAGACCGCAGGCCTCTCGCAGGGACATGACCGCCTCGTGGTGCGCGGCCGCCCGGCATCCCGCGCATTCACCGTCTTCTACCTCCAGGGCGACCGTGTGCTCGCTGCCGATGCCGTCAACCGCCCAGCGGACTTCATGCTCGCCAAGCGATTGATATCCGAACGTCTGGCCGTCGACCCTGCCCGGCTCGCCGACGATGCACAACCGCTGAAGACCCTGCTCCCGAGCCCTTGACGACACCATGCCCCAACTCACCATCATTCAATTCGACGGCACCACCCACCAGGTGGAAGCCGAATCCGGCAAGACCTTGATGCAGGCCGCCATCGACGCGATGGTGCCCGGCATCCTGGCCGATTGCGGCGGCGCATGCAGCTGCGCCACCTGCCACTGCTACGTGGCAGAGGACTGGGCCGGGCGCCTGCCCATGCCCGATCCCGCCGAAGTCGAAATGCTCGACTGCGCCAAAGACCCCCGGCCCAACAGCAGGCTCAGCTGCCAGATCCGCATGTCCGCCGCATACGACGGGCTCGTCTTGCACCTGCCTGAATCGCAGATCTGACCTGCGGCTGCAGCAGACATGGACACCGAAGGACGCTACGGCTTTGCAAAATAGCGGGCGGGAGGCATGCCGAAGCTCCGACGAAACGCCGCAATGAAGTTGCTGGGCGTCGCATAGCCCAGCGCATCGGCCACGGCCGAAACGGCCTCTCCGCCAGCAAGGCGTTCGAGTGCGAGACTCAACCGGGCCTGCTGGCGCCATTGCGCAAAGCTCATCGCCGTTTCGGCCCGGAACAATCGGCTGAGCGTGCGCGGTGACAGACCGGCCCATGCCGCCCAGTCTTCCAGCGTTCGGTCGCTGCCGGGGCTTTGGAGAACGGCCTTCGCAATGCGCAGGGACCGGCGGTCGACCGGCATGGGCAGGTGCAGCGGCTCATGAGGGGCGAGCCGCATTTCATCGAGCAGTACCGCCATGATCCTGTCTTGCTCGGCGCTCAAGCGGTCCTGTTCGGCCCAGCTCACTGCGCGCCGCACCAGCGCGCGCATCAATTCACTGAGACCGATGACACAAGGCCGCGCAGGAAGCGCAGCACCGGCACTGGGCGCGATCAGCAGGCTCCAGCCGCTCATTGCCCCACTGATGCTCACCTGATGCGCTTCACCCGGCGGCATCCAGCCTGCCCGGTTCGGCGGCAGCAGCCATGAACCGTGGGCCGTCCGCACATGCACGAGCCCGCTGTCCACGCAGAACACCTGACCGCGCAGATGGCGATGCCACGCGTATTCGCGCGTGCCCAGGCGGAATTGACTGTCGGCGTTGTCTTCGCCGCGCAGCGCGATGAGCGCCGGCCCCTCGGCCCATTCGCTCGCGTCGGCAAGCGCTGTCTGCGTCCTGTCAGGCATGGCCGGAATTCATTGTTTTTCGTCTGGGCAACGATACCTTGATTTCCGTGCCCTGCCCAAGACTGACCACCTTCCATTCAAATTCAGGAGCATGTCTTGCAGCCCTCTCTCTTGCGCCCGCAAGTCCCGGCCTCGCTGGCGGTGGCGATCGCCTGCCTTTCCTCGTTCATGGTCGTCATGGACAGCACCATCGTGAACGTCGCCCTTCCCAGCATCGGCACCGACCTCGGGCTGCCGGCCGCATCGTTGCATTGGGTGGTCGACGCCTATCTGTTGATGCTGGGCGGCTTCATGCTGCTGGCGGCCCGCGCCGGTGATCTCTTCGGACGCCGGCCGATCCTTCAGGCGGGACTGTTCGTGTTCACGGCGGCAAGCCTGGTTGGAGGGCTCGCCTCGAACGGCACGATGCTGCTGATCGCGCGGGCCGTGCAAGGCCTCGGCGCTTCGGTGCTGGCGACGTCCACACTCGCCCTGATTGTCGCGGTTTGCCCCGGCAGCGCGAAACGGCGGCGGGCCATTTCGATCTGGGCCGCATCGAGTTCGATCGCATCGGCCGTCGGGGTGGGCATCGGCGGACTGCTGACCACGCTGGCCGGCTGGCGCTGGGTGATGTTCGTCAACGTGCCGATCGGCGCCGTGCTCGCCGCGATGATCGCGGTGTGCCTGTCGCGCAGCCCTGCACGGCAGGATCGGCAACCGCTCGATGTGCCCGGCGCACTGTCGATCACACTGGGCATGGGCCTGCTGATGTACGGCATCTCGCAATCGGCCACGCAGGGATGGTCGGCGCCCACCGTGCTGACGGCATGGTCTGCCGCAGCCATGCTGCTCCTCGCCTTCGTGCGCATCGAGGCGACCGGCAAGCACCCGCTGGTACGCCTCGACATCTTCCGCCTTCACAACGTGCGCATGGGCAACATCGTCGTCCTCGGACTGGGCGCCTGCCTGACGGCCTCGACCTTTCTCACCTCGCTGTTGCTGCAGCAGACACTGGCCTGGCCCTGCTGCCGATGGGTCTGGCACTGGCCGTCTCCGCAATGACATCGCGAGCGCTGATGGATCGCGGCGTGCGCCAACTGCCCTTCGTGGGCGGACTGCTCTGCGCCGCCGGCCTCATGTGGATGAGTGCCGCGCCGGACCAGGCGATCTACGCGGCCGACGTGCTCGGCCCGACGCTGTGCATCGGAACCGGCCTGGGCCTGATGCTGATGACCGCCACGCACACCGCGCTCGATGGCGTGCCGCCCCAGGATGCGGGGCTTGCCTCGGGCCTGTTCAATACCGCGCGCCAGCTGGGCGCGGCACTGGGCGTGTCGGCCTTGTCGTCACTGACGGAATGGCAAGGTCACCACGCCGCCTTCATCGCCACGGCAACGTTCGCCGTGCTGTCTGCCATCGCATCGCTCAGCCTGCGCCCTGGCGCCCATACGCTGGCACAGCACAAGGCCTGACATGTGGCGTCGAAGAAACGCGTGATCGAACAAATGTTCGAAGACCCGCTTGACGAGGAAGTGAAGACTCTTTACAGTTCACATCCTCGCTGCAGCACATTGCTGTGGCTCAGGAACTTCAAGCAACCACAACACCGAAGCATTCATCGTGAAAACCCAAGGCCACATCACCAACCGTTCGCTGTCCCTGCTGGGCCAGAGTGCGTTCGTGCATGCGGCCGTCGCAGGGTCGCCCTGTGCCAACCCGCAGGCCAGCACGATGAATGAACGGCATGCCGACCTTTACCAGCGACCGGTCGCGTCGCTGCGTCATGAGGATTGGATGCATCCGGGCAATGGAGGAGGCGCGTAACAGCGCACCCCTCACTCGAACACACGTCGAGGCCCGGTTCCGCAAGGATCCGGGCCTTTTTGTTTTCTCTGCCGTCTTGACCGCGATCGGTCGAGCCGGCTCCACCCGCCGGTCACCGGTCACACGTGCCCCACAGGGACACGCCGAGCGCATCGCGCTTCGGGCTGCTCTTTAACAATTTGCCACGACGAGCCGCCTGCACGACTGGGTGCAAGGGCGAGCTCGCATCCAAGCGGATCCAGTGCAGTGTCCAACACTGTGGGGCACTCACGGATCCGCCCCAACATCTCATTGCGGGTGTGCTTCAGCACAACGGTTGAGTGCATGCCCCGGAACGCGCAGGGGCGGCCGGCATGTGCGCTGCGGGGACGCCCGCATCGTGCAGCGAGACAGCGCTGAGCGGAATGAATCCGCACTCGCGCCGGAGCACAACCGCAATGAGACCCGAACCCTTCGGTCGCGCAAGCGCGGCCAGGGGTGGAAATCGGCCGCAACGATTGGGCGGCACCGGAACCCGTCACCGGAAACCTTGAAGGAGAGCAGCTCGTTCGAG
>Ga0070659_100002153_pt1 | contig 14035 bp, 12 predicted proteins | sample KBSC23metaG_FD_64666 | JGI IMG/M metagenome (GOLD analysis project Ga0070659, IMG submission 64666) | Corn rhizosphere microbial communities from Kellogg Biological Station, Michigan, USA - KBS C2-3 metaG | ecosystem: Host-associated > Plants > Roots > Rhizosphere > Soil ...
CGGCGGAATCGGCCATGCCGACGTTATGCACGTGCACGTGCTCGCCTGCGCTGATGGATGCGGTTGCCACGCCGATCACCTGACCGTACTTGCGCACCGGCTGCCCCGCCGCGATATCACGCAGCGCGACCTTATGGCCGGCGGGAATGGGGGCGCGCGTGACCAGCGCAGCGTCGAGCGCAGTGCCCGGCTCCAGCGCAATGCGCGCGACAGCGACGTCATCGTCGGGAGCAAGGAGAATCAGCGAAGGATGGGGCATCGTTTCTTGGCGGTCAGTTCGAGTTGGTCAGCGCAGCGTTCAGGCGCGGCTGCGCGATGCGCAAGCCCAACTGCCGCGCCAGCGCGACGATGGGCGCCAGGCGCCGCAGCTTCTTCTGCGCGTGGTTTTGCGCGATATCTGCCAGGCGGTGGGCGAGGTATGGATTCAGCAGCCGCTCGCGCAGCGAGACGAGGTAGGCCTCGGCGGCATCGCGCTTGCGCAGCGCTGCGAACACCGGGACGATCTCGTCGCGCCACAGCGCTTCCAGTTCGGCACGCAAGTGCGGGTGTTTCATGGCCTGCACGACGGTCAGGTCGGCAGGGTGACCGTCTGCGCGCCAACGCTCCGCGAGGAAGGTGTGGCCGGCGTTGAGCAGGAACAGCTTCAGCCGCTCGTGATGGTCGAGTTCATCCGTCAGCACGATGGCCGGATGCTTGCAGGGCAGCACCAGGCCCGGCCGGCGCTCGACGGCCCACAGCGCGTAGGGTTCGGCCACGGCGCCCACGGGGTGCAGCGCCTCGGAGACGATGCGGTCGACCAGCGAGTTGGCCCACACACAACGCATGCGCAGCCAATCGATGAACGCAGCAGGCATCGCCCATTGTTTCGCCAACGCGCAGACCGTTGCGCACAGCGTGTCGCCATTGCGCTCGATCAGCTCGCACGGAAACAACGACAGCGGCGCGTGCGGTTGACGCAGCCAGCGGCCATGCAGCAGCACCAGCAGCTTGGCCGGGAAGCTGCGCGGCACGCGGGACGGGTCCCGCAGCAGGCTGGCATCGTCGGCAGGGTCAAGCTGGTAGCCCTGGTCGGCGGTGTTCGAGACCACCACCTCCACATGCGAGGCCATCGCCTCGCGCAGTTGCATCCAGTCGACATCGGCCTGCAGGGCGCTCCGCACGGCGCGGCAGGTGGCCGTGCGGTCTATCGGTGCACCGTCTTGCAGCCCACGGATGCGCACGGGGTATCCCGCGCCGCTCGCCAATGCTGCCACCCGTGCGGTGCTGCTCGGGTTGGCGGTCGTCTGTACGACCGTGATGCCGCCCAGCGCTTGGCCGGCATCGAGTGCTTCCGACACGAACAGGTCGACGTGGGCCTGCAGGAAGCGGCTCGTACCGAACTGGAGGATGGGCTCGGTCATGCGTTCAGCACTCCACGATCGCCTTCACCACGCCGGCGGCCGGGTCGAGCAGCGTCTGGAACTGCTCGGGCACATCGGCCAGTGCCATGCGGTGGGTGTTCAGCGCTGCCGGAATATGGCCCGCGCGCATGGCCGCCAGCACGGTCTCGAAGTCTTCCGTGGTGGCGTTGCGGCTGGCCAGCAGCGTGGTCTCGCGCTTGTGGAATTCGGGGTCCGAGAACGAGATGTTGGATGCCACCACCGAGATCAGCACGTAGGTGCCGGCATGGGCTACGAACCGCAAGCCACGCTCCATCGCCTTCGGGTTGCCGGTGGCATCGAACACGACGTCGTAGAACTCGTTGCTGGTCAGCGCGGCAAGCTGCGCTTCGTCGGCGTCGCCCAGCGTGACGCTGGCGTCCATGCCGAGCTGCTGCGTGCAGAAGGCGAGCCGATCGGCGCGGGAGTCCAGCGCCGTGACCGTGGCGCCGCGCAGCTTGGCGAAGATCATCGCAGCCATGCCGATCGGCCCGGCGCCGACCACCAGCACGCGCTGCCCGGCCTGCACCTGCGCGCGGCGCACCGCATGCGCACCAATGGCGAGGAATTCCACCATGGCGGCCTGGTCCAGGCTCACGCCGTCGGCCTTGTGCACGAAGGCCTGCGGCACGCTCAGGTATTCGGTGAAGGCGCCGTCGCGGTGGACGCCCAGCACCTGGATGTTGACGCAGCAGTTCGTGCGGCCCTGGCGACAGGCCACGCAGTGACCGCAGGACAGATAGGGCATCACGTACACCACGTCGCCCTTGGCGAGCGCGCTGCCGGCGGGCGCCTGTTCGACAATGCCGGACAGCTCATGCCCCATCACGCGCGGGTAGCTCAGGTACGGCTGGTTGCCAGTGAAGATGTGCAGGTCGGTGCCGCACACGCCCACGCGCTTGACGCGCAGCAGGACCTCGCCGTCGGCCGGGGTGGGCATCGGGCGATCGTGGGCGCGCAGGGTGCCGGGTGTTTCGCAAACGACAGTCAGCATGACATTGGCCTCAACCGTGGAATTTCTTGTAGATCGCCGGGAGCTGGCCGTTGGCGGTGTTCTTTTGCACCCAGTCGTTGATCCACGACTGGAGTTTGGCCTCGCCCTTGCGCATGCCGATGCCGAGCGGGAACTGCTTCATCTCGAACTTGGTCTCGATGCTGCGGCCTGGGGCTTTGTCGATCACGGTCTTCACGATGGACGGCGAGGTGGCAAAAATATCGACCTGACCGCTGGTGATGGCGGTGACCAGGGTGGCGTCGTCATCAAAGCGCACGATCTGCGCACCCTTGGCGCCTTCGGTGGCGAGCTTGTCGTTGGTGGTGCCGCGTGCGGTGGCCACCTGCTTGCCGGCCAGGTCGGCAAAGCTCTTGATCGTGACCGTCTTGGGCGCGGCAACGACCGCCAGAATCTGCGCATAGGGCGCAGAGAAATCGATCACCTTCGCACGCTCGGGCGTGACCGACAGCGATGAGATCACCAAGTCTGCCTTGCCGGTCTGCAGAAACGGGATGCGGTTGGCGCCGGTGGTCTGCACGATCTCCAGCGCCACGCCCAGGTCCTTGGCGAGCAGGCGGGCCGTTTCGACATCGGAGCCGGTGGCTTTCATGGTGCTGTCGGTGGTGCCGAACGGCGGCGAGCCGAGGTCGATGGCGACGCGCACTTTCTTGGCGGCACGGATGTCGTCGAGTTGATCGGCATGGGCCGTGCCGAGCACGGCGGCAAACGCAGCCAGCGCAACTGCACTGCGCAGCAGGAATGAGCGACGGATCATTGGGTCTCCTGTGATGTCAAGCGGGATGGGGCAGGGCTCAGAGGCCGTTCCCCACAAACTGGCGCAGCTCTTCGGTCTGCGGGGCATCGAGCATGCTGGCGGGGCCTTCCTCCCACACCTTGCCCCGATGCATGAAGATCACGTGGTCGGCCACCTTGCGGGCGAAGGCCATCTCGTGCGTGACGAGAATCATCGACATGCCGTCGGCGGCCAGGCCTTCCATCACTTTCAGCACTTCGCCGGTCAGCTCGGGGTCGAGCGCGGAGGTGACCTCGTCGAACAGCATGAGCTGCGGCGTCATGGCCAGCGAGCGGGCAATCGCCACGCGCTGCTGCTGGCCGCCGGAGAGTTGTGAAGGGTAGGCGTCGGCCTTGTCAGCCAAGCCCACCTGAGCGAGCACGGCATGGGCACGCTCGCGCAGTTCGGTGCGCGAGCGCTTGAGCACGAGGCGCGGGGCGAGCATCACGTTCTGCTCTACCGTCATGTGCGGAAACAGGTTGTAGCTCTGGAACACGATGCCCACGTCGCGCCGCAACTGGCTCAGGTTCAGCTTGGACGACGTCAAATCGTGGCCGCAGACGCGGATGCTGCCTTGGTTGACCGTCTCCAGCCGGTTGATGCAGCGCAGGGCCGTGCTTTTGCCCGAGCCGCTGCGGCCGATGATGGCGACCACTGCGCCCTTGTCGACCTTGAACGACACGCCTTCGAGCACGTTGGTTGTGCCAAAGCGCTTGCAGACCGCATCGACTTCAACGATGGGCGACATGGAATCTCCTTTCCAGGCGCCGGCTCCAGGCCGACAGCGGGTAGCACAGCGCGAAGTACAGCACTGCGATCACCATGAACACGATGAATGGGCGGAACGTGGCGTTATTGATGACTTGCCCGGCGCGCGCCAGCTCCACAAAGCCGATGGCGGATGCCAGCGAGGTGTTCTTGACGATCTGCACCATGAAGCCGACCGTGGGCGGCGTGGCGATCTTCAGCGCCTGGGGCAGGATCACGTGCACCAGCCGCTGGCGCCAGTTGAGCGCCAGGCATTCGGCGGCTTCGGCCTGCGTGCGCGGCACGGCTTCAAGGCAGCCGCGCCAGATTTCGCCCAGATAGGCCGACACGTAGACCGACAGACCCAGTGCTGCCGCCGTCAGCGGCTCCAGCACCAAGCCCAGCGCAGGCAGGCCGAAATAGGCCAGCGACAGCAGGATCAGCAGCGGTGTGCCCTGGATGAGCTTGATGTAGAGCATGGCCGCCGTGCGCAGCGGCCCCGGCGCATATACGCGCACCAGCGCCAGCACAAAGCCCAGCAGCCCGCCACCGGCAAAGGCGACCAGCGATAGCCCGACCGTCCAGGCCAGGCCTTGCATCAGGAAAGCGAATTGTTCGGGAGTGAGCAGAGGCATGGCGCGTTCCTCCCCGTTACAGCGGCGTGCCCAGGCGCCTGCGGCGCGGGAAGGCGACATGGCCTGCCGCCCAGAACAGCGCGCGCATGACCAGTGACAGCGCCAGGTATGCGGCGGCCACGATCAGGTAGGTTTCCACCGAGCGATAGGTGTCCGACTGCACGCGATTGGCCACGGCGGTCAGTTCCTCTGCGGAGATCTGCGAGGTGATCGACGACGCGAGCATCAGCAGCACGTACTGGCTGGTGAGCGCGGGCCACACGCGCTCAATGGCCGGCGGCAGCACCACGTGCAGGAGGATCTGCGTGCGGCTGAGCGCCAGGCACTCTGCGGCTTCGAGCTGGCCCTTGGGGATGGACTCGATACCGGCACGCACGATCTCGGCGGTATAGGCGCCGACATTGATGACCAGCGCCACCGTGGCTGCCGTAAACGCGCCCACCTTGAAGCCAACCGACGCCAGCCCGAAGTAGACGATGAAGATCTGCACGAGCAGCGGCGTGTTGCGGATGGTTTCCACATACACGCCGCACAGCCGTGCGATGCCGGCCGTGGAGCCGGTACGGCCGACCGCGCACAGCACCCCGAGCGCGAACCCGCATGCCGTGGCAGCCACCGATAAACCCAGCGTGGTAGCGGCGCCTGCGAGCAGGTCTGGCCAATATTCCAGCGGGGCCGCGAAGTCGAACTGGTATTGCATGTCTCCGGGTCTTTTTCGGCTTTTGGTCAGGCCACTTTACCATGTAACGCCAATTTGGCCTGACCGGATAAACCCTAGCTCCCCGTAGATGCTGGAGTTTCGCAAGCGCCAAGCCGGCCCCTGCTACCATATGGTCAGGCCAATTCACCACGCGCAGCATGCTCGATCAACTCAAACCGGTGGACAACCGCCGTCTGTATCAGCAGATCGCCGACCAGATTCGCACCCTGATCCGCAATGGCGATTTCGCGCCGGGCACGCGGCTGCCGCCGGAGCGTGACCTTGCGCAGCAGTTGGGTGTGTCGCGTCCTTCGGTGCGAGAGGCGCTGATTGCGCTGGAGATTGAAGGGGCGGTCGAGGTGCGGATGGGTGCCGGCGTCTATGCCTGCGCGCCGGTGCGGCGTTCGCATGCAGAGGTCGCCGTCGCGGGCGGGATGGGCGAGAGCCCGACGGAACTCATGCAGGCCCGTTCAGCGATCGAAGGCGTGGTCATACAACTGGCGTGTGTGCGTGTCACGCCGCAGACCCTGCAACCGGTGCGGGACGCCCTGGCTGCCATGCGCGCCGATGTTCGTGAGGGCCGCCAGCCTTTGGCGAGTGATCGCGCTTTCCACGTGGCCATCGCCACCATGACCGGCAACGCGGTGCTGGTGCGGCTGGTGGGTGAGCTCTTCGACGAACGGCATACCCCGATTGCCCGGCGGATCAGCGTGCGCGCCGAGAGCCAGCAAACCTGGGCGGCCGCACTCCATGAGCACGAGGCTATCGTCGCCGCGCTTGAGCATCAGGATGTGCTGTTGGCGCAGACGGCCATGCGCGCGCACCTCGACTCGTCGCGCCAGCGGTGGGTGGAGGATAGCCGGCAGGAATGGAGCTGAACGATCTCGCCGAAGGGCGGGCTACACCACCGCCAGTTTCGGCCGTTCCTGCCGCGGCATGACCATATTGCGCCCGGCGGCCTTGGCTTCATACAGCCGCCCATCGGCCAGGCGAATGAGATCTTCGACGGTGTCGTCTGCCGCGGCAATGCCCGAGTGCGAGGCCACGCCGATGCTCACCGTCAGCTTGCCGTGCGCGCTGCCCACATTGGGCTCGCCGGCGGCCAGCACAGCGGCGCGGATGGTCTCGGCCACGCGCACGGCGCCGCTCATGTCTGTATTGGGCAGCACGGCGCAGAATTCTTCGCCGCCGTAGCGGCCGGCAAAGTCGCCGGGGCGCTTGATGCTGTCGTTCAGGCAGCGCGCCACGGTGCGCAGCGCGGTGTCGCCGGCGGCATGGCCGTAGCGGTCGTTGTAATGCTTGAAATCGTCCACGTCGATCATCAGCACCGACATCGGCGTGTGATGCCGATTGGAGCGACGCCACTCCACATCCAGCGCGGAATCCAGCGCGCGGCGCGTGCCGAGTCCGGTCAGGCTGTCGGTATTGGCCAGCAACTGGAGTTGCTGCTCCATCTCCAGGCGCTTGCGCAGTTGCTGGGCAAACAGCACTGATAGGCCCATGAACACGGCATCGAGCATCAGCACGATGCCGCCAATCACCCACGCGCGCCGCCACCATTCGGCGTAGATGTCTTCGGTGGCCAGGCCCACCGTCACGATCAGCGGGTGCTCGCCGATATGGCGGAAGCTGAACAGGCGCTCGACGTTGTCGAGGGCGGCCACTTCCACGTACGAACCTTCGGGCGACAGCAGCCGCTTCCGGAAGGCGGCGCTGTCGGCCAGGCTTCGCCCGATGAGCTTTTCGTTGTACGGACGGCGCATGAGCAGCGTGCCGTCGGCGCGCACCAGCGTCACCGCTGCGTGAGGCCCCAGGTTGATGCCGTCAAACAGGCGCCGGAAATAGTTCAGACGCAGCGTGCCGACCACGATGCCGTTGAATTCACCGTGCGGGCCATTCAGGCGCCGGCTCAGTCCCAGCGATGTGTCGACACCGGTAATGCGCGGCTTGAACGGCTCGCTGATGTACAGGCCGACGTCGGGCGCGCCCTGATGCACTTGAAAGTAATCGCGATCCCCCAGGTGGATATGCCGTGCCGGCACCGAGCGCGAGTCGATCACCACGTCGCCTGCGGGATTGGCCACCAGCAGCGAACCCAGATCCTGCGCGTTGGTCGAGCGGTCGAACAGCACGAGCTGGCGGATGGTCGAGGGCAGCGCCACGATGGCCGGGTCTTGCATGCCCTCGATCACGGCTTGCAGTGACAGGTCATACACCTCGATATTGCGGGCGATGTCGCGCTGCAGGATCAGCGAGAGGTTGTCGGCACTGTCGCGCGCACGGGCCAGCGCATCGACACGCATTTCCCACAGTGACAGCGCAGTCAACGCCGCCAGCACGAGCGACAGCACCGAAGCGCCAATGATGAGTAGAGAAGGCCGCCGCAGAAGGGCGCCGGTGGCGCGCTGTAATGGCATGCGCAGAATTGTGAAAAGAATGAAAGAAGCAGCGCTGATTGTGTACCGAACTCCACCTTCCTACGCAATACTGCCTAGAACTTTTTCGGGAAGGAAAACGTTTGCGAGAGTCGATCGCGCAACGCTCTGTGCCGGCGGGCGCACCACTTGCTGAGCATTGACTGAGTGCCGCACCCATGACGTCAACGCCGGCTGGTCGACCTACGTTCGTGTCACCGTGTCACGCCGGCTTTGCCTATGCTGGGTAGGCATCCTTGGAGAACGCTATGCCAGACGATCGCGCTTCGTCCACACCTACGGCCACCCCCGTGCCCGCCAACCCGCATCCGCCCGTGGCCGATACGCACGACGAGGCTCTGCTCGATGAGGGCATCGAAGAAACCTTTCCCGCCAGCGATCCGGTATCGGTGGATGCCGGCAAGCCCAATATTCCGCCCAAGACGCCGGAGAGCGCGCCCAAACCGTAAAATACGCAATGTGTGTCAACGAATCGGCCATTTCGGCCGTATTACGTGGACCAGAAACAACGTGCGAATCCAGCACGCGCGCGATTCGAGGGGTGATTCGCGGGAGAACCGGCGCACCGGCCGGACGTCACTCCGGCCGGGACAACAACACATCTGCGCCGGCAAGTCGGGGTCCCATCATGATGTCGATACCGTGCGGGGCGTAGGCTCCGGCGGGTTGGTTTTTCACCGTCTCTCCCGCCGTCCATCCCTGTCCGTGCGCGCTTGGGTTCGCTTGCGCGTGCCTTCCGACCCCCAGCCCGCGTCCGTCTTCCACCATGGGTGGAATCGGGCGTGCAGTTCCAGCCAGCAGGATTTCGTTTTCCAACATGCCTGACGCCGCGTCCAACGACGCCAGTCCAACCTCACGCCGATCATCGGCTCGCGCTGCACCTGCCGCTGACGCGACGCCGGCCGCGCCTGCCGCCCCACCGCGCTCCGATTCGGGCCTTGGCCTGGGCGGCTGGATCGTGATCGGAGTGGTGCTCGTGCTCGGCGCGCTGGTGTTCGACAGCCTGTATGCACTGCTCGATCACGTGCATTACGCCGACATGGTCGCCGCGCTGCAGGCCACGCCACGCTCGCACCTGCTGCTGGCCGTGCTGGCCACGGCGCTGAGCTACATCGCCCTGACCGGCTATGACGCGTCCGGCCTGCGCTATGCCGGTGCGCACGTCGCGCCCGGTACGGTGGCCGCTACGTCGTTCATCGCTTATGCCTTGGGCAATACCGTCGGCCTTGGTTCGCTGACGGCGGGGTCGGTGCGCACGCGCCTGTACACGGCGGCCGGTGTGGATGCCGCGCGCGTGACCGAAGCGGTGGCCTTCGATGCGGGCGCGCTGGGCGTGTCCACCACGGCCTTCGGTGCCGTCGGGTTGTTGTGGGGCGCACCGCATATCGCCGCCATCACCCATCTGCCGGCGGCGATGCTGGAAGTGGTGGCACTGCTGGTGCTGGGCGGCGTGGTGGCGCTGCTGGCCCTGTGCATGCGACAACGCCACGTAACGCTGTTCGGCCGGTGGGAGATCCGCCTGCCGCCGCCTGGGCTGGCTGCGCGGCAGTTCGCGATTTCGGCGGCAGACATGAGCGCGGCCGCGGCGGCGCTGTGGGTGCTGATGCCGGCGGGAGCGGTAGACCTGCCCACGTTTGTGGCGTTCTACGCCCTGGCCGTGACGCTGGGCGTACTGAGCCAGAGCCCCGGTGGCCTGGGCGTGTTCGAGGCCGTCATCCTGATCGGCTGCAGCGGCCAGGCGGCGCCGGCCGATGTGCTGGCCGCGCTGCTGATCTATCGCGTGATCTATTTCCTGCTGCCGCTGGTGGTGGCTGCCGGCATGCTCGGCGTATTTGAGTTGCGCTCGGGCGCGGGTGCGCACTTTGCGCCATTTGGTCGGGCCGCGGTCAAGTTGTCGCCAGGGCTGCTGGCCGCGTTGACGATGGTGGCGGGCGTCATGCTGCTCGTCTCGGGCGTGACCCCGGCCACCGACGAGGCCGAAGACCTCCTGCGCATGCACGTGCCGCTGTTCGTGGTGGAGGCCTCGCACATGATTGGCAGCGTGGCGGGGCTGATCATGCTGTTCGTCGCACGCGGGCTGCTGCATCGGCTGGACGCCGCGTGGTGGGCCGCGCTGGTGCTGTCGCTGCTCACGGGTGTGCTGGCGCTGCCCAAGGGCATCGCCGTGTCGGAGATGGCGGTGCTGGTCACGCTGGCGGTGCTGCTCATCATCTCGCGCCGGCAGTTCGACCGGCCGTCATCGCTGTTCTCGCAGCGGCTGGAGGCGGGCTGGCTGATCGCCATGGTCTGCGTGTTTGCGGCGTGCGTGTGGATCCTCTTCTTTGCTTACCGCGAGGTGGCCTACGCCAACCAGCTCTGGTGGCAGTTCACCTTCGACGGCGACGCGCCGCGCTCCATCCGTGCACTGATGGCGGTGGCTGTCACGGGCCTCGGCTTCGGCATGTGGCAGCTCTTTCGCAAGGAGCCCGGCGTAACGACGTTCCCGAGCGACGAAGAACTCACCCGCGCCGCCGAGATCATTCGCAAGCAACCCGCCGCCGATGCCGCGCTCGCCCTGATGGGCGACAAGAGCCTGCTGTTTTCGCCGTCGGGCAACGCTTTCATCATGTATGCCAAGCAGGGGCGCTCGTGGGTGGCGCTGTCCGACCCCGTGGGTGCGCAGCAGGAGTGGCCTGAGCTGATCTGGCGCTTCATCGAAATGGCCGACACGCATGGCGGTCGGGCCGCGTTCTACAAGACGCGGCCGCAGACGCTGTCGCTATATCTCGATGCCGGCCTGCGCGCCTACAAACTGGGCGAGGAGGCCTATGTGTCGCTGCCCGAGTTCAGCCTGAAGGGCTCGCGCCGTGCCAACCTGCGCCATGGCGTGACGCGCGGCGAGCGCGAAGGGCTGTCGTTCGAGATCGTGCCGGCGGCAGACGCGCACACCGTGCTGAACGAGCTGCGCGCCATTTCCGACGAATGGCTGCGCAACCAGAATGCGCGCGAGAAGGGCTTCTCGCTCGGTGCATTTGAAGATCGCTACGTGAGCAGCCAGCCCGTGGCGGTGGTGCGCCGCGAGGGCATCATCCTCGCGTTTGCCACGCTGATGTGCCCCGAGGTGCTGCGTATAGAGGCGAGCGTCGACCTCATGCGCTATCGCGCCGACGTCCCGCCGGGTACGATGGATTTCCTGTTCGGCAAGGTCATCCTCCACTTCCAGGCGGAGGGGTATCAGCGCTTTGGTCTAGGCATGGCGCCGATGTCGGGCATGGTTGAGCACCAGCTTGCGCCGCGCTGGCACCGCTTCGGACGGATGATGTTCCGCCACGGCGCGCGCTTCTACAATTTCCGTGGACTGCGCAATTTCAAGGACAAGTTCGAGCCGGTGTGGGAAGCCCGCTACCTGCTCGCACGCGGCGGCATCGCGCCGATCTTCACATTGACGGACGTCGCCGCGCTGATCGGCGGTGGCTTGAAGGGAGTGATCTCCAAATGAGTTGGCAAGCACCGCGCACGCAAGAGGCGCGGCACAGGGGAGTGTTACGCAAAGGCGTGCCGAGTTTGCGCTGGGCGGCGCATCTGAGTGCGATCGGGATGGTGCTGACCGCAGCCTGGGCGATGGCCGCCGACGCGCCGGCAGCGACCTCCGCACCCAAGCCCACGCCGGGGCAAGGTCCGGTGCTGGTGCCGACGGTTGGCATGACGGGCGCCAGCGGCGTCACGGCTGCGCCTGCGCAGGGTGGGATGAGCGGTGATGCACCCCCGCGCCTGCAGATGAGCGCTGCCGCCGTCAGCGCCAACAAGGCCGCCAATGGTGGCGTGCTGTCGCTGCCGGTGGTGGCGCCGGCCACGCCCGCCGCCGCGCCGGGCGCGGTCGAGTTCGTCACGCACGGGCGCTTTCGCGACGTGCCGGTCTACAAGCCAAAAGGTGAGATCCGCGCCGTCGTGCTGATGCTTTCGGGCGACCTGGGCTGGACGCCCGCCGCCTCGCGCATGGCAGAGAGCCTGGCCCAGCAGGGCGCGCTGGTGGCCGGCCTGTCGACGCCTGCCCTGTTCGCCAGCCTGGAGGCAGACCAGGGCGACTGTGCATTCCCCGACGGCGATCTCGAAAACTTCAGCCGCTTCCTGCAGGCGTACGAGAAGGTGCCGGGCTACTACCCGCCCATCCTCGTTGGCGACAACGAAGGCGGTGCGCTGGCCTACGCCATGATTGCGCAGGCACGACCGAATATCTTTGCCGCGGCCATGTCGCTGGAATTCTGCCCGGTGCTGGAGCTGCGCAAGCCGCTGTGCAAGGGCGAGGGCATCCACTTCAGCCGCCGTAAGAGCGAAAGCCGCACCACGGCCAAACGCGTCAAGCCGCCCGAGAATGCCGGCGTCGTGCTGCTGCCGGCCACGAAGCTGTCGGCGCCGTGGGTGGCGCTGCAATCGCCGGGCACGTTGACGTCGTTTGCGCGCCGCTCGGGCCCGTTGTGCGAGGCGCGCGCCACACAGGCCTTCATCGATACGATTTCCGGCGCGCAGTCGCTAACACTGCCCGCCACGGCGCCCGGTGCAAACGCACCGCCCGCGACTGCGAGCGAGCCCTTCAAGACCGCCTTCGCCAAGCTCGTCGCGCAGCGCAAGCCGCCGCCCCCGCCGCCGCCCGCTGCGGTGTCGGACTTGCCGATCATCGAAGTGGCTGCGCAGCCCGGCACGTCGTCGGAGTTGTTTGCGGTGCTGCTGTCGGGCGATGGCGGATGGGCCGGGCTCGACAAGGAAGTGGCCGCTGCGCTGGCCAAATCGGGCGTGCCGGTGGTCGGCATCGATTCGCTGCGCTACTTCTGGACGCCGCGCACGCCGGCTTCCGCTGCAGCGGATATGGACCGGCTCGTTCGCTTCTATGCCGCGCGTTGGAAGAAGCCGAAGGCGCTGCTGATCGGCTATTCGCAGGGGGCGGATGTGCTGCCGTTCATCGTCAACCGCATGCCGGCGGCGTCGCGTGAGCATGTGGCGCTGGCGGTGATGATGGGTCTGGGCAAGCGCGCCGACTTTGAATTCCACATGACCAACTGGGTGTCGAGCAGCGCGTCTGGCCTGCTGATCCTGCCCGAAGTGCAGAAGCTGCCGGCGGGCCTGGGCATGTGCATCTTCGGCAAGGAAGAGAAGGACACCAACTGCCCGGGCCTGGACCCAAAGCAGGTGCAGCTTGTGAAGCTGCCCGGCGGCCATCACTTTGATGGTGACTACGCCAAGCTGGCACGCATCATCCTTGAAGGCGCGCGTGCGCCGGGCGCTGCTGCGCGCTAGGCCACTGCTTCCGGGGCTGGTGTGTGTGGCGCGGCAACCGCGTCCAGTGTTACTGCAGCGTAACGCTGCGTGCCCGGCCGGGCGGCATAATGCCAGCGCCTACAACACGGTCGGGGGGATCGGATGGCAGCCGTAGGGTCGTTCTTCGGGCTCATCATCGCTGTGATTGCAGCGCTCGTCTTGCTGACGATATTCAGCCACGCCCGCCGCAGCCGGCGTGAGGCCTACATCCAGAACTACGCCTGGCCTCCGGGTCTGCGGGAACGCTTTATCGAGAAGCATCCCGCGCTCTCCGCCGCTGATCACGAGCAGGTGGTGCGCGGCCTGCGCCAGTTCTTCATCGTCCACCTGCGCAGCGATTGCGATTACGTTTCGATGCCATCGCGCGTGGTGGATGACCTGTGGCACGAGTTCATTCTCTACACACGCGAGTACCGCGACTTCTGCCACCGCGCGTTCGGCAAGTTCCTGGATCACTTACCGTCGGCGGCGCTGTCGCCAGTGCGCAAGCAATCGAATGTGGGTTTGCGGCGGACGTGGTGGTGGGCTTGCAAGGCTGAGTCGATCAACCCGCGCAAGCCCACCCGCCTGCCGCTGCTGTTCGCCATCGACCACCAGCTCGCCATTCCAAAAGGCTTCTATTACGTGCCGGACTGCGCGACGATTCTGCCCGGCGGCGAGGTCATGCAATGCGGCGCGGATTTCGCCAGCCGCCGTATCGATGGCAGTACCGAGGGTTTTGGTACTGCCACCAAGCGCAACGGTTCCGGCGGTGACGGCTGCAGCAGTTGTTCCAGTTGCTCGAGCTGCAGTAGCTGCAGCGGCGGTAGCAGCAGCGACTAAGGCCTCAGGCGCGCGGCACCAGCGACTGCACGCATTCATCCACACTCAACTCGTGCAGCGTCTCGGCGCGCAACGTGTTGTCCGTCGCGCGCTGCAAGACAGTCAGCGCGCGCGGTTTGAGCCGGACCAGCATCAACTGCAAACCGCGCGCCGCGCATTCGGCGGCAAAAATGCGCAGTGCTTCGATGGCCGAGCCGTC
>Ga0070659_100002154_pt1 | contig 14031 bp, 8 predicted proteins | sample KBSC23metaG_FD_64666 | JGI IMG/M metagenome (GOLD analysis project Ga0070659, IMG submission 64666) | Corn rhizosphere microbial communities from Kellogg Biological Station, Michigan, USA - KBS C2-3 metaG | ecosystem: Host-associated > Plants > Roots > Rhizosphere > Soil ...
ATTGCTTTCAGACAGAGACGCAAAAAACCAGGCTTTGATAAAGGATGCAGTGAGGATTTTGGTAATAGACATTGCACTCATCCTGCTGATGGTGGCAGTTCTGATCTACTTTATTCTGAATGAATTTGATAAAAGACGCAAGGCAGAAGAGACAAGTATGCGTAATGTTGAAAGGCTGGAACAACTCAACAAGGAAAGCAGTCAGCAAAACTGGCTGCTGACAGGATTGACAAAAATAAATGTCGTAGAGCACGGAGAAAGTTCTGTCTCAGAAATATGTGAATCTCTTTTAACTTCCTTATTGCAATACATTGAATTACCGGCCGGCGCTTTTTATTCATTGATAGAAGGTATGGAAGGACTGCAGTTAGTGGCATCTATTGCAACGACGTCAGCTAAATCAACTTCTATAAAAAATACACTCGGAGAAAACACATTAACTGCAAAAAAAATTGTTGTCATTAAAAATGTGCCTGCTGATTATTGGTCAATTCAATCCGCGCTCGGCAAAAAACAACCTGGTGAAATTGCTTACATACCGTTGATACATAATGAAACGGTAAACGGAGTTATAGAGCTTGCCACTTTTAATTCATTCTCCGAACAACAAATTAATTTTTTAGAATTGGTGAGTAATAATGCTTCGATTGCGTTGTATTCTGCTCAGTCAAGGAGAAAGATCAAAAATTTATTAAGACAACTGGGTCAGCAAAACGATGAATTGATCAACCAGCATGAAGAGTTATTTAAAACAAATGAAGAATTGGAAAGACAGACTGAAACACTTCAAAAGTCGGAAGAAGAATTAAAAGTGCAGGAAGAAGAATTAAGAAAGATAAATGAAGAATTGCTTGAAAGAAATGATGCGCTTGAACTTGCAAGACAAACTATGGTGTTAAAAAATGAAGAGCTCGAAAACGCCTCAAAATATAAGTCGGAATTCCTTGCAAATATGTCGCATGAATTGCGTACACCTTTGAACAGCATTCTGATATTGAGCAAACAACTGTCGGAAAATAAAACAAAAAATCTTACTCCAAAGCAAGTTGAATATGGAAATATAATTTACAAGTCCGGTGCTGATCTGTTAGACCTTATCAATGACATGCTTGATCTTTCAAAGATCGAAGCAGGAAAAATTGATTTGCATTATGAAGAAACAAAAACGGAAAACATTGTACAAGACATGCAAGAGATGTTCAATGCCGTGGCAAAAGAAAAAGATATAAAGTTTATAACGTCAATTGAACCTTTGGTTCCTGAGTTTATACTTACCGACAGACAAAGACTTGAACAAATAGTAAAGAACCTTTTGTCAAATGCTTTTAAGTTTACTGAAAAAAAAGGAGAAGTTAAACTATCGTTTTCTGCATTGGAAAAAGACGGAATGTTACACATCACAGTAACGGATACAGGTATTGGCATTCCAAAAGAAAAGCAACAACTTATTTTTGAAGCATTTCAGCAAGCTGACAGTTCTACCAATCGAAAATATGGCGGCACCGGTTTAGGTCTTTCCATTTGTAAAGAGTTGATCAGGCTGCTCAACGGAGAAATTCATGTACAAAGTGAAGAAAGAAAAGGAAGTACTTTCACTGTTTATTTACCGCTCACACTAACCAATAAACCTGCGCTTACGAAAGAAAATGATACAACAAATATTGCTTCTAATAAACCACTGCTTCATCAAAAAATATCAGATGACAGAAATACTATCGGAGGCAATGAAAAAGTGATCCTCATTATTGAAGATGATGTGCAGTTTGCTTCATTGCTACGCGATTTTGCAAGAGAACACGGTTACAAAGCCATTATCGCAGTACAGGGTGATGAAGGATTATTGTTTGCAAAAAAATATAAGCCTGACGCAATTATTCTCGATATAAAATTACCTGTAATTGACGGCTGGACTATTTTGCGACTTTTAAAAGATGATGAAGCGTTGAAACATATTCCTGTGCATGTGATCTCAGGATCGGATTATGACGTATCTGCTAATGCCAATGTCATTTCTTATCTGAAGAAACCTGTAGATAAACAGGATATAGAAAATGCCTTTGAAACATTGATGGAAAACACGCTTACAAAGTTCAAAAGAATATTGATACTATCAGGTGAACATCTTAATAATGATTCATTAAAAAAATTAATTGAGAAGGGGCACTTTGATGTCGTTTGCACTTATGTGCACACCATTGATGAGATGTTGATCGAGTTAGATAAAAATAATTTTGATGGTATAATTGCCGACATTGGAAAAGAGCTTTCAAAAGCGAAAAATGATCTTAAAAAATTAAAAGGCAAAGCGGAAAAATATAATCTTCCTGTTATTGTTTACATTGATGCGGATATTTCATCAAATGAAGAACTTGAATTAATGAAGGTATCTGATGTGGTTATTCGTGAAGCGGAAATGTCGAAGAACAGATTGATGGATGAACTTGAATTGTTCTTCTATAAAGTAGATGAAAGCAAAGAACATGTGCAGATGATCAATGAAACCGGTTCAGGTGATGAGAAAATTTTTAAAGATAAAAAAGTGTTGCTTGTTGATGATGACATGCGAAATATTTTTGTACTGACCAACATTTTAGAAGAGAATAAAATGAAAGTTATACCGGCAGTGAATGGCAAAGATGCGATTAACGAATTAAGAAAAAATCCTGATGTGCATATTGTGCTTATGGATGTAATGATGCCTGAAATGGATGGCTACGAAGCAATGAGAAAGATCAGGAATGAATTTGGCTTTACCAGTTTACCGATAATAGCACTTACAGCGAAAGCAATGAAAGATGATAAACAAATGTGTATTGAAGCCGGCGCCTCAGATTATATTACCAAACCACTTGACATTAATAAATTGCTCTCGCTTATGCGTGTATGGCTTGCACAATAAAATGAGCATACAAATAAATATTACACAGGAAGAATTAGAAGATATACTGCAATTGCTGTTGCAACATTTTGGCTACGATTTTACAAATTATTCGCATGCTTCCTTAGAAAGAAGAATAGTTCATTTCATGAATAATGAACACATTTCGTCAGTTTACGATCTTAAATATAATCTCATTAATCAAAAAGATTTTTTTACAAGTTTGCTCCAGACGATTACCATTAACGTTACCGACATGTTTCGTGATCCGCCCTTTTATAAAGCGTTGCGCGAAAAAATATTTCCGGAACTTGCTACTTACCCGCTTATAAAAATATGGCATGCGGGTTGCGCTACCGGTGAAGAAGTTTTTTCTCTCGCAATATTATTACATGAAGAAAATTTATTAAACCGCTGTCGCATCTATGCAACCGACTTAAATACAGTTAATCTGGCAAAAGCGCAAAAAGGGATCATACCCGTAACAAATATGAAAGAACATATTCACCATTATCATGAAGCGGGCGGAAGAAGTGATTTCTCGAATTACTATACTGCGAAGTATAATAATGTTCTTATTAATAAAGAACTGCGAAAGAATATCGTTTTCTCTCACCACAATCTTGTTACAGACAGTGTGTTTAATGAATTTCAATTGATACTTTGCAGGAATGTATTGATTTATTTTGATCCTGTGCTGCAAAACAAAGTGTTGAATCTTTTATATAACAGCCTTTCACCTCTTGGGTTTCTTGCGATTGGATTAAAAGAATCTTTGCTTTTTACTGATTTAAACAGTAAGTTTGAGAGCATTCTTCCTCCGTTAAAAATTTTTAAACGAAGAGAGGCGCATAAAGAAATGCGCCGAAACATTTAATTCTTGTAATTTTTACCCTTTGAAAAATTTTTAAGAAGGCAAAAAATTATTTTGAAAAAATAATGTTTTAAAATGTCAAATGGTCAACACCGGGAACCGTTTATAATTTTGATCGCTGACGATAAAATTGAAAATATCATATCCCTTGAAGAAATTCTTGCAGCAGATAATCGTATTTTTCTTCGTGCCACCTCGGGCAATGAAACTTTAAAGCATGCTTTAAAAAATGAAAATATCGGTTTGATCATGCTTGATATCCAAATGCCCGGAATGGATGGTTTTGAAGTAGCCAAACTTTTAAAGAGTAATTCAAACACAAAAAATATCTCTATCATTTTTGTTACAGCAAGTAATAACGAAGATCAGTATATTCTCAAGGGGTTTGCACATGGCGCAGTGGATTATCTTCAAAAACCGCTGAATGAAAATGTAACCAAGGCAAAAGTGAATGTGTTTGAGCGATTATATTTTTACCAGCAGGGACTCAAAAAAGCGCTGAATGATTTTGAAATAATCAATAAACAACTTGAACGTTTTGTTTATGTTGTTTCACACGATATAAAATCTCCTTTATCTTCTATAATTACTGTGCTTTCCGTGCTCGAAAAAAATGAGCAGGTAATAAATAATCCATATTTGCAATCAAGAATTGAAATGCTTTCGCAGTCATCGAATCACTTATCAACTATGATAAATTCAATTCTTGATTACTCAAGAAAAAGTCTGGCGCAGCAAACAACAGAAGATGTGGACGTTTATGAGCTTGTACAGCAGATCGCTTATCTTTTATTTCCTCCGCAAAATATTACAATAAATATCTCTCCGGATCTTCCCGTTATAAAAACACAGAGAATAAAATTGCAGCAGGTATTTCAAAATCTTCTTAGCAACGCAATAAAGTTCAATGACAAATCACAAGGGATCATTGACGTGAATGTAAAAAATAAAGACGACCACTATGAATTTTCAGTAAAGGATAACGGACCGGGCATTTCAAGTGAAGACCGGGAAATAATTTTCAAGCTCTTTCAAACATCAAACGCCAAAGTAAAAAATGAAACAAGTACCGGTGTTGGCTTGTTCATAATAAAAATGACTGTGGAAGAACAAGGCGGTAATATTCATGTAGAATCAGAAGAAGGGAAAGGAAGCACTTTTTATTTTCAGTGGAAAAAGTAGTGGAGAAATTTTTATGAACCCTGCTTTATATTTCTGTTCAACTTTTGTTGCGTCGCACACTTGTACGGCAGAATTTTGTGTCATCAGTTCTCAACAATTATAAACGATTTTCATACAATAATGTTTGCAATTTTCAATTCAAAAATCATAATAAAAAATGAGGTGGTATGAATTTTTAAATTATTTTTTCTTTTGCTTTCATACCGCACTAATCTTCTTCAACACATTCGGATGGATATTTTGCAAAACAAGAAAATGGAACTTGATCACACTTCTTTTAACAGCTTTCTCATGGTTTGTGTTAGGAATATGGTATGGATGGGGATATTGCTTCTGCACGGATTGGCATTGGAATGCAAGACGACATCTTGGTTATATCGATAAAGAAAATTCTTACACACAATTTCTTGCTGATAAATTAACCGGAAAAAATTTCTCTTCACAATTAACCGATGCTGTCACAGTCATAGTGTTTTTCGCGAGTCTTGTTTTAAGCATTTGGCTAAACTTTCGTGATTGGAATAAAAAAAGAAAAAGGAATAAAAATTTTTATTCCCAAAGCTGATAATTTTTATTATTCAACTTTCACCTTGCATCAAATATTTTTTTATTCTCCGTTTATTCAAATACATTTATAAAAGAATTTATCATCCATGTATGATGAAGGCGAAATAAAAGAGTTGCTACACCGGATTGCTTTGTACGAGGACATGAAAGCCTATCGGAAACTTTTCGATATTTTTTTTAATCCCTTAAAAAGATTTTCCTATTCACTCGTAAAATCAACAGAAGCATCCGAAGAGATCGTCTCAGATGTATTTATTAAGATATGGCAGATAAGAAACAAATTGCCGGAGTTAGAAAACTGCAAAGTTTATTTCTTTACTATCGCAAAAAATTTTTCTCTTAATTACATCATTAAGCATTATAAAAATCCGGTCGTAAGTATTGAGGAAATTCAATTTGAAACAGTGATTGATGTTACGACTCCCGAAGACACTTTTATTTCCGCCGAAACCGTACAAAAAATAAAAGAAGCCATCAGCCAATTGCCACCACAATGCAAACTTATTTTTCAATTGGTGAAAGAAGATGGTTTAAGATATAAAGAAGTTGCACAAATACTCAATATATCTGTTCTCACCGTTCGAAACCAGGTAGCACGGGCAACTGCATCAATTGGTAAAATGCTACCAAAGTATGCTGTTATTAAACCTTCTGTAAAAAAATGACTGTTACTGCAGAACAATACAAATAATTTCAGAATTTTTTCCCTTACTGTGGTACTTTTTTAAAAGCTTATTGTCTATCTATTAAGGTGATCTGTATGGAAGAACGTTTCTGGTTATTGTTAAGTTTAAAATTTTCCAATGAAGCTTCATTAGCTGAATTGGAAGAACTGGAGGCAATGTTACAGCGGCAGCCGGAATTGTTTCTTCAATACGAATTCTTTAAAAAAACCTGGAAGAAAAAAGAATCAGAACAGCTTCCGGATAATGAGTATAACAAACATTTGCAACGATTAAGCAATAATCTTTCAAAACCGGCATTGCAATATGAGAAAAGTTTTTCTCAAGAATTCATAACATCAAAAAAAAGTTTATTCGAGAATCTACGGCGCCATAAACAAATTATTTTTTCAGCAGTTGCTGCTTCGGTTTTGATTGTAATTGCAGGCATCATTTTTTTAAAGAACAAAGAAAAAAAATTCCTGACGCAAACATCTGCCAACACTGTTACAACAAAGCCGGGTTCAAAATCTAAGGTGCAATTGCCCGATGGAACGTTGGTCTGGCTGAATGCTGATAGCAGGATTGTTTATGATAATAATTTCCAGGGAAAGTATCGGGAAGTGCAATTAACAGGCGAAGCATATTTTGAAGTGGTAAAAGATAAAGAACATCCTTTTATCATTCATACAAAAACAATCGATATAAAAGTATTAGGAACAGTTTTCAATGTCCGATCTTATGAAAACGAAAAAACGACTCAAACATCTTTAATAAAAGGCTCCGTAGAAATCACTATACATAATGCCGGAAGAAAGATTGTATTAAAACCCAATGAAAAGCTTATTGTTCAAAACGGCGCTACTGCTTTAAACAATGACCGGTTGCCGGTAAAAGAAAATAATGACGAAGCCTTAATTACTTTGAAACAAATCCATTTAATAGAAAAAGACAGCAGTGCACCTGAAACACTTTGGATAAAAAATAAATTGGTATTTGATAACGAACCTTTAGAAGAAATAGCATTAGAAATCGAGCGATGGTACGATGTGCATGTTACAATAACAAACGATGAATTAAAAGCTGAAAAGTTCAGCGGCATTTTTGAAGATGAAAGTATGAATGAAGTATTGGAAGCTCTGCGGCTTACAGGAAATTTTAAATACTCCATTAATAAAAAGGAAGTAACTATTGAACCATAGACTAATTGTTAACTAAAAATTGCTTGCGTATGAAAACCATTACATAGATATTCTCTGCTTATAAAAAGGCGGAGAATGATTCCGGCATTCCCCGCTGTTTTGAAATAAACATTGCTCACGCCTGAGCAACATTCTATCACAATCAAAACGAATGTATGAAAAAAAATGACTGCGGCTTGTCTGCGTGCAAGTGGCGCTTAATCATCAAATATCTTGTGATGATAAAGTTTATTCTTGTTTTTACAATCATCCTTTCTTTTCAATCTTTTGCCTACGATGGTCTTGGTCAAAGCATTAATCTGAAACTGGAGAACGTACAACTCAAAAAGGTTTTTAAAGCGATCGAGGACCAGGCATATTTCCGTTTTGTTTACAAAGATGACATCTTACCTAAAAATCAAAACATAAGCATCAATGTAAAGAATGCATCAATAGATGATGTGTTGAAAAATGTTTTGCAAAATACATCCTTAGCTTATCGCAAGCTTAATGAAAATCTTATTGTGATAACCGAAGCTGTATTAAATGCTGAAACATCTCTACCTCCGGCAACGATTGTAACCGGAAGAGTTACCAATGATAAAGGGGAACCACTCTCTAACGTAAGCGTCGTTGAAAAAGGAACAAACAACGGCGTTACTACAAATGATAGTGGCCACTTTTCTCTGACTGTAACAGATGCTAATGCAACACTTGTTATAAGTTATATTGGGTATAATCAGCAAGACGTACAACTGAACGGAAGAACAAATGTAGATGTTGCTCTTGTACCCGCAGAAAATGTGGTGAGTGATGTTGTGGTGATAGGTTATCAAACAGTGCGTAAAAAAGATCTGACAGGCGCAACAGGAGTAGTGAATGTTGCGAACACAAATAAAATTGTTGCTCCTTCTGTTGGAGATCAGTTGCAAGGTCAAGTCCCCGGTGTTACTGTAAGAACAGGTGGAGCACCAGGACAAAATCCTGTTGTTGAAATTCGTGGCGTGGCAAGCTTTACCAACAGTGATCCTTTATATGTAATTGATGGAATGATCGCAGATGCTAACTCAACGATCAATACTAATGACATTGCTTCTATCCAGGTTTTGAAAGATGCATCTGCGGCAGCTATCTATGGATCAAGAGCCGCAAATGGCGTTATTATCATCACAACAAAAAGAGGAAGACAAGGACCTTCGCGCATTAATGTTTCTGCACGATATGGTATTTCAGAAATCCCAAAGAAGTGGGATGTAATGAGTGCTCCGCAATATCTTCAAACAGTAAAAACACAATATGAGAATTCTAATACTCAATTGCCTTCCGGCATTGCAGACCAATTGCAAAATCCAACAATCAATACAGACTGGCAGGATGCAATTTATAGAACAGGTAACACGCAGGATTATAATATTGGAATGTCCGGTGGCTCACAAACGGGTAACTATCTGATCTCAGGAAGTTATTACAAAGATAAAAGTGTGTTGATAGGAAATGATTTTGAAAGAGCAAGTTTGCGTGTGAATACAGAGATAAAAAAAGGGAAGCTCACCGTTGGAGAAAACATGGTGATGAGCAACACAAATACAAGTAATCCCGGAGGAGGTGTTAATGCATTTTATGAGGCTCCGCAAATGTTGCCCATCATTGCTGTTCAAAGTGAAGATTACAAAACACAACAATTCAATCCGGGAGGTTGGGGTTTTGGCACAAACGAAATTCCAACTTTTGCAAATAACTATGTAGCCGTTGCTAACCTTGATAAACAAACACACAATTATGCAAAAGTCGTAGGCAACGCTTACATCGATTTTAAATTCACCGATTGGCTTTCATACAAGTTCAATGCGGGTTTGGAAGCAAGTTTCGATTATCACAAAGAAATCCGAGACAGCGGTATATGGCGTTACGAAAACCAGGTGCCTGCAACAAGTGTGGGAGAAGATCGCGAAAGATTTACCAACATCTTGTTAGAACATACCCTCAACTTCAATAAAACGTTTGGTGTGCATAACATCAACGGTGTGGTTGGTTATTCTTACCAGCAGGTAAAACGCGAAACAACATCGGGCAGTAAAATAAATTTGCAAACTGTAAACGGGCAAACCTTCACAACAATTTCATCCGCTTTTGGTACCGCATCTGCCGCCGGCGGTGTTCCTGATTTTTATCGCATACAAGGATTCCTCGGAAGATTAAATTACACATACAACGACAAATATCTTCTTACATTTTCAGGAAGAATTGACCAGGATTCACGCTTCGGGCCCAACTATCAAACAGGTAATTTTTATTCCGGTGCAGCAGCATGGAGAATAAGCAAAGAAAAATTTTTCAACGTTAACTGGATATCTGATCTTAAGCTTCGCGGTTCTTACGGACAGCTTGGTATCAACACACTTAGTGCATGGGAATTTTTAGGAGTGATCAACAATAGTCCAAGAGCTGTTTATGGTGTGCAACAAGGTCCTTTGGTTGGCGAATACCAGGCACAGATAGTGAATCCCGATCTGCGCTGGGAAAAAAGAAATGAGACTAATGTCGGTATCGATGCTGCTTTATTTCAAAATAAACTTCTTCTCACTCTTGATTGGTACAATAATTTATCAAAAGATGTTCTGGTAAATCTTCCATTGCCTTATTATCTCGGAAGCGCATCGGCAAGTGCTCCTGCCAATGCAGGTTCTATAAGAAACAAAGGATTTGAAATAAGCGCAACTTATAAACATAATCAAAAGAATTTTAGCTGGGATATTTCTGTTAACGGAACAACTATAAAAAACAAAGTTGAAAGTGTGGGCAACCAGGGCGTAGGTGTAAATTATATTGAAGTGCCCGGTATTACTTTTATAAGATCACAGGTTGGTCATCCGATGGATGAATGGTATATGTTAGAAACAGCAGGCATTTTTCAATCACAGGATGAAATTAATAATTACAAAGACAAGAACGGAAACCTCATTCAACCACAAGCAAAATCCGGCGATATAAAATATGTTGATGCAAATGGTGATGGTGTTATCAATAATGATGACAGAGTTTTTCTTGGCTCACCGTGGCCAACATTCCAGGGCGGTCTTCAGTTCAATGCTTCATATAAAAATTTTGCGCTGAACATTCAATTGGTTGGCGTATTTGGTTATAAAATTTATGATGACATAAGAAGAATTTTGGATGGTTATCAAAACACAAATTTCAGAACAGACATCAATCCATGGACACCAACAAATACCGGCACAAGCGATCCTCGTCTTGCAATAGAAACAGGTGATCCCGGTATTACTTCAAATAATTTGAATACAAGTTCACGCTGGCTGGAGAATGGCTCTTATGTTCGTTTAAGAAATGTTGAATTAGATTATACACTTCCTGAATCTTTGCTGCGTCATATAAGTTTTACGAGTGCAAGAATTTTTGTAAGCGGACAAAATTTATTTACTATAACAAAGTACAAAGGGCTTGATCCTGATATTACAGGCTCCGGTGTTTTGTTAAGAGGTTTTGATAATGGCAATTGGCCATCAAGCCGCATTATTTCTTTTGGTCTTCAATTTGAATTTTAGCAATCAAAAAAATTACAAATGAAAAATTTACTCATCATAATATTTTCAGGAGTAGTTATTCTATCTGCAGGTTGTAAAAAGAAACTCAATATACCAAATCCAAATACACCTACAACAGAAAACTTCTGGAAAACTGCAAGTGACGCACAGCTTGGCGTCAATACACTTTACAGTACTTTTCACAGACCCGGACTTTGCCGTAACCAATTTTTTATTGACATCATTCGTTCTGATGAAGGTTATTCAACAAGTCCTAATCCTACATTGATAAACAACTTCGACAGATTCATCGTTACTGATTATAATCTTTGGGAAATGCGCAGCTTGTGGCAGGATTGCTACATCGGCATTAACAGAGCAAATCAAATTCTTGATAATGTTCCAAACATTGATATGGATGAAACATTAAAAGCGCAATTTCTTGCAGAAGCAAAATTCATGAGAGCATTGTTTTATTATTATCTCGCAGAATATTGGGGCAACGTTCCTTTACAGTTGCATACTTCATATCCCAATGATCAGCCGCCGACATCACCGCAGGCAGATGTTTGGGCACAGGTTCAAAAAGATCTTACAGAAGCAGCACCTGCATTGCCTGTTTCTTATGATGCAAACAATGTTGGCCGTGCAACACGAGGCGCAGCTTATGGTTTGCTTGGCAAAACTTATATGCAGGAGCACAAATACCAGGAAGCGGCAGATGCATTGAAATGGTTCTTTGAAGGCGAAGGTGCAAATGTGTATGATCTTGTTTCCAATTATCGTGAAAATTTTATTATCACTACAGAGAACAACAAAGAATCTGTTTTCGAATTTCAAAATGCTTTAAATCCGACAGACAATCATGATGACGATACTGATCCAAACAACCGCGATAATTTAAATTATGGCACATCCATTCCACCTTTCTTCGCTCCGCGGCCAATTGGTTTTACTGATGGTCAGGCGCGTCGCTGGGTTGTGTGGGAGTTTTTAAAAGAGAAAACTATAAGTGGTGATCGGGATCCTCGTCTTGCCGCAACATTTTTATATGATTCAACAGATCCTCGCGGTCCTGATTATACTTTGATATATGATCCCGATAGCACGTTGCACAGAACATGGTCTTCTCTTGGTTATTCAACTGATCCTAATTCTGTGCCGAATACACACGATGTTTATTTCAGAAAATTTTTAAACGATTATACGGATGAAGGCGAAAGTTTTCACTCAGGCAACAATTATCGTTACATGCGTTTTGCAGACATCATGTTGTTGTATGCAGAAGCGTTGAATGAACTTGGTAGTACAACACAAGCGTATCAATATGTCGATCGTGTAAGAGAAAGAGCTGGTCTTGCGCCTTTATCACAAGTGATGCCTGGATTGTCAAAAGAAGCTTTCCTTGCACAATTGAAACATGAAAGGATAACAGAGTTAACAGGCGAAGGGCATCGTTGGGAAGATTTGGGAAGATGGGGTGATCTCGGGCCGCAGCTTGCTTCACGAGATCCGGGCTTTGCAAATTTTGTGGTGGGTAAAAATGAATTTTTACCAATACCGCAGCAAGATCTCGATATCAATCCCAATCTTCAGCAGAATCCGAAGTGGTAATTTGAAAATGTGAAAATGAAATAAAGAATTTTTATGGGCCCAACAGCAGAACAAGATGAGGGCTTCCGTTGCGTCGCACTCTTGTACGGTTGATTCTTCATTGAGCAGACCTCATCCTCTAACTCCTTCTCCTTAAGGAGAAGGAGCAGTGCGGAAGAATTAGAACAAAACTTTTGTTCTTCCACATCAACAACAGAATATTATTGAGCATGTGAAGAAGTATGTTGAGTAAAAAAATTTGCAACTATGCCAAACATGTTGAATAAAGAACTGAAGATAATATGTCACTATAAAAGTTCTATAGATAAATAAAAGCGTGACCTCTCCTCTCCTTAAGGAGAGGAGACTGAAAGGTGAGGTAGATGAAGTGTGCGACGCAACGGCAGTTCAATAAATATTCTGCAGCCGGTAACAAAAAAATTATTACTCTTATACATCATAACATGCCGCGAATGATTGAAATTTTTTTAAAAAATATTTTTCTTGTTTTTATTCTTCCCATTGCGTGTTCTAAAAACAACAGCAACAGCAATCCTCCACCGCCTTCAACTGTTGATACAACTTTCACCAATCCGTTATTACAAAGCGGACCTGATCCGTGGGTGATTCAGAAAGACACATTTTATTATTACACCAACACTTTCGGCAATCATATCGCGATTTATAAAACAGATGAAATGTCGAAATTGAAAAATGGAGTGCCCGTAACTATATGGATACCGCCTTCAAACGGTGCATATTCAAAAGATATTTGGGCTCCTGAAATTCATTATTTGCAAAACAAGTGGTATGTATATTTTGCGGCAGATGATGGAGCCAATGAGACGCATCGTATTTATGTCCTTGAAAATTCTTCACCTGATCCAACAACCGCAACATGGATATTTAAAGGAAAGATTGCAGATTCATCTGATCGCTGGGCAATTGATGCATCAGAGTTTGAGTATAACGGGCAATCTTATTTGTTGTGGAGCGGATGGGAAGCAAGCGTGAATGATAAGCAAAATATTTACATCGCTAAATTGCAAAATCCGTGGACAATAGAAGGTAACCGCGTAATGATCTCCACTCCTGCTTATGATTGGGAAAAAAATGGTGCGCCTCCGCAAATAAATGAAGGACCGGAAGCTTTGATAAATCCAAGCGGAAAATTATTTGTTACCTATTCTGCAAGCGGCTGCTGGACGGATAATTATGCGATTGGCTTATTAAGTTTAAAAGAGAATGGCAATCCCATGAATGCAGCAGACTGGACAAAATCTTCAACACCTGTTTTTGTAACACAACCACAAAACGAAGCATACGGTCCGGGTCATAATGGATTTTTTAAATCACGTGACGGTAAAGAAAACTGGATCATTTATCATGCAAATTCATTACCCGGTGAAGGATGCGGAGATGAACGAAATCCGCGTATGCAAAAGTTTACATGGAATGCAGATGGTACACCGAATTTTGGTGAACCTTTACAAATTGATTCATCAATAAGAAAACCATCAGGCGAATATTAAACCCTCTCGACATTTTTTCT
>Ga0070659_100002156_pt1 | contig 14026 bp, 18 predicted proteins | sample KBSC23metaG_FD_64666 | JGI IMG/M metagenome (GOLD analysis project Ga0070659, IMG submission 64666) | Corn rhizosphere microbial communities from Kellogg Biological Station, Michigan, USA - KBS C2-3 metaG | ecosystem: Host-associated > Plants > Roots > Rhizosphere > Soil ...
ATCTGCTTTTCGCGGACGATCGCGACATCCATAGTCGCCGCAATTTCGTACCAGACGAGCATCTTGCAGTCGTAACGTTTGGTGAAGCCCTCCACCGCCTTCGCGATGGTGCCAAACGCGTTGGACGAGGTTTGAAGACACGCCCGTGTAGAGTGTGCCGTTCCTTCTGCTGGCCATAATGTAGATGGCCGGCCGCCTCACTGGATTGCTTCGCTACGCTCGCAATGACGATGAATTAAGCCACCTTCGCCTGCACTTCGTCCGCGCCGGGAATCCCCAGACCGGCGATCATCTCCCTCAGCTCCTGGCGCGCGGTGATATGCGCGATCCCGACTTCGCCGAGTTGCTGCAGGTCGAGCAGGGTCAGGCCCTTGGGGAAGAGCTCGCGGTAGATGACGCGTTCGCCGAGGCCGGGAATCACGCGATAGCCGACGCGCCGCGCAAGCTCGTCGAGCGCCGCGCCGACGCGTTTCAGATTATGCGACTCGATATGCTGGAGGCGGTTTCTCAGCACTACCCAATCGACGCTGCGGCCCGTCTCCTTGGCGCGCTGGGTGCGGCTGTTCCAAATCAGTTCGGCGTAGAAGCTCGGCTTGGTGATCTTGTAGTTCTCCGGGTGCACCTGGCCGATCAGGTCGAGATCGACGAAGCTGTCGTTCATCGGCGTGACCAGAGTGTCGGCCTTGAGGATCGCGGACCGCGCAACCGCGTCGTCGCGGCCCGGCGTGTCGATAACGATGACGTCCGCCTCGGCCGACAGCCGCTCAATGGCGGCGGCCAGGCCGCTTTCGCTATGGTCTTCGAGCACTTCAAAAGCCGCCCGCGGCAACTCCTTCTCGAGCCGGCGCATCGTCGCGTCGCGGTTCTCGAGATAGCGGGTCATCGTCCGCTGCCGGCCGTCGAGGTCGAGCGCCCCCACGCGATGCCCTGAAGCAGCGAGCGCAATGGCCGTATGGACCGCGGTCGTCGACTTGCCTGTCCCGCCCTTTTCGTTGGCGAAGACGATGAAATGCGGTTGGCTCATGCTTGATCTTTCCCCCGGCGCCAGTGCAAGCGCCGCCCGTCCGCGAGTTTACCGGAGGCGCTGGCCGCGTGCAAATCGTTCGTTCCAATGAAGAATTGGCGCGCGCAGTCGGAGCGCTGAAGCGTCGCGGCTCGCTGTCGCTCGTGCCGACCATGGGGGCGCTGCACGCCGGACATCTTGCACTGGTCGCGGAGGGGCAGCGCCGCGCGGACTCGGTCGCTGCTAGTATTTTCGTCAATCCAAAGCAGTTCGGCGAGGGCGAAGATTTCGGCCGCTACCCGCGTCAGGAAGAGCAGGACGCGCAATCGCTTGGGGAGGCCGGCTGCGACCTGCTGTGGATGCCGGGGGTCGAGGACATCTATCCGCCGGGGTTCTCCACCAAAGTCAGTGTCTCCGGCATCTCGGACCGGTGGGAAGGCGAGGCGCGCCCAGGCCATTTTGACGGGGTGGCGACTGTGGTCGCGAAGCTCTTACTGTCGGTTCGGCCCGATGTGGCGTTGTTCGGTGAAAAGGATTTCCAGCAGCTGGCAGTCATCCGGCGGATGGGGATGGACCTCGGCATTCCGGTCGAGATCGTCGGTGTGCCCACGGTTCGCGAATCGGACGGCCTGGCCCTCTCGTCGCGCAACGCATATTTGTCCGCCGACGAACGACGACGCGCCGTTGCTCTGCCGAGAGCGCTAAACGCCGCGAAAGAAAAAATCCGGGCGGGCTTGGATGTCTCGACCGTTCTCGGAGAAGCCCAAAGCGATCTGCGCCATGCCGGCTTTGCGCGCATCGATTATGTCGCGCTCGTCGACTGCGCGACGCTTGAGCCAGTGAAAGAGCTGACGGCAGACGCGCGGCTCATCGCTGCTGCGGTCATTGGCACCACACGACTGATCGATAATCTGCCGGTCTAAGAACGTGGTTGAACCGCGTTAACCATTTCTTTGCGGTTCGCGGACGAACTTCGGTTCCAACAGGGACTGAGGGGACGAAAAATGGGGGCAATTAGTCAGAAAAGCGCGGAATTCCTGCTTCGGAGCCGCCTTGCCGATGCCGAAGCGGGCGATGTCGACGCCTTGTTCGAGCTCGGAGTGACCTTCTCCACGGGTCGCGGCGGAGTCACCGTCGACCTGATCGAAGCGCACAAATGGTTCAACCTTGCGGCGCTCTCGGGCTGCACTCGCGGCCAGCAATGCCGCGCCGAGATCGCGCTCGAAATGACCGCACGCGAAATCGCCGACGCGCAGCGCCAGGCTCGCGCCTGGCTCTCGACCACCGGCTACCAGCGCCGCGCCGCTTAAGTCAGCGCACCAACACCGTGACGGTGCGGCCGAGGCCCGGCCGCTCCTTGCCCCAGCTGGTGGTCGACACCTGCGCCGCGGGGATGCCGAGCAAAAGCAGATAAGAGCGCGCTTCCTCGGCGCGCCGAGCGCCCACCGCGAGCGCATGATCGCGCGTGTCGCCCGTATCGCCATAACCTTCGATGCGCACGACGATTTCAGGATGCCGCCGCAGCCAGGCGGCCTGCGCGGCGAGGACCGTTCGCGCCGGAGCGCCGAGAATCACGCTTTCGCTGCCGAAATAGACCGTGGTGCCACCCGACTGGGCGGCGAATTCGGCGCGAAGTGCGTCGATGCCCTGAAGCGCCGGCTGCTGCGGCCCGCGAGAAAGCGGGATGATCGTCGGCAGGTGGATCTGTGCCTGAGCGGCGGTCGTGCCAAGCGCAAGCGCCACTGCGATCATGGTCTTGCGCATCAGTCCATCACTCCCGACCAGTCCGGGTCCGAGCCGCTCTGCGGCAAGGTCACCGGCCGGGGCTCGCTTCCCTCGAGCGCGACCCGATACAGGCCGGACCGCCCCGCTACGTCGGCGCGCTGAAACAGGATCTCGCGGCTGCTGGGCGCCCAGCTCGGCCCCTCGTCACCAGGGCCGTTGGTCAGCATCCTTTCGCCGCTGCCGTCCGGCTTGATAATTCCTATCCGCCGACCTGCAGTGGAGCGCTGTGTGAAGACGATCCATTCGCCGTCGGGGCTCCATTCGGGCGACGCGTACCAGCCCCCGCTGAAGCTGATTCGCCGCTGGCCTGAACCATCGGCGTTCATCACATAAAGCTGCTGCGATCCGCCTCGGTCGCTTTCGAAGACGATCCGGCTACCGTCGGGAGAGAAGCTCGGGTCGGTGTCGACTCCCGGCGCGGTGGTCAGGCGCTGGGGCAGCCCTCCGTTCGCGCCGACGATGTAAATGTCGCTGTTCGCGCCCTGCATCATCGAGAAGACGATCCGGCTGCCGTCGGGCGAATAGCGCGGCGCAAAGCTGATCGCGTCGGTCGGGATCAGTGGCCGCTCCTGCTTGGAGCCGAGATCGACGATCCGTACGTTGGGCTTGCCGCCGGCGTAGCTCACATAGGCGAGCTGCGTTGCATTGGGAGCGAGACGCGGCGTGAGCGCGATTGCGTCGCCGGCAGTGATATAGCGGTGATTGGTGCCGTCGCTGTCCATCACGGCAATGCGTTTGGTCCGGGCCTCGCCGAAGCCGGTCTCCGCAACATAAGCGATGCGCGTGTCGAAAATGCCGGGAGCGCCGGTGATCGCCGTGTAGGCGAGTCCTGAGCATTTGTGTGCGGCGCGGCGCCAGTCGGTTGGCGCAATAACGAAGCCCTTCCGCGCGAGCTCACGCCCCTTCTCCACATCGTAGACGTAGCACCCGACGGTCAGGCGCCCGTCCGAACGCGACTGGACGAACCCGGTGACCAGCGCCTTGGCGCCCTTGGAGCGCCACTTGGAAAAGGTCGGAGCAGTGACCTCCGGGTAGGAATAATAATCGTCGCGGTTGGGCTGGAGCGGCATCAGCTCGGCCGTCTGACGCAGGTCGGAGACGATCAGCTGCGTCGCGTCCCAGCCGACCGCGAGCATCTCATTGCCGCGATTGCCGCCGTCCGGGCTGGTGAGCGGCGGCACGGCGATGACCGTCGCCGCTGGCTGCTGCGCCTGGGCGACTCCGGCCATACCGATCAACAGAAAAGGGAGCAGAAATCGCTTCATCGATCTGTCGTGATTGCCTTGAATTTTTCGACCCAATCTTTCGGTTGCCGCCTCGGCCGCCCTTCGCCGTCGAGGAAGGCAGCCGTAACTCGAGCGTCGGTCAGCAGTTCCGGCCCGCGCATGACTCGCTGATGAATATCTACTGAGGATGCGCGGACCTGATCGACTGTGCTGACGACCTGAAGATCGTCACCGAGCCGACCCGGCCTGCGGTACTTGATGTCGACCTCGACCACTGCATACGCGCTGCCGGAACGCCTGAGTTCGGCGGCCTGATCGACACCCACCGCTCGGATCATGTCCGACCGCGCCCGTTCCATGAACTTCAGATAGTTGGCGTAATAGACGATGCCGTAGGCGTCGGTGTCTTCGAAATAGACGCTGAGTGCGAAGCGATGCTCACTCCCCACGAAGCCGCCGCGATAGGGCGTGTCGAGCGATTCCGGCGCCATCCGCCTGCGGCTGTAGCGACCAGCGACTCCTGCCGTAAACCCCGCTTCTCGCGCAGGCGCTCAACGTGCCTGTCGAGCAGCTGTCCTGGATTGAGCGCTGATCGCGCCAACCTCGCGCAACAGGTCGCCCTGCGCTTCATAGATGTCGGACAGATGCATACCCCAACCGGGGAGGAACATGCCGAGCGCTCCCACTTCGCCGCCGACGCGGTCGGTCCATTTCTCTCCGGGCTTGTGATTGGTGCGGATCCACAGATAGCCGCGCTGCCCGTCGTTGATGCACTTGGCGGAGACCAGCCCCTCGGTGCGGACGAACGGAGTCGCGGGCCGGCCTTCGGCCGACCAGTTGATGGGACCGCCGGGAACCGGAAGGCTCGATCGGGTAAACCAATAGCTGTCGAGCGGAACCCAGTCCTTGGCGCCCGGACGAGCGGGATTGACGCAGCCGACCGTCATCCCGGGCTGGTCGGCAACGCCGAACATCGCGCTAGCCGGCGGCACATTCTTCTCGCGGAAGCTGACGTAGCTGATGACGCAGCCGGTCTCGGCCGGGCGGCCGCACAACGGCGTCTTCTTGAACGTGCCGCCGACCAGCTTTCCCTGCGGCACCATGACGTTGAAGCCGGGGATGATCGCGAGCTTCATCCGCGCGGCGACGGAGGGATTCGTCTCGATCTCTCTCGCGATCAGCATCTGCAGCATCAGGCTGCCCTGGCTGTGCCCGATCAGCACGAAGGGGCGGCCATTGTTCTTCGTGGCGAGATAGTTGCGCCATGAGGCGGCCACATCACGATAGGCCAGCGCCGCCGCGCCGCTGATGTCCGCGCCAGCCGAATAAGCGGCAACAGCGCCGAGCGTCATCTGCCGGTAGAGTGGGGCGAAGGTGCGGCACTCACTTGCGAAGCGCGTGAATTGGACCTGCGCCATGCCGAACTCCTCAGCGGCCTTGAGGTCGCTGTTCAGCCCCTGGTCGCGGGAGACTGTCGGATAGACGTAGAAGCAGTCGAGCGGCGGGTCCTTGGCGACACTGCTCTGGCCGATCGAGCCATAACCGTTCGGATTGAGCGCGGTGGTGGCGAGCGGGCTCGAGCAGACGTCGGCGCGGCCGGGGAGGCAGAGCCAACTCGAGTCTTTGGAATAATCGGGCGCGGCGCTGGGTTGCGATTGGGCGAGAACGGGCGAGGCCCAAAGCATCGTCATTCCCGCGAAAGCCGGAATCCATCTTTTCTTCCAACTCGAGCAAAGGAAGGTGGATCCCGGATCAAGTCCGGGATGACGATTAAAAGTCATCAGCGCTCCATTTACTTACTCTCAAACAAGCCAGCCTGGCTGCCCTGCGGCGCCGGCAGCCCGAGATGGGTGTAGCCGCGGCCGTTCAGGCACCGTCCTCGTGCCGTACGCGCGATGAGGCCGAGCTGAATGAGATAGGGTTCGATCACATCCTCGATCGTGTCGCGCGGCTCCGACAGGCCGGCGGCGAGCGTCTCCACGCCGACCGGCCCGCCGCCGTAGAGGTCGGCGATCATCGTCAGATAGCGCCGGTCCATTGCATCCAGGCCGAGCGCATCGATCTCCAGCCGCGACAGCGCCTTGTCCGCGGCTTCGGCGGTGACCGTATCGGACCCGCCGGCATGGGCGAAGTCGCGCACGCGGCGCAGCAGCCGGCCGGCAATGCGTGGCGTTCCACGCGAACGCCGGGCGATCTCACGGGCGCCATCATCGGTAAGATCGACGCTGAGCAGTCGCGCGGCGCGGCGCACCACCTGCTCCAGTTCCTCGACGGTGTAGAAGTTGAGCCGGACGGGAATGCCAAAACGGTCGCGGAGCGGTGTGGTGAGCAGGCCCTGCCGCGTCGTCGCCCCGATCAGGGTGAAGCGCGGCAGATCGATCCGCACCGAGCGCGCCGACGGTCCCTCGCCGATCATCAGGTCGAGCGCGCGGTCCTCCATTGCCGGATAGAGCACCTCCTCGACCGCCGGATTGAGCCGGTGGATCTCGTCGATGAACAGGACGTCGCCGTCCTCGAGATTGGTGAGCAGCGCCGCGAGATCGCCCGACTTCGCGATCACAGGACCGGAGGTAGCGCGGAAGCCGACGCCCATCTCTCGCGCGAGAATCCCGGCCAGCGTCGTCTTGCCCAGTCCCGGCGGGCCGTGGAGCAGCACATGGTCGAGCGCTTCGCCGCGGCTCTTCGCGGCAGTGACGAACACCCGCAAATTCTCGCGCGCCGCCTGCTGGCCAATGAACTCGTCGAGGCTCTTCGGGCGGAGTGCCGCGTCGGCATCTTCCGCGGTACGCTCGGGCGTCGTGATTCGGGCGGGATCAGTGGCCATCAGCAGCGGAACCGGACAAAGTGGACACTACGCCCCCCATCGGTGGCACTCTCCAAGCCCGTCGCGGAGCAGAGGGTGGAGGAAGGAGCGCGACATGCCTGCATCATGCATAAGCGCGGTGCTGTAGGACAGGACTTTCAATTGGAATGCTCGACCTCGCCGAGGATGTCGACCCAATCGTGCTTGCGCTCCTCCCACACAGAGAAGCGCGGTGCGGCGAAATAGGGATCATCGAACGCGCCGATCGGAATCGCGACCAGGCCGTCGAACTTGCCGTCGATCTCGTAATGCACGTCCGATCCGCAGTCGGGGCAGAAGTGGAAGGTAATCCGGTTGCCGCTGTCGGCGACGTTCACGTGATCTTTCGAACGTCCCTCGATCGTCACCTGCTGCGCCGGCCAGCGCGCCTGTACCGCGAAGGCGCTGCCCGAGCGCTTCTTGCAGTCGAGGCAATGGCAGACCGAAACGCGGACGGGCTCGCCGGAGGCGGTCGCTTTGAGCTGGCCGCATCGGCACGAGGCGGTGCGGGTGGTCACTTTCCAATTCCTTCAACGAGCACAAGATCGCGCTCCAGAGCCCCATCGCGATACCTCAGTGCCTCGGCGTAGTCGGACGAGTCGTACCAGGAGCGCGCAGCTTCGATCGTTGGAAACTCTACGATTATCGTCGCGGGCGACCATTCGCCTTCAAGTACCTCCTGATCGCCGCCGCGTACGAGATAGCGGCCGCCGTGGCGTTCAATCGATTGAGCGGCGAGATCGCGGTACGAATCGAGCGCTTGCCCGGGCATCAACCGCACACGTGAAATGACGTACGCGCTCACTTCGCCGCTTTTTTGAGTGCGAGGCGGACGAGCGCGTCCAGGGTCGCGTCGGGGCCCAGTTCGTCCTGCGCGGCGTTTACGGCCGCGCTTGCTTCGGCGGGCTTGAAGCCGAGGTTCGCAAGCGCGGACAGCGCATCCGCCGCAGCGCCGCCGCGTGGCGCCGGTGCGGCTCCGCCGATGCCGACCACACCGAGTTTGCCCTGCAGCTCATTGGCGATGCGTGCAGCGAGCTTGGGACCGACGCCGTTGGCGCGGCCAATCATCGCCTTGTCGTCCTGTGCGACGGCTCGCGCAAGTTCATCGGGCGAGAGAACGGAGAGGATCGCGAGCGCGAGGCGGCCGCCGACGCCCTGGATGCTGGTCAGCGCGCGGAACGCGTCACGCTCGGTCCCCGAGCCGAAGCCGAACAGGGTCCAGGCATCTTCGCGGACCTGCAACTCGGTAAGGATCAGCACCTCGCCGCCGACCGGCCCCAGCGCATCCAGCGCGCGCGCGCTGAGGTGGACCAGGTAGCCAACACCGGCGACGTCGATCACCGCGTTGTCGCTGGCCGTTTCGGCGAGAATTCCTGAGAGGCGCGCGATCATCGCCATCAGGCTTAAGCGATGCGGCGCGCCGTCGCCAGATGATGCGCGTGAGTGATCGCGACAGCGAGCGCATCCGCTGCGTCTGGGCCCGCGATCTTTACCCCGGGGAGCAGGCGCGAGACCATCGCATGAACCTGCGCCTTCTCCGCACCGCCGGTTCCGACGACGGCTTTCTTCACCAGCCTTGGCGAATATTCGCCGACGTCGATCCCGGCGCGCGCGGCGCACATCAGCACCACGCCGCGGGCCTGGCCGAGCTTGAGCGTCGACTGGGGATTCTGATTCACGAAAACTTCTTCCACCGCGGCTGCGCCCGGCCCGTGATCGGCGATCAGTGCGTCAAGCTGGTCTGCTAGCGATGCTAGTCGGCATGGCAGCTGGTCGCTCGTGTCGGTCTTGACCTGCCCGTTAGCGACATGCGCCAGGCGGTTGCCCGCGGCCTCGATCAACCCCCAGCCGGTGGTGCCGAGGCCCGGATCGAGGCCGAGGATCAGCATTTCAGGGTTCGCGCTTCTGCGTCAGAAGCCGCTTGATCGCTTCGAGCTGGAAAATGATCGTGATGAGCGCAGCAAGGATGATGAGGAGCAACCAGTTCATCAGCATCTCCAACGGATGATTCTCAAGCGAGGTTGGCCAGCTCCTCGTCGGGGATATGCTCATTGCCCCAGACGGTCTGGACGTCGTCGTCTTCCTCGAGCGCTTCCATGAGGTTGGCGAGCTTCTGCGCGTCCTCGCCGCGGACCTCGACCTCGGTCGACGGCTTCCATGCGAGCTTGGTGCCTTCAGCTTCGCCGAGCATCGACTCCAGCGCCTTGGCGACCTCGTGCAGCGATTCGATGCTGGTCCAGATGCGGTGGCCGTCGTCGTCGGATTCGACATCGTCGGCGCCGGCTTCGATCGCTGCTTCCAGGACCTTGTCGGAATCGCCGGCGCTCCCCGGATATTCGATCAGCCCCAAGCGCTCGAAACCGTGGCTGACGCTTCCGCTCGCGCCGAGGTTTCCGCCATTCTTCGAGAACGCCGTGCGAACATTGGTCGCGGTGCGGTTGCGGTTGTCGGTCAGTGCCTCGACGATCAACGCGACACCGCCAGGGCCAAAGCCCTCGTAACGAATCTCTTCGTAATTCTCGGCATCAGATCCCGACGCCTTGTCGATCGCGCGCTGGATATTGTCCTTGGGCATCGACTGCGCGCGAGCGGCGATGACCGCAGCACGCAACCGCGAGTTGGCCTCTGGGTCGGGCAAGCCCATCTTGGCCGCGACGGTGATTTCGCGGCTCAGCTTGGAGAAGAGGGCCGAGCGCTTCTTATCCTGCGCCCCCTTCCGGTACATGATGTTCTTGAATTTGGAATGGCCAGCCATGGCGCTCTCTTATTCCAGTCCGAGCGCCTGGCGATAGGTCTCCAGCAGCGCGTCGGCTTCCTGCCGCGCGTGGGTCTCCATCTTCCTCAAGCGCACGATCGCCCGCATCGTCTTGGTGTCATAGCCGTTGGCCTTCGCCTCGGCATAGACGTCGCGAATATCGTCGGCGATGCCCTTCTTTTCCTCTTCAAGCCGCTCGATGCGCTCAATGAACAGCCGCAGCTGGTCGGCCGCGACGGTGCCTTCCGCCATGCTCCAAAACTCCAATTTTTGACGTGTGAGCCGCGGCTCTAGCGGGTTGATCGGTCATATCAAGCGGCTAAGGCGTCCAGGTGACCGAAACCCTCGCCCCCCGCTCGCGCAAGGTTAAGATCCTTGCCACGCTCGGCCCCGCGTCGAGCGATGCCAAGATGATCCGCCGCCTGATGCTCGCTGGCGCCGACGCCTTCCGGATCAACATGAGCCACGGCACGCAGGCGCAAAAGGCGAAGCTGGTCGAGGCGATCCGGGCGCTCGAAAAGGAATTCCACCGTCCCTCGACGATCCTCTTCGATCTGCAAGGCCCCAAGCTTCGCGTCGGCCGTTTCGAGGGCGGCCGGGCGATGCTCGAGAAAGGCAGCATATTCACCTTCGATGCCGGCAAAAAGGCGGGCGATTGCAAGCGCGTCCAGCTTCCCCACGCTGAGCTGTTCGAAGCCGTAAAGCCAGGCACCAACATTCTGATCGACGACGGCAAGGTCCGCCTCAAGGTCGTGGAAACCGGCGACCACAAGATCGTCAGCGAGGTCCAGGTCGGCGGTGCCGTCTCGGACAATAAGGGCGTGAACGTGCCCGACGTTGTGGTGCCGATCCCCGCGCTGACGGAGAAGGACCGCGACGACCTTCAGTTCGCTCTCGACCAGCGCACCGACTGGATCGCCCTGTCGTTCGTCCAGCGGCCGGAGGACGTTGCCGAGGCGCGCACGTTGATCGGCGACCGGGCGGCACTGCTCGCCAAGATCGAAAAGCCTGCGGCCATCGATCGGTTGAATGACATCATCGCACTCGCCGACGCGGTGATGGTCGCGCGCGGCGACCTCGGCGTGGAGCTCCCGCCCGAGCAAGTTCCGCCGCTCCAGAACAAAATCGTCGCGGCCGCGCGGCAGTTCGGCAAGCCGGTCGTCGTGGCGACGCAGATGCTCGAATCGATGGTCACCTCGCCCACGCCGACGCGCGCCGAGGTAAGCGACGTCGCAACAGCAATCTACGACGGAGCCGATGCCGTGATGCTGTCGGCGGAGAGCGCGACCGGACAATATCCGGTTGAGGCAGTCACGATGATGGACCGCATCGCGATGAGTGTGGAGAGCGACCCCTCCTACCAGGCGCGGGTGCACTTCACTCAAACGCGGCTCGAAGCCACGACCGCCGACGCGCTCGCGGGCTCGGCACGGCAGATCGCGACTACGGTGACCGCCAAGGCAATGGTGTGCTACACGAGCTCGGGGTCCACGGCGCGCCGTATCGCGCGCGAGCGCCCGTCCGTCCCCACGCTGGCGATGAGCGCCTCGCTCCACACGTCACGGCGCATGGGTCTGATCTGGGGCGTGCACGCGGTGCATACGCGCGATGTCTCGAGCTTCGAAGAGATGGTCGAAAAGGGCAAGCGCATGGCGCTTCGTCACAAATTGGCTCAGGGCGGCGACCGGGTCATCGTGATGGCTGGTGTGCCTTTCGGGGTGTCCGGCTCGACCAATGTGCTTCACGTCGTCCGTCTCACCGGCGACGAGCTCGACCGGTATCACGGAAACGCTAAGTCAGAGTAGGAGCCTGGGAACCTCGTCGGCGATTTCGCGGGCGAGGAAGCCGATCGGTCCTATCCTCTTGGCGAGTGCCGCGCCGGCCTCACCGTGGAGCCATACCGCCCAGAGCAAGGCGTTGAGCGGCTCGGCGCCGCGTGCCAACAGACCACCGACGATCCCGGCCAGGACGTCGCCGCTTCCCGACACGCCCAGGCCCGGCGCTCCGCCGTCATAAGTCCAGGCTTGGCCATCGGGCGTTACAACGTGGCTCGTGACGCCCTTGATCAGAACGACTGAACGGTAGAGATCGGCCGCGCGCAAGCCGCTGCCGAGCGAATCACGCTCGACAGTGTCCTCGTTGGCATCGAGCAGCGCGGCCAGCTCGTCAGTGTTCGGCAAGAGGACCGGCGGGACCCTGCGCTCGTGATCCGGCTGCCGGAGCGACTTGAGCAAGGCGACATCGAATGCGAGGGCGGCGTTGCTTTCGAGCAACGCGCGGCCGAGCAGGCCGCAGGCACCGTTTCGTCTGACGCCCGGGCCTGCGACCACAGCATCGGCCTCAACCGCTTGCCGAGCTAGTGGCTGGACGGCGGCCGCCGCAAAGCCCCCGTCATCGTCCTCCGGCAAGCCCAGGACCATGGCCTCCGGCATTGCTACGCCGAGTGGCGCAGCAACGCTCGCCACCGTCGCGATGCGCAGCTTGCCGGCACCCGCCCGCATTGCTGCCGTTGCGGTGAGGAGCGCCGCGCCGGGCACGTCCCGGCTACCGGCGATGATCAGCAGCCGCCCTTTGCTTTCCTTGCCCCCGTCGATGATTGGCGGAAGCGGGTAATCGCCGAGCGCCGCACGATCGAGGGGCTTCGGCGTCACCTTGTCCCTGCCATTGCGTCCGGCTCGGACGTTTTCGGCGCTCCCTCGGCCTCCAATGGCGCACCGTGGTTCCATAGACTTAGCTCGGGGATGCAGGCGCCATTCGCGTCAGGCTCAAAATCGTAAGCTGCGATACCGCAATTGAGCACTTCCGACTGCTTGTCGATGCCGAGAATCTCGGCCTCGTCCAGCTCCTCGAGAATGTAGCGGAAGCAAAGCACGACGACCTGGTGACACACGATCAGCACGCGCTTGTCGCAATATTGGAGGTTGATCGTGTTGAGCATCGATCTCAGCCGCAGGATCACGTCGGCCCAGCTCTCGCCGCCCGGCGGCCGGTGGTAGAATTTCCCCAGACGCCGGCGGTGCGCTGCTTCTTCAGGGAACCGGTGACGGATGCCTGCAGTGGTGAGCCGGTCGAAGATTCCGAATTCGCGCTCGCGCAGCCGCTCGTCGATGATCGTCCGTGCCTTGCCGCCCGAGAGCGCGCCCTGATCGCATATGATCTGCGCCGTTTGCTTCGCACGCACATAGGGCGAGGCGAGGACAATCTCGGGCCGTTCATCGCGCGGCAGGGCCGCGAACCAGCGTCCGGCCGCCTTGGCCTGTTCGACTCCAAGCGCTGACAAGGGGACGTCCACGTCCCGCATCTCGATGTCGATTTCGTGCGCGCCGACCTCGTCGGCGGCGTCGCGCGCGACATTGCCCTGGCTCTGGCCGTGCCGCACCAGCCACACTCTCTCCGGCCAATTTTGGCGCTCAGGCCAATTCTGCCGCATCGCGAATCCTCCTCGGAAGCGCTGAAAGCATCAGGGGCAGGATTGTGCCAGTCGATTTACTCGGCTGCGAGGGCGGTCTCGCGACCCTCCTTCTTCTCGTCCATGCGGCGGAAGGTGGCGAGCGCCTGCCCGACGATCTGGTCCATATTGTAATAGCGGTAGGTGGCGAGCCGCCCGACGAACGTCACGCCGTCGGTCGCGTCGGCGAGCGACTCATACTTCTTGTAGAGCGTCTGATTCTCGTCGCGCGGCACCGGATAATAAGGATCGCCTTCGGCCGACGGATATTCGTAGGTGATCGTCGTCCGAGAATGCATCTGACCGGTCAGATGCTTGTATTCGGTGATCCGCGTGTAGGGCACATCCTCGGCCGGATAGTTCACCACGGCGACGGGCTGGTGCCATTCCTCGCCGAGCGTCTGGTGGTCGAAGCGCAGTGACCGGTACGGCAGCTTGCCGAAGCGGAAGTCGAAATATTCGTCGATCGGCCCGCTGTAGATGATGTGACCGGCGTCGACCTCGTCGCGAAGGTCGCGGAAATCCACGCCTGTGCGGACCTCGATCAGCTCATGGTCGAGCATGCGCTCGAACATCGCCGTGTAACCGTCTCGCGGCATGGCCTGGAACGTGTCGGCGAAATAGCGGTCGTCGGTGTTCGTGCGCGTCGGGATGCGCGAGGTCACCTGTTTGTCGAGCTCGGATGGATCGAGCCCCCATTGCTTGCGCGTGTAGCCGCGGAAGAACAGCTCGTAGAGCTCCCGGCCAACGGCGTTGATGACCACATCCTCCGACGTCTTGATATTTTCGACCGGCTCGGCGCGCGAAGCGAGGAATTCCGCCGCATCCTCGTCAGTTTCAAGCTTCGCGTCGAACAGCATGTTGAGCGTGGTCCGGTTGATCGGGATCGGCACCTGCCGGCCGCGCACCTGCGCGAGCACGCGATGCTCATAAGGCCGCCACTCCGTGAATTGCGACAGGTAATCCA
>Ga0070659_100002157_pt1 | contig 14025 bp, 11 predicted proteins | sample KBSC23metaG_FD_64666 | JGI IMG/M metagenome (GOLD analysis project Ga0070659, IMG submission 64666) | Corn rhizosphere microbial communities from Kellogg Biological Station, Michigan, USA - KBS C2-3 metaG | ecosystem: Host-associated > Plants > Roots > Rhizosphere > Soil ...
AAACGTCGAGACGCAATCCCTAATCTGGAATTCTATTGTGCGCTTGCAGCTAAACGCGCGCGCCAAAGGCGGCGGGCTTCAATCAGTTGCCAAGTAACGAGGCCCGGCATTCCGAGAATCAATTCGCGCACCCGTGCAATTAAAGAGAGCGCGAAAGCAGCGTCACCAGGAATACCGAGCAAATTACCAACGACGACGTAACCGCCCTCCTGTACTCCAAGTGCGCCCGGCACGGGAAACACCGCCGCGCGGATCGCCAGAACCATGCTTTGCAAGATCACCGCGTTGACAAGCGTCGCATGCAATCCGAGCGCGTGAAGAGCTATCCAGATTTCGCCTGATCCGACCAGTAGCGAGGTGGCCGTCGCTGCGCAGCATCCGATCACACCGGACCGCCGCGCATAGAGCCTGCGAATCGCCTGGTCCAGGGTGTGGCCGCTGTGCACCAGCGAATGCCAATCCTCCGCATTCGCCAGCCGCGAAATCATCTTGCCGATGAAGCGAAACATTCCCAGTCGTTGGACGAAATAGAACCCGATGATCGCGAGAACGCCGATCACTGCTCCGATCAACGTCGGGCGCACAAATCCCTGGCGTCCTGTTACGGCAACAATCAAGCCCAGCCCTAACAGCGTAAAAACAACCTGGACGAAAACTCCCAGCGTGATGTCGACGAGAACGCTCGCCGCTGCAGTCGGGATCGGTGCGCCATGCAGTGCCGCGAGCCGCGCCCTAACGACATCGCCGCCAACAGTAGCGGAAGGCACGAGCGTGCTGACTGATTCGCCGATCCAACGCATCCAAAACAGTTGCCAAAGCGACAGTCGCTCGGATTTCGGAAAGAGCGCCCACCACGCAATCGCGTCCAGGAACAACGGGACAGCGAGGTGATAAATAGCCACTACTGCAATCCACCAACCGGCCGAAGCGAATGCGGCAATAACGTGTGGCGCCCCCTGCCGAATCAGCAGCAACGTAAATAGCGCCGCACCGCCGGCAGCGAGCAGGTAAAAGGCAATGCGGATTTTTTTTCCACCTCTCATAGGCAGCAGTTGAAAACAGCCCGGCGATTTTGCTGCCGGGTTAAGCAACGATCCCGAATTGTAGGGCAACCGCTTCGGTTGCCAACTTGATGCCCACGCGCGTGCGCGTGCGCTGCACGCTCAACGCTGTAATTCCGCGCGATGACTGGCGGGAACCAATTGATGAATTGAGTCCAATGTGGTACCGCGTGAAGGGTCGCGATTGGTTGCGGCAATTTCAGAGAACGACCTCCGCAGAGTTACTTCAATCGAAATATTCCTTGCTAAAATAGTTGCCCCTTCGATACATCGGTTTCACCTTCTTCATCCGATAGCTTTAGCCTGTGAAGATATTTCGAAACCTCGCAATGCTGTTTGCCTTCGGAGCTGCGTCGGCCGCGGCGGGGCCAGCGGAAGTTATTCTTCAGCCTTCACCCAAGCCGGCGGACCAAAATTCACACGATCTCTTTCATTACGAGACGACGTACACGTTCCAGAGCGATTTTGAGGAATCCAAACTCGGTCATGGGGATTCGATCTATAACGATTTCACCTATGACCATCGGTTTCTGATCAAGGGAAACTGGTACTTTCGAGCCGGCGTCGAATACGAACGCTATGATTTTGGCGGGAGCGACAACGGCTTGCCTGATCACTTGCAGGCGCTCTATGGACACCTGGCCCTGGAGTACGACTTGATGGACACCGCCGGAATCAGCGTCGAGGCCGATCCTGGAGTGTACTTCCAAGATGACGTCAGTGGGAATGCTTTCGATATTCCGGGGAAAGCGTATGTGACGTTCCCCCTAAAGAAGGACAAGATCTTCGCCACGGTCGGTTTCGGCTGGGGCCAATTCCAAGATCCGCCTGTCGCCCCCGGTGGCGGCATCACCTGGCTCATTAACGACAAGTTTCGCTTGCAGGCTGTGTTTCCCAAGCCCGCACTGGTGTATCAGCCAAATGACGATTGGGACATACGTGCACTAGGGGAACTTAACTTTCTTGGTGCTCGCACAGGCGAGGTGCATACCACAGAGCGGAAACTGCAACTAGACAACGCCCTCGTTCAATACAGTGAGTATCGCGCCGGTTTGCAGGTCGGTTACTCCGGTTTCAAGCCGTTTAAGATCATTGCAGCAGCAGGCTGCACCATCCGGCGGAACTTCGATTTCTTCCGTGTTGAGCAATCGAAGAGGACAGATCCAGCGCCGTACATCAGGATCGCGGCAGAAGCGAAGTTTTAGCACGCAGTGACGCGGACAATCGTGTCTGCGTCGGGATAACGCTGCTAAATACCCGCAGACAGGATTGTCTGCATTACGGAAACATTTCGCCGAGTTTTCTGGCTACTCCCTGGTCGCCACGAACCTTTAGCCGCCCGGTAAAATAAGCCCATGTCCCGCTGAGTTGGTCATGGCAAATGGCGACCCAATCTTTGTCGCTTACTATGAACGTCACATTTGGATCGGAGATTTTCCCCTTGCCTATTTTGTAGATCCCGTCGTTTACCTCGATCCACCATTCGCCACCATGTGGTCCGCTCAAATCCCATTGATAACGAGCGTGCACACCTTTTGCTTTTGCCGGTTGAAAACTGCCGCGCATCGCGTCGAACACATCCTGCGGCGTCGACTCAGCGCGGTCAGCCAGGGTGATCGCCGCACCGGCGCAGATGGCTAGTGCGATAAGGAAGATGCTTCTATCAGCGAAGCTCATTGCTCAATTCGCCTCAAGAGAAAAGCGGCGCCAAGGAATGTGATCACCGCCCCGGCCAGAAGAATCACGAGATCGTTAACATAAAATTGCAGACCCGCGCCGTACATGTTCACCAGTCGAAAAGCGCGGCAAAAATGTGTAAGCGGAAACAGCTCGGAAATGTAGCGAATCGCCTGGGGTAATTGTTCGAGTGGCGCGAACGCTCCTGAAAGCACAAACACCGGCAGCAAAAAGAAAACCGAAAACTGGATCGCCTGGGTTTGCGTGCGCGAGAAAGCCGAGATCAGCAATCCGAGCCCAAGCGAACAAAGAAGGAATAGTAAACAGACCAACGCCAGCGCTGGCAGGTCGTGAAAGGTGACTCCAAAATGCCAGCCGCTCAGCAGCATGATAATGACAATCAGCAAGCTCGAGACCACGAGATATGGCAACATTTTCCCGATCACGATTTCACGACGCCGCAGCGCAGTTATCATCAACTGGTAAAGCGTGCCGGATTCTCGCTCCCGGGCGATAGTGCACGCCATCAGCGTGACTGTGAGCAATTGCAAAATCAATCCGATTATCCCGGGAACGACATAATCGATGACGCGCGATTTCGGGTTGTAGAGCAGTTTTCGATCTACCGACCACATCTCCATCATGGAAACAAATCGTTTGCGGATTTGAACCGGAAGCTGCTTGCCCAGCTCAAAGACTTCTTCCGGCAACGTCTCGATCATGCGGTCGCGCTGTTTCAACTGAAAATCGCCCAGGCTCTGTCGAACACTCCCTTCTACAGCATCGGCTGTGTTGATGTCGCCAGCGTCCAGATAAACCAGCAACGGCTTCGGATCGCCGTTTTCCAGGCTCTCATTCCAGCCTTGGGGAATCACGAGCGTTGCGCGCACGTGGTAGGCGAGCAAATCCGACTCGTTTTGTATGTCGGGCGATCCGTAACGCCATCGGAACGTCTTGTTCTTGGAGATAATATCGATGAACTCTTGCGAGCGCGGTGTGTTGTCTCGATTGATCAACATGGACGGCACGTCGGTCATTTCGCTTGTTTCAAAGGCGTGACCGAAGAGCAGCGTGAACAGCGGCGGGAGCAGCAGCACAAGGAGCAGCACCCGCCGATCCCGGTAAATGTGCAGGAACTCCTTGTAGGCGACGCTTGCCGTCGCTTCGAATGACAACCATTTCATCCTAGCTTGATCATCTGTTTGCTCTTCGCTCTTTCCAGTGCAGCTGCCGGGCCTATCAACGCCCAACGCTCAACGCTTAACATCCAATTCAGAAAGGCGGAGCATTTGGCGTTGGAGGTTGGGCGTTGGACGTTGGGCGTTTCCCCTCTTCCTTCAAAACGCCGTCGTATCCTTGCGAGTACGCGGTGAAAACATCTTCCATATCGGGTTGTACCCAACGCTCGCCTAACAATTGTAGATCGGGAAACGGCCAGTTCTCACGCCACGTCGCGATCAGTTGCTCGGCTTCCGGCGTGTAAAGGCGAAGGCTTCCACTGCGCAACGAGACGCCAAGCACCTCAGGCACGTCGCGGAACCGCACCAGCGCTGGCATAAGAGGCTCGACATCGATCTCAAGCAGGTGAGCGCGAAAACTGTCCTTCAGTGCGCGCGGTGAAGCTTTTGCCAGCAATCGACCATTCTCGATAAAACCAACCTCAGTACACCGCTCGGCCTCGTCCATATAGTGCGTTGTAACGAAAATCGTTTTTCCCTCGTTGCTTAGGTCGTAAAGCAGATTCCAGATTTGCTGCCGATGCACCGGGTCGAGCCCGCGCGTAGGTTCATCAAGAAACAGGACCGATGGATTGTGCACGAGGGAGCAACCGATCGCCAACAACTGGCGCATTCCACCAGACAGATTGTCAGCCGTCGTGTCTCTTTTTTCTTCCAGATCTATTAGCTGAAGAAGGCGGTCGATTCGTTCCTCCAGTCGAGCGCCCGGCACGCCATAGGCGCCGGCGAAAAAGCGAAAATTTTCGAGGACCGTGAGGTCGCGATAGAGACTAAAGCTTTGAGCGACGTAGCCGAACTTGGTGCGCACCTTTTGCCGCTCTTTCCATGTGTCCACTCCTTCGATAGTCGCATGTCCGCTGGTCGGATGCGTGAGGCCGCACAACATTCGCATGGTGGTCGTTTTACCGGCTCCATTCGGCCCGAGAAAACCAAAGATCGTCCCCGCCTCGATTGTGAGAGAGAGATCCTGCACGGCATGGACGTTACCGTAGCTTTTGCTCAAATGATGGAGCGCGATTACCGGATCATTCATCTCGATCTTTTATTGCGGTGCTGATTTAAATTTGCAACCATGGCTCATTGGCCAACACGTTATCTGTCATGAACGTTGAAACCATTATACGAATTCGATGCCTGCCCACGGGCTTGGTTGTCTTGGCCGGTGTTCTCTGCTTGATGTCGATCGTCGGCCCGAGAAGCGCGTGCGCTGATCCTGTCTCCGAACTCGCCTCGTTCTCAATCTTCGACAAAGTCGATCTGGCGCAACTGGCAAAGAGCGAAGTGAAAACAGCGCACGGCCCGCCGATGAAGAATTCGCGTTTTCTCGCCGTCCAGAGTTGCTATGTCGCGCCAGGCTCGCCTGCGCAACAAATGGCTGCGTTGCGCCGATGGAACCCGGCACAACATCGGGAACTGAAGGTATTTCTGCATTCCGATATCCCGTCAAATCCGGGACCGGCTAATTTTGAGAAACTGAAGAACGCCCCGGGCAACGCTTCCGTGCGTTCGTTCGTGACCGCGACCGAGAAACTCAGTCCCGATCTCCAGATCAGCAAGGATGAGGCGAAGCGGTTTTCTGCTACAACTGGAGGAGGAGGCGGAGGCGTCATGCCTCCGGCAGTCGCGGCGTTTTGGACAGATGTGCTAACTGCACGAACGAAAAGCTTTGTGTCCGGTGGAATGGCGGCACAATCGCCCTACGATCACGCTGGCCCGTCTATTCGCGCGAGCGACGAAGTGAATGGTTTATTGCGCGATCAAGGAAAGATTCGCCAGCAGTTCTCAGGACTGCTTGGAGCTACGGGCATTGGACGCGGCGCTGGTTCGCTGCCAGCTGAACTTTACTGGGAACTTCTCGACGCGAATGATCAGGGCGTTGTGACGCTCGGAGCGTCTTACAACCGCGGCGGGGCGGGCGGCACATATCAATCCGCCGACGTCCTTTACTATGCCAGCGGCGGTTACTATGTCGCTCTAACGCTTCATCAGTTGTGGCCGGTTACTCTCGAAGGAAAACCTTCTACGCTCGTTTGGCGCGGCGACATGATTTCTTCCGCGGAGTTGGGGTCACTCCGTGGCGTAGAGCGGTTAGGCTCGGAATCAGTGATGATGAAAAATATCACCAAAGCTGTTACGGCGTTTCGCCGAGAGTCCGGGGGCCGGTGAAGGAATGAAAATGTCCGTGCTCCGATCGCTTGTTTTGATCTCAGCGACCCTGGTTTTCTTTGTCAGGACAGGGCTTTCCCAGGAAAGCAACGGGTTCTGGCCACTCACGGGCGAGTTTTCTGCCGAGGGCACGTATGTTGGCGAAGGTGATGTCGAACGTGGAGGAAAACACGTCAACGACTTTGATGAAATCTATTCGGATATCCAGCTCGTGTTAACGCCACGGATGAAACTTGGCGTCCTCCGATTAGGCGCGGAATGGGAGCGGTTCTCATTTGGCCTTCCAGAGGGCGCCGCACTGCCCAATACATTACAGTCCTTCAGCACGATTATCGGAATCGACACGCAGTTGTCGGATTCCATTCTTATCAGAGCGCAAATTCAGCCTGGCCTGTACAATTCAGGCCTGGGCCATTTGTTTTGGGATGATTTCAATATGCCTTTTGTCATCGGCGGCACGTACATTTTCAGTCCCAATCTGCAGCTTATCCTCGGTGTGAGTGTCGATGTGGAACGGAAGTACCCAGTGATTCCTGCCGCAGGTGTTCGCTGGAAAATAGGGCCACAATGGTTGCTGGATGCTGTTATGCCGACGCCGCGTCTGCAATATGAGATGACTCGCAATGTATCACTCTACGCGGGAGCAACCATCACCGAGGCGACTTTCCGAACCGATGACGCATTTGGCGACACGCATGGAATTCCGCGCCTCAACCATGCAGTGGTAACATACAGCGAGATTCGGACTGGTGGTGGTTTCGATTGGAAGATTTCGCCGATCATCACGTTCACCGGTGAGGTCGGCTATCAGCCATACAGACAGTTCGATTTTTACCGCGCGGATGTGCGCTACCACCAGGATGGCGGGGCGCCGTACGGGACGATTTCGTTGCACGGCGCGTTCTGACGCGGGCGATACTACGCGCGAAAATGCTCGGAGTTCCGCCTTTAGGCGGCCTGCAATGAGGCAAGCGCCCCACGGCGTAAACGCGGAACTCCAAACCTAGCGCAGAGTCCGATCCAGCGCGCCGATCTTTCGTGTCTCTGGCCAGCGCCATGCAACCCCCAGCACCACGAGGATCGTCCCGATCCCCCCCGCAACGACCGAAATGACCGGCCCAAATAACGCAGCGGTTAATCCCGATTCAAAGGCGCCGAACTCGTTCGATGTTCCAATGAAAATATTGTTCACGGATGAAACGCGTCCGCGCATTTCATCCGGCGTGACCAGTTGCACGATCGAGCCGCGGATGATCACACTCACGCTGTCGAACGCTCCGATGAGAAAAAGCACGCCGAGCGATAACCAGAACACTTTCGACAAACCAAAAACGACCGTTGCCAGACCAAACCCAGTCACGCACCAGAACAAGGTTTTCCCGGCCTGTTTCATTGGCGGCAGATGCGCAATGAGCAGAGCTACCGCAAAAGCTCCGACTGCCGGCATCGCGCGCATCCAGCCGAGACCTACTGGACCGCAATGAAGAATTTGGTCCGCAAAGATCGGCATCAACGCCGTCGCACCGCCCAGCAGAACGGCAAACAAATCCAGGGTAATCGTGGCGAGGATTACGTTCCTGCTAAACACAAATCGCAGCCCGGCCATGAGACTCTTCCACGTGCTCGCGTCGCTCTGGTTTGGTTTTTGCGTGCTGCGGCGGATCAATAGGACCAGAAGGAAGAACAAAAGCGAGCAGAGAGCATCCAGCAGATACACAAACGAAAAACCAACGTACGCGACCAGGAACCCGCTCAGAGCCGGACCAACCACAGATCCAATTTGAAAAACGCTATTGTTCCACGTGACCGCGTTCGCAAACGCGTCACGCGGAACCAGGGTCGGGAAAAACGAGGCCCGCGCAGCCCAACTGAATGTGCGCGCCGACGCCCCGATGAAGAGAAGCAGGTAAATCAGCGGCACCGACGCGTCATCGAAATGAAACATTTGGTGATGGCGCTCGAATATGGCCGCAACTGCCGCCAGGGCGTGATTGCCCTCACGCAACGGTGTGATGTTGGGAATGGAAAGATGTTTCCAGGAAACCAGAGCGAGGGCCAGCGACGTGATCGCGCTCAAGACCTGCGACCAAAGGATGATGTGCTTGCGGCTGAATCGATCTGCCAAATGCCCGGCTGGCAACGAAAGCGTAACCACCGGGACGGCGATTGCCAAGCCGACAAGCCCGAGTGCAGTCGCCGAGTGGGTCCTGGCATAAATCTCCCATTCCACCGCCACGGCGAGCATCAGACGGCCCGTGATTGAGAGCAGATTGCCGGCCGTGAACAAAGTGAAATCCCCGAACCGAAACGCCGCATACGGATCGTGCCTTTCCCTTTCGATTGGCAACGGAACGGCTGCGCGCTGCGGATCCGGCGACCGATAAGAACTTGGATCGAGTGACTCGGGCATGCTCGCCCAGCTACTTGTTAAGAACAGCGCGTGATATTTCGACGCCGCTCGTATTCAAGTAGCTGGGCACGAGATTGTAAATTGAGCGGCCCTTGCCGCAACAAGGTAGGGGCGATTGACCTCAATCGCCTTGGGCGGTTCAGGTGAACCGCCCGTACCAAATGCCTTCAAGCATCGACGGCTTCCTAGCCGTCGTCAGAGATCGCTGCTGTCTTTCGCAACGAATGACCGCCGCATCACGCGACGATTGAGAGCGCGTCCAAAATTTCGCAACCGCCTGACAACAGTTCGCCGAGCTGAGCCGCGATAATGCCAGCCCATTGTAGCCCAAGATTTAACAGATCGGTTGTTAGATTTCACCGCGACAGAGCCCCGCGTTTCAAGTGCGATCACTGGTCTCCGGACGGAAACAACATCGCGTTCGCGACCTCCACCCTGGGCATAGCGACGATCAGGGCGACTGGAGCACAATTCAGGCTGATTGTCTCACCGACATCAAACTGGACCGCTATCCGTCCATACTGGTCAACCGGGAGTAACTTCATAGCCTTCACCGGACAAGACGGGTCGCCTGTTAATCTGGACGTGTGGCGCGTCACCGCCACCGGCAGCAACCTGACCGATTTAACGAATCGGCCGGCGCCCTTCAACGAGTACATTATGCATACATTCGGCGGGGGAGGATGGCGATAACAAAACGAGGTCGGCGGCTAGGCCAGAAATAACACCTTGAATCCCTGCCACTTGTTGGGCCAGCGAGTCTTTTATCAAATGCGGCGATCCCGCAGCGGCGCAGGCGAGAAAATCGCGCGGAGCGCACACGTCGAATTTGTCACGCCATAGGGGAAAAAGGGGCCTGTTTCGTCGCCGAAAATAGGGAAAAAAAGCCTATGGAATTTTCTTCCATTCTCTCCGCCGAATCCCTAAACTCGCGCGCGCAAGGCAAAATGGACAACATCATCGAAGCGAGAGAACTGCAGATTGAGCGCAAGCATTTCTATGTCGAGCTCCGGGAGAACGACCGCGGTAAATTCTTGCGTATCACTGAGGAAGCTCATGGGCGCCGGAACAGCATCATCGTGCCGAGCACCGGCATTGATGACTTTACGGCGACCATTGCTGAAGTTCTGACCAACGGCGAAACCGCACCAGCTTAACTGCTGAAAGGTGGAACGCGTTGTCTTCAACGCGTTGGCGCTGGCGGCCGCGGGTTCGCTGTCTGATATCTGCGCCTTCGGCGATGGAGCTGTCATCGCATTGAGCCGCCTTCGCCAAGGCTACGGCGGGCCAAGGGGCAAGACGATCCACCTCTGCCGCCGCTACCCGTTGACATCGCCACGCCCGAATTTAGTTTGGCGCTTCGTCATTTCAGCGGTCGCTGCCGCTGCAAATTATGGCTACAAAACGAAAAGCTAATCTTCGAAAACGCCTTCAACGCGGGCGAAGACCTGTCCGATTCAAATCGCGCAAAGCCGCCGCGGCGAAGAGAACGCGCGCGCCGCGTTATGTTTATTATTTCGGGGACGGTCACGCTGACGGAAGAGGCACGCAGAAACCGTTGCTCGGCGGCAAAGGCGCAAACCTCCATGAGATGACGCGAATCGGGCTGCCTGTGCCGCCCGGATTCACCATAGACACCGAAGTCTGCACTTATTTCTACGCACACAACCGCTCCTATCCGCCGGAGTTAAAAGCCAAGGTCGCAGCAGCGATGGCGAAGGTCGAAGCGTCCACGGGAAAAAAGTTTGCTGATCAGGAGCGGCCTCTGCTGGTGTCCGTGCGCTCCGGCGCTCGCGATTCGATGCCGGGCATGATGGATACAATTCTCAATCTCGGCATGAACGATGAAGTGGTCGAGATCGTCGCGAAGAAAACGAAGAACAAGCGGTTTGCCTGGGATTCTTACCGACGGTTCCTTCAGATGTATGGCGATGTGGTGATGGGCGTGCAAAAACGGCCGGGCGAAGACCACGAGCCGTTCGAAGCGGCGATTGAACGCTTGAAGGATGAGCGCTACGGGAAGCACGACTTCCCCGATGTGCGATTGACCGTCGCCGATCTCAAAGAGCTTGTGCAGCGGTTCAAGGCTTTGATTAATGAGCGCACCGGAAAATCTTTTCCACAGGGTCCGAGCGAACAACTTTGGGGCGCGATCGGCGCCGTGTTCGGCTCATGGATGAACGACCGCGCCATCGTTTACCGGCGGAAGTACGGTATCCCGCAGGAGTGGGGAACGGCGGTGAACGTTCAGACGATGGTGTTTGGAAATATGGGCGACACCAGCGCGACGGGAGTTGCATTCACACGCGATCCGGCCACCGGCGAAAAGGTTTTCTACGGCGAATACCTCATCAATGCGCAGGGCGAAGACGTGGTTGCGGGCGTGCGCACGCCGCATCCCATAGCCGATCTGGCGAAAGAAATGCCGGCCGCGCACAAGGGACTCATGAACGTTCGCAGCACCCTTGAACAGCATTTCAAGGACATGCAAGACCTCGAATTCACAGTCGAGGATAATCGCCTCTATATCTTGCAGACTCGAAACGGCAAACGCACCGGGCATGCGGCGGTGCGTATCGCCGTCGACATGGTCGGCGAAAGATTGATCACCAAAAAGGACGCGGTGCGCCGTGTCCCGGCCGATTCGCTCTCGCATCTTCTCGCGCCAGTTTTTGATCGCGAGGCGGTAGGGAACGCGAAGAAAATTGGAAGAGGTCTCGCTGCCGGGCCGGGCGCAGCCTGCGGCCACGTGGTGTTCAGCGCAGAAGACGCTGTCGCGCGCGCGCATCGTGGAGAAAAGGTGGTGCTCGCCCGCATTGAAACGTCACCGGAAGATCTGCGCGGCATGATCGCAGCCGAAGGGATTCTCACGGCGCGGGGCGGCGTTTCCTCGCACGCGGCCCTGGTTGCACGCCAAATGGGCAAAGTGTGCGTGTGCGGCGCCACGGGGATCCAGATCGACTACCAAAAAGGCACACTGAGCGCGAACGGCACAACATTGAACCGAGGCGATTACATTTCCATCGATGGCACAGCCGGCGAGGTGTTTGCCGGCGAAGTCGCCACCGCGCCGTCGGAAATCATTCAGGTGCTCGTGGACGGTTCGCTCGACCCCAAGAAAAGCGTCACCTATCAGGAATACGCGAAGTTGATGAAGTGGGCGGACGAATTCCGCACGTTGGGGGTGCGCACAAACGCTGACACGCCCGAGCAAGTCAAAAATGCTGTCGCATTCGGCGCGGAAGGAATCGGGCTCTGCCGCACGGAGCATATGTTTTTTGAAGGAGACCGGATCGACGCGATGCGGGAGATGATTCTCGCCGGCACAAAGGATGAACGGGCGCGAGCATTGGCGAAACTGCTCCCGTACCAGCGCGGAGATTTCGTCGGCATCTTTACGGCGCTAAAAGGTCTGCCCGCTACGATTCGGTTTTTGGATCCGCCGCTGCACGAGTTTCTGCCGGCCGATCACGCGCAGCAGAACGAATTGGCGAACAAACTCGGCGTGTCGGTTGAACAAATTTCGCGACGCGTTCACGAATTGCATGAATTCAATCCCATGCTCGGTCATCGCGGTTGCCGCCTTGGAATCACGTTTCCTGAGATTTCCGAAATGCAGGCCCGCGCAATCTTTGAGGCGGCCGCGGAGGTGCAAGCCAAAGGGATCAAGGTCCGCCCCGAAATCATGATTCCGCTGGTGGGATTCCCGCGCGAGCTAAAGCTGCAAATCGACATTGTGCGGCGCGTGGCTGACGAAGTGGCCAAGGAAAAAGGAACAAGATTCAAATATCTCGTCGGAACCATGATCGAGATCCCGCGCGCCGCGCTGCTAGCCGACCAGATCGCACGCGACGCCGAGTTCTTCAGCTTCGGCACGAACGATCTGACACAGACTACACTGGGGATGAGTCGCGATGACTCGGGCAGTTTCCTTCCCGCGTACGCGGAACTCGACATCGTCGCTTCAAATCCATTTGCAACAATCGATCAGAAGGGTGTTGGCCGTTTGATGGAAATTACTCGCGACCTTGGGCGCAAAACGCGGCCGAATATCAAACTGGGAATTTGCGGCGAGCACGGCGGCGAACCAAACAGCGTAAAATTCTGTCACCGGCTCGGTCTCGAGTACGTCAGTTGCAGTCCGTTCCGGATTCCGATCGCACGGCTAGCCGCGGCGCAAGCAGCGCTCGAGAGTTGAAGCGCGTCTCGCGCTTCGTAGTCTCTTCCGATGCAAATGCGCGAATCAACTATCGACATTGATTCGTTCGCGCGCAGGCATATCGGACCGAACGAGGAAGAAGCTCGCGCGATGTTGCGCGAAGTTGGTTTCGACAGTCTCGAAGCGCTCATTGACGCCACAGTTCCGAAGGACATTCGTCTGAAACGGCAACTGAATTTGCCGGAAGCAAAATCGGAAGGCGAAGCGTTGGCTGAACTGCGGGCGATTGCACAGAAGAACAAAATCGCGCGCTCGTTCGTCGGGGCCGGCTACTACGACTCCGTCACGCCGCCTGTCATTCAGCGAAATATTCTTGAAAATCCTGGCTGGTACACCGCTTACACGCCTTACCAAGCGGAAATCGCGCAAGGGCGGCTCGAAGCGCTGTTGAACTTCCAGCAGATGATCATTGATTTGACTGCCCTCGACATCGCAAACGCTTCCATGCTGGACGAAGCGACGGCTGCTGCTGAAGCGATGACGCTTTGTCACGCGGTCGTTCCAAATCGGAAGGCGTTCTTTGTTGCCGACAATTGTCATCCCCAAACGATTGCCGTCGTTCAAACCCGCGCGAAGCCGCTCGGGATTGAGATTAAGATTGGCGATTACTCGCAGTTCAAATTCGACAGCACAATTTTCGGTGCGCTTGTTCAATATCCCGCGACGGATGGCGCGATCTACGATTACGCCGAGTTTGTCCGAAAGGCGCACGATGCCGGTGCGCTGGTGGTGGTCGCGGCAGACATTCTTGCGCTAACATTACTCAAACCACCGGGTGAGTTTGGCGCGGATGTTGCAGTTGGTAACACCCAGCGTTTTGGAGTGCCGCTCGGATTTGGCGGGCCGCATGCAGCGTACTTCGCTACGCGCAACGAATTCAAACGTCACATGCCTGGCCGACTGGTGGGCGTTTCACACGACGCTGAAGGTCGGCCCGCGTATCGCCTCGCCTTGCAAACACGCGAGCAACACATCCGTCGCGACAAAGCGACCAGTAACATCTGTACGGCTGAGGTTCTTCTGGCCGTCATTGCCTCGATGTATGCGGTCTATCATGGTCCCAAAGGATTGCGCGCGATCGCCGAGCGTGTTCACCGGCTAACCAGTCGACTTGCCGATGGCCTTCGCGCCCTTGGCTGCACGGTCACGCACGAGAATTTCTTCGACACTCTTCGGATCGAAGTGGAATCGAACGAAGTCACTTTGGAGCACGCGGCCAAGGCGGGTTGCAACCTGCGCGGGCTTGGACCACAC
>Ga0070659_100002158_pt1 | contig 14023 bp, 11 predicted proteins | sample KBSC23metaG_FD_64666 | JGI IMG/M metagenome (GOLD analysis project Ga0070659, IMG submission 64666) | Corn rhizosphere microbial communities from Kellogg Biological Station, Michigan, USA - KBS C2-3 metaG | ecosystem: Host-associated > Plants > Roots > Rhizosphere > Soil ...
CACCGACGACATGCGGGAGAAGATGAAGGACCGCCTCGGCGAGGTGGGCGGCTGGATCGTCGAAGGTCCGGCGGCCGCGCCGCACCTCCTCTTTCTGGACCGTGACGAAGCGAATCCCCATGCGGTCTACACGGCCGACTTCAAGGGCGAAGAGCTCGCCGCCTCGCGCGTCCTCGGCCCGTCGGACGATCGCAGCCTGAGCGGCGCGGAACGGGCGATGGCCGCGGCGCTGCGGACGGCGCGCAAGGCCGCCGACGATGCGCATACCGGCTATTGCGTGGCCAAGCCCTTCAACACCGTGGTGCTGCCCGCCGCGGCCGGCAGGCCGATCCGCGTCTATCTGCTGACGCCGCAGACCAAAACCGATGCGCTCCCCTTCGCGGGCCATTATCTGGTCGAGGTCGGGGAGGACGGCCGCGCCGGCACCGTCCAGCGTTTCACCAAGTCCGACTGCGCGGAGATCCCGCTCAACGAGCCCAGCGGCAAGAAGTCTTCGGCGCTGATGGTCACCGACCTGCTCCATCCCGTCCCCACCGAGATCCACGTCTTCTCGTCGCTGAGCGGCCACATACCGGTCTATGTGCTGACCACGGTCAACAAGCATCTCTGGGCCGTCGAAGGATCGCGCGTGCGCCTGGTGCAGGCGGACGTGTCCAAGGAGAAAGCCGCGCCTGCCAAATGAAGCGGCGCCCGGGGCGGCGGCGCGCTTGCCCCCCTGGTGCCGCCGTGGCATCCTCCGCGCGGTCCTTTGGGGGAGGAAATCCTTGGCAATGAAGCGCTTTTTCAGGATGGCCGCCGCGGGCGCGATGCTGGTCGCGACCGCGGGAGCGGCGGCGGCGCAGCCGCAGCCCAGGACGCTGGAGGTCAAGGCCGACGCCGCCTTCCGCCATGCCCACACCAGGATCGAGCTGCCGCCGCGCATCGACGGCATCGCCCGCAGCCGGGTCGCCGAGCTCGAGCCCGACCAGCTGGATACGATCGTCGACTATAGCGCCCCCGATCTCAGCAGCGCCTACACCTTCTACATTTACAGGAACGTCGCCGGCGCACTGCCGGTCTGGTTCGACCGGGCCGCCTGGATGATCGAGCATCGCGACGCGCTCGGGACGGCCGCCCGGCACGGCGCGGCCGCGGCCTTCGTTCCGCCGGGGCGCAGCGAGGCGGCGGGGCTGCTCGCCACCTACGATCTCAGCGGCAAGGATTTCCGCAGCACCGGAGTCGCGCTCGTCCCGTTCGGCGAATGGTACGTCAAGCTCAGGGCGTCCTCGAAGACCCTGTCGGCGCCCGAGCTGGAAACGCGGATGAAGGCGGCGCTCGCCGAGTTGCGATGGCCCAGGTCGATGCCGCCGGCAGCCCCCGCCGCGCCCGTCGAGCGCTGCGCTACGGCGCTCGCGGTGCGCGACGAGGCGAAGCCGCTCGCAGGCGGGGACAAAGCCGGAGCGAGCACGATCATGAATGCGATCCTGGGCGTCGCCGTCGCCGAGAATGCGAAGAAGAAGGGCGCCGCCGCGCCCGTCCATATCCCGGTCTGGTGCCAGGACGCCGCGCAGGCGCTGCAGGCGGGCGTCTACCGGGCCGACGGCGCCAACGATTCCTATCTGCTTGCCCTCTCGGACGCGGGGAGGGCGATCTGGGCGGGTCCGGATCCCGGCCTCTCGATCCTCGCGCAGATCGACGACAAGGCGAAGGCGGACAAGCCGTCCTTCCTGGTCGAGCTGCTGCTCCTGTCGCGGACGCTGACGACGCGCGCCTACGATCGGTTGCCCCCGCCGAACCAGGCGCTCGCCATCGTCAAGGCCGGCCGTTTCGCCTCCGCGGTCCCCACCTGGGGCGCCGCGAAGGGCCATGTCGAGCTGAGCGCCGACGCGTTGAAGTAACCGGCCGGACGCTGTTGCCGGCCCGCAACAGCGTCCTTGCACTATCGCCCGCACGGGAACGAGCCGAATCCGCCGACCGTTGAGCGGGCGGAGGACGATGCGATGGTGCAAAACGGCTACGCGATCTTCTTCCTGCTGATGCTGGCGGCGGGACTTGCGAGCATCGCCCGCAGCTTCCGGGAGAGCTGGTCGCGCGTAAGCGCTGCGCTGGCGCCGGGGGAGCCGCTCCGCGCAGCCCCCGTCTACACCACGCGGCGCCTGCCGGCCGCCGAGGTGCCCTGGGTGGCGCAGCGGCTCGTGCTTCGCGATCTCGACGAGCCCCTGCCCGAACCGCAAGCCTTCGCCGCCTGGACGGTGCGTCCCGTCTCCTTCGGCGCCATTCCCGCCGACTGAGGCCCTGCCCAGGCGCGCCCTTGGTTGCTAAGGGCCGCGCATGGGAGACCCGACGACCATCCGCCGCCTCTACGGGCGCCGCTCCGGGCACAAGCTGCGCCAGGGGCAGGCGGCGCTGCTGGAGCAGCTGCTGCCGGCGATTTCGGTGCCCGAGGAGGGGCCGGTCACGGCCGAGGCGCTGTTCGGGGAGGCGCGCCCGCTCCACTTCGAGATCGGCTTCGGGTCGGGCGAGCATCTCGCCTACCGCGCCGACCTGCTGCCCGACCACGGCTTCATCGGCGCGGAGCCTTTCCTAAACGGCGTGGTCGGCGCGCTGACCCATGTGCGCGACCAGAGGCTCGCCAACGTCCGGCTGCACATGGGCGACGCGCTGGAGGTGCTCGAGCGGGTGCCGGACGGGGCGCTGACCATGATCTACCTGCTCCACCCGGACCCATGGCCCAAGGCGCGACACGCCAAGCGGCGGATGGTCAATCCCGGGCCGCTCGACCTCATTGCGAGGAAGCTCAAGCCGGGCGGCGAGTTCCGGCTGGGCACCGACGATCCGACCTATTGCCGCTGGGCGATGATGGTGATGAACGGCCGCCGCGATTTCGAGTGGCTGGCGGAGAGCGCCAGGGACTTCCTCACCCGCCCGTCGGGCTGGCCGGAAACGCGCTACGAGGCCAAGGCCCGGCGCAAGGGGCACGAGGTTTGGTACTTCCGCTACCGGCGGGCAGCGGCGGATCAGGCGTAGGCGAGCAGCGCGTCGCGTTTTTCGAGGAGGGTGTCGACGCTGTGCACCGAAGCCGCGCCGGCGATCGTCGCCATCGCCCGATCCAGACGCTCACGTCCCTGTTCGGCGAGCGCCGGCACCGCGGCGGCGATCTCCTCCATCTCCGCCATGTCTCCCGAGCAATGGAGGCCGACGTCACAGCCGGCGGCGACGACGCCGCGGGCGCGATCGGCCTGGCTGCCGGAGAGGGCGTGCATGCCCAGATCGTCGGACATCAGGAAGCCGTCGAAGCCGATGCGGCCGCGGATGACGTCGCCTATCACCACGGGCGAGAGGCTGCCCGGCCGCTCGGCGTCCCAGGCCGCGTAGACGACGTGGGCGGTCATCCCCATCGGCGCCGAGGCGAGGGTGCCGAAGGGTTCGATGTCGGTCTCGAGCTCCTCCGCCGAGGCCGTGACGACCGGGAGTGCCTTGTGGCTGTCGACCAGGGCGCGGCCGTGGCCCGGCATGTGCTTGACGACTCCGACTGCGCCGCCGGCCCTGAGCCCGTCCAGCACGGCGCGGCCGAGGGCGGCGACCTGCATCGGCTCGGCGCCCAACGCGCGATCGCCGATGATGTCGGTCGCTCCCGGCTGGCGGACGTCGAGCAGCGGCAGGCAGTCGACGTCGACGCCGACCTCGCGCAGCAGCAGGGCGATCGCCTGGGCGTTCGCCCGCGCCGCCTCGATCGCGCTCATCGGCGCCCTTTCGTAGAGCCGCGCGAAGGCCTCGGCGGCGGGGAAAGCGGGCCATTCCGGCGGCTTCATGCGGGCGACCCGGCCGCCTTCCTGGTCGATCAGGATTGGCAGGGTCTTGCGGCCGTGGAGCGCGCGCAGCTCGTCGGTCAGCCGCCGCATCTGCGCCCGGTCGACGCAGTTGCGCGCGAACAGGATGTAGCCTGCGGGATCGGCGTCGCGGAAGAACGCGCGCTCGGCGTCGGTGAGGGCGGGGCCGGAGAGCCCGTAGATGATGGCCTGCATCGCACCATCTAACGCGACAGTTCAGGAAATTACATCCGTCATGCCGGACTTGATCCGGCATCCACCTTCACCTTGCGATGCTGAGACAAAAAGAAGGTGGACCCCGGATCAGGTCCGGGGTGACGATGTCCCCCGCGAGCCTCAGCCCACCTCAGACCTTGAGGCACTGCTCCCCGGCAACCTTGAGGCGGCCGCAGATGCCGGCCGCGTCGGGGCCGCTCGCGCGCAGGCGGTAATAGGTCTTGCCGTTCACTTCGGCGGAGACGACGCTGTGGCTGAGGGGCGCAAGATAGGCGAAGCGGCTCGCCATCGCCTTCCACGCCTTTTCGGCCGAGGCCGAGCTCGGGAAGGCGCCGAGCTGGATGGTCGCCCCGCCCGACGCCGCGGCGGGCGCGGGAGTGGGCGCGGGTGCCTTGATGGTCGCGGCGGGCTTCTTCTCCGGCGCCGCGGGCTGGGGCTGGGCCTGAGCGGTCTGCTGGCCCTTCTGCACCGGCGCCTCGGGCACCGCCGCCGTGTTGATCTTGCCTTTGGGATCGGCGCCGGCGCTGGCCTGGAAGGCGGTGTCGCCCTCGCCTTCGACGGTCATGCCGCCGGGCTGGCTCGGCTTCACCTTGTAGGCTCCGGGCGGCGCCTTGATCAGCTCGGGCTCGGCGCCGGCGTGGCGCGCGGCGCCGCGATTGCCGAGCCAGAAGATGCCGCCGACGACGCCGCCGATGGCGACGAGGCCGATCAGCACCGCGACGATCAGCTTCAAGGCGGACGGACCCTCGCTCCGCCCGTCCTCTTCCACCGCCTCGAGCCAGGGCAGGCGGTCGTCGAGCGCGGGATCGTCGGCGCGAACGTCGGTCATCACTGCATCTCCTCCGCGGCGGCCACCCCCATGATGTTGAGGCCGCTGCGAATAATCTGCCCTATCGCAGCCGCCAATTCTAGCCGCGCGCGGGTTAATGGCTGATTATCCTCGATGAGGAAGCGCCGGGAGGGATCATCGTTGCCGCGGTTCCACAGCGCATGGAAGGCGGCGGCGAGATCGTGGAGGTAGAAGGCGATGCGGTGCGGCTCGTGCGCCTGCGCCGCGCCTTCGACCACCCGCGGGAATTGCGCCGCGACCTTGACCAGCGCCAGCTCCTCCGCGTCGAGCAGAGCGAGGTCCGCCGGCGCGGACGCATCGACGCCCGCCGCGACCGCCTTGCGCTGCAGCGAACGGATGCGGGCGTGCGCGTATTGGACGTAGAAGACCGGATTGTCCTTCGAGGCTTCGACCACCTTGGCGAAGTCGAAGTCCATCTGCGCGTCGTTCTTGCGGGTCAGCATGGTGAAGCGGACGACGTCCTTGCCGACCTCCTCGACCACTTCGGCAAGTGTGACGAAGCTGCCGGAACGCTTCGACATCTTGACCAGCTCGCCGCTGCGCAGGAGCCGCACCATCTGGACGAGCTTCACGTCGAGCGCCGGCCGCCCGGCGAGCGCTTCCACCGCGGCCTGGGTGCGCTTCACCGTGCCGGTATGGTCGGCGCCCCAGACGTTGATCAGCTCGTCGGACGCCTCGAGCTTCTGCATGTGATAAGCGGTGTCGGCAGCGAAATAGGTCCAGCTGCCGTCGGACTTCTTGATCGGCCGGTCCTGGTCGTCGCCGAAGGCGGTCGAGCGGAAGAGGAGCAGCTCCGTCGGCTCCCAGTCCTCGACCGTCTTCCCTTTGGGTGGAGGGAGCGTGCCCTTGTAGACCAGGCCCTTTTCGTCGAGGAGGGCCAGCGCGCGGTCGACGGCGCCGGATTCCTGCACCTCCCGCTCGGAGGCGAAGAGGTCGTGGTGGACGCCGAGGCCGGCGAGGTCGTTGCGAATGAGGTCGAGCATCGCCGCGACGGTGCGGCGGCGGAAGGTCTCGAGCCACTCGCTCTCTGGCGCGTCGGCGTAGCGCTCGCCGAACTCCGCGGCCAGCGCGGCGCCGACCGGCTTCAGATAGTCGCCGGGATAGAGGCCTTCCGGGATCTCGCCGATCTGCCGGCCAAGCGCTTCCAGGTAGCGAAGGTGGGCGGAGCGGGCGAGGACGTCGACCTGGGCGCCGGCGTCGTTCACATAATATTCGCGGATGACGCGGTAGCCGGCATATTCCAGCAGGCTCGCCAGCGCGTCTCCGACCACCGCGCCGCGGCAATGGCCCATGTGCATCGGCCCGGTAGGGTTGGCCGAGACATATTCGACGTTGACCCGCCCGCCGCTACCGAGGTTCGAGCGGCCGTAGTCGCCGGCCGCCGCGAGGATCGCGCGTATCTCCTCCTGCCAGACCTCGGGCGTCAGCCGGATGTTGATGAAGCCGGGCCCGGCGATCTCCGCGCTCGCCACCTCGGGCAGCGCCTCCAGCCGGGGCGCGATCAGGCCGGCGAGGGCGCGCGGATTGGTGCCCGCCCGCTTGGCCAGCACCATCGCGGCGTTGGTCGCGAGATCGCCGTGCGACGCGTCGCGCGGCGGCTCGACGGCGACGGCGCCCCGGTCGAGCGCGGGCGGAAGCTGCCCCTCGGCCTCAAGGGCGTCGAGGGCGTCGGCGACGTGGGCGGCGAAGCGGGCGTAGAGCGTGCTCACGAGATCCATCCGGTGCGGGAAAGGCGGCGCTCTAGCGGATGCGGCGCCGCGAGGTCCAGTGGTCCGCCCTCAGAAGCCTTCCGGCAGCTCCACCGGGCCCACCAGCTCCCGGTACTGCCGGACGGCGAAACGGTCCGTCATGCCGGCGATATAGTCGCCGATCGCGCGCAGGGTCGTCACGCGGTCCGCGCCGGCGGGGCGCCAGTCGTCGGGCAGCAGCGCCGGGTCCGCGGCGAAGGCTGCCCAGAGGCCGGCGACGATCTGCTGGGCCTGGGCGCGCACCGCAGCCACCTTCGGCGCATTGTACATGCGGGCGTGGAGGAAGGTCTTGAGCGCGCCCTCTTCCGCCGCGAGGTCCGCGGAGAAGCCGGCGAGGCCGCGGCCGGCGGCGCGGACGTCGTCGAGGGTGGCGACGCCGGCGTCCGCCACGCGGCGCAGCGTCTCCGCCAGCACGTCGTTCACCATCAGCCCGATCTGGTCGCGCACCAGCTCGGGCGCGAGGCGGGCGGCGGGGAGGCCGGGATGCCGCGCCTCGACCTGCCGCCACAGCCGGGCGACGAGCGGGACTTCGAGCAATTCGTCGAGGCTGAACAGCGCGGCGCGCAGGCCGTCGTCGACGTCGTGATTGTCGTAGGCGATGTCGTCGGCGATCGCCGCCACCTGCGCTTCCAGGCTGGGCCAGGCGGCGAGTTCCAGGTCCCACTCCGCATTCGCTTCGGCCAACGCCCACGGAAGGGCGCCGGTGACCGGACCGTTATGCTTGGCGAGGCCTTCGAGCGTCTCCCACCCGAGGTTCAGACCCGGGTGGGTGGGATAGGGACTTTCGAGCCGGGTCAGCAGGCGCAGCGTGTGGGCGTTGTGGTCGAAGCCGCCCGCGTCGGCCATCGCGTCGGTGAGCGCGTCCTCGCCCGAGTGGCCGAAGGGCGGATGGCCGATGTCGTGGGCGAGGCAGAGCGCCTCCGTCAGGTCCTCGTTGAGCCCGAGCGCGCGGGCGAGGGTGCGGCCGATCTGGGCGACCTCGAGGCTGTGGGTGAGGCGGACGCGGAAATGGTCGCCGTCCGGCGCGACGAAGACCTGGGTCTTGTGGCGCAGGCGCCGGAAGGGGATCGAGTGGACGATCCGGTCGCGGTCGCGCTGAAAGGCGTCGCGCGGGCCACGCATCGTGCCGGCGGGCTCGCCGTGGCGCCGGCCGCGGGAGCGGGCCGGGTCGGCGGCGAGGTGAGCCAAAAGCCTCACTTTGCGGGGAGCTTGGCGACCTTCTCGCCCGCCGGGCTGGTCCAGGCGAAGGCCTTGAGCTTCTTCTCGGCCAGCTCGTTGACGAAGTCCTGCGCCTCGTCCTTGGACGGGAAGGGGCCGACCAGGATGCGGTTGGTCTCGCCCATCGGCGCGGTCCAGGCGGCGCGCGTCGCAAGCAGCTTGCCCGCTTTCGCCTTCAGGCGCTGATACTCGGCGGGAAGCGCGTCCTCATCGTCGCCGATGCCGAGCTGGACCCAGATCCGGGCGGCGCCCTTGGGCTCCGGCTTCTTCGCCGGCGCCGCGGCGGGCTTCTTCGCGGCGCCCGCTGTCGCCGCCGGAACCTTCGGGCCGTAGGCGGCGTGCCGGACCGGCGGCGCAACCGGACCGGGGAGGGTCGCGACGGTGGCGGCGAGATCGGCGAGCCGCGACTTGGGCGGAGTGGCCGCCGCCGGCGGCGTTTGGGGGCGAGGAGCGGCCTGCGCCGGGTGCGCCGCGGCCACGACAGGCGGGGCCGGGCGGGGCTGCGACGAGGCGCCTGCGGGGAGGCTCCAGCCGCCGCCCGCCGCGGGTGCCGCGCGGGCAGGCGCCGGGGCCGGCGAGGAAGCGGACGGGACCCGGCGGACCGGCGGCGCGTCCTCCTCGTCCGCCTGGGCCGGGGCTGTGCGGACGAGGCTGGCGGTGGTGCGGCCGAGGCCGGGCTGGCGCGGATCGGGCCGGCCGGCGTTCACGGCGGCGTTGGCCGGCATCGACACGACGTTGGAGCGGAATTCGTTCGCGGCATAAGCGGCGGGCGGCGCGGTGCGGCCGTCCTGCGGGAAATGGCCGAGATGGACGGCGAGCGCACGGTCGGTCGGGCTGAGCGAAGGCAGCCGCGCCAGGAACGGCATCAGCGCCGCGCCTTGCGGCCCCGGCATGCTCGCCTGGACGACGCGGCCCGCTTCGGCAGCGTCGCCGGTGAGCGCGAGGACGAGCGCGCGGGTGCGCTCCGCCGCGGGCCCAGGCGCCTGCTCGGCGAGCGTCTGCAGCGCCTGGTCCCGCTCGCCGCTGATCGCGAGCGACAAAGCGAGCCGGCAGAGGACCTCCGGGCTGCGTCCATGCTGGAGCGAGAGGCGATAGTCGCGCTGGGCGCGGCGCTGGTCCCCGATGATGTCGTAGGCGAGGCCGCGATCGCCGGCGAGCTCGCCCTCGGGCACGCCCAGGTCGGCCGCGTCCTTGAAGAATTTGATCGCCGCGTGGGGCTGCTCGAGCTGCACCAGCGCCGAGCCGATCCACATCTTGATGCGGCCGTCGCGGGGGGATTCGTCCTCGGCGCGGGCGAGGAAGCCGAGCGCGGCCTGGGCGTCGCCGACGGCGAGCGCGGCGCGGCCGGCGCCGGTCAGCGCGTCGACGCTGTGCGGGTTGGCGACGAGCGCCTTCAAGTTGCGCGACAGCGCGTCTCCCGAAGTCTCCTGCGGAAAGCCTGTCGCCGGTTGTGCCGCGGACGCCGGCCCCCCGGCCAGCACCACCCCCGCACCCAGCACGGCAAGGCCGTGGAGGGCGCCCCTCGTCCAATGTTTCATCGTGGCGGCAGAAAAGCCCGAGGAGCCGAAGCGCCGCAATGGCTTAGCGGCGGGATGGGCTGACGGGGCGGTGAGCAGTGGAGTGCCTCCCCATCGAAGATGGGGAGGGGGACCATGTGGAACATGGTGGAGGGGTGACCTGCGCCTGGAGGCAGCGGGTTCCCGTGAGAACCTCTGCGCTCGAGGCAGGTCACCCCTCCACCACCCTTCGGGTGGTCCCCCTCCCCACCTGACGGCGGGGAGGCACTGGATTACTGATTGTTCTGCCGACCGAGGAAGCGCGGAATGTCGAGCGGGTCGCGGCGGTTGCGGGCCGGCGCCGCCGGCTCCTCGTCGACCTGGGCCTTGGCGGCGCCGCGGGCGATGTTGGACATGCGCTCGAACAGCGTGCCGCCCTCGCGCGACGGCTTGGGCTCGGGCTCGGCTTCGGCCGGCTCGTCGCCGATCAGCCAGCTGCGGGTGCCGGGCGCACGCGCCTCCGGGCCGCCGGCGAAATCCTCGTCGACGAAGCCCTCGCCCTCGTCGCTCGCCATCTCGCCGCCGAGCAGCAGCTCGTCCGACGCTTCCTCGGCGGGAGTCTCGAGGGTCAGCTCCTCGGCCTCCGGCGCGGCGGCGAGGTCGAGGACCTCGGGCTCCGCGGCCTCGGCCTCCGGTGCCGCCTCGGCGGTGGGCTCCGGGGGGGTCAGGCTGGTCTTGGGAGCGGCCGGCGCGGCGGCGCGGGTGGCACCCGGGAAGGCGAACACCTTGGCCGGCGCCGGCGGCGCCATCGTCACCGCCTCGGCGTCGATGCCGGTGGCGACGACGGAGACGCGGATCTTGCCCTGGAGGTCGTTGTTGAACGCCGAGCCCCAGATGATGTTGGCGTCCGGATCGACCAGCTCCTTGATGTGGCTGGCCGCCTCGTCGACTTCCATCAGGCGCATGTCCTCGCCGCCGGTGATCGAGATGATGACGCCCTTGGCGCCGCGCATCGAGACGCCGTCGAGCAGCGGGTTGGCGATCGCCTTTTCCGCCGCCTCGATGGCGCGGTTGTCGCCCGAGGCCTCGCCGGTGCCCATCATCGCCTTGCCCATCTCGCCCATCACCGAGCGGACGTCGGCGAAGTCGAGGTTGATGAGGCCGGGCATCACCATCAGGTCGGTGATGCCGCGCACGCCCTGCTGCAGCACCTCGTCGGCCATCTGGAAGGCCTCCTTGAAGGTGGTGTTCGGATTGGCGATGCGGAACAGATTCTGGTTGGGGATGACGATCAGCGTGTCGACGTGCTGCTGGAGCTCGTTGATGCCGGCGTCGGCCGAGCGGCCGCGGCGGTTGCCCTCGAAGCTGAACGGCTTGGTGACGACGCCGACGGTCAGCACGCCCTTGTCGCGGGCCGTCTTGGCTATGACCGGCGCGGCGCCGGTGCCGGTGCCGCCGCCCATGCCGGCGGCGATGAAGCACATGTGCGCACCCTCGAGCGCCGCCTCGATCTCATCGATCGCCTCTTCCGCGGCGGCCTTGCCGATCTCCGGGCGGGAACCGGCGCCCAGGCCCTGGGTGATTCGAAGGCCGAGCTGGATGCGCTGCCCGGCCGGCGAAGCATTCAATGCCTGCGCGTCGGTATTGGCGACGATGAAGTCGACGCCCTGGACCTCGTTGGCGATCATGTTGGCGACGGCGTTGCCGCCGGCGCCGCCGACGCCGATGACGCTGATCCTGGGCCTCAGCTCATCCACTTCCGGACGGATGAAATCGATGCTCATCGGATCTTCTCCCCCTTATGCTCTCGCCCAACGGGACACGCGGTTAAGCCGTTCTTTGCACGGCGCGAATCGGCCGCGCGAGAAAAAAGTTAACGCCCGCGCAATTTTTCCGTGGATGAAAGGCCGCCTGAGTCCGAAATGTCACGGCGACTGAGTCTCCAGGGCAACGGGTGAGTCTCAAAAGCCACTCCTGAATGCCGAGATCAGCCGCTGGACGAGGTTGCCGCCGCCGCCTTTCGGCGCCGCCGCCTGGTCGCGCGGCATGACCGAGCGCAGGTCGAGCTCGTTCGAGGCGGCGAACTGGGCGAGGCCGACGAGGGTCGTGAAGGCGGGGCCGGAATGGGCGTCGGGGAGGCCGGGAAGGCTCGGGCGGCCGATGCGGACCGCGCGGCCGAGGACGCCCTGGGCGTAATCGGCGATGCCCTTCAGCTCCGAGCCGCCGCCGGTCAGCACCACCTGCCTTCCGAACGGGCCGGCGAAGCCGAGGTCCTTCAGGGCCCCCGCAATCTCACCCGTCATATGTTCGAGGCGCTGGCGGATGACGGCGATGAGCTGGGCGCGGGTGATGCGCGCGGCCTCGGTCCCTTCCTCCGAGCCGGCGATCGGCGACAATTCGATCATGTCGTGATTGTCGCGGGGCGACGCCATGGCGGAGCCGTAGAAGCATTTCATCCGCTCCGCCTCGACCCGGCGGGTGCCGAAGGCGGAGGCGATGTCGTCGGTGATGTCGATGCCGCCGACGGGGAGCGACTTCAGCCCCAGCAGCATGCCCCCGGCGAAGACCGAGACGTTGGTGACCCCGGCGCCGAGCTCGACCAGGGCGACGCCGAGCTCGCGCTCTTCCTCCGAGAGGCACGCCTTGCCGGCCGCGACCGGCGAGGCGACGATCGCCTCGACGCCGAGATGGGCGGAGCGGACGCACAGGTCGAGGTTCCTCACCGGCGAGGGCTCGGCGGCGATGACGTGGATGTCGACGGCGAGCCGGTCGGCGTGGAGGCCGAGCGGCTTCTTCACGCCCTGCAGGCCGTCCAAAGTGTAGAGCGCGGGAAGCGCGTGGAGGATCATCTTGCCGTCGGAATCGATCGACTCCCTGCCGACGGTGAGGAGCTGGTCGACATCCTCCTTGGCGACGCGGCGGCCGCCGATCTGCACTTCGACGCTGGCCAGCGACGAGACGAGGCCGCCGGCGGAGAAGCCGACGAAGACGTCCTCGATGTTGGTCGCGGCGATCCGCTCCGCCTGCTCGACCGCCTCGCGGATCGCGCCTTCGGTCTTCTCCATGTCGGCGATGTAGCCGCGGCGGACGCCCTGGCTCTGGCGCTGGCCGGTGCCGAGGATCTTCAGGGACCCGTCGTCGCCGGGTTCGGCGATGAGCGCCGAGACCTTCGACGAACCGACGTCGAGGGCGGTGACGAGCCTCCGGGCGGGAGTGACGGCGGGACGCTTCATCAGATCGTCTTCGTCGCGTCGGGAACCGAGCCCGCCCGGTGCTTCGGCGTCGGCGCCACCGGAGGAGTCACCGGAGCGGGGGCCGGTGCGGCCGGCGCCGGACCCGCCGTATCGCTCGGGGGAACATCCGGAGCGATCGCCGGGACGCTGCTTCCCGGCTCGTTCGATACCCGGATCACGAACTTGCCGGGAATGCGCATGTCGAAGCGGACGAAGCCCTTGCCGAGCAGCTGCTTGGCCTGGTCCATCTGCGCGAAGCGGGCGAGCGCGCGGCGCGCCTCGGCGTCGCCCTCGGGCAAGGCGAGCACCTCGCCCGAATGGAAGCGCAGGTCCCAGCGCCGTCCGCCGATCCAGCTCGCGCCGGCGAGCACCGGCTTGAGGCGCGGCGCTGAGGCGATGAGTTCGGAAAGGGCGACGGCCTGGCGGTTCGCGTCGGCGCCGATGAGCAGCGGCAGGTCCGGCATCGCATCGAGCCGCACCGGCGCCAGCACCGCGCCCTCGGCGTCGACCAAAGCGAGCCGGCCCTCGTTCTGCCAGATCGCCGCCGGCGTGCGCTCGACGATGTCGACGACCAAAGTGTCGGGAAGGCGCCGCGAGACGCGCGCGTCCTTCACCCAGCCGAACTTGAGGAGCCGCTGGCGCGTCGCCTCGAGGTCGACCAGCGGCATGGCCGAGGATCCCTGGTCGAAGGCGATGTTGTAGATTTCGAGCTGCGGCACATGGGTCGCGCCCTTGATCTCGACATGCTTGAGCGCGAACCCGGCCTCGCCCGCGGCCTCGCCGAGGGTGCCGCCGACCATCTGGGGCAGGCGCAGCACCAGCAGGGCGGCGACGGCGAGGGCGACGAGCATGGCGGCGAAGATCCAGCCGCTGATCCGGCGGACCAGCTCGCCGAGCGGGCTCGCCGCCGGAGCCTTGCCGCGGCCGCGGCTCTGCGCCTTGCTCTTCGGCTTCGCGCGGGGACGGGAGACGGCCTTGGCGCTCATAGGGCCTCCTCGACGATGCGCTGGACCAGCTCCGGATAGGAGAGGCCGCGATATTTCGCCTGCTCGGGCACCAGGCTCAAGGGGGTCATGCCGGGCTGCGTGTTGACCTCGAGCAGATAGAGCCCCGCTTCGCCCTGCTCGTCGTCCCAGCGGAAGTCGGCGCGCGAGCAGCCGCGGCAGCCGAGCAATTTGTGCGCCTCCAGCGCCATCGCCATCGCGGCATCGGCGATCTCGGCCGGGATGTCCGCGGGACAGACGTGGCGGGTGAGGCCGTCCGTATATTTGGCGTCGTAATCGTAGAAGCCCTTGACCGGCATCAGCTCGGTCACCGCCAAGGCCTCGTCGCCGAGGACGGCGACGGTGAGCTCGTGCCCGCGCACGAACGGCTCGGCGAGCAGCCGGTCGAAATGGCGCCACGGGCCTTCGACGTCGCGGCCGATCGGATCGCCGTAATTGCCCTCGCGGGT
>Ga0070659_100002160_pt1 | contig 14016 bp, 18 predicted proteins | sample KBSC23metaG_FD_64666 | JGI IMG/M metagenome (GOLD analysis project Ga0070659, IMG submission 64666) | Corn rhizosphere microbial communities from Kellogg Biological Station, Michigan, USA - KBS C2-3 metaG | ecosystem: Host-associated > Plants > Roots > Rhizosphere > Soil ...
GCCACCCGCATCCGTCAAGAAACACCTGCAAATCGCAGGTTTCTGGAACGATACTGTGCCCGAATCTCAGCGATGGCGGGCGAGATCGGCCGTGAAGCGCAATCCGCTCACCCGGCCGGTCCCGATCGCGCCGTCGATCCGCTCCCTGAGCAGGTCCCCCATCATCTCGAGCTCCTGTGCCCAGGCGCCGTTCTCGCAGGCGATCGTGATCCGTCCTTCGCGCTCGGCGACCGGCTCCGCCCGCGCCGCGATCGCCGCTCCGCAGACCTCCGGCCAGACTGTCTGGACCTCGGCGAGCAGGGTCGCCGGCGCCTGCTCGGCGACGACCCGCTCGAGCGCCGAGCCGAGCCGGCGCGGCCCCGACTGCTTCGAGCGGCCCGATCCTTCGCCCCCGCTGCCGGCTTCGCTCACGACGCGCTCCGGGCGGTCGCGACTCCACCCTCGATCGCGAGCTCCGCAGCGCCGCTCGCGGGCACGTGGTCGATCTCGGTCGCGGTGATCAAGGCCTGGCCCCCATCCTCCAGCATCGCGACGAGGCGCGAGCGCCGCTCCGGATCGAGCTCGCTCATCACGTCGTCGAGGAGCAGCAGCGGCAGCTGCCGCCGCGCCGAGCGCAGCGCCTCGCGTTCGGCGAAGAGCAGGGCGAGGAGGCCGAGCCGCTGCTGGCCCTGCGACCCGTAGCGGCGCAGCGAGCGGCCGCCGAACGAGAGCTCGAGCTCGTCGCGATGGGGTCCGTAGCCGGTGAAGCCGCGGGCGATGTCGCCGGCCCGCCGCTCGCCCAGCTCGGCGACGATCGCCTCGGCGTCGCTCTCGGCACCGGTCCGCGGCCTGTAAGTGATCTGGGCGAGCTCGGCGCCGCCGGCGAGACCGAGGTCCGAAGCCGCGCGCTCGAATGGGCCGGCGAGCTCCGCGGCTGCCTCGGCTCGCGCGGCGACCAGCGGCACCGCTCGCTCGGCCAGCGCCGCGTCCCAGGCCGAGAGCGCCTCCGGGTCGCCGCCGCGCTTGATCCGCGCCAGCAGGCTGTTGCGCTGCGCGAGCGCCTGCGCGTAGGCGCGGGGAAGGTCGGCGCGGGCCGGCCAGAGCGCCCCCGCGAGGCGGTCGAGGTACGCCCGCCGCGATGCCGGCGGCCCCTTGACCAGCGCCAGCCGGTCGGGCATGAAGATCGAGATCGCCGGCCGGCGGCGGTCGTCCCCGGGCTCCGCGGGCGAGCCGTCGACCAGGCGGCGGCGCGCCTCGCCGCTCGAGATCGAGGCGAGCATCGTGATCGGGTCGATCCGCTCGCCGTCGTCGGGCTCGAGCAGCGCCTCGACCCGCGCCAGGTCGGCGCCGAACGCGATCATCTCGCGCTCGCGACGGGTCCGGCAGGAGCGCCCGGTCAAGGCGAAGAAGGCGGCCTCGAGCAGGTTCGTCTTGCCGGCGCCGTTCGGACCGTGCAGGACGGTCAGCCCCGGTCCGAGGTCGATCGCGGCGTCGGCGAGGTTGCGAAACGAGTGCGGGACGACCCGCGCGACCCTCACTCGGCCTTCGATCCCGGCGCCGCGACCCTCACGGCAGCACCACCTAGACGTTGAGCCGGATCGGCATCACCAGGTAGCTGAAGTCCTCCGAGCCGGCCGGCTGCAGGAGTCCGGGCCGCAGCGGCGAAGTGAGACGAAGCACCAGTTCCTCGGTCTCGACGCTCTCGATGCCTTCGATGAAGAACTGCGGGTTGAAGGCGATCTCCATCGCCTCGCCGCTGAACGCGCACGGCATCGACTCCGACGCGTCGCCGATCTCCGGCGTCTCCGCGGCGACCGTCAGCTGGCCCTCCTCGAAGGCGAGCTTGAGCGGCGCGTTCCGCTGCGCCAGGTAACGGATCCGGCGGGTGACGTCGAGCAGCTCGGTTCGCGGCAACCGGACGTCGTGGTCGAAGGCGTCGGGAAGGAGCTGCCGGTAGCTCGGGAACTGGCCCTCGATCAGCCGCGATGACATCGTCACGTTGCCGGCCCGGAAGACGATCTGGTTGCCGGGCAGCGCGATCTCGACCTCCTCGACCCCGTGCTGCTCGACGACGCGCGCCAGCTCCCGCATCGCCCGTGCCGGCACGTTCGCCTCGAACTGCTGCGGCGCCCCGCCCTCGAGCTCGGTCCGCTTGACGCTGAGCCGGTAGGAGTCGGTCGCGACCATCGTCAGGGTCGATTCCTCGACGCTGACGAGGATCCCGGTCAGGATCGGCCGGACCTCGTCGCGCGAGGCGGCCCGCGCGACGCGGTCGACGGTCTCGGCGAGCGCTCCCCCGGGCATCTTCAGGAGCTCGCCCTCGGCGGCGGGCAGGGGCGGGAAGTCCTCGGCGTCGAGCAGCCGCAGGTGGAAGTTGGCGGTGCCGGCGGTGAGCTCGACATCGCCCTTGTCCTTGCGTTCGGCCAGGGTCACGGGGCCCTGCGGCAGCGCCCGCGAGACGTCGGCCAGGAGCCGGCCCGGCAGCAGGACCTCACCGTCGCCGTCGACCTCGGCGTCGAGCTCGACCGAGACCGCCAGCTCGCCGTCGGTCGCCCGCGCGATCGCCTTGCCCCCGTTCGCGACGAGCATGATCCCGCCGAGCGACGGCAGCGTCGTCCGCGTCGACAGGGCCCTGGCAGCGGTCTGCAGGCCGTCGAGCAGCGGATCGCGTTCGGCTTTCAATTCCATCTGCATCCTCTTCCGGTCATCCGAGTTGATGTTAGGTCCGTGGAAACCCTTTCAGAACGCCGCGACGGCAGCAGCGATGCGCGATCGCGGGTTGTGGAAGCGGTCGTGGACAAGTCCCCTGCCGTGGAATCCCGACCGCCCCTCACGCGCCCTCCCCGGCGATGTGGAGGCGCTCGTGGATCAGCTCCAGCGCCTTGTGGATATCCGAGCCCGGCTCGAGGTCGCGCTCGACGCGGCGGATCGAGTGGATCACCGTCGAGTGGTCGCGGTCGAAGCCACGGGCGATCTCGGCGAGCGAGAGATCGGTCTGGTTGCGGGCGACATACATCGCGAGCTGGCGGCCGCGAACGAGGTTCGGAGCGCGGCGCGGCGAGCGCATGTCCTCGAGCGAGAGACGCAACACGTCGCAGACGGCGCGCTGGATCCGCTCGAGCCGCTCGGCCGCGGGCTCGCGGACCGGGGTCGCGTCGATCGGCGCGGCGTCGGAGCCGAGCGCCTTGCGGACCAGATCGACGCTCGGGACCTCGCCGAGCATCGAGGCGAACGCGGTCACCCGCGTCAGCGCGCCTTCGAGCCGGCGGAGGTTGCCCGGCGCGGCGCCGGCGATCTGCTGGAGCACCTCGAGGTCGGGCACGGGGATCCCGTTCTCGACCGCGAGCCGCCGCAGCAGCGTGATTCGCGTCGCCGGGTCGGGGCCCTGCAGCTCGACCGTCAGCCCCCAGGCGAAGCGGTCGCGCATCCGCTCGCTGAGCCGGCCCATCGCCTCCGGCGGGCGGTCGCTCGAGAGCACGATCTGGCTCCCCTGCGCGTAGAGCTCGTTGAAGGTGTGGAAGAACTCGTCCTCGGTCCGCGCCTTGCCTTCGAGGAACTGGACGTCGTCGATCAGCAATACGTCGACGCCGCGGTAGCGCCGCTTGAAGCGCTCGGTCGGGCGACCGTCGCCGCGCAGCGCGGTCACGAACTCGGAGGTGAAGCGCTCGGCGGTGGTGTAGGCGACGTCGAGGTCGGGCCGGCGGTTGCGCAGGTAGTCGGCGATCGAGACGAGCAGGTGCGTCTTGCCGAGCCCCGGCGAGCCGTAGAGGAACAGCGGGTTGTAGGACTCGCCCGGGGACTCGGCCACCGCGAGCGCGGCGGAGTGCCCGAAGCGGTTGCCGGAGCCGATCACGAAGTGGTCGAAGTCGAGGCCGGATGCGAGCCCGGCGGGAATCGGCGGCGTGGCGGAACCACCCGCGTCACCGCCGGGATCGCGCTCGGCACCCGCTGGGGGCTCGGTGAAGGCGATCTCGGTGAACCCGGGCGCGCGCCTCCGCAGCGCCTCGGTCGCAGCGGCGCCGTAGCGGCGCTGGAACCAGTCGCGGACGCGGTCGGGGCCGGAGACGTAGAGGCGGGTGCCCTGGATGCCGACGGCGCGGAGCGGCTCGAGCCAGTTCTCGAACGCGGACGGCGGCAGCGTCCGGCGGAGCTCCTCGCGGACTCCGTTCCAGATCGTCGCCAGCTCCCGGCCCGGCTCGGTCTGGTCGCTCGGTTGTCTCGATTCGGCGTGCAAGGGTGGAAATGAGCGCCGGGGACGGCCTCCGCGGGCGATCATAGGTCGGCGATCGCGGCCCCACTCGAAGAATCGAACGACCCCCGCGCCCGACTCCGCAAATCGCGCCATAACCCTCCGGACGACCTCCCTATACTGCTCCGTCCCCGCGCCGTCCGGCATGCCCCGCCGATTCCCCTTCCGCGGGCACGAGAGGGACCGAGAATGAAGCGAACCTGGCAGCCAAAGAAGAGAAAGCGCGCCCGCGCGCACGGCTTCCGCGCCCGGATGCGAACCCGCCATGGTCGCGAGATCATCCGCCGGCGCCGTCGCAAGGGCCGCAAGCGCCTGACCGTCTAGATGTCCCGCGAGGCCGGTGGCGAGGGTCGCAAGCGGGGTCGCCTCTCGCGCAGCGGCGATTTCGATCGCGCCTACCGCGACGGGCGCTCGCACGCGAACCGCTTCCTGGTCCTCTACGCGTTCCCCCGCGGGGACGACTCCGGCGACGAGGTCCGTCTCGGCGTCTCGGTCGGCCGCAAGGTCGGCGGTGCGATCGATCGCAACAAGGTGAAGCGGGCGATGCGCGAGGCGTTCTGGGGACTCGCCGACCGGCTTCCCGACGGCTACGACTTCGTCCTCGTCGGCCGCAGCGACGTCGCCGGCCTGATCGACCGGGAAGGCACGGCGGGGCTGACGGCCTCGCTGACGACGCTGCTCGACGAGGCCGGAGAATGAGGGCAGGGGGAGTGGGCGTTGCACGTGAAACGCGGCCGCGGGCGACCCGGGGGCGGTCCCAGTTGAGCCCGGCCACCGTTGCACGTGAAACGGGGTCGACGTCGCGGACGGGCTTCGCCGCGACCCTGGCGCTGCTGCCGATCCGCTTCTACCGCCGCTTCCTCTCCCCCGCGCTCGGCCAGCGCTGCCGCTACTACCCGACCTGCTCTGCCTATGCCGAGGAGGCTGTCCGCGAGCTCGGGGCGTTTCGCGGCATGATCCTCGCCGCCTGGCGCGTCCTACGATGCAACCCCTTCAGCGCCGGCGGTCTCGATCCCGTCTCCGAGCGCCCGATCTTCCGAGCCACCCGAACCGTTACCGAGCGTAGCGAGAGAGCCTCCAGCCGATGACCCTGCCCGTCGCATCGATCTTCACCGACATCCCCGAGGCGATCATCGTCTTCTTCCACGACACGCTCGGGCTCGGCTGGGGTCCGGCGATCATCGCCCTCGTCTTCGTCGTCCGGCTCGCGATCCTGCCGATCTCGATGAAGCAGATCCGCTCGATGCGGGCGCTTCAGGAGCTGCAGCCGCAGCTCAAGCAGATCCAGGAGAAGCACAAGGACGACAAGCAGGCCCAGCAGCAGGCGATGATGAAGTTCTACCAGGAGAACGAGATCAATCCGCTCGCTTCCTGCCTGCCGCTGCTGCTGCAGATCCCGGTCTTCATCTCGCTCTACTACATGCTCAAGGGCGACAGCTTCCAGATGGACGTGCAGAACTCGCCGCCGGAGGGCTTCCTGTTCATCCCGAGCCTGATCCAGCCGCCCGAGGGCGCCGTCGCGGCCGTCCTCGTCGTCCTCTTCATCGTCACCCAGCTCGCCTCGGGCCTGGCGATGACGGTCCGCGGCCAGGGGATGGAAGGGCCGCAGAAGTACATCATCTACGGGCTGCCGTTCCTGTTCGCGCCGTTCGTGCTTCAGTTCGAGGCGGCGCTCTCGGTCTACTGGATCTCGACCAACCTCTGGACCCTCGGCCAGCAGCAGGTGGTCCATACGATCCTCGGGCCGGTCAAGAAGCCGACGGAGGAGGAGATCAAGGCCGCGAAGCCGCCTCCCCCGCCGCCCCGCAGGAAGAAGAAGAGGAGGAGATGAGCGTGAGCGAGCACGATGAGAGCGCGGAGATCCCGGAGGAGCCGGCCGAGCGCGTCCGCGCGATCGTCGACCGCGTCCTCGACGAGATCGATCTCGACGCCGAGGTCGAGGTCTCCGAGACCGAGGACGAGATCTACGCCGCGATCGACGGCCCCGACGAGCTCGGGATCCTGATCGGCCGCCGCGGGCAGACGCTCGATGCGCTGCAGCTGATCTGCTACCGGGCGGCATCGCTCGGGGTCAGCGACCGCAAGCGCGTCACCCTCGATGCCGCCGGCTACCGCGAGCGGCGCCGCGCGCTGCTCGAGGAGGAGGCGGTCGTCGCCGCCCAGCGCGCCGCCCGCAACGAGGAGCCGGTCCGGCTCGAGCCGATGTCGGCCAGCGAGCGGCGGATGGTCCACGAGGTCCTCAAGGACCGAAGCGACGTCGAGACCTACAGCGAGGGCGACGAGCCCGAGCGCCGGATCGTCGTCGCGCCGCTGATCTCCGACTGACCTTGGTGGATCCCCGGCCGATCGACCCGGCCGAGCCGCTCCCCCAGCCGGATCTGACCGACGCCGCACGGGCGAAGCTCGAGCCGGTGATCGCGCTGCTCGCCGCCGACGCGACCGCGCCGAGCGCCGTGATCGAGCCCGAGCGCGCCTGGGTCGTCCACGTCGCCGACAGCCTCAGCGGCCTTGGCTTCCCCGAGCTCGCGAGCGCGCGGCGGATCGCCGACGTCGGCGCCGGCGCCGGGTTCCCGGGGCTCGTCCTCGCGGCGATGCTCCCCGACGCGCAGGTCGATCTGATCGAGTCGATCGCCCGCAAGTGTGAGTTCATCGACCGCGCGGCAGCGGCTGGTGGAATCGCGAATGCGCGTGCGGTCAATGCCCGCGCCGAGGACTGGGCCCGCGCCGGCGCCCCCGGGCGCGAGGCATATGACGCCGTCACCGCCCGCGCCGTCGGCCGGCTCAGCACCCTCGCCGAGCTCGCCTCGCCGCTCTTGCACACCGGCGGCGTCCTCGTCGGCTGGAAGGGGAGGAGGAATCGGGACGAGGAGCTCGAACTGGAAGCCGGTGCCCCCCGGCTCGGAGTCGCCCCGGCGGCGATCAGAAGCGCCGATCCCTACGCCGGAAGCCGGAATCGCCATCTCCACCTGATCCGCAAGACGGCGCCCACGCCGCCCGATCTGCCGCGCCGCGCCGGGATGGCCAAGAAACGGCCCCGGGGGAGCGACCGGGGACCCGTCATCTAGAGTCGCGCGCCGGGCCGGGTCCCGAAAGCCATGGGCTACGTCTACGCGATCGCAAACCAGAAGGGCGGGGTGGGGAAGACCACCACGACCGTCAACCTCGCCGCCTGCTTCGCCGAGGCCGCCCGCCAGACGCTGGTCGTCGACCTCGACCCGCAGTGCAACGCCACGGTCACGCTCGGCCTCGACCGCGAGGAGCGGCCCTCCGCCTACGACACCCTCTGCGGCGAGGTGTCGGTCGCCGAGGCGGCGCGTCCGACCCGCTTCGACAACCTCTGGGTCGTGCCCGCGAACCGCGACCTCGCCGGCGCCGCGGTCGAGCTGCCCGGCCTCGAGCGCTCCGAGTACCGGCTCCGCGACGGCCTCGGTCCGGTCCGCGAGCGCTTCGCCGCGACGTTCCTCGACTGCCCGCCCTCGCTCGGGCCGATCACGGTCAACGCGCTCGCCGCCGCCGACCGGGTGATCGTGCCCGTCCAGGCCGAGTACCTGGCGCTCGAGGGGCTGGTCCAGTTCCTCGACACGTTGCAGACCGTGCGCCGGCAATTGAACCCGTCGCTGGTTCTGACCGGCATCGCGATCACCATGGCAGATGACCGCACCCGCCTTTCTCAGGACGTGGAGCACGAATTGAAAGACCATTTCACCGATCTCGTCCTCGAGACGGTGATCCCGCGGAGCGTCCGGCTGGCCGAAGCACCGAGCTTCGGGATGCCGGTGATCGCCCACGCTCCCAGTTCACGCGGGTCCGTTGCCTATCGGGCGCTCGCCAAGGAGGTGCTAGCACGTGACTAGGAAGCCGGGGATGGGGAGAGGGCTGGCGGCGATCCTGCCGGAGTCCCACGAGGTAAACGAGCCGTCGTACCGCGACGTGCCGGTCGAGTTGATCCGGCCCAGCGACGGACAGCCGCGGAAGTCGTTCGACGCCGAGTCGATCGCGATGCTCGCCGAGTCGATCGCCGAGAGCGGCGTCGTCCAGCCGCTCGTCGTGCGCCCGCTCAGCGACGGCCGCTACGAGCTGATCGCCGGCGAGCGTCGCTGGCGCGCCGCGCAGGTGGCCGGGCTGGCCACGGTGCCGGCCGTGCTCCGCAGCGAGGACGAGATGAAGCGGCTGCAGATGGCGCTCGTCGAGAACATGGCGCGCGAGGACCTCAACCCGATCGAGGAGGCGCGCGCCTGCGCGGCCCTCGTCGAGGAGCTCGACCTCAGCAAGGAGGAGGTCGCCCGCCGCGTCGGCCGCAGCCGCTCGGCGATCTCGAACCTGATCCGCCTCCTCGACCTGCCCGACCAGGTGATCGAGCTGCTCGAGGCCGAGGAGCTCAGCGAGGGCCACGGCCGGGCGCTGCTCCTCGTGAAGGGGCAGGACGACCGCCGCGAGCTCGCCCGCAAGGCGGTCGCCGAGGGCTGGTCGGTTCGCGAGACCGAACGCCGCGCCAAGGGCGAGGACGAGCAGCCCGCCCGGAAGCCGCGTCAGCTCCATCCCGACGAGGAGGCGGCGATCGGAACGGCCGAGGACGCGCTCGAGCGGGCGCTCGGCCGCGACGTCCGCGTCAGCTCCAGCACGCGCGGGTTGATCGCCCGGATCCGCTTCGAGGACCTCGACGAACTGCTCGCGCTGACCCAGGCTCTGCGCCGGAAGTAGGGGCGCCGGTCTCTCATTAGAATCCGCGAGCGCGGGCGATTAGCTCAGTCGGTTAGAGCGCGTCTCTGATAAGGACGAGGTCCCTGGTTCGAATCCAGGATCGCCCACTTGCAAAGGATGCAGATCTACGGTGTCAGCTTCGACATGGTCGGCAAGCAGCCGATCGTGCTGCTGAAGACTGCCGACGGCAACCGCTTTCTGCCGATCTGGATCGGCCACCCCGAGGCGGCCGCGATCCTGATGAAGCTGCAGGGGGCGAGCACGCCACGGCCGATGACTCACGACCTGATGGCCGACCTGCTCGACAACATCGACGCCAAGTGCGAGCGGATCGCGGTCACCGAGCTCCGCGACAACACCTTCTACGCGACGATCACCCTGACCGTCGACGGCAGCGAGGTCGAGATCGACTCGCGCCCCTCCGACGCCCTCGCCCTCGCGGTCCGCTGCGATGCCCCGATCTACGCCGCCGAGGAGGTCATCGAGGAGTCCTCGATCGAGTTCGAGCACGAGGTCGAGGACCAGGAGGAGGTCGTCGAGAAGTTCAAGGACTTCCTCGACGAGGTCACTCCCGAGGACTTCGCCGGCGGCGCCGACGAGCCGCCTCGCGAACCGGACTGATGCGGTTCGAGGAGTCGTTCACCGTCGGGCGCCCGCGCGGGCAGGTGTTCGACTACCTCACCGACCCCGCCACGCTCGCCGACTGGCAGACGACGAAGACGACCGTCGAGCAGCTCACTCCCGGTCCGCCCGGCCAGGGCACGCGCTTCCGCGAGGTCACCAAGCCGCCGGGCGGCAAGGAGTTCGAGCAGATCACCGAGTTCACCGAGTTCGACCGTCCGCGCCGGGTCACCGCCCACATCGTCGAAGGGCCTTACCCCGTCGACGGCACCTGGACGTTCGCGCCGGCGGACGGCGGGACCGAGGTCCGGTTCGTCGCCGAGGGCGAGCTGACCGGGCTGCTCGGCCGGCTCGGCCCGATCGCGCGGGCACTGATGGCGCGGCAGTTCGCCGGCTACCACCGCCGGCTGCGCGAGAACCTCGAGGGGGGCTGAACGGTGGACATCTTCACGATCGGTTTCACGCAGACGACCGCCGAGCACTTCTTCGGGCGCCTCGACGACGCCGGGGTCGAGCGCGTCGTCGACGTCCGCCTCCGCAACGACTCGCAGCTCGCCGGCTTCGCGAAGGCGCGCGACCTGCCCTACTTCCTCGCCGAGCTGATCGGCGCCGACTACGTCCACGAGCCGCTCCTCGCGCCGACCGCGGAGATCATGGACGCGTTCAAGAAGCGGAAGGGCAGCTGGGACGACTTCGCCCCCGACTTCCGGGCCCTGCTCGCCGAGCGCTCGGTCGAGACCGAGCTCGACCGAGCCGCGTTCGAGCGCCCCTCGGCGCTGCTCTGCAGCGAGCCCGAGGCCGAGCACTGCCACCGCCGCCTCGTCGTCGAGTACCTCGCCGAGAAGTGGGGCGGGGTGCGGGGTGTGGATCTGTAGGGTGCGCGTCGCCGCTAGGCCGGGGTGGGTTGGCAGCGAGGGGGTGCGGCCGGGGGGCTTTGCGAGGCCGGAGCCGCTCATTCGGCATGTGAGATGCAGTTTGCTGCCCTGTGGGAGCCCAAATCTGCAGTTCACCCTCCGGGTGTCGGCCTGCAGCCACCTGCCGCGGTCCCCTCATTGCCCAGTCTGGAGGGAGCGGCGGCTACTCGCCGAGGGCCAGCTCGAGGGCGCGCTCGACGAAGCTCTCGAACGAGATGCCTGCGGCTTCGGCGGCGATCGGCAGCAGCGACGTGTCGGTGAGACCGGGGACCGAGTTGACCTCGAGGACCTGCGGGCCGACGCCCTCGCCGCCCAGCATCACGTCGACGCGGGCGAAGCCGCCGCAGCCGAGTGCCTCCCAGGTGTGGAGGGCGACGGCGGTTACGGCGTCCGCCTCGGCGTCGCCGAGAACCGCCGGGCAGACGTAGCGGGTCCGGCCGATCTCGTAGCGGGCCTCGTAGTTGAAGAGGTCGGCCTGCTCGGGGATCGCCTCGACGATCGGCAGTGCCTCCCCGTCGAGGATCGAGACCGCGAGCTCGCGGCCGGCGACGTAGCGCTCGATCAGGACCCGGTCGTCGTAGCTGAGCGCGCCGACGATCGCGGCCGGGACCGCGCCCGGGTCGCCGGCGAAGCGGACGCCGAGCGCCGAGCCCTGACCGGCCGGCTTGACGACGAGCGGCAGCCCGAAGCCGGCCTCGATCTCCTCGAACGCATCGGCGGCGCCGAGCTCGCGGAAGGCGGTGGCGCCGAAGGCGACCCAGTCCGGCGTCGGGATGCCGACCGCGCGCATCCGGTGCTTGGCCTGCACCTTGTCCATGCAGAGGACGCTGGCGCTGATCCCGGGACCGGTGTAGGGAATCCCGAGCAGCTCGAGCAGCGACTGGACGGTCCCGTCCTCGCCGCCCGGTCCATGCAGGGCGATGAAGGCGACGTCGGGGTCCTCCTCCTTGAGCCGGGAGACGAGGCGCTCGTCGGCGTCGATCGCGACGACGTCGTGGCCGAGTGCGGTGATCGCCTCCTCCACCCGCGCCCCCGACTGCAGGGAGACGGCCCGCTCGAGCGAGCGCCCGCCCTTGAGGACAGCGACCCGCACGCCGGCTCAGTCCCGGAGCGGCTTCCTGTGGAACGGGAGGACGTCGCCGCTCGCCGGTCCCGGGTTCGCGCCGTCCCCGCCCGAACGCGCAGCGGAGGAGGTGGAGGGGTCGTCCTGTTCCTCGGGCTGCACGACCTCGAAGCTGCCGGTCATCGTCTCGTAGAGGCCGACCTGCTCGCCGACGACGGCGCCGATCCGCCGGATCCCCTCGACGATCTCCTCCTCGGTCTGGGCCGAGAAGTTGAGCCGCATCGAGCCGCTGCCGCGGCCGTCGGCGTAGGCCGCCGCGCCGGGGACGAACGCGACGTTCTCACGTAGCGCCTTCGCGAGCAGGTCGGTCGTATCGATGTAGTCGGGGAGCGTCGCCCAGACGAACAGCCCGCCATCGGGCTGCGACCAGGTCGCCTGGCGCGGGAAGTAGCTCGCGAGCGCCCGCAGCATCGCCCCGCGGCGGGAGCGGTAGACGTCGCGAAGCTCGTCGACATAGGCGAGCCAGTCTCCCTCGGCGAAGTACTCGCGGACGAAGTACTGGCTCAGCGTCGAGGTGCAGAGGTCTGTCGCGGCCTTGCCGAGGACGAGCTTGGCGCGGACCGGCGGCGGCGCGCAGACCCAGCCGATCCGGATCCCGGGGGAGAGGATCTTCGAGAGCGTCCCCACGTAGAGGACGTAGTCGCCGCCGTCGAGCGAGTAGAGCGTCGGCAGCGTCTCGCCGGCGTAGCGGAGCAGTCCATAGGGGTTGTCCTCGACGATCAGGATCTCGCGCTCGCGGGCGATCTCGACGAGCCGCCGGCGGCGCTCGAGCGCGAGGGTGACGCCGCCGGGGTTCTGGAAGGTCGGCACCGAGTAGATGAACTTCGGGCGACGCCCCTCGCGGTCGAGCTCGGCGAGCAGTTCCTCGAGGAGGTCGACCCGCATCCCGTCGTCGTCCATCTCGACCTGGCGGGTGTCGGCCTCATAGGAGCAGAAGACCGGGACCGCCCCGGGATAGGTCGGCCCCTCGGCGACGACCACGTCGCCGGGATCGAGCAGCGTCTTGCAGATCAGATCGAGCGCCTGCTGGCCGCCGGTGGTGACGACGATGTCGCCGGGGTCGGGACGCATGTCCTCGGCCCGCATCACCTCCTCGATCACCTCGTGGGTCTCGGCGAAGCCCTCGGTCGGCCCGTACTGGAGCGCCTTCGCGCTCGACTCCTGGGCGATCCGGGTCATCTGCGCGGCGAACGAGTCGGGCGGGAAGGTCGAGGTGTCGGGAAGCCCGCCGGCCAGCGAGATGACCTCGGGACGGGAGGTGATCTCCATCAGGTCGCGCATCGCCGAGGAGCGCATCACCGTCGTCCGCTGCGCGAACAGCCCGGCGTAGCGGGCGACGTCCGCGGAGGTCGTATGCGAGCGCCGGTGCGGGCGCCCCCCGGGGCTCCGGCCGGTCTCGTCCTCGGGACGGGCGGGGTCCATCGGCGAAGTCTCCTACAGCAACGCCCGTCGCGCCACCGCGGTCACGCGGCGATGATCTAGGCTGCCCGCGCAATGGACCTGTTCATGGCGATCTGTCAGGGCCTCGGCCTGGCCCTCGCCGTCGGCATCGGCGGGCCGCTTGCGGCGCTGTTCGTCGCGATGATGGCGGCGCTCGGCTCCGGCATCCACCCCGACCGGACCGACTACGACTTCCTCGGCGCGACGTGGTTTCTGGTCACGCTGCTGGCCGTCGTCGTGATCTTCATGATCGCCCGCGGCCGCGAGGCGCTGCGCTGGCCGACGATCGCGGTCCTCGCCGCGATCGGGGCGATCGTCTTCGCGGCCTCGCTGGCCGAGGACGGCCACACCGCCTGGCCGGGACTCGTCGCCGGCGCGCTCGCCACGGCGTTCGCTGCGGCGATCTCGTCCGAGGTCCTCGCGGGCGCGATCAGCCGCGCCGAGGGAAACGAGCCGGGCAGCAAGGAGGCCGACGCCGCCAACTTCATGATCGTCGCCTTCGCCGCCGCCGGGATCGTGGTCGCCGCGTTCAGCTTGTTCGTGCCGCCGGTATCGCTGCTCGCGCTCGCCGCCCTGATCGTCCTCGCCGCCGGCCGACGCCGCCGCGCGGGCGAGAAGTACGAGGGCCTGCGGATCCTTCGCTGATCGACGCTCGACGAATCTGACCTTGACATCGAACGATGTCCCATTATCCTGTGACACGTTAGGCAGTGAATAGCGGGACCCGCCGCGGGTAGAGCCGAGGCGGAGAGCGGAATTCGAGAGCAGGGACAGAATGGTCGAGCGCGGAGCGCCCCCACAGGTATCGCCGATCCGCAAGCGCCTCCTGAAGAGCGCGCGGGGTCTGACGACGCCGCTCGTCCCCGACGATTACATCGCGTTGATGAACCCGATGTGGTCGACCAAGGAGCTGCGCGGCCGGATCGAGCGGATCCAGCCGGAGACGCCGGAGGCCTCGACGATCGTCATCAAGCCCGCGTTCGAGTGGC
>Ga0070659_100002165_pt1 | contig 13999 bp, 6 predicted proteins | sample KBSC23metaG_FD_64666 | JGI IMG/M metagenome (GOLD analysis project Ga0070659, IMG submission 64666) | Corn rhizosphere microbial communities from Kellogg Biological Station, Michigan, USA - KBS C2-3 metaG | ecosystem: Host-associated > Plants > Roots > Rhizosphere > Soil ...
ACGATTCGTCTGGCGCTGACTGCCGCCGAAACGGGCCATCTCGTGTTCGGCACGCTGCATACGTCTTCGGCCGCCAAGACCATCGACCGTATCGTCGATGTGTTCCCGGCGGAAGAAAAGGAAATGGTGCGCGCCATGCTGTCGGAATCGCTGCAGGCGGTCATTTCGCAAACGCTGTTGAAAACCAAGGACGGCTCGGGTCGTGTGGCCGCGCATGAAATCATGTTGGGCACGCCGGCGATCCGCAATCTGATCCGCGAAGCGAAGATCGCGCAGATGTATTCCGCTATCCAGACCGGCCTCAGCCTGGGCATGCAGACGCTTGACCAGAATCTGACGGATCTGGTGCGCCGCAATGTCATTTCCGCCGCTACGGCGCGTGCTGCGGCAAAGACTCCCGAGAATTTCCCGGGATAAATCCAAAGGGATGCCCCGCCCCTCTTTTAGAGGGATGATGCGGGGACCACTCTACCCCCACCCTAGCCCTCCCCCTGCAAGGGGGAGGGAATCGGCCAAGCAACAGGTAACATGCAATAGGCAAAGGACCCCAATATGGAACGCGAACAGGCCACAAAATTCATGCAAGACCTGCTGCGGCTGATGCTCAGCAAGAACGGCTCCGATTTATTCATCACGGCAGATTTTCCGCCGGCTTTCAAGATCGACGGCAAGATGACGCCGGTTTCGAATCAGGCGCTGACGCCCCAGCACACGATGGAGCTGGCGCGCGCCATCATGAGTGACAAGCAGGCCGCGGAATTCGAAGCGACCAAGGAATGCAATTTCGCGATCAATCCCGCCGGCCTCGGCCGCTTCCGCGTTTCGGCCTTCATGCAGCAGGGCCGCGTCGGCATGGTGCTACGTACCATCACGACCACGATTCCGAGGCTGGAAGATCTCAACGTACCGGAAGTGTTGAAGGAAGTGGCAATGACCAAGCGCGGTCTGGTGATCATGGTCGGCGCTACCGGGTCCGGCAAATCCACCACCCTGGCCGGCATGGTGGGTTACCGCAATGAAAACAGTTACGGCCACATCATCACCATTGAAGATCCGGTCGAGTACATGCACCCGCACAAGAACTGCATCGTCACTCAACGCGAAGTCGGCGTTGATACCGCCGATTGGTTCGCGGCGCTGAAGAATACGTTGCGACAAGCGCCTGATGTGATCCTGATCGGCGAGATCCGCGACCGCGAAACAATGGATTACGCTGTCACCTTCGCCGAAACCGGCCACCTGTGCCTTGCCACTCTGCATGCCAACAGTGCGAACCAGGCACTGGATCGCATCATCAACTTCTTCCCGGAAGAACGGCGCGGGCAACTTTTGATGGATTTGTCACTCAATCTCAAGGCGATCGTTTCGCAGCGCCTGGTTCCCCGCAAGAATGCCAAGGGCCGTGTGCCCGCAGTGGAAGTCATGCTGAATTCACCGCTGATTTCGGACCTGATCTTCAAGGGCGAGGTGCACGAAATCAAGGAGATCATGAAGAAATCGCGCGAGCTCGGCATGCAAACCTTCGACCAGGCGCTGTTCGACCTCTACGATACCGACCAGATTAGCTATGAAGATGCCTTGCGCAACGCCGACTCGGTCAACGACTTGCGCCTGTCGATCAAGCTCCACAGCAAGGATGCGAAGAACCGCGACCTTGCCCAGGGCACAGAACATTTGGGGATTGTGTGAGTAATGTTTTCGATTTCAAGGCCAAAAGCCTCGACGGTAAAGAGATCGACCTGAAGCAATTTCAGGGCAAGGTTCTCCTGATCGTCAATACGGCAAGCCAATGCGGCTTCACGCCGCAATACAAAGAACTGGAAGAGGTCCACCGACAATTCAAGGACAAGGGCGTGGATGTGCTCGGCTTTCCCTGCAACCAGTTCGGACGACAGGAACCGGGCACGGCAGAGGAAATCGGCACGTTTTGCGAACGCAATTTCGGCATCAGCTTTCCGCTGTTCGACAAGATCGATGTCAATGGCGACGAGGCGCATCCGCTGTTCAAGTATCTGAAAAGCGAAGCGCCCGGATTGATGGGTACTGAAGCCATCAAGTGGAATTTCACCAAGTTCCTTGTCCGCAAGGATGGCACTGTCTACAAGCGCTATGCGCCGCAAACCGCGCCGAAGGAGTTGGTGAACGATATCGAGAAGCTGTTGGCGGAGTAACGGGAAAAAGACAGCGCCGATCTGCTTGCCGCAAAAACAGCCAAGGGCGTTTCCGGGCTTTCAGACGCCTTGCTCAAGGACATCAGGGAAAGCCACGCTATTTATCATCAATCAGTTGGCAGGATGGGTCGATCGTGATTTCTACAATCTCCTGAAAAAAGAACAACCTGAGTTTTATGCCCGTTTTAAAGCGATGAAGGACAGCTTCAAGACGTGAATGTCACTACCCTTGGCGCCGCGCGATTTTGAGGCGGGCTGTCGGAATTCACTGGCCTAACCGCATGCCAAGTACCCGCGCATTAAAAACTGTGAGTGCCTGCGGCCCAGCCGGGCGCGCATTCTGTTGATTCAACTTAAAAAAACTAGAGTTTGTTGTCGCGCGAAAGCGTAGACAAGTGCACAATGCCGTGCTCGCTGCAAGCCCTCTTTTTTGGAAGGTCTTGCGCCGTTTTTTTACTGCTACTTAATCAGTGGCGCAACCAACAAGAAGTGTCTCCGTTTTAAAACAGAACATAGACCGGATTCATTCGGCCTCATATGATATTTCTTCATAGAAACAAAAATTTGGGAGAATAATGAAATCACTGCACAAATTTCTGCTGGCTTCCTGCTGCCTGCTTTCCTCGCCAGCCTTCGCCGCCGCCCCTATCAACGTATCGTTCCCCACGCCGCAAGGCATCACGCTTACAGGCAAGTTGTATCTTCCAACCGGCGCCACCCCTTCTGCACCAGCAGTGGTAATGATGCATGGCTGTTCCGGCATCTACTCATATTCAGACCCGGCCAATGGTCTGGCATTGCTATATAAAGAATGGGGCGAGCGTCTTGCGAATGCGGGGTACGCGGCGCTTCTCGTGGACAGTTTCAGCGGACGCAATGAACCGCAGAACCAGTGCGGCAATGGCAGCGATGGCGTGTCTGAAGCCGCTGACCGTCCATACGATGCAATGGGCGCATGGCAATATCTGAAAACATATTATTCAGGCCTGATCAACCCTGACAAAATCGCCCTGCTGGGATGGTCGCATGGCGCCAGCTCTACGATATCCGCCTTGTCCAGCACATGGGTGGGGCAATGGGGCAAACCATTCAAAGTCGGGTTCGCGTTCTATCCCGGGTGTGGTCTGTACAATGCCTATGGCGGCATCAGCACCAGCACCTATACTTCCTATGCTCCGCTGCACATCCTGCATGGCAGCAGTGACCCGTTCTACACAATCGGTTATTGCGACAAACGAATCAACAACGCAATAAAACGCGGCTCCATCAACACGAGCATGTCCGTGTATCTAAAGGCCCAACATAGCTTCGACAATGCTCGTGCGGTGGATTCACAATGGACGCAAGCCGATGTTGATGCAAAGGCGTCCGCAGACGCCTTTGTGGTGTTGCGCTTGAACAGCTTGTTCAAGTAAGCGGCCTGTTTATTCAGGACTTGCGCAACAGCGCCGCATTACCTCTATCACTTCTATCACTGATTTGCCTGAAGGGCCGGAATACCGGCCTTTCTTGTTTTGGAGCGACGCAAACGCTTGATCAAGCCATCCAGCACTTCCGTAAGCCATCCCCCTTTCTGACGGCGCGTTAACGCCTGCAGTTCAAGCACAGCACGCGCCTCGCTGATACGACGCGCCACCAGGTCGTCATAGATACGATCTGCCCGTTTGCGCCGACGTACTGCATCTCCTGCATCAAGGAAGGCCTCGACTGCATCGATCAGCTTTTCTTTCCAGCCATTGCTGCGCGTCGTGTTGATGTTCGCCCTGACTTCGTTCATCTTTGCTTCCAGGTTGGACGCAATGGCCGTCAGGCTGGCACGCACCCGCTCCTGTTGTCCGAAGGGAGTATCTCTCGCCGCAGCCAGCGTGGATGTCACTTCAACCTCGCTGAGCAGTCCGTATTCCTGGAATTCGGCGAGGTTGCTCAGGCCGCGCCGCTGCTGCACCGCATCGCGCGACAGCAGGTCTTTACATGCGCGATGGCAGGTGTCCCACGCGAGCCAGCGATACACGAAATCAAGCCCTGTTCCTTTGATGTTTTGCAGTCCCATGATGCGGTTACGGAAACCCGGCGGCGTTGCATCCCGAATGGCGGCGATGACGGCGTCCCCAGTGGCGTAGTAATTCTCCACCACAATAATGCGCCGCTCGAACCACTGCCACATCTGCTGACGGAATGCCTGGTTGAGTTCCGGGTTCGGTTGTTTTCCGGCTTGCTGGCAGCGCTGTTCGAGTTGCACATATTCCTTCAATATGTCCACATCACGCGTATGGAAATGCACGACTTCCTCGGCATGCGCCAGACCAAGCGAAGACAGTGCCTGGCCGAGCGCCTGCGGATTGCCGGAATGCGCAGCCAACTCGGCGGGAGCGCCGATCCCTTGGAGCATGACACCAAGCCGCGCAGCAACGTGTTCAGCGGTATGAACAATACGATGGCTTCGCGCCAGCACGGCAAGCATGCCGGCAGCGCTGCCGTCCGAACCGTGTTGCGGCCACAGGGTCAGCCCTTGTGCGTAGGCATCCCATGACTCACGCAGGTAGCCACGCAAGCCATCCAGATTGGAGCCGATTAACACATGGAAGTCGGCCCGGATGTCTTGCGTGATCACGCCTGCAAACACGCGGGATCGCGCGATGCGGTCGGCGCGATTGTTCACCACCGTGCTGATGCAGACATCCGGCTCCGCTTGCGGATCATAGCGGTCGAACCCCAGACGTTTCCAGTTTCCAAGGCAACCGTAACGCTCGTTGGCCGACATGCCGTTGGAAAATTCAAGGCGGCGGGTGCCCACATGCGCCACCGGGAAGGTTTTCAATACGCCAAGGTCGGGTACGACGCGATCCGCCATCGCTTTGAGCGCGTAGTCGTATCCGATGCCCATTTCCGCACCTAGCGCCGCCACCAGTGCAATGTTGTCCGGGTGTTCCTGATACGGGAAACGTGCAAGGATGTCCGGCGCAATCATCCCCGACTCCAGCCAGCCTACACCCTTGAGTTCGGTACCGAGTTCGTCCGCTGCCGCCTGCAGGATCGGTCGCATTTGCTCTTCCGATGTCAGCAGCACACGTTGCTTGGGAATGAATTCCGTCATGACCTGCGGAATATTGATGCCTGCCGGTCCCTGCAAGTCCTCATGGTCCGGGAAGGTATTGGTCAGCGTGGCGTAATCGTCGCGCATCCACGCCCGCTGCAACAGGCGCACAAAGGCAGGCGTCAGCGCCATGCATTCCCATAAAAACACTTCGCAGCCAAGGCGATTTGCCAGGCGCACCACATTGAATTGTTCCCAGATCGTCGCCTTGTCGTACGGACGGAACAGGAACATTTCGCGTAATTCGCCTTGCGGGGGCGAATACAGAAACATAGCCTCGCAGCCGGTTGTCTTGCTGACGATGGAATATCCCATGGCATTGAACATCGCCGCCTTCAGCCGTTCGGTGCCCGACTTGCCGCGCGTGCCCCATCCTCCGACCACCAGCGGAATGCCGTTTCTCGCCTGCCGCATGCGGTAGTTCACCCACAGATGATGGCCGATGAAACCGGCTATCGATAGGCCGATGAAAACGCTGAGGTCGAACAGAGTATTGTCGTAGGGGGAGAAAAAATAATTCTCCATCCGACTTTGCAGTTCCGGTATCGACACGGCGGCCAGCGCCGGGAAGAAGCGAGTGACGGCTGAGTCCGGCTGTGTGCCGGGATAAGGGCGATAGCGCACCTGAAAACCCAGCTCCGAAATCATTTTCAGATAGCTTGCAGGGTGAGCCGCACTGCCCTCGACCCAGTTGCGCGCCGTGGCAAACTTTTCAAATTCCCGTGTCAGCGTGACTTGCATTGCAAGCCGCTTTGCCAGGTTATCCGGCGCAGAGACTTCGGTAATGCCTTCAGCAGTATATAAACGCAAGGGCCCTTCGGAAGGACTTTCCTCCAGCAGGGAGATCAGCTCATCGACCAAGGGCAGATAAGGCCGCCATCCGGCTTCGCTGCCCATGTGCAGGGGCTCGCCGGGAACCTTGGTTTGCGCCAGTTCGCTCAGGATGGCGGACGGGGCGCGGACCACGCCCCGGAAGGTGCGCCCGATCGTATGCTTGAATGCCTGCCGTTTGTCAGGAGACGGATGACGCCACTCGTGCAGCAACCGCCACATGCGGAAGCCGAAACGATGCCCGCGCCATGCACGCCAGCCATCTTTCCTCCGCTCCAGTCCAATGCCGTGATCACGTTGGCTAAGGCAGGCAAGCACCCTTCCCACGCGATCGACATCGTCCGTCACAGGAGGCACTTTGCATGCGCTGCCTGGGCTGCAATCGCTCGCGATGACGGCAAGCTGCTGCGCGAGAGCCTTGCTCTTTGGGTCAATGCGGCACAGAATCCGTTCGCGTGTTTCGGCCGCCCAGCGCCGCACCATCAACAAGGGGCTATCGACATGCAATTGCTCGACAAGCGGCAACAGCAAGGCAATCCATTGCGATTGCATCTCGCCCTGCAACACCAAGGCACCGTCTTCCACCACCTTCAATGCCACGCGCACGCCGAACGTTTCGTTCTCGCGTTGCAAGGCGGCAGCGAGCCAGGATAACGCATCCTCATAAAGCGTCCCCCTGCGCACCAACCGAGGCAACTGCATCAACGCTGCGGCGCGCACCTGTACGACCGCATCGTCGATGCCCAGCACAGGCCAGCATTTCCGAACGACGTCATCTGTAGCGGCAACAAGCGATTGCGCGGTGCCCTGACGTACGAAGGGGCTTGGGTCATTGAGCGCTGCATCGAACAGTTGCTCCTGCTTCGATCTCAGGTATGAGGCTGCGCTAACCAGTTCGATCGCATAGCGCCTGACGAACAAGTCGTCGCCGCCAGCCTTTTCCTGCAAACGCTGTTGGACTACGTCAGCGAACTTGTCCTGGGCAATCATTGACAGCAACAACAAGGCTTCGCGCTGAATCCATACATCGAGTCGCTTGTCGAGGGCGGCCCGATAAATATATGCAGTCGCCACGTCGCTTATTGCGTGGGTCGCGAGTTCGGGAGGAACCGCTTGCAAAGTGTGCGCCAGCGCATGGAATGCTTCGGTGCGCACTTTGGCATCGCCGTCCCATTCAAGCAGGGGCAAAATCACATCTTCGAGCGCGAGCGCATTCCATGCCGCCTCGTGGTCTTTCACTTGCTTCAGATGACGAACGCCAAGCCGGCCCAAGGACTGCAGGCAAAAACTCAGCATGCGTTCCGCATTGAATATGCGTATGCGTGCGCGGTCCTGCACGGCATCCGCTCCAAACCAGCGTCGAAATGCCTTTGCATCGCCGCGCAATTGCGTTCGTGAAGCACCAAGCTCGCGCGCATAGTCGAGGATGATGCGCCGTCGGTCCTCATCCGATCCGGCAATGGCATAGCGCCGGGTGAAATTTCCCTGACCTTCGCGCACGCTTGCGATTTCCTGCACGAGACGTGCGAGGCGAGACTGCACATAACGTACCGCCAGCAACTCGGCCGGTGCGGTGTGGCGGGTGTCTTGCCGTTCCAGCCAGGCAGGCCAATCGGAAGCCAGCATGGCAACGTACCGTTGCTCCAGGCGCACCTCGTGCGGGCGCAATCCCTCATTCAACAAGGTCGCGAGCGTTTGTTTCTTCTGCGCGGCCATTATTCCTCCTCAATACGGTTATGGGCTGTGGGCATTTGCCAGTTGCGAATGGCGCTGAAATCGAGTTCGCTCGGGCTGAAGTCCCGAAGCTGCCGCCCGGGGCCCCAGTGCCAGCGCAATTCGACGCCGCCCCAGGTCGCCGATGCATCGATATCGCGACGCAGTTCAGCCCTGATCTCTACACGCTTGCCTGTGTTGATCCACCAGTTTCCGCTCGTACCGAGCCGTACTTCCCGGCGAATGACGTTATGGGGCCGGTCAACATCCGCCCAGTACCAGGTTGTCCGCCCGCCGATATCCATGATGAGCGGGCCGACAAGCTGCCGCCATTGAATGCTCGCCTGATGATTGTCAACATTCGTGAAGCTGAAATTCGGATTAGTCGTTGCCGAAATGCCGGCAATCATGTGGGCATCGCGCCATGGCTGCCACGATAGGGTGTCGCTCAGGCTCAATGCCCGATTGTGTTGCTTGCGATAGGTCGAAAAGACATCGGTATCGACGAGGCTAGGGTCCTGCACCGCATCGAGATTCATTGCGCGTGCGCTGAATTCGATGGACGGTTTATGCGATAGCGCCGATGTGAGCTTCTGTATCTGCGACACCGATGCATTTAACGCCAGCGAGGCGCCCGTTTTTTCAGGCGTGTTTTGTACAAAGCCGCTTAATGATGCATTGAGCTTGAACGGCCTCGGGAACGCGGCCAGCCAGCGCACGTCCTGCTCGGCTTGCAACTGGAAGCCGAGCACCGGCGACCCGTGTTGGCGCTCGCGTACGAATATGTCGGCAAAGCGAGCTTGGGATTGATCTTCATTGCGCTTCCGCCACGAGATGCCAGTCTCGACAAAACGCTCGGAAGGCGGATGTTCGTCGCTTCCGCCGGTTGCTTCGCTGTTGCGCCTGTTCTGAAGCGCCACCCTTGCAGTCAGCGTGCTATCGCGCTGGCCCTCAAGGGGTTCCTCATCCGTGAAGCGGACCCGTTGCGGTGCCGGTTCGGATGTTGCAGACCATTGCGCAGGCGCATCGGGAAGCGGCGCAGGATGATAATTGCTGGGCCGGGGAAGCGATGTGGTCGATGCTTTCGAATTCACACGCAACTGATAGATCCGATACAACGATTCTGCCGTGCCAGGTTGCGGGCGCAAGACGAGTGTCGACACAGGCTGGGTTAGCAGGCGTTCTTCACTGCGCACGCCATCCTTGTCGAGACGATCTATCCGAACCCAGGCCGGGCCGCTCACACTTACTTGAACCGGTTGAGCGTTGGTAGCGATATGCCAGTCGCGTGTCACTTGCGGCTCCGGTTGGTGGGTGCCGGTAAAGCGCACTCGCAGGAACTGATTGCTGTAAGCCTGTGGCAATACGACCGAGATTTGCTGATCGCCTGCGGGGACGGGAACAGGGACCTTTACCGTCTCATTCGTGTTCCTGAACTGCACTTTGCGCAACAGGCTTCCGTTGCGTTCGATCGTCACTTGCAATGACAGCGGCACGTTTCCAGGCATGTCATCGGCCGTGAGTTCCACGACCATGGAACCCGCTAATGCTGCATCAGAGCGCAGGGTTGCACGCATGCCTGCACCGATTCGTACTTCGTCCTGACGCAGAGGGGGCAACAGTGCGGCGCGGATTCTTGCAGCCGGCGATTCCGGCTCTCCATGAAGCACTTCCACGCGGCGCAAGCCGGCACTGCGATCGACGAGAGGCAATACCGTCCAACTACTGCTTGCGGCAAGCTGGTTCCATTGTGTCTGGACCTCCAGCTCGGGATGCTCCTTTGCCAGCGCGGCTCCCAGAGCCACGGCACGTGCGCGCTCTGCCGGACGTGTTTCAGCAAGCCACAACAACAGGCGCATGCGTTCCGCAGGATCGGTTGCGAACTTCAATGCGCCGTCGATATCGTTGTTCGCCAGGCGACTGGCGATCGAATCCCGTTCGTTATCCGGCCTTGGCAAACCAACCCACTGTAACGGCTTATAGGAGACTCGGTACGCGCGCAAGGAGCCGTCCGCAACCAACTGGCAACCGCCCCGATATCCGCATGTTGGCGCAGCTTCGAGTCGGCCGATTTGATTGACGTGCGACTCGAAATGCGCTGCGACAGGCGCCGGCAACGCCGGAATCTGCAGCGCAGGCCGTTCGACTTGAAGCCGCGCGACAATCGGTATGGCGTCAGCATCAATGCTCAACTCATGCAAACCAGCCGGCAAATCGATTTCACGTATGACCGACATGCCAGGCAAGGCCTCCTGCGTGTCGAGTTCCAATCCGGGCGTGGGCTGGTTCTGATAGAAAGGTTGCAGCCAAAGCTGGTCCGATGTTTTCACCCGCAACCATCCGCTTAACAGCGAATCGTCGTGCTTATGCAAAGGGCGTGCCTCAACCCGTATATGCGCCGGACCGACAACGTGCGTCACCAGCGGCTTTTGTGCCGATGCGCGCCACCATGCGGAACGCAGATTGAGTGCAATGCTGCGTATGCTGACGCCGCCGCCATGCCGCACCAGTGTATCGGGCCGGTCTTGCCATAGCCGCTCTCCGGGATGCTTGGCCTGCCACTGCAACCAGGATTGCACGGCTGCCGATCGCTCTTGAGCGTTGCCGTGCAGTTTGCCGGAAATGGATAGTCCTTCCGCCAGAGCCTTGCTCCAGTTCTCGGCGCCGCTCTCGGCAAAGAGGTTTTCGGCCTGATCCAGTTGGCCGAGCGACAGAGCGCGTTGCGCTTTCCAGAAAGCCCGCTCCGGCGATGCGTCAACCTGCATCAGCAGAGCATCGAAGGTCTTCCACTTTCTGCTACGAAGCGCGCTTTGCAGCAACGCAGGAAGGTCTCGTTCCTGTGAAGCGAGCCCGGCGAGAAGCGCCATGGCATCGTTACCATCGGCAGCCAATACCTTGCTCAAGTACGTATAAGAAGACTTGTCTTTTGCCGCGCGTGCCGTGGCAAAAAGCGTTTGTATGTCACGATCGCCCTCACGCTTGTACAGCGCATCGAGCTCTTCTTCGGCGACACTGGCTAAAGCGGGATTGCCGCCGATCCAATGCGAGCGCAGGAGGCGCTCGGCGGTGAAGCGCTCCCCTGCCTGGAGCAACGCTTTAATCATGCCGCGCAGCGCCTGAGCCTGTTGCGATGCATCGCTTGTCTGCATCGCCTGCTGCCACAACTCCACGGCACGGGCCGCCTCCGATTCCCGTTTGGCGGCTTGCGCTGCCTGACGGGCTTTTGCATTGTCGGCTTTGCCGCCGACCTTTGCAGGCGGGACCACATTCGCTGTGAACTGCGCATACGATGTCTCAAGCATGCGCTGCAACGGCTTTAACGCTGCCTGCTCCAAAGACTCGGACGCATCGCCTGCCGTGCGTTGTTGCGCAAGCTGCGCAAGGAACTGATCATCCAGAAAATACTCAGCGCTTCCCGCCCACTGAAGAGCTACCGGCACGCTGCCGTTCAAGGTACGCAAAGTCACGCTCTTCACATTCGGCGGCACTTGCCACTCCATGCTGGAGACTTGCGTCTGGATGGCTACTGCACCGGCTCGATCGGCATAGCCACTAAGTGTCGATGGCCATGCGTCCTTCTGCACCGTAGCCAATGCCGTTGCATCCGGATGCCGACTATCCTCATTCAAGACCGGCACGCCGGAAGTCAGCGTAGCGACGCTGCCGTTGTCGTACTTGACCTCAATGCTTACCGCAGCCGCGTCGCTGGGAACGAGCGCACGCAGATGAATCGGATAAGGCACCTTGGGTAAAGCAAAGCGAACAGCCGTGTCGCCAATGTGATGGAACAGGGCCAATGACGTTGGCGCAAAAGCCGAGTCCGGCCCCGCCACATGGTTACGCGGCATCCCATTGGGAGACTGCGAGAGCTGCATCACCACGCTGCGCGCTTGTACATTATTGGGCTCGGCGGGCAGCAAATCGTGATACTGCGTGAATGCCTCATGCAGTTCATCCGCAGCACTTTGCAAACCGGATTGACCTGCGAGCCGGGACGCTTCACGCTGCAGCCGTTGGCTCGCAAGCGCGCCTATGTCCCGCCATTGATTCGAAATGCCGGCCGCAATGCTTTTCTGCTCCAGTTCTTCCAGCGTGGTGTTGCTGCCGGCGTTACGCCACGCCTCGGGGACATTCAACTCCGGCAGGAGAAAATCCGGTTTACCTTCCACAGCGGCCCGCAACAGCACTCCATGACTCGAACGTAACCGGAGTTGGTGGTCGCCTGGCGGGATGTCAAGCGCGACACGCTCCAGCTTGCCTGCGGGCTGCCACTCTCCATCGATATTTAACGGCATGGCCGTTTCCGCTGCGGTGATCTGATGAATCAGGCGCGCAGGCTGATCGCCCAGCATAGCCTGCATGGTGAGCGCTGCGGTTGCGGGAGCTTGCGAGGCATCCTGCCGGTATTCGAGTACAAGCCGGTCCGGTCCATGGACTGCGATGACGTACTCTTCATCCGCCTGCAAGCGCACATAAGTGCGCGCAATCGCCTCGTCCGCTTGCCGTATGCTCACACGCTTGCCATCCAACGGCAATTCATGACGATAGGCGACCGTATCGGCAGGTTCCTCCATGTATCCGAGGAACAGTGCCACGCGCTGCGGTGTGTCCGACATACCGGCACGATGCAAATGAATCACGGCGGGATGCGCGGCATCGGCCTTTACCAGCCAGGTACGCCCGTCAGCCCCAGGAATCGGCTTATGTTCCAGCGCCAGGCCTGTGCCTTCCGACACCGAAAATACCGGCGCCTCCAGCGGCGCATCCTGCTCGGCGATGACGCGCAGCATTGCGCGGGCCGGGACATGAATGGCCACGCTTTGATTGCCTCTGAGTTCAACCACATGCCAACCTCGATACACGCTCGCTGATGGAGCGGGTCCCGAAACCCAGTATGGCGCTCCCTTGATGTTTTCCCATCGCAGCACCATGCCGGCGCTGCTGCGCGCTGACTCGACACCATCGATTGCTGCCTGTACCGGAATGCTCGTGATGATGCCGGCAGCAGCCATGCATAAGACCAAACGATGACTCATGTCGCCCCTCCAAGGCAGTTCAGCAGTGCTTGGCGCTTGGCGGGAGCGTCTAGCAACTGCTCTCGCAACGACGAGTCCATCTCGACATGAATAAAGCCTTGATATCCTTCGTTGCGCAATGCGCGAGCCACACTGTTTGTCGTGGCGCCAAGCTCATGCACATCCACGCCATACAGACGTGTGCGTTTTTCTATCTCTTGCTGCATACACTTCACTGCCAATTTCAATTCGGGCGGGGGATTCTTATGGGCGGCGCTGATGATGGCGCTGCTATCTGAACCGGCATCCGAGCGCCTTCGTTGGGCATCGAAACCATGGAGCTGCAAAATCTTCTCCGATGGATAGACCTGTGCGAATGCGCGTGAAAATGCAATCAGATAGGTTCCATCAAGATGGGCAACATCGGCCGTCTTGCGTGGCACGGTGTTCCATGCCAAGGCACGCGGCAATCCATCCTCGGCGTAGCGCAGCAGGATCTGTCCGGTCAATTCGTCGCTTGGCACATGCGGCGCTTCAAGCGCATGGCGACCCGCATTGGAAAATGCGTACAACCCACGCCCTCTGCGTTGATTTTCCGCTTCCGCCACAATCGTCCAGGTGATGCCGCCAACGGATTCCGTATACATAGCCCATCCAAGCGCCTGCAAATCGGAAGCCATGGCTTTTACCGGCTCGCCCTTCAACAGACGCACGAACACTTGCTGCATTGCAGCCAGTTCATCGGTGGGCGGCACCACGTAGTCCACGGACTTCGCATCTTTCCAGGCACGCGAATAAACCTTCTCCAGCACTTTTCCCCCGCTTGCCAGGGAAGGGACAACCGGGCAAGCGGCAACAAGAACTCCTGCAGCGAGCGCAATGGCAAGCTTGTGTTTATTGGTCGTCATACATGTTCTCCACAATCAGTGCAGGCTTTGCGCCGGCGCCCGGCGTAACACGGGATACCGCGACCCAACTGCGAGCGTTTTCCGGTGTCAGCGTAATGCGATACCGGCCTTGAGGCGCGCCCTTGGGAAGCGGAATGTAGAACGGCTGGCCTGCATCCGTTTTTTCGGAATGGGTCTCTGCGACAGGAAGGGCGAATTCGCCACTGGGACGCACGTCGTACACGCGCTCTGCAAACAGCCAGCCGGGGAACGGCCCAATTTTTTCGG